>JAAUYD010201150.1_pt1 | contig 11685 bp, 11 predicted proteins | sample 7278101 | NCBI WGS metagenome assembly JAAUYD01 (sample SAMN14350128, study PRJNA611818) | marine sediment metagenome | isolation source: surface marine sediment (0.6m) | place: French Polynesia: Moorea | collected 2018-08 | reverse complement strand
TCCGTTGTTCTGCCATGGGGTAGCCTCTTGGCGATCGCGCTGCCCGCAAGATCCGATCCGTCGATTCGGCGGATGCCGATCACGGCCGTGGGTCGGACGGGCTGACGGTCGACATCGATGCGGCGCTCGTCCCTGGTTCGCCGGGGCGTGCTTGCTGCGGTAGCGCGCCGAAAGGATCGCACCTCCTGCGGATAACGCCACGCGCTCACAACAGGCGGCCAGGCTCGGATAGCGGTTAGCGGTGATACCGGGAGGTGCCGGTTGTCGTGTTGGACGCCGGACGCCGGCGGCCGTTAGCGATCACCGGCGTCCTCAAGCCCTGCCCCTGAAAGGCTTCAGGCATTGTCCTCCTCGGGCTCGACATGAACCGTAATCTCCGGTTCGACATCGGCATAGACCCGAATCGGCACACTGAAGGTGCCAAGCGTTTTGATGGGCTCCTTGAGCAGGACGACCCTTTTCTCCACCACGATCTCCTGTTTGGCCAAGGCGTTGATGATATCGCGCACGGTGATCGAACCGTAGAGCCGGTCGGCATCGGCCACCTTGGCCTTGATGGTGCAGGCCACGCCTTCGAGGCGTTTGGCCATCTCCTCGGCCAGCGCTTTCTCCTTGGCGATCTGCAGGTCGAACTGGGCTTTCTGTTGCTCCAGCACACGCCGATTCTGCGGGGTGGCTTTGACGGCTTTGCCCTGGGGGAGCAGATAGTTGCGGGCGTAACCATCGGCCACGTTGACTTCGGAGCCGATGATGCCCAGTGATTCGATGGTTTCTTTGAGTATGACTTTCATGATGGCAGTCTCCGAAACGGATTAAAGATCCAGGGTCCCCACGTAGGGCAGCAAGGCAATCGTCCGTGCCCTTTTGATGGCCAGGGTCAACTTGCGCTGGTGTTTCGCGCACGTGCCGGAAATCCGCCGCGGAATGATCTTGCCGCGTTCCGTCGTGAAGTTTCGGAGGGTTTTCGGTTCCTTGTAATCAATCGTCAGGCTCTTGTCAGCACAAAACCGGCAGACTTTGCGGCGATGATATACACGTCTTCTTCTTTTCTTGGTGCTCCGTCCTCGTCCACGTCCTCTTGCTGGCGCCATTGTTACGCATCCTCCTTCTTGTCGTCAGGTTCAGTGTCATCAGCCGTTTTCTTGGCCTCCGCGGCAGTCGCCGGCGCTTCTTCAGCCGCCGCGGCCTCTGGCGCCGGTGTGTCGGCGGCCGGTGCGGGGGCTTCGGTCGCTGCCGGAGCGGCTTCCGCTTCACTTGCCTGCGACATTTTCTCCTGAATCGCTTCCATGTCCACGTCGTCTTCCAGGAGGATGGTCATATATTTCAGGACGCGGTCATCGATGCGGAACTGGCGCTCAATCTCATTGACCAGTTCGCCGGTGCCGCAATAGTCGACCCGGAGATAGTAGCCACGCTTTTTCTTTTTGACCTCGTAAGCCATTTTACGGGCGCCCCACTCGTCGAACTCGACCACCAGGCCGCCCTTTTGGGGCACCAGCTCCCTGATGCGGTCGTAGACCGGTGCGCGCTGTTCTTCGCCGATGTCTGGATCGACAATCACGATGGTTTCATACCTGCGCATAAAGCCTCCTTTTGGCTGTAAAGCCCCGTTGAATCGGAGCAAGGATGCGGCCGGCCCGATCGGGAGCCGGCATGCAGAACCGCGACAAATGGAGCCGGCGCCGCGTTCAAGCCTTCCAGCGAGTTGCATCCTGCCAGAAACCACCCGCTGGCGTGGCCGACACCGATCGTCGGGTCCGGTAAAAAAAAGAGGGCAGTCACGCGGAACTGCCCCGGGTACCCTTTTGGTGGGCCGTGAAGGAATCGAACCTTCAACCTACTGATTAAGAGTCAGTTGCTCTGCCTAGTTGAGCTAACGGCCCTTGCGATCCCCGTCTTGAAGACCGACGAAGCTGTGTAGCAGCTTTGGTGGGGGTTGTCAAACGGTTTTCGGCGGCCCGGCAAGTCGTTTGGACGGCAAGGTTTCAGGGCGCTTCGCCGGCGTTGCGTTTCATCCGCCGCACGCGCTGGCGCTCGCGGCGCCATTGTTTGGATTTTTGGGAAGTGCGTTTGGCGGGTGGGGCGTTTCCCAGGGACAGGCGCTCCCAGTCGAGGGTATAGCTCCCAGCTTCGGGCGAGGGCGCGGACGGCGGGTTGTCCTTAGGGGCCTGCGGCGTGCGCACCGGCCGCGGTGGCGCCGGCAGCCGGCAGCAGTCCGACGGTATGCGGGTGGTCAGGAAGACGGTGGCGCCCAAACGATCGAATTGAATGCCGGCATCCTGGGCGACGGTGGTCTGCACGGTCACGACCAGGGGATGCGCATCGCGACGACGACCGACCCGCAAAGCCATTTCGCGCTCGGCAAAAAGCACGACCCGATCGGGATGATGCTGCGGGACCAGTCCGCTCCGGGACACAGCCATGTAAGCCTTGCGCCGAATACAGATGAAAAGCTCTTTGGGCACCGTCGTGCAGGAAACCGCTTTCGGTAAATGCTCACGGTGGCTGGCCCGTATAAACTTCTGGTCCATTTCGATCCCGGCTTGAGGCACACGGTAGGGTAGGCTTTCCAGATGCGTTGGCCTCACGTGGGACCATTTTTCCTCATGCAGGACTTTCATGAGATCCTTCAGCGGAACATAGCCGGCGTCATCCGGCACCAGCCCGAATTCATCCGGCTGCCGACCGAGAATATAATGGAGCAGGCGGGCCAGCTTGATGTCGTTCTTCGATTGCATCGCTCGCGTCGTCCGGTGTTTCGGTCCCATCGGGTCGGGCGGCGCGGGTGAAGGGGAGGCCAGCGGGCCGGCCTTGACCGGGGGGACAAGCTTGCTAATTTTTTAAAGTTCTCGTAAAGTCAACCATATATCACGACCGATCATTGAAACACAAACCGGCGAAGGGTCCATACATGGCCACAATACAATCAACGGCGCTTTTCGACCGCGCTCAGAAACTCATCCCCGGCGGGGTCAACAGTCCGGTAAGGGCCTGTAAGTCCGTCGGCTGTGTACCGATTTTTATCGACCGGGCCGACGGTTGCCGGCTCTGGGATGCCGACGGTATGGAATATATCGACTATGTCGGCTCCTGGGGGCCAATGATATTGGGCCATCGCCATCCAGAGGTCATAAAGGCCGTCAACCAGGTACTGGTGCGTGGCACCAGCTTCGGTGCCCCCACCGACCTGGAGCTGGAACTGGCCGAACTCGTAATTGCCGCCGTGCCTTCGGTCGAAAAGGTGCGCATGGTGAACTCCGGCACCGAGGCCACCATGAGCGCCATACGCCTGGCCCGGGGGTTCACCGGGCGTAACGTGATTATCAAATTCGACGGATGCTACCACGGGCATGCCGATATGCTTCTGGTGGATGCGGGCTCCGGTGTGGCCACTCTGAACATTCCCGGCAGTCCGGGCATACCCGATGCGGTCGTCCAGCACACGCTTTCGCTGCCCTATAACGACATCGAAGCGGTCGAGCGGATATTTCAGGAAAGAGGCGCCGACGTGGCCGCTGTCATCGTCGAACCCGTGGCCGGTAATATGGGCATGGTGCCCCCCGGGGAGGGATTTCTCGAGGCGTTGCGTACGAATACGGCGCATCACGGCGCGGTGCTGATTTTTGACGAAGTCATGAGCGGTTTCCGGGTGGCCTACGGCGGAGCTCAGGAGCGCTACGGCATCCATCCGGACATCACGTGTTTTGGAAAGATCATCGGCGCCGGACTGCCGGTGGGGGCCTACGGCGGCCGGGATGAACTCATGGCGCAAATCGCCCCGGAAGGTCCGGTCTACCAGGCCGGGACGCTTTCCGGCAATCCCCTGGCCATGGCCGCGGGCATTGCGGCGCTAAAAGCCCTCAAACGTCCGGGGGTGTATGATACCCTCGAGCGCCGCTCAAGTCGCCTGGCCGAAGGGCTGGCCGCTGCAGCCGAACAGGCGGGAATCCCGGCCGCCTTCAATCGGGTCGGCTCCATGCTGGGCCTGTTTTTCACCGACTGTGCGGTAAATAACTTCGATGATGCCAAGACCTGCGATCTGGAACAGTTCGCCCGTTATTACCAGGGTATGCTGGCCGAGGGCATCTATCTGGCACCCTCGCAGTTCGAAGCCGGATTCGTTTCCCTGGCCCATACGGAAGAGGATATCGAACGCACCATCGCGGCGGCTTCCAGGGTCCTTGGCCGGCTGGAAGCATAGCGTTATTTGCTTTTTCGCTTCCGCCAACGCAACCGCGCCTGCGACCGTGGTCGGGGTTCAGGACGGCATTGCCGGATTGATCCGGTCAGGAAGATTGGCAGCAGCCTGTCAAGCCGTTGGGATCGCTGTCGCATTCCCGCTGGCGATGGCTTGATCGTTGGCGGCACCCAGGAGTAAAGTTCAATGCGTCTGCCCGGCTGGCCCAAAAAAATTTCGTTGGAGGCCCGCAACCTCTACTACCGCCTGATTTTGGTGTTCGCGATTTTTTTTCTGACCCCCTTGGCCGGTCTCTTTTATCTGGCCCATAAATACGATTTCCTTGCCGATCCCCTGACGCTTTACTATCTGCTGGGATTTCTGCTCTTCTCCCTTCTGGGCTTTTTTCTGCTGCGCAAGCTCTACGACCAGATCCATCGGGTGGCCCACGATGTGACCAACAAGGTCATAACGGGGTTTCACGTCGATCAACTGGCGACCAGTTCCAATGAATTGAGCACGATCGTGCATTCGGTCAACGCCATCGAAAACCAGTTCAGCAAAACGCTGTTTCAACTGGAGAAGAAAGCCTCCGAGATTTCGATTCTCAAAGAGCTTTCCGAACTCTGCTACGTCACCTTCGATCCCGAGGAGATTCTCTACGTCACGCTGGAGAGAGCGCTGGTGCTGACCAAGTCCGACATCGGCTCGGTCCTGGTGCTCGAGAACGCCGACGATAAAAGTTTCACGGTCAAAGCCAGCATCGGCCTGGGCGAGCACGTCAAGATCGGTGACCGCATCGCCTTCGAAACGAGCATCGCCAAGTATGCCGTCATCAATAAATCGCCGCTGGTGGTGGCGGACGTGGAGCGCGACAGCCGCTTCGGTCGCGCCAATCTGGCCCATTACGGGACCAAATCCTTCGTCTGCATGCCGATCAAAACCAGCAAGGAAATCGTGGGCGTGCTCACCATTTCGCGGCGCGACGGCGCGCGGGCCTACACTCACGACGATGTCGAGGCCCTGACCCCGCTTCTCAGCAACGCGGCCTTTACCTATGAAAACCTTCGCCTGCTGCGCGAGAACGAGAATAACAACCGTCAGCTCAAAGCCATCGACAAGATTTTCCGAATCATCAATTCGAGCTTCAAGGACACGGAACTGCTGCACGCCATTTTAGGGGAGATGCAGGCGGTCATGGCTTTCGAACTGGCCGCGGTCATCACGATGGACCCCAACCGACCTGGAAATCTGGTGGTTTTCGACCTGATGGCCGCCAAAACCGCGCCCATCGCCCGGGGGCATTCGTTCCCTATGGCCGACACGGTTTTCGAGCGCGTCATTCGGCAGGACAGCCAGGTCGTCATCGACGGGGTCGAGCAGCTGAGCCGTCAACTGGAGCGCAAGATCATCTGCCCCGAACCCAAGCAGTGCGGAATCCTGACCCCCCTGCGCATGGAGGGCACGGTGAAGGGGGTACTAACCCTCACCGGCGGCAGTGTCGTCATTTTCAACGAGCGCCGGGAATTGATCGACTGGATGGCCAACACACTGGCCTTTGCCATCGAGCGCAACCGTCTTTCCGCCGCGGTCCACAAGCGCGACCGTGAACTGGAGAGCATCAAACAGATCGGCAACGCCCTGGCCTCGTCCACTTTCGACATGAAGCAGGTGCTCAAATACACGATGGATATGATTCGGGTCATCATGAACGTCGAGGCCGGCTCGCTGCTTTTTCTGCGCGGGGAAGAGCTCAAGTTCGCCGTGGCCTTCAACACGCGGGTCAAGACCCGCATGGGGCATGCGATCAGGCTTGGCCAGGGGATTGCCGGATACGTGGCCGCCAAGGGGCGGTCGATCATTGTCAACGATACGTCGCGCTCCCCTCACTTTTTCGCCGGCGTGGATCAGACCACCGGCTTCCGTACCCGCTCGGCGCTGTGCGTACCGATGATATCCAAAGGGCGTGTCATCGGTGTTATCGAAGTGTTGAACAAAATCAATGGGGATTTCACGGCCGGGGACGAAGACCTGCTGCAGAGCATTTCCTCTTCGGTGAGCATCGCCATTGAAAATGCCCGTCTCTACCGCGAAACCGTCTCCATGGCCGAGCACGAACGCAGCATCCGACGCATGTTTCAGAAATTTGTTCCCAAAGCGGTGCTGGATCGGATCCTCTTCGGCTCCGAATCCGAGAAGACCGTGATCGAGGAGCTGCGCACCCTGACGCTGCTGAATCTCGATATCCGTGGATTTTCGACGCTGTCCAAAGATGTCGGCCCTCAAAAGACCGTCTCCCTGCTCAACCGGTTTTTTTCCGTCATGGGCGACATCGTCTTCAAGCATCAGGGGATCGTGGACAAATACCTGGGTGATGGGTTCCTGGCGATTTTCGGCGCGCCGGTGGCCAGCACTGTGGACGCCGACAACGCCCTCAATGCCGCGCTCGAGATGCGCAAGGCGCTCGAGCATATCAACCGCCAGTTCAAGCGGGAAATGGGCTACCAGATCAAGATCGGCATCAGCATTCTGACCGGCGAAGTCGTGGTCGGCAATATCGGGTTTGACAAGAAAATGGACTATACCGTCATCGGCGACGCCGTCAATGCCGTCTTCCGGCTGCAAGACCTGACGAAATTCTACCCCAACGGGATCCTGCTGGGTGAAACCACGCGTCGGGCCTGCCGCTCGTCGTTCAAAATGACGGCGATCGATGCGACCCTGGGGGAATTGAGACTTTACGAACTCTTCGGCGAAGCCAAGCCGCAACCTTCCCCCGGCGGCAAACTGGTGGAATTGGCCCAGCCCCACTAAACGCTCCGAAGGATGCCATGGCCTCCGATTACCCCGAATCATTGAAAGGGCAGTTGCTGCTGGCCATGCCCGCGCTGCTGGACCCCAATTTCCATCAAACGGTGGTCTGTATATCCGAGCACACCCGCGACGGTGCGGTCGGCATCGTGATCAACCGCGTGCATGCCGCCCTGACGGCCGCCGCCATTTTCGAGGAGCTCAACATGCCGCATCAGGCCTCCGCGGGTCGTGTTCCCATCCACCTGGGCGGGCCGGTGCATGTGAGTGAACTGTTTATCCTCCACGGCCCCCCGATCGACGTGGACATCAGTCTGCTGATCACACCGACCCTTGCCATGAGCACCACCCGCGACGTGCTCCAACGGATCGCCTGGGGCAAAGGCCCGTCGTCCTTTCTGATTGCGCTGGGCTGCGCGGGATGGGGACCGGGGCAGTTGGAGGCAGAAATTCGCCAGAATGCCTGGCTGACGAGCGATATCGACGCCGCCATACTCTTCGATACGCCTGTCGACAAATGCTGGGAGGCGGCTCTGGGAAGGCTGGGGGTCGATCCGACGCTGCTCATGGATGGCGCCGGTCATGCATAAAGATGCATGCAGGGCACATCGTTTCAGTGGAGCCGGTGGCTGCTGATCGGTTTATTTTTTGGGTTTGACGGCGGCAGGCTTGCTCTTGGGTTTTCTTTTTTTGAGGCAGGTTTTGTCATTGCGGACAAAGGCGCACAATTTGGGATTGTAGTATTCCTTACAATTCAACGGATTGTACAGAGGGCATTCCGGATGCTTTTCTGACATAAAGACCATTCCCCTGGAACTTCGGCTTGATTCATTATCCCAAAACGGACAATAACATAAAATTACTGATTTTTGAAGGTCTTATGTTTTGCGGCCCGGTTTAGCGCCCGCACCGCGCCCCCCCCTGAGACGCCCGCAAATCATTTTGACAATCAATTTGAGAAATTGTAAGCATTAGCCCCATTATCGGGCCGAGATGGCGATCCGCGCCATTCCCATGGGCGTTTCCACGGGAAGATGCTGACATCCGCGCGTAATTCCCTAGCGACGGCTGAACGAGGCAATGAAAAACGACTACGAGGGTGTTAAAAAGGATCTGCTGAAGCTGACTGAGGAATTCCGGACGCTTTTACACGCGGCCCACAACCAGGCCGGAATGGTGGAAGCCGTGGTCGGCAAGAACCAGGCGGCCTGCGAAGCCATCGCTCGGCAATTGAACGAGAATACGCTTCGCATTGCGGCCGTCGGGCCGATCAAGTCGGGCAAGAGTTCCTTCGTCAATTCGATCCTCGGCGGCGACTACCTGAAACGCGGCGCCGGTGTGGTCACCTCTTTCGTTACCCGCGTAAGATGGGGTACGGCGCTGGGGGCCCGGTTGGTTTTCAAGACCTGGGCGGAAATCAACGACGATATCGATCAGGCGCTGGTGCTTTTTCCGAATCTGGACTGGCACACGGAAAGGGAGACATTCGATATCCGCAACCAAGCGGAGCGGGAGGCCCTGGCCCGAGCGCTCAAGACGCTTTCCCCCGATCAACTTGTCTCCCGGGATGCCCGCAATGCCAACAGTGTCGTCCTGACATCCTACCTGAACGGCTATGCGCGGGTCCAGTCGCTGATCGACGAATCACCGGCCGTGATTCGATTCGACGAATCGCGGTTCGGCGAGCACCGCGATTTCGCCGGCGACGACGACCTGGCGGTCTATCTCAAGGATATCCAACTTGAAATCGGCAGTCCTTATCTCGACCGGCATGTCGAACTGGCCGACTGCCAGGGCAGCGATTCGCCCAATCCCCTGCACATGGCCATGATTCAGGATTATCTCCTCAAGACGCATTTCATTGTCTACGTCATCAGCAGCCGCACCGGCCTGCGCCGGGCCGACATCCGATTTCTTTCCATCATCAAGAAAATGGGCATCCTGGATAATATGCTTTTCGTCTTCAATATCGATTTTAGCGAACACGATACGCTGGAAGATCTTCGGAACCTGAAGCGCAAAGTGACGGAAGAGCTGGCCATCCTGCGGCCCGATCCGGCCGTCTACAGTTTTTCGGCGCTTTTCAACCTATTTCGTCACGAAGCCGATCAACTTCCGGACAAGGATCATTTGCGGCTTGAGCAATGGCAGGCCGACGAGGCCCTGGTGGCGCACTCCGATGAACAAAGTCGGCGTTTCCACGATGATCTGCAGGGCAAACTGATGAACGAATCGGCTCTGCTGCTGCTGCGCAACCATCTCGAGCGCCTCCTCGTCATGGGCGCCGACCTGAGCAGCCTGCTCAAGATGAAACAGGAAATCCTGCGGGCCGACGAAGAGCGGGCGGCGGAGATCGTCAGTCGCATCGGCGCCAACCGCCAGCGCATGGCGCAGATCCGCTCGGTAATCAAAAACACGCTGGACGGCGGCATTCACAAGCTGCGCAAGGAAATGCGCGCGGACGTGGACCGCTTCTTCGACCCTCATTCGACGGATATCATGCGTCGGATGACCGATTTTATCCGCAGTTACAGCGTGCCGTCCTGGCAGGAGCATATCGAAAACCTGGCCACTGCCGGTTTCGCCAATACGCTCTACCACGTCTACCAGGAGTTCAAGCAAGCGCTGGACGGTTTTATCGCCGAATCGATCAATCCCGAAATCTTTCGATTCATCCGCGATCGGGAGCGCCGCCTGGTGGAATATCTTCACACCGTGGCCGAGCCTTACAGTGCCATGGTAGAGGAGGCTGTGGCCGAATTTCAGAATACAGCCAATGGGTTGGGGATCGATTCGATGCCCGAGGCCGTTGCGGCCCGGTCGCTTCTTCCCGGGCTGGAGATGATACGACAAACCTCGCGTCTGCAGCTGCCACCGGCCAACGCGGCCATGCGTTATTCCGCCAAAGTGAAGACGGAAGCGATCATGCGTCTGGGCGTCTATAAGTTACTGCGCGGTTTCCGCAAGCTGCTGCGCAAGCCGGTCGCTGCCGGGCAGGGCGAGGCGATTCGCGCGCTGGAGGACGGTGTCGAGCGCATGAAGAAGGAAACGGAGCGCTCGCTGCTGTTTCACTTCAAGGACTACCGCGAAAATATCAAATTCGGCTATATTTTCAAAATGGTTGAGTCGGCGTCTGTGCAGATCACCGATGGCCTGCTGGCGAGGTTTGAGACCTACGAGAGCGATCTGGCCCAAATGGTTGCGCTGATCGACAACAACCAATCGGTCAAGGCCGAGCAGGAGGCGGCGTTCCGGGAGATCGCCGCCAGCGCCGAGCTGCTCTATCAACACGGCCTGCAATTGAGGGACCGGGTATGCGCCGGCTGAATATCACGGGCCTGTAAGCGCCGCCAAACCCGGCGGTTGCGTATAGCCGCGGCCAACTTGACCGACGACCAACCCCAAACTCCAGGGAGGTGCGTGCATGGTGTCCAGGAAACCCCGGAAGATCGCCGTGGCCAATGAAAAGGGCGGTGTCGGCAAGACGGCGACCGTTATCAATCTCGGTGCCGCCTTGAGTCTGGCCGGACGCAAAGTGCTCATCATCGACATGGATCCCCAATTCAACGCCACGCAGGGTCTGGGTATCAAACCCGATGACGTGGGCCTTTCGGTGTACGATCTGATCCAGGATCCGGGCGGCCAGGCGGCCAGGCAAGCCGTCATCCCAACGCACTGGGAAGGTCTCGAGCTGATTCCGTCGGTGCCCGACCTGTCCGGGGCCGAGGTCGAACTGGTGGACGTGGCCGGCCGGGAGAACCGCCTCCGGGAGAGCCTGGCCGATTTGGACGGCGCCTATGATTTCATTCTGCTCGATACACCGCCCAGTCTGTCGCTGCTGACCGTCAATGTCTTCGCCTATGCCAGCGAAGTATTGGTTCCTTGCCAGACGCACCCTTACGCCTTCGGAGCCCTGACCGAGTTGTTCGACACCATCGGGGCCATCCGGAACGGCATCAATCCTGGGCTCAAAACCGCGGGCGTGGTGGCCACTTTCTACGACCAGCGCACGCGCGTCAGCAACAGCACGCTGGACAAACTCAAAAATGACCAGCATTATGGCCCGTTGTTGTGCGAAGCCGTGATTCGCGCCAACACGACTGTGGCCGAAAGCGCGGACGTGGGTAAGCCGGTCGTTTTCTACCGGCCGGGGAGTTATGGCGCCAGGGACTACATCTCGTTAGCCCGGGAGCTGGATGGTTGAGGTCGGTTGCACCCTTTGGCGGCCTCCGGCTTCAGTAAGACGCGTCCTCCGTCAGGCGAGCCAGGTTGTCACGGGCAAAGTCGATAGAGGGATCGATTTCAAGCGCCATGCGATAGTAGCGCACGGCCGCGTCGCGCTGCCCCAGGTCCCGGTAGTTGGAAGCGATATTGGCGTAGTCGATGCCCGAAGATGGGTCCAGTTCGATGACGCGCTTGAAGCTATTGATGGCCGCCTCGTGGTCTTTGAGCTTGAAATGGCAAAAGCCCATCAGGTTGTGGATGTCAGTGCGTTCGTCATCGATGGCCCGGCCTTTTTCAAGCACCTGCAGCGCCTCCTGAAAATTCTCCATTTCCTTGAGAGCCACACCGATATAGGCGTAGATACTGACCCGGTCTTCCGGCGTGGGCTCGAGTTCGAGCGCCCGATGGAGGTGGGGCAGGGCGGCGTCCGGCCGGCCGATGTTGAGGTAACACAGACCGGTGTAGAATTCGAG
>JAAUYD010145292.1_pt1 | contig 11690 bp, 7 predicted proteins | sample 7278101 | NCBI WGS metagenome assembly JAAUYD01 (sample SAMN14350128, study PRJNA611818) | marine sediment metagenome | isolation source: surface marine sediment (0.6m) | place: French Polynesia: Moorea | collected 2018-08 | reverse complement strand
GATCACGGCGGTGGCCGAAGCCGCCCGCAGCGACTATCTTCTCAACGCCAAAACCACCCGCCTTACCCTGGAAGGTCCAGACCTGGAAACGCTGTTCGAGGGCAAGGTCCGTCAGACACTGGTCCACGCCGGCAGCCGCCTGCTGACAGTGGTGGAGGGCCCCCTGACCACGCCGGTGGCCGGCGATCGCATCCAGATGGAAGCGATGGCACCCGAGAACAACTTCATCCCACCCCGCAAGGTGGCTCTCTCCGGCGAAGCCGCTGAGAGTGGCGCCATGCAGAGCGAGATCGCCGAAGTGATCGCAGTGACGGACGCCAATCCGCCCACCTGGTATCTGGCCGCCGACCTGCGCCACAGCTACCGGCGCGACTCGGTGAACATCAACGCCAATGTGGCGGCCGCCTCCCATGGCGAGTCCCAGGTGGAGATCCTTGGCGATGGGGACGGCGGCAGTGCCTTTCAATCCTTCATCCTCAAGCAGCGCCCCCTCACCCACAAACCAGGCCAGGGGGACAAGCGGTTTGAATCCACCCTCTCTCTGCGGGTCAATGACATCGAATGGCTGGCGGTCCCCCATTTTCTGGAGAGCGGACCGGAAGACGAGGCGTACACCACCCATATTGATGAAGAGGAGACGGCCACCATCTCCTTCGGCGACGGTCGTACCGGGCGCCGCCTACCAACCGGCACCAACAATGTGGTGGCGCGCTACCGCAAGGGGGCCGGCCTGGGGGGGAACCTGCGGGCCCACCAACTCACCACTCTGGCCAGCCGTCCTCTTGGCGTCGGCGCCGTGGACAACCCCGCTCCGGCCAGCGGCGGGGCCGATGGAGAAACCCTGGCCGATCTGCGTCAGAACCTTCCCCAGGCCCTGTTGACCTTCGACCGCATCGTTTCCTTGGGAGATTTCGAGGCCTATGCCGCCGCCTATCCGGGCATCGGCAAAGCCCACGCGACCTGGGTGTGGGACGGCGTCCGACGGCGGGTCCACGTGTCGGTGGTGGCTGCTGACGGCACCGCCGTGGATGCCGCAAGCCCCCTGATGGAGAATCTAAAACGAATGATGGACCGGGTCCGCGACCCTCAGCAACCCCTCACCATCGCCTCCAGTGCGCCGGTAGACTTCTACTTGACGGCCAAACTGCTCATTGCACCGGGCCATGACTTCGAGGTGGTTGCCCCAGCCGTTGTGGATGCCCTGACGACGGCTTTCAACTTCAACGCGGCCCGCTACAACCAAGGCGTTCGCCGCTCGGTGGTGATCGCCGCAATTCAGGCCGTTAGCGGCATTGCGGCCGTTGATTTGGACCTGCTTGCCCGGGAAGACGGCCTCCAAACGGCGCGCGGAGACCTTCCCGTCCGCCCGGTGGCCCGCCGCGACGGCAGCCTTCAACCAGCGGAACTGCTGGTCATCAATCCCGAACGCATTGTTGTCAGCCGCATGACGGTGCAACAAGGCGGATGATCTGGACGCAATAGCGAGGAGACGCCTAAATGTTTACCTCAAAAGTCCTCTATAACCTCCTGCCCCGCTTCTACCATCTCAAAGAGACGGGCGCCAATTCTGAGCTGAAGGCCCTCTTCGATGTTCTGGCGCGTGAAATCGGCCTGGTCGAAAACGAGATACAGCAACTCTATGACAACGCCTTTATCGAGACCTGCGACACCTGGGCCATCCCCTATATCGGCGATCTTTTAGGGGTTGAAACCCAGCACGATCTGACCACGGCGACATTCAACGCACGGGCCCGGGTCGCCAACACCATCGCCCACCGACGCCGCAAGGGAACCCTATCGATGCTGGCCGGCTTCGCCGCGGACAGCAGCGGGTGGAAGGTGCATGCGGTGGAGTTCATGCAGCGCCTCGCCACGACCCAACACGTCAGCCATGTGCGCAAAGGGGCCATCTACACCGTCGATGTCGGCCGGATTCGACGAGATGCCGCCGTCGCCTTTGACACCTCGCCCCGCACGGTGGATGTCCGTGCCATCGATCGCCGCCAAGCCCCGGTGCCCAACATTATGAACGTGGGGCTTTTTGTCTGGCGCATCGAATCTTTTTTCCTCAACCGGGTGGCGGCGGCATCTGTCGGTAACGACGCGGGAGAAAAGCAATACTACCTGGATCCCCTGGCCAGGGAGACCCACCTTTTCAACCATCCATTCCCTAAAACAGCCATCCCACCCCCGGATCCGGAAACTCGCGTCCCGGCCCCCTTGCGCCGCTACCCATTGGCTGAAGAGGTCAAAAGGATTCAAACCGGCGATGGCGGCGGGACCTACTTTTCAGATCCCCAGGTGGTGACGGTCTATCTGGATGACCTGGCGGTTCCGGCGAGCCAGATGGCCATCTGCGATCTGAGCGAGTGGTCGCCGCCACCGGACCATACCCGTGTGGGCCTCGATCCCGTCCTAGGGCGCCTGACCCTGCACGCCGATGACGACGCCACCCGTGTGCACACCTCCCATGCCTATGGATTCAGCGATAGCATCGGCGCCTGTCCCACCGGTCGCCAGGCGGCGGCCGAGGCATTTGTCAACATTGGCGGCACGGTGGACTGGCTCATGGAAGTCAACCAGACGCGCTCCCCGGTGATCGATCAGCGGGTACCGCACCTCAAGGCGGCCGTCGAGGCCTGGAACCGCATGCCCGCGGGCACCCACGGCGTCCTTCTCATCACCGACAGCGAGCGTTACGATGAGGCCTTACCCGCTGTAAAACTGCCGCCGGGCAGCCGCCTGCTGGTGACCGCCGCCGACACGGCGGCGGAGATCGATCCGGACCTGGCGGCGACGGAACGTCCGTGGACCGCGACGCTGACCCGCCCCTGTATCCTGGGTGGCTTGACGGTTGCGGGTGCTCCAGGGGAAGCGGTTGGGAACAGCATCGGCCTCAACGGCCTACTGGTCAGCGGAGAGGTGGCCCTCGTTACCGACCGATTGGACACCTGGCAGATCGACCACTGCAGCTTTGCGGGACAAGCCTCCGGACGGCTTAGCATCGGCGCTGGCGCCGATTGTCGTGCCATCGACATCCGCGCATCGCGCCTGGGCGCCCTAGTGCTGGGCAACAGCAGCACAGAAGTCTCTATCGCCGACAGCGTGCTAGAGGCAGCAGGTGCCTGCATTACGGCATCCCAGGGAGCGCTGGACCTCACCCACTGCACCCTCATGGGAACCGCCCAATGCCGGACGATCAATGCTGACGGCTGTATCTTCCTGCAGCCCCTCACTGCTAAGCGGACCCAGACCGGCTGTGTACGCTACTCTTATCTAGCCCCAGGCTCCCGCAGCCCGCGTCCCCATCGCTGCCAGCCCCATCTGGCCTTGAGAGATACCCCCGCAAGTGAGCGACGACGCACCCAGCTCCGGCTTCGGCCGAGCTTCACCAGTCTAGATCCAAACCACTATGCATACGCCCAACTCGCCACTACCTGCGCTCCGGAGATCCGCACCGGGGCGGAAAACGGGGCCGAGATAGGGGCTTTCAACCGCTTGATGCAGCCCCAGCGTGAGGCCAATATCCGGACCGGACTTAACAACTACCTGCGCTGGGGGTTGAACGCAGGACTGATCCCGGCCACCTGACAGTTTCGGTCGGGGCCATAAGGAGTGTCGCCATGAAAGCAGATACATCCCGAACCACCTTCGATCCCCGCAAACATTACCAGGGCGTTTATCTCCAGCAGGGCCGTGTCCAGATAGACGCCGACTGGAATGAACAGGTGGCGTTAACGGCCCATCGTCTGCGACGGGTGGCCAGAGATATCGTCGGCCCGGCAGGCGTACCGCGGGTGGCGGCAGGCTTCGCCTGCGCCCCCACCGCCGATGGTTTGGATTTGACCATCACGCCAGGCCGCCTGCATGTAGCTGGACAGGTGTGTGAGAATGAGACGCCGGTCACGCTGAAAAGCCAGCCGCATTGGCCGCCGGAAGGCCCCCTGGTGATCACCGAGGCCGAATCCCTGCCCCTCGCTGACATCCCAAACGGCCTGTATCTGGTCGAGCTGGATGTGTGGTCGCGAACCGTCACCGCCTTGGAGGACCCGGCCCTGCTTGAGCCCGCCCTGGGCGGCGCCGACACCACCTTCCGATCCCAATTGATCTGGCAAGCGCGCCTGGTGGCGGTGGCCCCGCAGTCGGGCGGCTATCAATGCGGGGATCCCCTGCCCGCCTGGCTGCGGGCCCGGCGTGCATCGACGGGAACCCTCACAGCCGATACGACCAAGGCCCCAGAGACCCTGGACGATTGTGAATTGTCAGCGACCGCCGGCTATCGTCGGCTTGAGAACCAGCACTACCGGGTCGAAATTCACACCGCGGGCGCTGATGGTACGGCGACTTTCAAGTGGTCGCGCGAAAACGGCAGTATTGTGGTGCCCTGGAAGGACCGCAACGGACAACGCCTCTCCATGGGCTCGGCGGCGGGGGATCTGCACCGGCGCTTTGCCAGCGGAGACACCATCGAACTGCTCAGCGACACCCACATCCTACAGGGCATGCCGGGTGTCATCCTCACGGTGGAGGGTGTGGCCGACGATCAATTGACCGTGGCCGAAGCGCCGGCACAGATCCCAGACCCGGGGAGTTTCGGCCCCCACCCGCGGATCCGCCGCTGGGAAGGCGGCCCGCCACAACCAGTGGTTGCCGGCAGCCCCATGCCCCTGGAAGCCGGCATTCAGATAACCTTCGGCGCCGGCAACTTTCGCAGCGGGGACTATTGGAGCATCCCCGCCCGTACAGGGGGCGCCGGCTTGTTGTGGCCTAAAAACGCGGTCGACGAGCAGATGGAACTGCCCCCCGCCGGCATCGCCCACGCCTATGCTCCACTGGCGTTGGTGGTGGCGTCGGGTGGCAAACTAACCATGGCGGGGGATTGCCGCACTGTTTTCCCCCCTTTGACCGACATCCGGGCCGATGATGTCAGCTTTGACAACAACAACTGCGGCAACGATATGCAGAAAGCCGACACTGTCCAGGAGGCCATCGAAGTCCTCTGCCAGCGGCCGACAGGGGGCGGCGGTGCGGCGCAAACCTGCGATATCCACGTGAACCCGCGGGAGGCCATCCCCCTGGAGGAGCGCATCAAGAAGCTGGTGGATGCCGGTCACCAACAGCTCTGCCTCTGCCTGGCACCGGGTGAACATATAACGAAAAGCCCGCTGCATATTTCAACCGAGAATGATGGGCTACACACCCTACACCTGCGGGGCTGCGGACCGGCTTCCCGGCTCTCGATCCAGAAACCGCTGGCACTGGATCTGAAATCACTCCGCATAGAGGGGCTGGCGCTGCGGCCGACTGCCGAAGCGGGCCCGATCATTCTCGCCGGAGAGGGAACGATCCAGCTGGTGGAAAACAGTGTCAGCGGCACGCTCGAAAAAGCGGCGCCATTGGTCATTATAGAGGCCTCCGGGGATATCCTCCTCAGTGGCAACCGACTGCGGCCGACCTCCACCGACCGGAACCGCATGCTCAAGGAGCTGTTTCCCCAGAGCATCCTCGAGGTAAATATGGACACGGCCGCCTTTCGGAACCGACGCCGTTTCCGCAGGGCCGCAGCCCTTGCGGCCGCCAGGCTGACGTCGCGGACACGCACCCAGCGCATCTCAAGAGGAGAGCAGTGGAAAAACGCCCTCTCCGCAGGCCGAGAGTTGTCGCCGGCGGTTGAAGACCAGATCAACCGAATCCACAAGACCCTCGCTGCGGAGAGCGTCGCCGGCCGCCGCCTCCTCCAGCAACTGGAGCGGCTGCGCAACATCGCTTTCGCCGAGGCGCCTGCTGCAGCCCTTGCCATTCAGGATGGAGAATCCCGTGTGCACCTGGTGGACAATGTATTGGATGGCGACCTGTTGCTCTATGGGCATGAGCCGGGATCCCTGGACGAGGTCGATTTCAAGCGACTTCTCAATGTTCAAATCCACTCCGATAGCCAGGGAAGTCTGTCCGCAAGGGGCAACCGTTTCACCCGCATACGGTTGGCGTCGGCGGTGACAGACAAGGTCAGGAAGGCAATCGACATCGGCGAATTCGTCACCCAATTCGACCTGTTCCAGCACGCGGCCTGGACCGACAACCAGTTTCGGGCCTTGAAGAGTGCTATGGCCGCCGCCACGGCGAGTTTCAACAGCAACCATTTCAATAGCGCAACCGTGGACCACGTCGCCACCAGCATCGCCCAGCAGGCCACCTTCACCGGCAACATCGGCCCCGTTGATCCAGAGAAAAAAGAGATGGGCACGCTGTACGACATCTCGCCGACAGGTTCGCTGGGCATGGGGCGTGCCGGCAACTGGCTCAGAATTGTTCCTTAGAATCTTCCGCCGCCACCCGAAATAGGCGGTGACAGCGCCCGCGCTCAGATGCTAAACAGCGCTTCAGACGACACGGTCGGCATCCCGCCGGCCGTTGCCTTATTGGAGAGTGGAGCGATTGACGAGAAGATCACCGACACAACGGGTCCCATCGATGTCGCCCCTTATTGACGACCAGCCGGTCCTCACCCATCGCCAGCGGATCTACGTCATCGCCGCTGCTCTGGCGGCGCTGTTCTTAGGCGCCCTGGACGCCCTGATTATCTCCACGGCCATGCCCACCATCGTGACCGAACTGGGCGGTATGGCGCTCTTCTCGTGGGTCTACGCCGCCTACTTCCTCAGCCGCGCGGTCTCCCTGCCGATCTTCGGCAAGCTGGCCGACCGACTGCCGGGCAAACCGCTGCTGCTCTTCTCGATCGTTTTGTTCTCCGCCGCATCCCTGGCTGCCGGTCTGGCCGACAGCATGCTGACCCTGACGGTGGCGCGGGCCTTCCAAGGGATCGGTGCCGGCGGCAACTTTGCCCTGGTCTACATCGTTCTCTCCGAAGTCGCGCCCCCTGAACAGCGCGGCAAGACCCTCTCGCTGGCCTCCAGTATCTGGGGCATCGCCAGCGTCCTGGGGCCGCCCATGGGCGGCCTGATCGTCACCTGGTGGTCCTGGCGCTGGATCTTCTGGATCAACGTTCCCATCGGCGCCCTGGCGCTGATCGGTATCTGGCGGTTTTTCGCGGAAACCCGCGAGAAGTCGATCCGCGGCACCTTGGATCTGGCCGGCATTGCCCTGATGACCACGGGCTTGCTCGCCTTTCTCAGCCTCCTGCTCATGGGGGGGCGCAGCTTCGCCTGGTGGAGCGGGCCGGGGCTCCTCCTCATGGTGACGGCCCCGCTCTGCGGCGCTGCCTTCTACTGGGTCGAGCAGCGCGCCGAGGACCCGCTCCTGGCACTGCACTTCTTCCGACGGCAGGGCTTCACCAGCGGCAACGCCGCCGTCTTTCTCAGCAGTTTTGCCATCTTCGCCCTCTTCGCCTTCGCCCCCCTCTTCATTCAGGGCGTCATGGGCCGAACGCCCCTGGTGGTGGGTAGCGGCATGTTGGCCCTCAGCCTGGGCTGGTCGGTGGGGTCGCTGGTGCTCGGTCAGGTGGTGCACCGGGTGGGGCGCAAAAGCGCCTCGGTGGCGGGGAGCCTGCTCTTCGCCCTCGGCTGTGCCCTGCCCCTTCTTTTCGACAAAGAGACCTCCATGGCGGCCCTCTTCGGCGTCTATCTCCTCATTGGACTGGGCATGGGGGGCGTCAGCCTGGCCACGCTCCTGGTCGTTCAAGAGAGCCTGACGGCCCGGGACCTCGGCGTGGCCACCGCCACCCACCAGCTGGCCCGAACGGTGGGTGGCACCGTCGGTGTGGGCGTCTGCGGCGGGGTCGTGAATCTCGGTCTGGCGCGCTTGAATGGACTGCTGGGAGATGGCCTGGGCGGCCGAAGGACGGGCGCCGAGGCCGGCGAAGTCCTGACCCGCCTCCTCCAGCCGGACGCCCTGGCCCAGTTGCCGGCGGCGACGCAAATGCGCCTCCAGGAGGCCGTCACCGGAACCATGGGACAGGTCCAGTGGTGCGTGCTGGCCGCCGCCCTCATCTGTGTCCTCGCCTGCCTCTGCATCCCCGCGTGGCGGGGTTCTGCCAACCAAAGGCCTTAGGCAAAGCCCTAAAGTGCACGACCACCGCACCGGGCGATGACCGCTGCGCTGCCGAAGAAGATTTTACGTCTCCACCACGAGCACCAGATTCGAGAAGCACTCGCTGATGGGGCCGGTCAATTGGGTATCCACTTCGCTGAGACAGCGGGCTGTCAGTTCCGCCGCATGAAGATGGCGGTGCACGCCATAACCCGCCGCCTTGGCGGTCTCCTCGATCTCTTCCGGAGTGTACCCGCAGCGCAGCGGCTCGCCGTGTCCCTCGGCTTTCTGCAGCAGGCCGGCCGCACCGTAGCAGGAGGTGTCCCCAGACAGCACGTCGGCCTGAAGGTAGTCCATCACCAACCGGCTGCCGGCGCATGCCCAGCCACGAATGGCGTTCAGGATGGCCGAAACCGCCGGGCAGGGCAGGTACATGGTGAGCCCTTCCAACACAAACAGGGTTTCGGCCGATGGCGTCGCCCCGATGTCGGCCAAGGCTGTCTCGAGTTCCACTTCACGCAGGTCCACGCCGAGATAGCGCACAGCGCTGCAGGTGATATGCGAGACCTTCTCCAGGCAGGACCGCTTGTATTGCTGTGTCGCCGGTGTGTCCAGTTCGAAAACCCGGCAGTCGCTCTCCGGGAGCAGCAGCCGCTGAGCGCGGGTGTCACAGCCGGCTCCCAGGATGACGACCTGCCGGCAACCATCCTCGATGGAGCGGCGGAAGAGGGCATCGATGTGGGCGGTGCGGGCGGTGAGATAGGCGTACATCCCCGGCTGCATCACATTCGCCTTGGCGTGGTCCCGCATTTCGGGGGAGTGAAGGGATTGGGCCCAATCCGGTGGGAGAAAATGATGGGCCAGCCAGTCGCCGGCTTGGTCGCCGCCATACAGCTCGACATGGGCAAAGGCCCGCAAATAGGCGGTGACGATCGCCATTTGGGAGATGGTTGCCGTCATAAAAAAGCCTCCTCATTTGGCAGGGTTCGGTCCAGGCCGGTGTGCATCTCCGGCCGCCACACGCATAGCCTACACCAGAGGCTGGACACAAACCTGTCCGTTCTTGCGAATCGGTCGCAGAATTTGTTCAGCAGATGGGCACGTGGATGAGGGTCCGCAGCGCTTCTTCGGGGCGTGCGCTGCCGGCATCCAGATACAGCTCGAACGGATCGGCGTCGCGCGGGATCAGCCCCAGGGCCGGCAGGACGCCGAAATAGGCGCGTTTCCACGCCTGGAAGAGGTAATGGTAGGGTCCGCGATAGCAAAAGACGGCCCAGCGCCCTCCCCCAAAGGATCGGGTGCGCAGGGGCGCGCTGACGGCCGTAGGCGTGTCCAGCACGACGCCCAGTTGAATGGCGACGCGCTCGTCGGTGATCCCTCGAGGGCGGCGGGGAAAGGTGCTTAGCCACGCCTGGACCCGACCAAGGCGTCCCTGCACGGCGAGATGCCCGCGCAGCGCCTGGGCGGCCGCCTGGCCTACCTGGTAGAGGGAGCCGTCGCGAAAGCCGTGCTTCTCTAAATAGATCAGCCGCTGGACGGGCAGCACCATGAGGCGCGGTCGCCAGGCCAGTTGCTGCCCATGGATGCGCAGGGGCGTTGGCCCCAGGCGAAAGCTGGCGTAGCCGTCCATGGAGATGGGATTGCGGCGGAAGCGGCGTGGCGGCGTGCCGCTCCAGCGCCGGAAGGCCTTGGAAAAGGCGGTGGGGCTGTCATAGCCCACATCCAACGCGATATCGGTGATACGGTTGGTGGAGGCGCAGAGCCGTCGCGCGGCGTGCTCCATGCGGCGGCGGAAGAGATGTTGGCGCGGGCTTTCGCCCGTACACTGTTGAAAGACGCGGAGAAAGTGGTGGGGAGAGAGGCACGCCACCTGCGCCAGCCCCCGTAAATCCCAGGGCCGAGCGAGATGCCGGTCGATCTGGATCATCACCCGCTGCACACGCCGGTGATGGTCCTTGCGGGTCTGGAAGGAGGGGGTCATTTTCATCGCCGCCGTTGCCGGCTTCAGGTCAGTGCGGAGCGATCGCGGCGGGGCGGTGCCTGGCCAAAACCGGATTGTAGCGGCCCGTCCCACCGCCATCCGTGATCGCGGCAGCGCCGGTGATCCTGTCCGCGGCGCTGGATGCGAACAATGGCGTCCTCAGGATTATGGTTCCGAGGATGGCACACTCTGCCCCGGCTGTCCAACCGGTAATCGGAAAGCGGATCTGGAGCGAGGGTGACATCTCTTCGGCCGGGGTGTGCGAATCTGCCCTTGAACGTCACGAATTGACACCGGCGACACGGATGTCATAGTCTGATGTCACCAGTCTTCTTCTTCCGATCACCCTGCGGCCGCCGCGCATTCGATCCGCACCCGGAACCTTTCATCGCCCGCTCCCACTGAACCGCCTACCCCGACCGCGACCCTGCATGGCTTCGGCGGCGCATCATCATCATCATCGGAGGTGCATGATGAACATCTTGGCGTGGATCCTGGGAATGGTCATGGCGGCAACACTGGCCGTTCAGGAGCCGGTGGCGCCGGTGTATCCCCTAAAACCCCACCTGGCCGCCGAAGCGGTACCGCACATCGCATCGGCGTGGGATCGGCAGTGGATCGCAGCGGCACGCATCCGCTTTGCGGACAGGCAGACGGCCGCGGGAGAAACGCCGCTGGCGCCCATCTTGTTCGCCGGCCTGGTCCTCATGATCTGGATCCAGGGACGCCGCGAGCTCAAACGGGAGTCGTCCGGTCCCCGAATTGCCGAGCACAACCGCCCCGGGCGCGATATCCGCCACACGCTGGCGCCGCGGTGGGGGCTGCGATAGGTCACCGCAGATCTCCGCGTCCCGCCACCATCCCGAAAGGCTGCTGTCATTGCGGCAGCGCGATCCGAGGCCTGGCAGCTTCTCGAGCCGCTTCACTGCATCCCTCGATCACTCCGATGAAGATAATGATCGCTGGGCGGGATGACCGCAGGGCGGTCCTCAGGCGATGGTGATGGTAAGTGGCACGGCGTTTTTCAATGTGTTGGCCACCAGACAGCCCCGCTCGGCGATGGTCACCAGCTTCTCCAACTGGTCGCGGGCCACCCCAGGCGCCGTTACGGCCAGCTGGATGGCGGTGATTCTCGGCGGCGCCTCCCCCACGGTGCCCGTCACTGTCACGGCGGCATCGGCCAATTGGAGATCCCGCGCCCTGGCCGCCGCCAGCAGGTTGCTCATGAAGCAGCCCGCCTGGCCGCTGAGGAGCAGCTCCCCGCCCATGGGTCCCGCATCCCCGCCGCCTTTGGCTTCGGGGCGATCGCAGGTCACCCGATGCCCGCGAATATCCCCCTGGGAAGCGGATGACGATATCTGTTGGTAGGTAACGCTAATGGTTGCAGCCATGCTATCTTTCCTTTCTAGGTGCGTGGTGTGCGCAGCACCCCATGTGGGGCAGTGCGCCAGGTGGCTTGTGATCATCGCCGGCGCCGGTGCACGCACTCCTGCGGGCGTTCACCTGCGTCGGTGACATCTGTTATGGTCGTAAATCTGTCGAAATGTCACTTTAGTGCCGGTACGGGCTGTGGTAGTGATCCTTGGGCGAGGCCACTCGTCGCCTGCCACCGTTCCTGAATGGGAGGTCGCCCATGACCGGCACCCTCTTGCTCTACCTCATCACGGTTTTGATCTGGGGCTCCACCTGGCTGGGGATCACCTTCCAGTTGGGAGTCGTCGAT
>JAAUYD010210674.1_pt1 | contig 11691 bp, 10 predicted proteins | sample 7278101 | NCBI WGS metagenome assembly JAAUYD01 (sample SAMN14350128, study PRJNA611818) | marine sediment metagenome | isolation source: surface marine sediment (0.6m) | place: French Polynesia: Moorea | collected 2018-08 | reverse complement strand
GTTCGACATAAAACCGGATCTGTCCTGCTTCGGTAAGATCATTGGAGGTGGTCTGCCGGTGGGTGCCTATGGTGGGCGACGAGACCTGATGACCCAGATCGCACCCGAGGGACCCGTTTATCAAGCTGGAACGCTATCCGGTAATCCGTTGGCCATGGCTGCAGGTATTGCGACCCTAAAAGAGATCGGTCGCCCCGGCTTCTACGACGCTTTGGATCAAAGCTCCGCCAAACTGATGGACGGGCTTGTCGACGCAGCCGAAAGCACAGGCATCGAAGTAACGACGGATCGGGTCGGCTCCATGTTGGGGCTCTATTTTACGAGCGGACCGGTCTCTAATTTCCAAGATGCCAAGACTTCCGATCTAAACCGTTTTACAAAATACTATCAGTCTATGCTGGCCCAGGGGATTTATCTTGCACCGTCCCAGTTTGAGGCCGGTTTTGTGTCTGCGGCTCACGATGAGGGAGCCATTGAAAAAACAATTGAGGCAGCCAAAACGGCTTTTTCTCATTTGAAGGCGTGAGATCTGATATTAGAATCTATATTTGCAAAGCATCCAGGGGGTTAACTTGGATTCTTCGGAATCTGTGACTTGTTCCGCGTAAATTTCGGTACGCTTATCCATGTTCCACAGCCATTCGAAGTCCAGTTGAAGTGTATACTTGTTGGAGAGATGGATACCTACATCACGTTCGGTGGGATTATCAAGATCTACAATATATTCAATGAACTTGTTGTCCAGATCGTGTATGCGAATGTGCGCCACACGCGGTGTCGAAACAAAAACTGAGCAACCTGATATTGCAAACATTAGGACGGCAAAGATCACCATCATGTTTACACGATAGATGCTGCTATTCATTTTTCAATCCCCAGCGATAAATTATTACAACCGATAATAAAGGAGCTGATTATCACTACTAATGTTGCTTTTTTTTATACGCTCCTGGCGATTTTTGGATACACAACGGCCTGCCTGCGTCGTTAATCCAAAATATATTTAGTGGGATTAACCGGAACTCCATTGAGCCTTACCTCATAATGAAGGTGGGGCCCAGTACTGCGACCGGTATTCCCGACAAGGGCGATCACCTCTCCCCGTTTGACGCGATCTCCCTTTTTTTTCTTTAGTTTATAAATGTGACCATATCTGGTCAGCATGCCATATCCGTGATCGACGGTCATCATTTTGCCCATCAGCCACTTCTTTCCCGAAAAGGTGACCACCCCATCTGCCGGTGCAATGATCGGGGTTCCTTGTCGGGTCGCGATATCAAGGCCTTTGTGAAACTCTTTACGACCGGTGAAAGGCGATACTCGGTAACCGAACTTTGAGGAGATCCAACCCGTCGTAGGACGCAGCGACGGAGTTGCGGCCAGCAAATTGCGTTTGCTTTCCAGTGATTTCAACAAGGACGTAAAGCTGTCTTCTTGTAGAGATGACGCTTGCTGAACCGTTTTCATCTGATCGTGCATTTTTCGAACTAGACGACCATGGTCTTGGCTGAGGGGAAGATTCGGATCCAGGTCCTCGGGCATGGAGCCGCCAACTGCGAAAAGGGTTGCTTGATCGGTTTTCTGTTCAAGGTTGGCAATGATACGAATTTTGGTTTCAAAGTCATTCAACGCCCTTAAAGATAATTTCAAATTGTTGATCTCTTCGGCAAACGTTTGAATCTGGTGGCGCTGGCTTTCAATGGCGCTGCTTTGTTGGTCGATCTGGGCAAGCAACGCATCTTTGTCGGCAAGCGCCCGCTGCATGTTGATATAGCGATGGGTTCCTGTTGCAACGATGCCGATCAAGATGATAGCCACGGCGGTAACGAATCGAATGGACCGTTTAGAGAGCCGCGACTCTCTCACCGGAGTACCTTTGTCATCAATAAAAAGGACGGTATATTGCTTTGCCATGTTACTTTTTCGTCTTTCTATAACTAATTATCAGTACCTGTGGGTTTCCAGGAGTCGACCATATCGGTGTCCATTATATCAACCGCGATCCGAAAATGCCCCATGAAGCGACCTGTGGTTTCATTGGTAATGGACTCGATGCGCGTCTCGTGATGCTGAATGGATCGCATCGGATCATTGCAATAATACTTCATTACAATGATATCTCCGACGCTGAGCTGGGCAGCCAGCGCAGAGGTAGCTTTGAGCAAAAAGAAATGGGGCGTCTTGTCCGAATGCCGTAGCTTGAATTGGTACACTGGATGTGTTCCGTTTAATCCAAATTCAACGCTATAGTATTCATGGCCTGTTGGAAGGTCTTGATAAGGGGCTTTTTTGGCTATGGCAGGTGCAAGGGTAAACATTGCGATGCTCATCCTGGTTCGGGTTGTTGTCAGGTTCTTCCAAATGTCTATGGGGAATAATGCAATTAGAATGCCAGCTTATGGCAACCAAAGAACCGTAACGCCGCTTCACCTGATCTCATAGGAATTGTTGCTATGGCTTGGCCATCCTTTCCTCTATGTAGCTGTAAACAAAGAAATTTATGGCATCGAGGGCTGTGGCGGGCATTTTTGAAAGAGGGGCGGTATTTCCGGTGTTGGGACGGTCCTCGCTTGGGTATGACAAAAATTGACAGGCCGGCTGTCATGGAGCGTCATATTTTCTGCACCTGCTGCGGTTTGAAACCACTTTAAATATCTTTGAGACCGAATTTTGAAATGAGTCTTGAGAGGTAAGTCCTTTGTATGTCCATTACCTTTGCCGCTTTGCTGCGATTTCCGCCGGAATGTTTCAAATTGAGTACAATGAACTCTTTCTTGAACTGGTTGAGGGCCTCCTCAAGGGTTAGCCCAACTTGCAAGCCTGGGTAGCTGATACGCGATGTGTTGATGGGCAGATCTTCCGGCAGAATTTCGATCCCGTTTCCCATAACCACAGCTCGTTCAATGGCATTTCGGAGCTCCCGGATATTGCCAGGCCAATTATATTGCACCATTTTTTCCATGGCCGCCTTTGATATGGTGAGATTGGGATTTACGGTTTCCTCTTTAAAAAGATTGAGAAAGTGTTCCGCCAGAAGGGGGATGTCTTCGGTGCGTTCTCTGAGGTTGGGCATGTTGATTTGAACAACATTCAGACGATAATAGAGATCCTCCCTGAAGCGGTTTTCGGCGACCTCTTCCTCCAACTTTTTGTTGGTAGCGGACAGTACCCGCACATCAACTGAAATTGGAATGTTACCGCCGACACGGTAAAAATTACCCTCTTGAAGGACGCGCAATAGTTTCGCTTGCATTCCCGGTGTCATTTCGCCGATTTCATCCAGAAAGATGGTGCCTTCATGGGCTACTTCAAATTTCCCGATTTTACGCCCCACTGCTCCCGTGAAGGCGCCTTTTTCATGTCCGAAGAGCTCATCTTCGAGCAGTGTTTCCGGCATGGCAGCACAGTTAAGAATCACCAGCGGTTTGTCCTTGCGCGGGCCTGCGCGGTGAATTAGTCGCGCCAGCAACTCTTTTCCTGTGCCGCTTTCCCCTAAGATCAGGGCGCTGGCTTTGGAATTGGCGACTTTCAGACCATCCGAAATCACCTTTTTCAATGCGGCGCTCTTGCCGGTCATATGGTGTCGAATTTGGAGTTCATCTTTCAGATCTTTATTTTCACGTTTGACCTCTTGAATATTTTGCGCATGTCCAAGGGCCAGCGCTGCCATTGTAGCAAACTCATTGAGCAGGTCCAGATCGGAAGCTTCCAGCTGACTGCCGTCTTTTTTATCGATGATTTGGACGACGCCGATGGTGCTGGACCCCATTTTCAGTGGTACGCAGGCGATAGATTGGGTCTCAAAACCGATGGATTGGCTGATCTCCTTATACCATCGCGGATCATTGGCGACATCGGCGATCAAAAGAGGTTCTCCCGATTGGGCTACCTCGCCGGCAATCCCCTGCCCCATTTTGACACGGTACTCTTTGACTTCGTCTTTCTTCGCTCCGGTGGCGACCTGGAAATAGAGGGTTTTGGTTTTATCGTCCACCAACAGCAATGAGGCTGCTTTGGCGTTCACCACCTGAGACGCCGATTCGATGATCAGCTCGAGCAATCGATCCAGGTCCTGGACCGAACTAACCCATGACGAGATCTCTTTCAGGTGTTTGATTAGGGCGGTATTACCGGATGAAATTTTTGAGGGCATATTTTTCTCTTATTGTTTATTTGGCCATGGACCAAGTAATCGAGGTCACGCGTATCGCAGGCTGGTCGTTAGCGCTTATTGCGTTAGGTTTACTACAGCCAAGATAATAACGAAGATGTCTATGGGTGTCAATCAAACATCAGAAATAACGACTTAATTTGGAGAGATGGGCATCTCGCTGGAGCTAAATTCAGCTCATTTCTATGACAGTCGATTCTTCAGATATTGGACAAATTCCGGCAAGGCGGTGTTGCTGGGTTGCAGTATGGCCATACCGGCGTCATATGCTTCCGCGAATTGGCCAAACCGGTTGGACGCGATGTTAATGTCGATGATGGCGCCCCCCTGTCGATATACCTTGGAGACAATTTGGTTGGGAAGGTTGGTTGCTCCGGATGTGCCGACAATGACCAGCACTGTGGTTTCATGGGTCACCGCCAATGTGCTTTCCAACCGGTAATGCGGTTCGTTATAGGTCTCGTCAAACCAGAGAACATGGGGCCGCAACAATTGACCGCATTCAGAACAGTGCAGGGTTTCCCATTGATCCTCGGAAATCGCTTCCTCTTTTGACTTGCCGGTGATTCCCTGTGGCAAGGGGTGGATGCTTCCATCGCATTCATTTGAGCAACGCACAAAAAAGATGTTGCCATGAATCTCATATGTTTGGTTGGCGTCCTGCCCGGCCCGCAGATGCAAATTGTCAACGTTTTGGGTGATCAGCGTAAAGCGGTTTTGAAACAGGTTTGCCAATTCCACCAATGCATGGTGGCCTTGATTGGGTTCTGCTCGGGCGCATATCCCTAATCGATAGAGATACCATTGCCACACTGCTCGCGGGTCCCTTTGAAACATGTTCCAGGTGGCCATCTCCTGGGGCTGATACACCCGGGATCCCACTGTCCAATACCCTTCCGGACCACGGAAGGTCGGGATGCCGCTCTCGGCTGAAATACCGGCACCGGTGAGAACAGTGATCTTGCCTTTGGCCTCAATACGTTGCAACAACAACCGGTCCAATTTTCCCTGATCCATGCCTGTCTCCAGTTCGCCGAACGGCTATTGTAGATTTAAGATAGATTCTATATGATTGCTCACAATAATGCCAGCTTTGCGATAGTGAAAGGGATAACAATGACCGCCACCCAATTCAATGCAATGCCCAAAGATGTTCGCCACATCCACCTGATTGCCGTTTGCGGGACCGGTATGGGAGCTTTGGCCTGTCTGCTGAAAGAGATCGGCTATCGTATCACGGGGTCGGACCAACAGGTGTATCCGCCCATGAGTGATTTTTTGATCAGCAGGGGTATTTCGCTATTTGAGGGGTATTGTGCGGAAAATCTAAGCCACTCACCGGATCTGGTTGTAGTGGGTAATGCCGTTTCCAAAGACAATCCCGAAGTCCAGGCAATGCTGGCCAAGGGAATACCTTATTGTTCCATGCCCCAGGCCATTAATCGGTTCGCAGCCGAAGGGAAAAAACAGATTGTGGTCACCGGCACCCATGGCAAGACCACCACATCTTCATTCATCGCGTGGATGCTGAAATGCGCCGGTATGGACCCAAGTTTTTTAATTGGCGGCATCGTTTCCGGCTTTAACAGCAATTATCGCCTGGGCAAGGGAGATTTTATGGTCCTGGAGGGCGATGAATACGATACCGCTTATTTTGATAAGGGGCCAAAATTCTTGCACTATGTGCCAGAAATTGCCATCCTCACAAGCGTCGAATTCGACCACGCAGATATTTTCCGGGACCTCGACCATATCAAGGATACCTTCGCGCGCCTGGTAAACGGCCTGCCCTCTCAATCAACCCTGTTGGCCTTTGACCGGGATGGGAATGTCGCTGATATTTTGCCGAAATCCAACTGTCGTGTCGAGATGTATGGTCATGATCCGGATGCGGCCTGGAGTTTGGGGCAAATTAAAGTTGAACCACCCTTCACTAGCTTCGAAGTATTCCGTGACGGTACCCTTTGGGCTGATTTTAAAACCCGCATGATCGGGCGGCATAATCTGCGAAACCTATTGGCCGGCATTGCAACAGGTGAGCGCATTGGGTTGGATCAATCCGATATAGCCCAGGCCCTGGAGACATTTAAAGGCGTGCGACGCCGCCAAGAGGTGAGGGGGATAAAAAACGGTATCATCGTTATCGACGATTTCGCGCATCATCCCACCGCGGTGCTTGAGACGATCAACGCTGTTAAATCTTTCTATGAAAAACAGCGCGTCATCGCCGTCTTTGAACCGCGAACCAACTCCAGTCGGCGGAACGTGTTTCAATCGGTATATGCCGGAGCGTTTGACCGGGCCGATATGGTTTGTATTCGGCAAGCGCCGATGCTGGAAAAGATACCGTCCGATCAGCGTTTTTCATCACTTCAACTGGTGGAAGACCTGAAGCAGCGCGGAAAGCAGGCGTATTATTTTCCGGATACGGACGCCATTATCGAATTTTTATTGGCACAGGCATCACCGGGTGATGTTTTCTTAATAATGTCCAATGGGGGGTTTGACAACATACATGCCCGTCTATTGGAAGCCTTATGATAGATCCTGCGCCATCCTCCTCCTCTGTAACGCGGCTGGCCAAAAAGATCTTGACTTCGCAACCGGATTTATTTAGAAAATTCTGCTTGGCTTTGAATTGTTAATCATTCAATAGCATTAATAATTCAAATGCTTACGATTTATGGTCGTTGGTACGAGACCATTGGGGTTAAAAGTCCCTGTTTTGGCCGGCGCCCGTGGGCGCCTGAATTTTTACCATTGAATTACAACCTCATTAGAGTATGTTTTCCTGCTGCCACTTAGAATGAATGCGGGAGTACAATTAGGAGATAGATAGCTCCCCATGACATTTGCTGCGAGAATTACGGGTACCGGATCCGCTTTCCCTCCCAATCGAGTGACCAATGTTGATCTGGCCAATGAATTGGCCAAACTCAACGTGGAAACCAGTGACCAATGGATTCGAGAACGAACGGGTATTGTCGAGAGACGATATGCGGATTTGTCTAAAGATGAGATCCCCAACGCATCTTTGGCCGCCGCTGCTGCAGAACAAGCCTTGGAGATGGCCGGGAAGACGGCTGAAGATATTGATCAGATCATCGTTGGGACCTGTTCCCCGGATACCCTTTTACCGTCTACTGCATGCCGTTTACAGCATAAGATAGGCGCGCGCAGGGCCTGGGCCATGGACATCAATGCGGCTTGTTCCGGGTTCGTTTATGGTGTTGTTACGGCCACCCAGTTTATCATGACAGGGCAGAGCCGAACGGTTTTGGTCGTGGGGTCAGAAGTACTTCATCCATACCTGGATTGGCAAGATAGGGGCTCCTGTATACTGTTTGGCGACGGCTCCGGTGCGGCCGTTGTTGAGCGTGCGCCTGAGGATAGCCCCCAGCGCATTTTATCTTGGAATCTCAGTTCAGACGGGCAGTATGGCGACCTGCTGCGAATCCCTCCATTCTACTCAGAAGAAAATCCTTTTTCAGATGAACTCAGCTGCAAGAACAGCAAGATGCTGATGAATGGACGCGAAATATTTAAAGTAGCCGTTCGCACCCTGACTCAATTCGCGTTGCAAGTTCTCGATAAAAACGGATTTTCCATTGAAGATATCGATTGGTTCGTACCCCACCAGGCCAACCAAAGAATTCTGGAAGCAGTTGCTCAAAGGCTAAAACTTCCTGCCGAGAAGGTATTGATCAACGTGGATCGCTATGGCAACACCTCAGCAGCCACCATTCCCACCATTTTAGATGAGGCCGTACGAGATGGTCGAATCCAAAAAGGGCAACTGCTTTTGTTGGACGCCTTTGGCGCGGGATTTACATACGGCGCTATGTTAATGCGTTGGTAGTAGGTAGCCTCAACTCCACTATTGCATAAAAAAGATGGCATAAAGGCAATAAACTATAGCCAGCATTGAATTGACGGCATACTAGAGATACTTGCCAGGAATAGACCAAACGATGAACTTGAGGATTGGGTCTATTGTATGCCATCTTTTTTGGTTGTTACAAACCGGGTGCTATGCACCCGATTACAACCTCAACGCATAAAGCACTTACGTGCTTTTAGCTTCCCGGCCTTTGGCCGGAAATCTAAACCACCCGCATGGCGGGTAGGCGTTGGCCCCCCTGCGGGAAAGCCGGAGGACTCCAAATCCCGCGTTGGCAAGCGTTCGCAGTAGAGAATTACGGCTTCACACTTGCCGCCTTGACTTTGGAGCCCTCCGGCTTTTGCAACAATGGAGTTAATTAAACATTACATTTTTTCATTAACATCAAGATAGCTCCCGTTATGGGTGAGGGATGCTGCGGCGATTTTGCCGCTATACGTCGTTGCAATGCCCTCGGGGCAATGCTTTTCTCGCCTTGGTCTGAGTCTTCGATGGCAGTGTCGTTGTAAATGCCCAGTGCTGTTTGACACTCCACAGGGCCTAGTGTAATAGCTTAAGCCATAATCGACGCTCATGCTCTGAGAATTTTAAGTGATTGGTATCACTCATTAATGGGGGCGAACACCATTGAAGATCATCATTGTTGGTGCCGGAGAAGTGGGCTACCATATCGCCAGTCGACTGGCTTTGGAGAACAAGGATGTCGTTGTCATCGATATGGATGCCGGTGCAATTCGGCGGGTCGCCGATCATATTGATGTCCAAACCATTATAGGCTCCGGCAGCAGCCCGTTGGTGCTGGAGGAGGCCGGTATCAATGAGGCGGAAATCCTTCTGGCGGTCACCGATAGCGACGAGGCCAATCTGGTGGCCTGCCTGGTGGCCAACATACTGTCACCCAGCACCAAGAAGTTGGCGCGGATTCGCGGCGCTGACTTTGACGCCTTTCATGATACTTTCCGTGACAAAGCACCCCACATCGAAACCGTCATCAACCCTGAAACCGAGGTGGTCAAAACCATCGAACGATTGATGCATGTTCCGGGTGCCGTAGATGTTGGTGAGTTTGCCGACGGCAAGATTAAATTCGTGGGGGTCTATCTGGAAGAAGACAACCCATTGGCGGGCGTTCGTCTCCTCGACTTGCCCAACCATATCGGCGAAAAGCGATTGTTAATCGCCGCCGTTGTCCGGGAGGAAGAAGTTATCATCCCCCGCGGTCAGGATAGATTGCTGCCGGGTGACCTGATCTATTTCATCAGCGAAGAAGGACACCTGCTGGAGACGCTTTCCATTTTTAATAAGCAAGCTGAAGCAGTGAAGCGGGTGCTGATTGTAGGCGGAGGGCGTATTGGGTATCGATTGGCCCTAAATCTGGAAGAACAGTCGATCTATTGCAAAATTATCGAAAAGAGAGCGGACCAATGTGCTGCCCTTGCCGAGAAACTCAATAAAACGGTGGTGCTTCATGGTGACGGAACTGACCAAGGCTTGTTGAGTGAAGAAAATATCGGTGATATCGATGTCGTGGTGACGCTGACCAATGACGAAGAGATCAATATCCTCTCCTCACTGTTGACCAAACGAATGGGGGCGGGAAAAGCCATCACCAAGATAAGCAAGTTCAGTTACTTCCCTTTGATGACAGCCATCGGCATCGAGCAGGTGGTCAGCACCCGGCTTTCGGCCATCAACTCTATCCTGCAGCACATTCGACGGGGCAAAGTGCTCTCCGCTATCTCCCTGAAGGGTGAACAGGCCGAAGCCCTCGAGGTGGTAGCCTTGGAGACTTCCGACATTGTGACCAAACCGTTGAAGCGGATCAGCTTTCCCAAGGGGGCCATGGTGGCGGGCATCATTCGAAAGGACCAAATCATTATTCCCTCCGGCGACAGTACTATCGAACCCGGCGACCGCATCATCATTTTTGCCCAACGCAAAGCGATCAATGGCATTGAAAAAATTCTGGCCGTCAAGTTGGAGTACTTTTAATGCATTGGCGCTACATGCTTTATGTGGTGGGGTGCTTGGTGTTTTTTTTCGGGCTGACCATGTTGGTGCCCTTGGCGGCCGGGATCGTGTACCGGGAGTCCAGCATTCGACCGATTACGTATGCCATGGTCTTAACCATGGCCAGCGGTGCGGCGCTCATCTTTCTCTTCCGCAAAGCGCGTGCATCGCACATTTCTCAACGAGAAGGCATGGCCATCGTTGCCGTGGGGTGGAGCGCAATCGGTCTGTTTGGCGCCCTGCCATTCTATCTCGACGGTTCTGGGTGGCTATTCGTGGACGCTTTGTTTGAATCGGTGAGCGGTTTTTCCACCACAGGAGCTTCGATACTGACCAACATCGAGGCCCTTTCCAAAGGATTGTTACTGTGGCGCAGCTTCATCCAGTGGTTGGGAGGAATGGGCATTATTGTACTGTCCATTGCCATCCTTCCATTTCTCGGCGTGGGCGGCATGCAGCTCTATAAAGCCGAAGTACCGAGTCCGGTGCCGGATAAACTCAAACCGCGCATTCGCGATACAGCCGTGATCCTGTGGAAAGTATATGCCATATTCACGGTGGCCGAGATCCTATTATTAATGATCGGCGGTATGGATTTTTTCAATGCCTTGTGTCACTCTTTGACCACACTGCCCACCGGGGGGTTTTCCACTCAAAACGGTTCCATTGCACAGTACAATAGCGTCTATTTCGATGTGGTCATCACCATTTTCATGGTCCTTGCCGGCATTAATTTCTCCCTACATTACCAGTTGCTGCGGGGAAAGCCGCTGGCCTTCTGGAAGGATCCCGAATGCCGTTTTTACCTGGGAGCGGTGGCGTTGTTCACGGCCATCATTAGCTGGGATTGTCTTGGAACAATTTACCAGAGCGCCGGACAGGCCATTCGTTATGCCGCTTTCCAGGTGGCGTCGATTACGACCACCACCGGGTTCGCGACGTATGATTATGAGCAGTGGCCCGCCCTGTCCCAAGTTATTTTATTGCTATGCATGTTTATGGGCGCATCAGCCGGGTCCACCGGTGGCGGTATGAAATGCCTGCGGGTAATGCTCTGCTTCAAGTTTTGCTATAAAGAGCTTTTTTCCTTGATCCATCCACGCGCTGTGACCACCATCAAGGTGGGCGGTCAAATTGTATCCGAAGGCGTTATGCGCAGTGTACTCGGATTTCTTGCGCTCTATATGGGGCTCTTTGGAATATCGGCGCTGTTGCTGGCCGCCGTTGGTGTAGATTTTGTCACAGCTTTGAGCGCCGTCGCTGCCAGTATCGGGAACATCGGGCCTGGGTTCGGCGGGGTGGGACCGGTCGATAATTACGCCCACATTCCATATCTGGGAAAATGGCTGCTGATTTGGTGTATGCTGTTGGGAAGACTGGAGATATACACCATGCTGATTTTGCTGGTCCCGGAATTTTGGAGAAAATAGGGCGGCAATTACAAAAGGGTGTCATTTTCTGTTGACAAACCAAGTTGGAATGAGTAAATACGCCTTTTCGCTGGGGCCGTTAACTCAGTCGGTAGAGTATCTGCCTTTTAAGCAGAGAGTCGTTGGTTCGAGCCCAACACGGCCCACCAGCAACACATGACGGTTTTTAAAGTTCCGTC
>JAAUYD010083150.1_pt1 | contig 11692 bp, 9 predicted proteins | sample 7278101 | NCBI WGS metagenome assembly JAAUYD01 (sample SAMN14350128, study PRJNA611818) | marine sediment metagenome | isolation source: surface marine sediment (0.6m) | place: French Polynesia: Moorea | collected 2018-08 | reverse complement strand
GTGGGCGGTGTCATTATGGCGTCATCAGGTGCCCCGCTCTCCGCCGTCTTCGTCAACCACCTGATGAGCGGCATCCTGGTCTGGATGGTGGCCTACATCTGCCTGCGGCATCTCGCGGTTGAGAACAGGCTTCGCGACAGTCTGCGCGATGCGGCCTTTCGGGACCCGCTGACAGGACTGTACAACCGGCGTTTTACGTTCGACAGCCTCTGCAACGAGCTCAAGAAACACCAGCGGTATGGCGATCCGCTATCGGTCATCTTGCTGGATGCCGACCATTTCAAGCAGGTCAACGACGTCTACGGTCACAGCGCCGGCGATGCAGCGCTCAAGGCTATTGCGGATGCCTGCAATCGATCAGTGCGTGAGACGGATGTTGTGGGTCGATTTGGCGGAGAAGAGTTCATCATCGTGCTGCCCCACACGGCCGCAGCCGACGCCGAGATTGTCGCAGAGCGAATCAGGAAGTTGATGTTGCACCGCGAGCTCTTCTGGCAGGACGAGGCCTTCAACGTCAGGCTGAGCCTTGGCGTCGCGGAGGCCGGTGTTCATGCAGAGGGTGGCGAAGCCCTTGTCGCAGCGGCTGACGAGGCCCTCTACGCGGCGAAACGCGGTGGACGCAACCAGACTCGGATCGCCGAACGGTTTATTCGACCTGATCATACGCTCCGAGCTGCCTGATCCCGCCCTAAAGGCTCCAGATACGCTGCCAGACTTCGGCAAGCGCGCGGTCGCTGAATGACACCGGCAAGAGCTCCGTTTCCATCTCTTTCCAGTGCGGGTTGCCGCCACTCGCCACGATGTGGGTAAAGATGTAGGTCGGCTCCGTGCCCATGCGGAGGTCCGCCAGTACCAGGCGCTCGTTCTCAACCGTTGCCCGTATGAAATCACTTGAAAACCAGCGCAACCGCTGGACGGCCCAGATATCGCCCGCAGCCTCGAGTGCCTCCTTGTCCGATTCATAAGCCTCGAACTGGATCACTCCCTCATCAATGGCTAACGAGTCAAAGCCCTCCAGGTAGCCGTCCTCTGTCAGCACGACTGCACGCCATAGCAGCGTATTGAACGGCGTTGGAGTGAGAAATACCGGCGCATCGTCCAGTCCCATTTGAGCGATTGCCTCGTCAACGTGGCCGCGAACGATGCCCTGCGCCGTCCACGACCAGGCAAGGTAGAGCGTGCTGATAATCAGGGATGCGCGGAGCGCGCCGTAACTGAAATTCGATAACGGCCGAAACGTCGCGACCAGCACAGCAAACAGCAGTGGCAGTGTGTACAGCGGGTCGATAATGAACAGCGTACCCCACATTGCCGGATGCGGCTCCAGCGGCCAGAATAGCTGCGTGCCGTACGCCGTGTGCGCGTCGAGCAATGGGTGGGTCAACAATGCCAGGCTGATCAACGCGAGCCATCGCCAGGGCGCCTCACGAACCGGCGCCCACCAGCGCCGCAATGCCAGCCACAGCAAGACAGAGAAAGGCGCCAGCACAAACAGCGAATGGCTGAAGCCGCGGTGGAAGGTGAAGTTCTCGACGTCCCCGCCGTAGTCGATGAACACATCCAGATCGGGCAATGTACCCAATGCCGCGCCGACCACTATGGCTTTGCGGCGAGCACCTTCCGGAGCGATGGCGCCGCCAATTGCGGCACCCAGAACGAGCTGTGTAACGGAATCCATAGGCAGCACCCTAACACGGGCGAAACCGCCCTCCCCCGTATGCGACAATCTGCACTGGGACAGGTTCGCCGGAGATCTTCCGCATGTTGAGGTTGCTTGCACTATTGATCGTCGCGATTGCGAGCGGCTGCACCAGCGAGTCTCGCTCGGAAACGCAAACGTCAGTCACCGCGACCGACATCAGTGCGGATGAGTACCTCGTCTTTTTCAACACGTCGGCCTGGCTGGATGAGTCGAACGAGTACTGGCACGTGCCGATCCACGGCTGGGTTTACGAGCCCGAGGACAGCACGGTCCGTCGAGCCGTTTTCGAGGCCGCACTGGAGCAACAGTTCGACCTCGAGGTGAACGAGTCCAATGAGCCACTGTTCGCGCGGCGACTCAACCTGATGATCGCGGACAATGAGCGTGGCAAGAACGTCGTCGTCGAGGTGGCTGGCGAGACGTTTGTTCTGCCGCCATCGGAGCCCAACGGGCAATTCAGGCGCACCCTCAAAATCGGGGTTGGCGAAGCAGAGACCCATGCGCAGGAGGGACTCCTGCGGATTACGGCAATACTGGATGAGGCTGACAAGCGCAGCTTCAGTGGCGCCGTGAAGCTGGTGTTGCCGAGAGGCACGTCGGTCATCAGCGATATCGACGACACCGTCAAAATCTCCGGCGTGCTGGATAAAAAGACCTTGCTCGACTACACGTTCCTTCGTGAATTCGAGGCGGCACCGGGCATGGCCGAGCGGTATCACGGCTGGGTGGCCGACGACGTCAGTTTCCACTTTGTCTCGTCGAGTCCCTGGCAGCTATACGCGCCACTCGATGAGTTCCTCGTCGACAGCAATTTCCCCTGGGCGACCTACAACCTCAAGACCGTCCGGTTTCGCGATGAGACTTTTCTTGACCTGTTCAGGAAAGGTACTGATACGAAGCCCGCGATCATCAAAAGCATTCTGGACCGATACCCGCTGCGCGAGTTTATTCTCGTTGGGGACAGTGGCGAACAGGATCCTGAAGTCTATGCGTCTTTGCTAAGGGCGAACCCGGATCAGGTGCGCAGAGTGTTCATTCGTAACGTCTCGGAGGAACAGCCGGACAATGAGCGCTTCAGCACCTTGTTCGATGGCATCGAGCCGGGCACCTGGCTGCTGTTCGAGGATCCGGACGTGCTGACATTGCCTGAAGAGCGCTGATCATCGTGTCGACGCTTGCAACGATCGCAGATGACCTGCAGGGCCTGATACAAGCGGCCAGTCAACTTGAACAGGATGCGCCCGCCCGCACTGAGCTGGACGAGATTATTGCGCGCCGCGAGTTCCGCCCGGTCGAGGACGAATCCGTCGGCTTCTGGTTCGCCCGGTTTCTGACGCTCAGGGACAACCTTTGGGCGGTGATTGATGTGGTTCGCGATCGACTCGGCCGACCGTCGCGAGCGACAGCAGGCGACGACGAGCTGCGTCACTTCCTCGTTGGCTACGCGGCAGTCTGCGTACTGATTCGTATTGACCGTCTTCTGCTATCCGAGGTCGCGTACGACACCCTGGTGCAACGCAAGCTGAATGAGGCTTTTCCGGAGTACCGTATCCCGCCAAAGCAGTACACGAGCATCTTCTCGGCCTTCGTCGATCAGGCCAACGTGCTCGCCATTCGTGACGGCATCCAGGTGGCGCGCAAACAGCGCCGCAAGCTCCTCGCGCTCAGGGACGATCCCGATGTCGGCGCTATTGCCAATCAGCTACCCGATCTCGAATCAGCGTTGAATCCGAGCAAGCTTAGCCATTTCAAACGTGCGTGGGCCTACGTCAGCCACAAGTGGCGCAGACGGGGTGTCGTCAGTGCCGAGCGTTTGTTTGCCAAGGTGCTAGAGGGCTTTGGACGTGCGGCCTCGGAAATGGTCGAAATGAACAACAAACACGTCACGCCGGCGGTCGTTGAGTCGGTCGCGGCATTCCTCGAGCCGGGCGACATTATCGTCACACGTCATGCCAAGGCGCTCACCAACCTGTTCTTTCCCGGGTTCTGGCCACACGTGGCGCTGTACGTCGGCACACCTGAACAACGGGACCGCGCCGGGATCTCGGTGGAGCCGGAGCGGACCGCGCGGTGGACGGGACAGTTATGCGTCCTCGAAGCAAAGAAGGACGGGGTATTACTTCGAGAGCTGCAGGACACGCTCACTGTAGACGCGTTCTGTGTCCTTCGGCCCGCGGTGTCGCCGGATTCGATCGTGATTGCCGTCGAGCGCGCTATGCAACACGAAGGCAAGCGCTATAACTTCGACTTCAATTTCTTTACGTCGGACCGCATAGTCTGCACGGAGCTCGTTTACCGGGCCTATGACGGTCTTGAGGGCATCGAGTTTGCGTTGCATGAGCGGGCGGGTCGCAAAACCCTGTCGGCAGAAGACCTGCTCGACTTCGCGCTTGCCGGGGATACGTTTGTCCCGGCGGCGATCTTCGGCGCCTCGGGCGCTACAGATACGGTGCTATACGGCGATGGTGTCGCCGAGGTCGTCGCCGCGAGTTACGGCGCTAGTCTTCGATGTTGAATACGAGTTTCGTGCCGACGCGTTTGCTGATGAGCTGACCGCGGTACTCGTACGGCTCGAATTCCCATTTCTCTACCGCTTTGATAGCAGCGCTGTCGAAGAGATCGCCCGGTTCGGAAGCCCGCACCGAGATATCCGTCGTTTCGCCATTCGGTGTTACTGTGAAGTAAACGTCAACCCAGCCAGACGTCCCACGGGTCAGGGCGGTCTTCGGGATACGCGGTGCTACACGTTTGAGCTGTACAAGCTCGGAGACGACAGAAACTCGGCTCTCCTCAGCCGCGATAAATGCGCTGTCCAGCGACACCGACATCGCCTCGACGGTCGATGCGTCTGCGCCAAGTTCGAGAACCGCCTTGAGAAGGCGATCGGCCTCCTCGAGATTGCCCCCAGCCACGCCCTCATCGAAGGCCACAATGATCGCGTCTCGCACTTCGCCGGTCAGCTGTTCGCGTTCGGACGACCAGTCGTTTTTCTCTGCCAGCAGATCCACGGCGCTGGCGCCAGAAGGCGTCAGCAGGTGCCCGTCCGTGATCGAACGTCGCACCGCGCCAAGCCATGCCTGGCGGGCCTCATCGGCGCGCAACTGGGCGCGACGTTGGCGGTCGCGAGCCGCTTCATCGCGCGCCTGGCGGATATCGGCAATCGACGAGCGCACCGCCGCAAGATACTCGGGGTTACGTCCGGGAAGTGCCGAGGCTGCGCGGAACGCGTCTACTGAGGCCTGGTCGTCTCCCGACCTGGCGCTCGCAAGAGCCTGGTCAATAAACCTCGACGCCCTTTCGTCGAGCGCTTCCTGCGTCGTTGTGACGAGTGAGTGATCCGGCGCATGGCGAACGACAACCGACGCGATCTCATAGGCCTCGTCAAACCGCTCATCGTTCAAGAGCGCTTCGACCGAGGTTTCGATGCTCGCCAGTACCGCTGTCAACTCGGCGCTGACAACAGAGTCATCGGGATTCGCTTTGACCACCCGGCTGTAATAGAACAGTGCGCTTTCGGACTCCGGCAGAACGAGGATATCGGCGCCTGCAGCAAGCCGCGCTTTGCGTAGATCGGCATCGACGCTGGTCGTCGCCTCTTCAACCTCCGGCAATGCTCCCTCGGCTGCGGTCTCGGGCGCAGCCTCATCGGCAACAATCTCTTCCTTGGGCTCAGGTTCGCTCTTGATCGTCCAGGCAGGCTCGGTCGGCTCGGTGGTCGGCTCGCTGTCGAGATAGAACCACCCTACTCCGACGACGGCAAGAACAGCGCCAGTCAGGACAAGCAGTAGTGGCAGGGAGCTCTTTTCAGCTGGAGTAGTCATTTACGCGGTCCCACTTCGGTCGTCCGGCTTACCGACGGTTTCGGTTCCTGGCTCGGCCGGTCTGCGAAATCGATTGAGGAATTGGCTCAGGGTTTGGCTGGGTTTCTCGGGCTCAGGTGCATCCACTACCTGGTGTCGCTTGTGCGACTCCGGGTTGTCACAGAGCTGGAGGTGATGCAGTACGGCCGCATTGATATCCATACGCAGCTGACCCGGCTCGATCGGTTTGGTCGAATACCTGTAGATCTGCCCGTAGTTGATCAGGTTGATCATGTCGGTCGAGTCTTTGAAGTCACTGACGACAATTGTCACGAGCTCAGGCATGCGCTGCTTCAGCGCATTGATGATTTTCTGCAGTATCGTCCGGTTGGTTGTGAAATCCGTGACCAGTACGCCGGCTTTGCCTTCCTTAATCGTCTCACCGACCTTCACCAAAGTTGTCGCGATGGTCGTTTCACGATCGTCGGCCGCGGCCCGGATCACGCTGGCAGCGAAATCCGAATCGACGGTGAAGGCCACGACGCCGATGTCCTTGTGCGGCGACGACACCGGTTCCGCTACCACCTCGGGTTCCGGGGCATGGTCGGCGTCGAGTATCCTGGACTCGCTCGTGTCATCGCCTGACATGACGATGTTCGTAACGGTCTGCCATTGGCCAGTCTGCACGACAAGCGCCGGGTTTGGCGTGGTTGCATCAAGGTCCTGTACCGGCGCTGAGGGCTTCGCAGGTTCCGCCGTCTCGGAATCAGGCTCTGCAGGTGCTGTCGCCAGTACCGTCGTCCGGACAGCCTCATCATCCACTTCACTGGGTGTCGCAGCCTCAGGCTCCGGAGTCGGTGCAGGTTCGGGCGCTTTCGGTGCGACAGGCTGTGTCTTCGAGGCATCGACCGCAAGGCCGAGGGTCTCGCGCAAGAGGTTCGGCGGGCACGGTTTGCTCAGGAAACGAAATACTTCGCCCTCGTTAATCGAACCCTGGATGGCAGCCGGGTCCGCATAACCCGTCAACAGGATGCGCACCGTTCTCGGCGATCGCTTCTTGATCTGCGCCAGCACCTCGATGCCCGTCATGCCCGGCATGCGCTGGTCGGCGACAATGACGTCGATGTCGTTGTCGTCGATGATCGATATTGCGTCTGAGCCGGAGTTCGCGAGGAACAGCTCATAGTCACGACGAAACAGACCGCGCATCGCATTCAGGACGCGCTTCTCGTCATCGACAAACAGGATTCGTGCTTTCGCTGTCATAGCTGTTTATGCGGCCTCTGGCGCCGGCGACGATTCGTCGTCATTCGCTTCGGTCTTGTCCTGCGACTCCGATTCCGACTCAGACTCGAGTTCTGCCTGCGGCTCGGACTCCGGATCATTCGCGGGTTCCTCTGCTCGCAGAGGCAGGGAGATTGTGACGGTCGTCCCCTTGCCACTCTCCGATTCGATCAGCAGCTCGCCGCCGTGCGCCGTGACTATCTGGTCCACGATCGACAGGCCAAGCCCCGTACCCTTGCCGACCTCCTTGGTCGTAAAGAACGGATCGCGAATCTTCGCGAGAAGATCTTCGGGAATACCAGCGCCGGTATCGGCGAAGCTGATTTGCACACCGACATCGATGGTCTTGGTCTGGATGACGATATCGCCGGATTCCTCGATTGCATCAGCCGCGTTTGTCAGGAGGTTCAGGAATACCTGGTTAATCTGTGACGGCGAGCAGTGAATGGTCGGCAGCTCACCAAAGTGCTTGTGAATCGTGACCTTGTTCTTGAGCTTGTTCTTGGCGATCAACAGGGTCTTGTTGATGCCGTCATGAATATCCATCTCGCCTTCGCGAGCGCGGTCCATACGACTGAAGTCCTTCAGGCTCTGCGCAAGCTCGGTTAGCTCCTCCAGACCCTCGATGCTGTCACCAATCAGGTCTCGTGCCTCGTCGATATCGTCACGCATGCCGTTGTCCAGCAACTTCGCCATACCAGCAATGCCTTTCTTGAGCACCGGTTTCAGATCTTCCTGGGCACGCACGGCGCGGATGATCTCCTCGTTCACGGAGCACATCTCGCTGATCGATTCCATGCGCTCCTGGAGGACGGTGGAGTTACTGATCAGGTACCAGAGCGGCGTATTGATTTCGTGACTGATACCGGCAACCAGCTCACCGAGCGATGACATCTTCTCAGCCTGCACGAGCTGGACCTGGGATTCCTTCAGTTCGTCATACGCGTCACTGAGTTCATGGGTACGTTCATCAACGCGCTCCTCGAGCGAGTTGTTCACGGCTTCGAGGTCCTTGTTCGAGCGGTTGAGATCCCGGTAACTGGCCTGCAGGCGCCACATTGCGTAACCCGTGCCCAGCAGCAACAAGCCCGCGCAAATTGACAGCAGCAGACCAGCGCGCTCGGCGCGACTTACCCGACGCCGATTATCTTCAAGAATCGCGTTTGAGAGAGACCACAGCGATTCCGAAACCGTACTGTCGGTCAGTGTCGCGAGAGCCGCATCCGCTGCCTCGCGCTGATCGACAACTTGCGTGGCGGCGTCGACAAACGTCTTCATCGTGCCGGGCGCCTGCGCATTGAGATTGCGGTTGTTGCGGAAACCATCGATGCGTTGCCGCAACTGCGAGGCTGTTGCATCGCCAATACCGGTCGCGTACTCGATAACAGCGAGCGCGAGCGAAAAGACGTTCTGCGATTCGAGGCGCAGGTTGAAGCGCCGCAGGTCCTTCACGAGGATTGGCGACTCTTCTTGCATGGTGCGCAATGCATCCGCGAACGCGGTCTGCTTGACAGCGAAATCACGACCGTTGGCGGTGAAGTTTTTTACCGCGCCGTCATACTCGGCGAGCATGTCGCGAATCTGCTCGTTCTCAAGAAGGATCGGATCAACGTTCTGCAACGAGGCGTTGCTCTCGAGCAGGCGTTCGAGCGCCGATTCGGTTGCGGTCGACAGCATGCGGCCAACTTCGAACGCACTTTGCGAGCCGTCGACAATCGAGAGAATGTCATCGCGGCTGGTCTGAATGCTGCGCATGCGCTCGGCATGAGCGATGTAATCATCCTCGCCGACTGCCCGCGATTCCATAATAAGGACGGAGAACACAGCGATCATTGTGGCCGCTGCGATAGTTGCCAAGAGCCCTTTCAACATAATTGCTTCCTGCACTTCCGAGACTGTTGCAGGGCGAGTTTGACAATTTCTGGCGATCTGCTCAGTGAACGGCATCAAATTCCCGCACTAAACGTGCGGATCGAAGCTATGTCCGTAGCGCAAACGTGACGCAGATCACAAAAAATTTTCGAGCCGCGAGCGCTGGTCCCAAACCGTGCAAGCGAGCGTCCCGAGTCCCGAAAATGAAACGGGCGCCCCGCGGGACGCCCGTCGACGAAAGGCGATGATCAGATTAGACGAGCCAGCCGAATACGCCGCCTAACAGGGCGCCGTAGATGAGCGCGTCTACAAGTGATTTGGCGGTGGTAGACCATGGTCGGCCAAACCATATGCTCTCCTGGAAATACGCCATGCCGTAGGCGACGAATCCAACAGTGCCCGCAATACGGAACACCGAAAGATAGTCGGCTCCGACGCTCAGCGTGCGACTAACGAAGTAAGCCGCAATGACTGCAACGATCAGGTTGTACACAAAGTTCAGTAGCAGCTTGCCGCCCATTGGCTGCTCGCCGCTCGGCAGGATCGTCAGGAAGCCGACAGGTCCTTCCATGTATTTTGCCGTCATTTCAGGCGATGCCATTTCCTCCCGCCCTTTCGCGAACGGCACAACGTATTGTCCTGGCGCGAGATCTTTCAGTGCCGCCCGGGCTCCTTCTTCGTCAGCGGTCTGATTGAAATCGGTCTTGTGCCAGGGCATGGCCATCCAGATCACCGCGCCGGCAATAAACGTTACTATCGTGCCGACGAGAATCGGCAGCCACAATGTCGTGATCGTCATATCAACCCCCTTTTTATTGTCGTTCTTCTAACGGTATAGCAGATACGCATCAGGTATGCTCGATACATGGTGATTCGATTTCTGCCACTTGTGACGGGGCTGGCGCCGCTCATCGGCGTGAATGTCGCGTACTGGATCGGCGTGCAGTACGACAATCTCCCGACCTGCAATCCTTATATCGACGGCTGCACATCCATCAGTTCGACGGGACGGTATGCACCCGGCGATCGCCTGTTTCGTGCGGTCATGTTGCCGCAAGCGGTATGGCTGATACTGACCTGGCATTTCTCTGCCGCCTGGTTGAAGACGCTCGGTCGGTCGCGTGTCTCGGCGGCCACTGTCGAAATTGCCGGTCTTATCGGGGCTGCTGCCCTGCTCGTTTACGTGTCCTATCTCGCGAGTAACGACCCGTTCTACGAAGTCATGCGGCGCTACGGTATCTACCTTTACTTCGTCGGTACTGTCGTGGCGCAGATAGCCGTAACCTTGTCACTGCGACCGTCGCGACTCCGGAAGGTCATGCTGTGGATCGTTGCGACGCCATTCGTGCTCGGCATCTACAACCTGATCCAGAAGGCCTACATTTCCGACCTGAACAGCATCGAGAACCGCATCGAGTGGATAGTCTCGGTGCTGATGCATGTCTGGTTCATCGTGCTTTACTTCGCGTGGCGCAACAGTAATTTCAAGGTTGTGCCAAGAACCTCACAGACGCTTCACTGAACAAACGGATCCGCCAGGTCCGGATTGGTCAGAACCGACTCGTCGGTCAGCGACTCGAGAAACGCGACAAGGTCGTCACGCTCATTCTCGGTCAGCTCAAAGCCGGTCACGAACTCCGACTTGAACGGACTCAGGCGCCCGTCTCCTGCATAAGGACCTGCGTCGAGTCGGCGACCGCCGCGCTGGTAATGCGCGATGACATCCTCGAGTGTCGAGATACTTCCGTCGTGCATGTACGGCGCTGTCACCGCGATGTTGCGTAGTGTCGGTGCCTTGAATCGTCCCATGTCGCGGCGCTCGCCGGTCATGTCGAACAGTCCGGTGTTGTCACTCGGATACGCGCCATTCCCGTCGAGGTTGTAGAGGCCCGTGTTGTGGTAGCCAACACGTTCGACCCGCGTGTTGATGTGCGTCGTGCTGTCCGTGAAGTTGAAACCGCCATGACAATGGAAACACTCGAGGCGTTCCGAGAAGAACAGGTCCATCCCCCGCAGCGCGCTGTCACCTAACGCGTCGGCCTCGCCGGCCAGGTACCGGTCGTAGGGAGAATCGAAACTCGTGATCGTGCGCACAAAGCTCGCGATTGCGCGGACGGCATTCAGCAGTGAGTGTGGATCGGCATCGTTTGGGAAGGCCCTCCGCACGAGATCGCTGTAGCGTTCTTCGCGCAGTATTCCGACGAGACGATCTTCATGCCCGCCCAGTCCCATTTCGACCGGGTTGTCACCCAATAACGGCGTGAGCGCCTGGTCCTCGAGGCGGTCCAATAACGGGTTCGCCCAATCCAGCCGGGTCGCGTACGCCGCGTTGACGAGGCTCATCGAGCTCCTTGGATGTACCTGGCCGGTCGAGCCAATCGACCTTGACTTGCCATCGGTAAACGCCAGCGCCTGGATATGACAGCTGCCGCAGGACATCGTCCGGTTTCCTGACAGCCGCGTGTCGTAGAACAGCCACCGGCCGAGTTTGACTTTGGCGGCGTGCATTGGATTGTCCGCAGGAACCTGCGGTGGCGGCAGGTCCTTGGGCAGGTCCCACTGCCATCCCGAGTCCTGCAGCCAGGCCCAGACAATCAGACCCAGCAGGCCAGCCACGACTGCAAGAGATATTGCCCATCGGTTCATCGCAGGGAGAATACGCTCTGCGTGCCATCCTGCAGCCCGGTTTTGAAATCGATCCCTAGCGACCGGAAAGGCACGATACAGGCCTCCTCGGCGGGCCCGGACGAGCAATCACTTGCCTCGCCGTCATCCAGATCGATACCAGCTAGTAGCCTGGACAGGTCAATGGTGACCTGGCTCTCGCCCGGCACGAAGCCGTCCAGTTCAACCTCGATGCGGTTCGGGAAGCGACAGTCACTGATATTGCCGACCGTCCCCTCGCAACCGGCGCTGCCCACGTGTATCCAGAAACCATCGGTCTCAGTGCGGACGCCGGCCCGCAGAAACTTGTAGCCGGAGCGCCAGTGCCAGTGCAGATCCGGGTCATCGAGCGGTGGACTCGCCTTCAGGG
>JAAUYD010112204.1_pt1 | contig 11693 bp, 9 predicted proteins | sample 7278101 | NCBI WGS metagenome assembly JAAUYD01 (sample SAMN14350128, study PRJNA611818) | marine sediment metagenome | isolation source: surface marine sediment (0.6m) | place: French Polynesia: Moorea | collected 2018-08 | reverse complement strand
TGCTTGCAATTGCCTGTGTTACCATTTTATTTCGTTTTAAAGATTTCTCCAAAGGCGTCTTTATCATCGACTGGATACTGACAACTGTATTTTTACTGAGCACTAGAGGATCGTTTCGGATTTTTACAGAAACGATGAAACGGAAAACACTATCCGGTGATCAAGTGGTCAATTATGGTGCGGGAAGGGGAGGGGAGCTTTTGTTGCGTGAGATCTTGAACAACAAAGCCCTGAACATCAACCCAGTGGGCTTTCTGGATGACGACCCATTGAAAAGTGGCAAGAAAATTCAGGGATTCCCGATTCTGGGAAATTTTGACAAATTATCCGAGTTGAAAAACAAACATGCCATTCGTGGGGTGCTTCTCTCGTTTAACGACGTGTCCAATGCAAAGGCATGTCAGGCGGCGGCTGAGTACTGTCGACGAAACGGATTATTTCTTAAAAAGTTTTCCATCCGATTGGAACCTGTTAATCTGATTGAGATGACATAGTTTTTTGGGCACGCTCAGGTTTACGACTATCTATAATGGATGCTGACGAGATGCCGATATGGAAAACAAATCGATAGACAGAGTCAGTCCCGCCACCCCGATCATCGGAGATAAAGTGGATCGGACCCGGATATCCGAAAAAACGATCGTTCATGCCGGCTGCAGAATCCATGGTGAACAGACCCTGATCTGCCAGGGCGTTGAGTTGGGCGCCGAGGCGCCCGTCACCCTTAAGAACTGTTTTGTGGGACCCAATGTGAAATTGAAAGGCGGCTATTTCGAAAACGCCGTATTTCTGGATAGCGCCGCAGCCGGCAGCGGTGCCCACGTGAGGGCGGGTACGATACTTGAGGAGCAAGCCAGCATCGCCCATACCGTAGGGCTGAAACAAACCATCCTATTCCCATTTGTAACCCTGGGAAGCCTGATTAACTTTTGTGACTGCCTCATGGCCGGCGGCACCAGCCGAAAAAACCACAGTGAGGTGGGCAGTTCCTACATTCACTTCAATTATACCCCCAATCAGGACAAGGCCACGGCCTCATTGGTCGGTGACGTGCCCAACGGTGTCATGCTCAACCAGCATCCGATCTTTCTGGGTGGGCAGGGCGGCTTGGTGGGGCCTTGTCGCCTGGCCTACGGAACGGTGATTGCCGCGGGATCCGTGTACCGCAAAGATCAGCTCAAGCCGGATCGATTGGTGTTTGAAGGTGGGGGCAGGGGAGGGAGCCTTACCAATTCACCGGGCATCTATCGCAACGTCAAGCGTCAGACACTCAACAACATCATCTACCTGGCCAACCTGATTGCGTTAATGGCCTGGTATCGCCATGTGCGCAGCCAGTTTATTGGCGAACATATGCCGCAGCCGCTGTATCAGGGATTGATTGAGACGCTACAGACGGCAGTGGATGAACGCGTGAAGCGATTTATCGCTTATTGTGAGAAAATGGAGTGTTCCGCACAACACTATCGCCAACTGATGGGGGACAGCGCTTCTGACAGGCTGATGCAGCAGAAAAAGGAATTGATTGCCAACCGCCATCAAGCGGGAGAACGAATTGCCCGATGGATCGACAGGGTTGACAAACTCAGCAACCAGGCCTTTGTTGCGATTATCGCCAAGCACATAGATCGTATCGGCAACCGGTACACTGCGGTGGTTCAAAACCTCAACGACGATGAAACTGCCATGGGCAGCGACTGGCTGCAGCAGATTGTAGATGATGTCACCACAGAAATGCTGGGGCTGTTTCCGAGTATCCGTTAATTGTGGTTTACGTTAATATGGAGGTTTTCTTGGGTGAGCTATTTGGAACCGATGGTATCCGAGGGGTAGCCAATCGATATCCCCTGGATTGCGAAACCGCGTTGACGACAGGACGGGCCATTGCGCTGCATTTCAATGAACCAAGAGACGGCGCCGCCCGTTTTCTGATCGGTCAAGACACACGCATCTCGGGCGACATGCTGGCATGCGCACTTGCGGCGGGGATCTGCTCCATGGGCAAGGATGTCTATCTTGCCGGTGTCATCCCCACACCGGGAGTGGCCTACTTGACCGGGGTTGACGAATTCGATGCCGGCATTGTCATTTCCGCCTCGCACAATCCGTACCATGATAACGGAATCAAATTGTTTGGCGACGACGGCTACAAGCTTACCGATAACGAACAAGGTTTTATCGAAAAGCGGATCCAAGACAGGTCGTCACTCTCCATACAGAGCCGGGCGGTTCAGCAGACTGGAAGGGTAATCTCGCTGGATGACGCCCAAGACCGCTATCACCGCTTTCTTGAAAATGCCTTCAAGCAAACCGGCCAATCGCTTAGCGGTCTGAAACTGGTCGTTGATGGGTCAAATGGTGCCGCCAGCCAGATCGCACCAACGCTTTTCGAGTCGTTGGGCGCAATCGTGACGTCCTTACACTGCTCGCCCAATGGCACCAATATCAATGATCGTTGTGGATCCCAGCATCCAGAGGCCCTGGCCAAGCAGGTGGTTGTCGAAAGGGCTGATCTCGGCCTGGCCTTTGACGGAGATGCCGACCGTCTGATCGCTGTGGATGAACGCGGTACCATTCTTACCGGCGATCAGGTTCTGGCGATCTGCGCACGCCACGCACTGGAGTCAGGCCAACTGACCAACTCTATTGTCGTCACAACGGTGATGAGCAACATGGGTCTTGGATTAGCATTAGCGCATATGGGCATCGAGCACATCAAATCGAGTGTGGGCGACCGCTACGTCATGCAGGCGATGCGTAAATCCGGTGCGGTTATTGGCGGAGAAAATTCCGGTCACATGATCTTTTTAGATCTTCACACGACCGGAGATGGGATGCTGGCTGCCTTGAAATTGCTGGAAGCCATGCAGTTCTCCGGTAGCCGGTTGTCTGAACTGGCGACCGTGATGCGTGTATTTCCACAGTGCCTGATCAATGTGGATGTTCAATCAAAACCTGAAATCACAACTATTGATGCCATCATGGACGCGATCCAGCAGGTGGAGGCAGACCTTGAAGAAGAGGGGCGGGTCTTGGTGCGTTATTCGGGTACTCAGCCCCAGTGCCGGGTAATGGTTGAGGGGCCGTCTGAAAGCGAAACCGAAGCTCACTGCCAACGCATCGCCGACGTAGTCGCCCAACAATTGGGTTGAATTGCGGTGTTAGATCAGAAAATGATCCCTTAGACTGCTTTAAGTTGCGTGCATACAGCGATCCCCTGGATGGACAACTTGTAACCATCCAGGGGATTTTTTGTTACTCCCGGTTGCCGCCAAAAATCATCAGCAGATATTGAAACATAAGGATAAAATCTAAATAGAGTGTCAGCGCGCCGATGATAGCCCCTTTTCTAACCACGGCAGCATCCAAACCGGCTGGCTGGGTCATGGCCATGGACTTGAGCTTCTGGGTGTCGTAAGCTGTCAACCCGGTAAACACCAATACGCCGATATAGCTGATAATCATCTGCATGGCCGGGCTTTTCAAAAACAGATTGACCACCGACGCAATGATGATGCCGATGAGCCCCATAAACATGAAGTTCCCGACGCCGGTGAGATCGCGTTTGGTGACCCAACCGAAGATGCTGCACACAGCAAACGTACCGGCGCAGATGAAAAAGGTCGATGCGATGGATGACATGGTGTAGACGATGAAGATGAAAGATAGGGTAGCCCCGTTCAGAGCTGCGTATAGCATGAACATACCGGTGGCCGTGGACGCTTTCATTTTGTTGACTCTACTGGCCAGAATAAAGACCAGTGCCAGCGTACCGATGAAGAAAACCCAACGCGTCTGGTACACAAAGCGAAGCACCGGTTCGTTATTGGCGACGAACCAAGCCACACCACCGGTCAGTGCAAGCCCGATGGCCATCCAGTTGTAGACGCTGCGCACAAACGTATTTACCCTAACTTGTGCCTGGCTTCTTTCCATTGGAATCGACTGCATCTAAAACCTCCATATGTAAATGATTTTAAACAATTCCGACGTTTGTTCAACCTCCTGGAATATAACACAGGCAGCTTTATTTTCAAGCGCAAAGCTGCTATGAATAATCCGCAGCGTGTATCCTTTGCTCAGCTGCAAATGCCTTGGAACAACATCATGAATCCAGAGCAGATATACCAGGAGTTGAAAGATTTGGCGGAGAAACTCGACGTCACCGTATCCGAACAAAGTTTTCGCTCGAGCGGCATTCCGGTAAAAAGCGGCTTTTGTTTAATCAAAGCGCGTATGCATTGCATCATCGATAAAAACATCAGCCTCAAAAAAAAGAGCAGTGTGCTTGCTGAAACGCTGGCCGAACTCCCACACGAAAAATTGTTTGTGGTACCGGCGGTGCGTGATTTCATCAAAAGGCATGAGCGCAAAAAACCTACAGCCGACGAAATATGATACGCTCGACTCATAATTTTACATAATATATCTTATCAGACATTAATAGTCGCCATCGCATCGGACCGTATTTCTCACCCTGTTTGAAAAAATGGAATCCAACGGCATTACCACCATCTCTCCGCGTCAACACATCTATGAGGTCAGCGAACTGAATGGCAACATTAAGCGTTTGCTTGAAGACAAATATCCTTTCTTATGGATATCTGGTGAAATTTCTAATTTTCGGAAACCATCTTCGGGTCATTGCTACTTCACGCTCAAAGACCAACACTCCCAGCTCAGCGCAGTCATTTTTCGCGGCCAGGCCGCTTCCTTAAAATTCCGGCCCGAAAACGGCCTGTCTGTCATCGGACTTGGTCGCGTCAGCGTTTACGAACCCCGTGGCACCTACCAAATGATTTTTGAATACCTCGAGCCCAAAGGTATTGGCGGCCTACAGATCGCCTTTGAAAAATTAAAGCGGCAGTTGTCGGCCGAAGGATTGTTTGACGACCAGCACAAGCGCCAACTTCCCGGATTACCATCAAAAATAAGCATCATCACGTCGCCGACGGGTGCAGCTGTGCGTGATTTCATCAATGTCGCCCACAGACGCTTCCCCAACCTGGCCATAGAGATATTCCCCGTTCGGGTCCAAGGCGATCGCGCACCCGATGACATCGCCCGCGCCATCCGCATGCTCGATCAACGAAAGGCCACAGACATCATCGTACTGGCCCGAGGGGGTGGATCCATAGAGGACTTGGCAGCCTTCAATGATGAACAGGTCGCCAGAACCATCTTTAAGTGCCGAATTCCCATCGTTTCGGCCATCGGTCATGAAACGGATTTCACGATAGCCGATTTCGTGGCCGACCTGCGTGCGCCGACGCCATCCGCAGCCGCGGAGTTGGTTGTTCCTGACAAGCGTGCGCTCAAACGGCAACTTGAAGAAGTCAATCAAAAGCTTTATAAATGCATTACCAACATATTGTATTTGTATAAAAAAGTTTACACTGGATACAAGGAACGGATTGTCCATCCAAAGCGCAAACTCCACGATTGGCGCATCCGATTGGATGATTATGCCATGCGCTTGCAAGCATTGACCAAAGAGATGCTGCACCGCAAAAAGGAGCAGGTCGCCTTTCGCCACGATATGTTGATGCAAGTCTCTCCGGACAAATCCCTGATCGTCATCAAGGCCCAGTTCTCAGGTTTTCAGCAGGCCCTGATGAAAGGCATCAGGCGCTCAATTCAAAATCAACGGACCGGAGTTGCCAATTTAGCGTCCATGCTCGAGGCACTCAATCCAATGGCAATATTAGAGCGCGGATACAGCATCACCCGCAAACTGCCGCAGCGATCCATTGTGCGCAGCACCAGGCAGGTGCGTATCGACCAATCTCTTGAAGTCCTTCTGGCAAAGGGTAGATTGACAGTCACCGTCAATGATAAACATGCGGATAGGCAGCAGATGACTTCGTCGCGAACCGCAACTGAGCTCAAGGATGAGTGAAACCAATGGTAAAAAAAGCCAAACCGAGTTTTGAAAAAGCCCTCGGTGATCTTGAAAAAATTGTCAAGACCTTAGAGGCGGGTGATATCCCCTTGGAAAAAGCATTGGACAAATTCGAAGCCGGTATCAAGTTGTCCCGTTATTGCAGTCAGACCCTGGATGAGGCCGAAAAAAGGGTGACGATGCTGATGTCGGACGAGTCGAATACGCTGTCAGAAAAACCGTTCGATGTAGAGTCATAAGTGTCGGGCAATCAATTCAAACTTCACGACTATTTAAGCAACGCGCGTGCGTTCGTGGAGACCTCACTGCGCGGTTATCTGGCTGGAGCGACGGATAATTCACGAATCCAACAGGCGATGACCTATTCGGTCATGGCCGGTGGAAAACGATTGCGGCCGATTCTGTGCATGGCTGCTGCCGAAACCGTGGGCGGCACGCCTCAGCATGTCCTGCCGGCGGCCTGTGCCCTGGAATTGATACACACCTATTCATTGATCCATGACGATTTGCCGGCAATGGACGACGACCGGATGAGGCGTGGCAACCCCACCTGTCACGTCGAATTTGATGAGGCCACGGCTATCCTGGCTGGGGACGGCTTGTTGACCCTGGCATTTGAAATCATGTCCACTGCCGGCCTCGGGAGCAAACCGGACGATCAACGCCAATGGCTTAGCGCTATCGCCATGGTTGCAGCAGCTGCCGGCTATCAGGGCATGATCGAGGGTCAGATGCGGGACATGGCCCTTGAAAGCGCCAACATCCCCCAAGATGAACTGGAGGCCTTGCATCGCTTGAAAACCGGAAGAATGATTGAAGCTTCCGTGGATGCCGGCGCCCTGCTCTCGGGCGCGGCAGAAGATCAACGAAACGCACTGAACACTTATGCGCGCCATGTCGGACTGGCGTTCCAGGTGACCGACGACATTCTCAATGTCACCGGCGATTCGCGACGAATGGGAAAGGCGACGGGCACTGACCAGGAGCGGGGTAAAAATACCTACCCTGCCCTGCTCGGCCTGGACGCAGCCCATGCGTTGGCCGCCCAATTAATTGGGAATGCCTTGATGGCACTCGACAGTTTTGATAATAAAGCCAATCCGCTTCGCGCCATTGCGCACTACGTCGTGGAAAGGAATCGATAAGTCATCACTTATTGTCCACCTTCCTCTGGGTGGAAGGAAACCGGAAACGGGAGTTGTAACGGTGAAAAAAGGCTCACAGCTGCTTGATAAAATTAATTCTCCTGATGACCTCAAGAAACTCAGTCGCTCGGCCTTGCCTGAACTGGCCCAGCAAATCCGCAATACCATCGTGGATGTGGTATCCTCATCCGGCGGCCACCTGGCCTCCAGCCTTGGTGCCGTCGAGCTGGGGATTGCGCTTCACTATGTGTTCGACACGCCTGCGGATAAGATCATTTGGGATGTTGGCCATCAAGCTTATGTTCACAAACTGCTTACCGGGCGTCGGGAACAATTCCCCACCTTGCGAAAACATGGCGGCCTGTCCGGATTCACCAAGCGCAGCGAGAGCCCATATGATACCTTCACCACCGGCCACAGCAGCACATCCATCTCCGCCGGCCTGGGCATCGCCTGCGCCAAACGGTTGAAGAACGACGCCGCCAAAGTGGTCGCCGTCATCGGCGATGGTTCGCTCACGGCGGGACTGGCCTACGAAGGCTTGAACCAGACGGGCGACACTCATAAGGACAAGGATCTCATCGTCATTTTGAATGACAACGAAATGTCCATCTCACAGAATGTGGGCGCCCTCTCCTCGCTGCTCAGCCGTACGTTTTCCGCCTCCAAGCTGCAGTCGTTGCGCAAGGATTTCGGTGAATTTCTCAAATCACTGCCCAGGATTGGCGAGAATGTGTATCAACTGGCCAAACGCAGTGAAGAGTCATTTAAAACCTTTGTGACGCCGGGAATGCTATTCGAAGCGTTCAATTTTGAATACTTCGGTCCCATCGATGGTCACAACCTCGATCATCTTATCGATATTTTGAAAAATATCAAAAAAATGGATGAACCGGTCCTGCTGCATGTGATCACGAAAAAAGGCAAAGGCTATCGACAGGCCGAAAACAATCCAGTCTATTTCCATGGTGTCGGCTCGTTTGATATCGATACCGGCATCTGCCGTAAAACGGCCACCGATGTACCCCATTACACGGATATTTTTGGGCAAACCATGGTGGAACTAGCCCAGGCCAATGACAAAATTATCGCCGTCACCGCAGCCATGCCTGAGGGCACCGGACTGGTGCCCTTCTCGAAAGCCTTTCCGGAGCGTTTTTTTGACGTGGGTATTGCCGAGCAGCACGGCGTCACTTTTGCCGCCGGCATGGCAACCGAAGGCTATCGGCCCGTGGTGGCCATCTATTCGACTTTTCTCCAGCGTGCTTACGACCAAATCATCCACGACGTCTGTATCGAAAACCTACCGGTGGTTTTCGCGCTGGATAGAGGTGGCATTGTCGGAGAAGACGGTCCGACCCATCACGGGTTGTTTGACATCAGCTTTCTCAGAACCATCCCCAACATGGTCGTCATGGCACCCAAAGATGAAAATGAACTGCGCTGCATGTTGGCCACCGCCGTGACCCATCAAGGCCCGATTGCCCTGAGATACCCGCGGGGACGGGGCGTTGGTGTGGAACTGGACAACCCTCCGGCGACTATCCCCATCGGGACGGGTGAAGTCTTGGAACAAGGTGAGGATCTATTGATTATTGCCGTTGGCAGCACCGTAAACGAGGCCGTTTGCGCGGCCGCCTTGCTGTCAGCAAATCACGGCATCGAGGCAACCGTCATCAACGCCCGATTCATCAAGCCCATCGACCGGGACTTGATCCTCCCGCTGGCCAAGCGAATCGGCCGCATCATTACGGTTGAAGAAAATACCGTCGACGGTGGTTTCGGCAGCGCGGTGCTTGAATTGTTGAGCGACAGCGGCGTTACTGATGTCCTTGTCAACCGCCTGGGCATCCATGACACTTTTGTTGAACATGGTGCGCAGCAAACCTTGCGTGGCAAGTATCGCATCGATGCCGCGGCCATCATCGAAACGGGGCGCTACATGATCGGCGACCGTCAGCATGTTCAGGCTCTGGATAATCGCCACTGAGACCATGGAATGGATATGCCGGCACCTATGTCGTCATTTCAGCACACCAAGCGGTCATGACCACCAAGAAACGCATTGACGCCCTGCTCGTCGACCAGAACATCTGTCAAAGCCGCGAACGGGCCAAAGCGTTGATCATGAGCGGTCGTGTATTGGTCGATGGTATTCCCTGTGACAAGCCGGGAAGGCGGTTCTCCGTTGAGGCCACGATTGTCCTCAAAGGCCACGATCTGCCTTATGTGAGCCGCGGTGGCCTGAAGCTCGAGGCCGGCTTGAAAGCCAACCGCATCGACTGCACCGGCATGGTCTGTCTGGATGTTGGCGCATCGACCGGTGGATTCACCGACTGCTTGCTGCAACACGGCGCCGCTCGCGTATTCGCCGTTGACGTCGGCTATGGCCAACTGGCCTGGTCGTTGAGGCAGGATGACCGCGTGGTCGTCATCGAACGAACCAACATCCGCAACATGGATCCCAACCTGATCACCGATCCGGTCGACCTGGTGACCATCGACACCGCCTTCATCTCGCTGAAACTCGTGGTCCCCTCGATTCTAACCTTCCTGAAGCCGAATGGGTCGATTCTGGCCCTCATCAAGCCCCAATTCGAAGCCGGCAAAGGCAGCGTCGGAAAAGGCGGCGTGGTCAGAGACCCGGCGCTTCATGCTGAAATCATCGCTGAGTTGAAAGCGTTTTTCAGTCAACACGCCCTCCTTTGCGGACCGGTCACGCCGTCTCCCATTCTTGGCCCCAAAGGCAACCAGGAATTCGTTATCCTCTTGAAGCCGTTGGTCTAACCACCCATCAACAAGCCTTTTTGAACTTGATTTTTTTTTAACACCGATCTATTAATCGATGTTTTATAGAAGTGGTCAGTCGTGAAGAAAATATAATGGAGAGAGGAGCTTGAGTGGGTCACATGAATGAAACCTTAAGAAACGTTGCACTGGTTGCCCATGGGGGGGCAGGAAAAACGTCCCTCGCAGAGATCATGATTAACAAGGCCGGCATGACCACCCGCGTCGGACGCGTGGAAGACGGCAACACGGTGATGGATTTCGAACCTGAAGAGCTCAAACGTCAGTCCAGTATTTCCAGCGGTTTTTTTCAACTGCCATGGAAAAAACATACCATCAGTCTGATCGATACCCCCGGCGATCAGAATTTTATTTCCGATGCCAAACTGTGCATGCAGGCGGCCGACACCGCCCTGATCCTTGTGGATGCCGTCGACGGGGTCAAGGTGCAGACCGAGCAGGTGGCTGATTTCGCATCTGATTACGACCTTCCATGTGCCATCTTCATCAACAAGCTGGATCGTGAACGGGCCGACTTCCACCGCACCGTAGAGGATGCCGTTCAGTGTTTATCACCCAAACCCATTATCCTCCAGCTCCCCATTGGTGCTGAAACAGAATTCAACGGTATCGTCGACCTGATCGGGTTAAAGGCCTACAGCTATGACGAAAGCGGCAAAGCGACCGAAATCGATATCCCTGCAGATATGCAGGATATGGTGGAGTCGGAACGTGAGACGTTGATCGAGAACGTTGCAGAAGCCGATGATGCGCTTATCGAAAGTTATCTCGAAGGTGAAGAGATTACCAATCAGCAGTTGCGCGACACCCTGAAAAAAGGGATTCTCGAGCGAACCTTCACGCCGGTGCTGTGCGGATCCGCCACGGCTGACATCGGTGTTGACTTGCTGATGGATTTCATGAACACCTGCCTGCCCTCACCGCTGGAATGTGCACCCCGAACCGGCGTAAATCCAGCCAATGATGAAGAAGTCGAACGATCGCCGGACCCGCAAGCGCCTTTTTCAGGGTTTGTTTTCAAGACAGTGGCCGATCCCTATGCCGGTCGGTTGACCATTTTTCGCGTCGTCTCAGGAACACTTGGCAGTGATGGGACGTTTTACAACGCCACCAAGGAAACCAAAGAGCGTTTCAATCAGCTGCTCACCGTGGCGGGCAAAGAACAAAAGCCAGCCAAGGAAGCCGGCCCCGGCTCCATCGTGGCCGTCGCTAAACTCAAGGAGACCAAAACCGGGGACACGCTTTGTGATGACGGCAACAAAATTCGCTTCACCTGTGCTGAGCCGATGCCCCACTTAATATCGTTTGCACTCGAGTCCAAGGCAACCGGTGATGAGGACAAGATTTACATCTCCTTGACCAAACTGTTGGAAGAGGATACCGCCCTGACGCTGGAACGCAACGCAGAGACCAAAGAGATTCTGCTATCGGGTTTGGGTCAGGTTCATATCGAGAGCACGATCGAAAAACTCAAGCGTAAGTTTAACGTCGACGTGCTGCTCAAAACACCCAAAATCCCTTATCGCGAAACCATCAAAAAGAAAGTCCGTGTACAGGGCAAACATAAGAAACAGTCTGGTGGACACGGCCAATACGGCGATTGCTGGATCGTCATGGAGCCGTTGCCCCGTGGGGCCGGTTTTGAATTCGTGGATGCCATCGTGGGTGGCGTGATTCCGAGACAATACATTCCTGCCGTTGAAAAGGGCATCGTCGAAGCCTGTCAGAAAGGGCCGTTGATCGGCGCTCCCTGCGTCGATTTCAGGGCTACCGTCGATTTCGGCAGCTACCATGCCGTTGACTCGTCGGAAATGGCCTTCAAGGTTGCCGGCTCGCTG
>JAAUYD010134569.1_pt1 | contig 11696 bp, 7 predicted proteins | sample 7278101 | NCBI WGS metagenome assembly JAAUYD01 (sample SAMN14350128, study PRJNA611818) | marine sediment metagenome | isolation source: surface marine sediment (0.6m) | place: French Polynesia: Moorea | collected 2018-08 | reverse complement strand
GGGGCGGGCCCGCATCCGGAAAAAGCGGTGTTCCTCGTTGAGGGACTCCTCCATGACGGCCTGGGTCTGACTGACGATTTCCTTGTAGAGCAGGGGCAGAAGCGATGAAACATAGAAAGGGGAATCCTCCACCATAATGATGACCCGCACCCGGGCCCGCTTGGTGTCGAAGGCCACGTTGAGACCGTCTTCCACCGATTTGATGATGGCCAACAGCAGATCGGCGTTGCCGCTCCAGATGAAGACCCGGTCGATGCAGCGTTTGTCGAAACACCGGCGGTCGAGCGCCATCCAGTTGGGGTTGGGGGTCAGCAGAAAGACGGGGAGGTCGTTGTGATGCTCCTTGATACGCCGGCCCAGCCGGTGGGCGGGCATATCGCCCAGCCGGGGCATGGTGATGACCAGGTCGAAGGCGCGCTGGTCCAGCTCGACGAAGGCCTCGCGGGCCGAGGACACCCAGGTTAAAAGCGGGGGCCGCGAGAGATTCAGGCCGCGGTATTCCTGGATGATGCGCTGGGCCAGGCGGCCCTCCTCCTCCATGATGTAGGCTTCGTAGGGACTGGAGACCAGCAGGATCCGACTGACTTTGCGGGCCATGAGCTCGTGGAAGACTTTGAAGGAAAGGTCGAAGACTTCCGAGCGATTGGAGAATAGGTACGGCATCGGTTTCAGCGTCCCCTGGGTTGACCGGCGCCCGGCGCCTGGGGTTGGAACGAAACCCACCCGGTATCGGTTGTTTGCTCTACGCGCAGTCTATAACCGATAACCGCGCAACTCACAAGTTCGCGACACCGATCGCCGCCGGCCGTAATTGACGCCCGTTGAGGAACTTGGTATGCCTGTGGGCCTCGATGGGTCCGGGCCTCGCTTAGGATGGCGGCCCGGACGCACCCCGCGCGGATGCGCAACCCCAAGCCCCTGTACAGAAAGGATGGCGGGATGAAGATCGCATTGGCCCAGATCAATCCCACGGTGGGCGATTTCAGCGGCAACGCCGCCAAAATGCGCCGCTTCGCGGCCCAGGCCCGGGAGGCGGGCTGCGATCTGGTGGTGTTCCCCGAACTGGCCACCTGCGGCTATCCTCCGGGAGATCTGCTCGAGCGCCCCGCCTTTATCGATGCCAATCGGGAGTGCCTGGATCATCTGGTCGAACATATACGCGACATCGGCGTCATCACCGGTTACGTCGAGCGCAATCCGGGTCAGGCCGGCAAAGGGCTTTTCAACGCCCTGGCGCTTTTCGAAAACGGCCGGATTCTTTTTCGGGTCTTCAAACGCCTTCTGCCGACCTACGACGTTTTCGACGAACACCGGCATTTCGAGCCCGGACGGGATTGTGAACTCGCCGACTTCAAAGGCCTGCGGCTGGGCCTGACCATTTGCGAGGACGCCTGGAACGACCCCGACACGTTTGCCCATCAGATCTATGCCGACGATCCGGTCGAGCGGCTGGCATCCCAGGGCGCCGATCTGCTGGTGAACATCTCCGCATCGCCTTTTCACATCGGCAAACGCGATTTCCGCCACCGGATGCTGGCCGATCTGGCACGCAAATACGGGATTCCGGTGGTGCACGTCAATCAGGTGGGCGGCAACGACAGCCTCGTCTTCGACGGCACCAGCGCCGCCTTCGACGCTACCGGCGCGCTGGCGGTCCGCTGCCGGGATTTTGATGAAGACCTGGTGGTGATGGATGCCCTTCAGGATGCCAGCGCCCAACCGCAGGCCGACCCCATTCGTGCAGTCGCGGACTCGGATGCGGACTCCATTCGGGCGGCCCTGGTTCTCGGCACGCGCGACTATGTCCACAAGTGCGGCTTCAAACGCGCGGTGATCGGTCTGAGCGGCGGCATCGATTCGGCCCTCACCGCGGCGGTCGCGGCCCGGGCGCTGGGCCCTGAAAACGTGACCACGGTCTTCATGCCCTCGGGCTATACGTCGTCCGATAATTACGAAGACACCGCCTGTTTGGCCCGCAATCTGGGGGTGGCCTACGAGACCATACCGATCGACGCTATTTTCAAGGCCTTTCTGACCCAGCTGGCGCCGGATTTCGACCCCGCCGCCCCGGGCATCGTCGAGCAGAACATCCAGGCCCGCATTCGGGGGACGCTTTTGATGGGGTTATCCAATCGGACCGGCGCCCTGGTGCTTTCCACCGGCAACAAATCCGAGCTGGCCGTGGGCTACTGCACCCTCTACGGGGACATGAACGGCGGCCTGGCCGTGATTTCGGACGTGCCCAAGACCCTGGTCTACGCGGTGTCGGCCTGCTTCAACGCCGAGCGGGAGGTCATTCCCGTTCGGATTCTGGAGAAGGCCCCCTCCGCCGAGCTGAAGCCCGATCAGGCCGATCAGGACGATCTGCCCGATTATGCGGTGCTGGATGCCGTTCTCAAGGGCATGGTGGAGGAGTTCAAGAGTGCCGAGGCCCTGATCCGGGAGGGGTATGACCCCGCGGTCGTGAGGGATGTTTTCCGCCGCGTGGAGATCAACGAATACAAGCGCCACCAGGCCGCCCCGGGCATCAAGGTGACCTCCAAGGCGTTCGGCTCCGGCCGGCGCTATCCGATCGCCAAGCGAATCAATCCCCTCACCTGAAAATCAACGACGGTTAAAGGCCATCTTCGCGCACTTCATGGGCAGCCCGGCGCTTTTTGGGACGGTAAAGGCGGCCCTGGCGGGTCTGGCGCGCTTCGAAGCGCGCGTGGATCATGGCGATGGTCTCTTTCTTGGCCAGGGCCCAGTGCGGGGCGACGAGCTCGCGGGGGTGGGGATCGCCCGTGACCCGCTGGATGACCGTCTGCGGCGGCAGACGCTCGATGACGTCGCAGACGAGGTCCGCATATTCGGCCTGCCCCAGGCAGCGGTAGTCGCCCTGCCGGTAGCGTTTTTCCAGCGGTGTTCCCCGGATGACGTAGAGCAGGTGCAGCTTGACGCCGTCCAGCCCCAGGTCGGCAAGAAAACGGGCGGTCTCCCGCATATCGCCCCGGGACTCGCCCGGAAGCCCCAGGATGACGTGTGCGCAGATGGCCATGCCCCGGTTGCGGGTGCGCTCGACCGCATCGACGAAACAGCGCACGTCGTGGCCCCGCCGGATGGCGGCCAGCGTCCGGTCGTGGGCCGACTGCAGCCCGTACTCGATCCACACGAGGCAGCGGCGGGCGTATGCGGACAGCAGGCTCAACACTTCTTCGCTGATGCAATCCGGCCGTGTTCCGATGGACAGCCCCACGATGTCCGGCACCGCCAGCGCCTCGTCGTAGGCCGCCCGAAGGCGCGGAAGGGGGGCATAGGTATTGGTGAAAGATTGAAAATAGGCGATGTATTTGTAGGCCTTGAAGCGCCGCGCCACAGGCGCCTTGCTGCGCTCCAGCTGCTCCCGGATCGACAGCCCCCGGGCGTGCTGGCCGGTCCCGGATCCCTGGGGATTGCAGTAGATGCAGCCCCCGGTGGCGATCCGGCCGTCGCGGTTGGGGCAGTCGAAGCCGGCGTCCACGGTGAGCTTGTGGACCCGTTCGCCGAATATGCTGCGAAAATAGGTGTTGAGGTCGTAGTAGTATGCGCCCACGTGCGTCGATCCTTTGCTTGACCCGGCCTGAACGGCAATTATATATAGCCAAATTCCACGCATGAAAAGCCCGGGCGGCAACATGTAATGATCCCCTGTCGATGGGAAGTGGTCGAGGCAATGGCGCTTTACCCCCCAAAATTCGATATCATCGTCGTGGGTGCCGGCCATGCCGGTTGCGAAGCGGCCATGGCCGCCGCACGCATGGGCTGCAGCGTGCTCCTGGCTGTCATCGATCTGGACAAGGTGGCGGCCATGCCCTGCAGTCCCTCGATCGGCGGCATGGCCAAGGGGCAGCTCGTCAAGGAAATCGACGCCCTGGGCGGTGTGATGGCCCATGTGACCGACCAGACGGCTATCCAGTACCGCACCCTCAACACCAAAAAAGGCCCCGCCGTCCACTCCACCCGCACCCAGAACGACAAGGCCCGCTATCACACCGTGATGAAGCACCTTATCGAGAAGACGCCCAACATTGCGCTCAAGCAGGCCATGATCGAGCGCCTGGTGGTGGAGAACGACACCGTGGTCGGGGTCGTGGACCAGACCGGCTTCGGCTACCAAGCGGAGGCTGTCGTCATCGCCACCGGCACCTTCATGCGTGGTCTGGTACATATCGGTCATACCTCGTTCAAGGCGGGTCGCGCCGGTGAGTTCGCCAGTTACGCCCTGCCGGAGCATCTGCACGCGCTGGGGTTTAAAACGGGCCGCATGAAAACGGGGACCCCGCCGCGGCTGCGGCGGTCCTCCATCGACTTTTCACGCTTCGCCATCCAGGAGAAACTGACCGGCGGACGGCCTTTCTCTCGCCTGACCCGGGCGCCGACGATGCCGCAGCTGCCAAGCTATATCGGCCACACCAGTCCGCGGGCGCACGCAATCATGCAGCGCAACCTGGCGCATTCAGCCCTCTACGGCGGGAAGATCGAGGGAACGCCGGCACGCTACTGCCCGTCCTTCGAGGACAAGATCGTGCGCTTCCCGGACCGCGAGCGCCACCAGATCATCCTGGAGCCCGAAGGGGTGGAAACCGAGGAGATTTACGCCAGCGGCCTGGGCAACAGCCTGCCCATCGAGATTCAGCATCGTTTCGTGCAGGCGGTGGACGGCCTGGAGGCTGCCGAAATCATGCGCCCGGCCTATGCCATCGAATACGACTACGTCGACCCGCTGCAGCTCAAATCCACCCTGGAAACCAAACGAATCGGCGGCCTCTATCTGGCCGGGCAGATCAACGGCACTTCGGGCTACGAAGAAGCCGCCGCCCAGGGGTTGTGGGCTGGCATCAACGCGGCCTGTCGCGTTCAGCAGCGTCCCCCCATGCTGCTCAAGCGCTCCCAGGCCTACATGGCCGTGCTGGTGGACGACCTGGTCACCCGGGGCACGCGCGAGCCCTACCGCATGTTTACCTCGCGGGCGGAGTACCGGCTGATCCTGCGTGAAGACAACGCCGATCTGCGCCTCATGGAAACCGCCCACGAACTGGGCCTGATCGACCGCGACACCGTCCAAGACATGCGGGCGCGTCGCGGCCAGATCGAAGACGAAATCAAGCGGATCAAAAAGGTGATCGTCAAACCCTCGGCCGATGTCAACGCCTATCTGCGCCAGCGCGGCACCCGGGAGCTCGACCAGGGGGTCCGCATGGATCAGCTGCTCAAGCGTTCCGAGCTGAACTACGCCGCGGTGCGCCGGCTGGCGCCGGCCGCGGCACCGATTCATCCCGCGGCCGAGCGTCAGGTCGAGATCGAGATCAAGTACGAAGGCTACATCGAAAGGCAGAAAAGGGAAGCGGCCAAACTCCAGGACCTGGAAAATGTTCGCGTCCCGGCTTCGATGGATTACACGCGTGCGCATGGCCTGTCCAACGAGCTCAAGGAAAAACTGGCGGCCGTGCGGCCGACCACCCTGGCCCAGGCCTCGCGAATACCCGGAATGACACCGGCGGCGCTCTCCGTCCTGATGATTCTTATCAAGGCCGCGCAACGGGAATGACATGAAACCAGAAAGCCCCCGGGGCGGCCGCCCATGGGCCGCCAACGGCCCGGCCGCCGGTCTGGCGGTGCGCGGACTGCGCTTCCATGGCCGCGGCCCGTTTTCCTTCCATCTCACACCCGGGAGCTGCGTCGGACTGACCGGCCCCTCCGGTGTCGGCAAGTCCCTTCTGCTGCGGGCGTTGGCCGACCTCGATCCCCACGAAGGCGAAGTGATCCTGGACGGCCGCTCGTCCGCGGTGTTCACCGGGCCCCGCTGGCGCCAGCAGGTGGGGTATCTTCCCCCCGTCAGCCAGTGGTGGCATGACACCGTGGCCGCGCACTTCCCGAGCGGCGCAGTGCCGCTGCTCGCCTCCAGCGGTCTCCCCGCGGATATCGGCCGCCGTCCGGTCAACCGCCTCTCCACCGGCGAGCGTCAGCGCCTGGCGCTGTTGCGGCTGCTGGGCAACCAGCCCCGGGTCTTGCTCCTGGACGAGCCCACCGCCAACCTGGACCGGGAAAATGTGTTGCGCATGGAAACGCTCATTCTGGAAGAACTCCATCGCCGTCAGGCCGCGGCCCTGTGGGTCAGCCACGACCTGTCCCTTCTGGCGCGCGTGGCCGACCGCCGTTTCGCGTTTTGCGATAACGGCCTGCAGGAGACGCCGGCCGGGGAGGCCGGAACGGCATGATCAGCCTGAGCCATAGCGACCTATTGATGGCTTTTGGGCTGGTGGGCCTCCTGGCGCTGTGCACCTGGCGGCTGCGCCTGGGCCTGGCCGGGCAACTCGTGATCGCCGCCCTGCGCACGGCCGCACAACTCTTCCTGGTGGGGTTTGCCTTGAAGGCCCTTTTCGCCCATGTCAGCCTGCTCTGGGTCGGCCTGGCCGCCACGGTCATGCTCCTGGCCGCGGGGCGGGAGGTGGTCAGCCGCCAGAAACGCCGCTTCACGGGGGGCTGGGCGTTTGGTGTGGGCGCCCTGTCCATGGCCACGTCGTCGTTTGCGGTCACGATCCTGGCCACGACGGTCGTCATCGGCATCGACCCCTGGTATCATCCCCAGTACCTGATTCCGCTCCTGGGCATGCTGCTGGGCAATACCATGACCGGCATCGCCTTGAGTCTCGACCGCCTGACGCAGACCGCCTGGGAGCAGCGCGACGTCATCGAAGCGCGTCTGGCGCTTGGCCAGGAGTGGTCCGCGGCCATCAGCGGCGTTCTCCGCGAAAGCATCCGCAGCGGCATGATTCCCATCATCAACAGCATGGCCGTGGCGGGCCTTGTCAGCCTTCCCGGCATGATGACCGGCCAGATCATCGCCGGCAGTCCGCCGGGCGAAGCCGTCAAATACCAGATCCTGATCATGTTCTTGATCGCCGGGGGAACCGGGATGGGCGTCCTGGCCGCCGTCGGCCTGGGGGCAAAGCGCCTTTTCGACCGCCGCGTACGTTTTCGGCCGGACCGTTTGAAAACTTCCTGATCGGGAGGCGCCGGTCGGCATTGCTATTCATTGACACTTAAATAATTTATATTTATTTTAAACATTTAGAGATTGTACCCCTGCCCGGGCGCACATTCCGCCGGGGACCAAACAGACCAACGCATGCAATCGAGAAGGGACCTTATGGCTGGCGAGGACTATTACAAAACGCTCGGAGTCGATCGCAAGGCCTCTGACGGAGAAATTAAAAAAGCCTACCGTCGACTGGCCATGAAATATCATCCGGACCACACCAAGGGCGACAAATCCGCGGAAGACAAGTTCAAACGCATCAGCGAGGCTTATGCTGTCTTGAGCGACAAGGAAAAACGCCGCCAGTATGACCAGTTCGGGGCGGAGGGTTTTCGGCAGCAGTATTCTCAGGAAGATATTTTTCGCAATTTCGATTTCGGCAGCATCTTCCGCGAGTTCGGTTTCGGCGGCGGGCCCTCGGGGCGTCAGGGGGGCGTGCGTTTTTCTTTCGGCGGCGATTCGCCCTTCGGCTTCAGCGGCGGCCGCGCCCCTGAAAGCAAGGGGCAAGACCTCGAATACGAACTGGGGCTGACCCTGAAAGAAGTCGCCAGCGGTGCGACCAAAACGCTCGATTTCCAGCATGACGGGCGTTCCGAGCGCCTGACGGTCAAGATTCCGCCGGGTATGATCCATGGTAAAAAAATTCGCCTCTCCGGCAAGGGGGCTCCCAGTCCCTACGGCGGGCGACCCGGCGATTTGTACATTCGCGCCCGTGTTTTGGCGGATGCCGTATTCGCCGTCGAGGGCCACGATCTCGTGATCCATCGGGACATCAAACTGAGCGAAGCACTCCTCGGTACGACCGTCTCCGTTCCGACGATCGCCGGTAAGGCGCTGAGCGTCAAGATCCCGCCCGGCACGCGGCATGGAACGAAAATGCGACTGGGCGGTCACGGGCTTCCGCATATGAAGCAATCGGGCCGGGGAGATCTTTTTCTGGTCGTCAAGATCACCATTCCCAAAAATCTGACGGTGGAGCAGAAGGCGCTGGCGCAAAAATTGGCGGAGCAGGGTTTGTAAACGATCAAATGCGTTGACAATTCGCAGATATTTTTATAACTAAATCAAAGTAACCCTGTATTTTTAATGCAAAAATGATGGATCGACATTTTCGGCGAACGTCGATCGCTAAAAACGATTAAAGGGCAATCTTAAGGACAAGGCGGCGATCTACCGATCAGAAACTCTGTGAGGCCTCAAGCGGCACCGGCGCATAACCCTGGCAAGTAAGGCCTGGCGGGGGTTCCACCGGCATACTTCTCTGATCGCCCTGGAATTCAGACACCCGCATACACGGGGATTTTACTTTTACGTTCCGACTAATTTCTACGCGATGCATTTAATACCATGTCTGAATTCATCCCGGTACTCACCAAAGAAGCGATTGCGACCAAAGTCGAGGAAGTCGCCCAAGCCATTTCAACCGATTATAGGGACTGCGATTTGATTCTGGTCGGCATTCTCAAAGGCGCCTTCATATTTCTTTCGGATTTGATCCGACATCTCTCCATACCGGTTAAAGTCGATTTTATCTGTGCCTCGAGCTACGGGGACGGCACATCTTCATCCGGGCGGGTCAAACTGGTCAAAGATGTCGATCTCGAGATCGAGAACAAGGACGTCATCATCGTGGAAGATATTGTGGATACGGGCATCACCCTATCTTATCTGGTGGCGCATTTGAAATCTTCCGGTGCGGCGTCCGTGCGCATTTGCACCCTGATCGACAAAAAGGAGCGTCGCCAGACCGATGTGCAGGTCGACTATGCCTGTCACACGGTCGATAAGGGTTTTCTTGTGGGTTACGGACTGGACTATGCCGAATTTTACCGCAATTTGCCGGAAGTCTATCACTTGAAATTATAAGCTTTGGGGTGTGTCATGATTCTTACCTGCCAGAATTGCAGTACCAGTTTCCGACTGGATGAAAGCTTTCTCAAGCCCAGCGGGTCGAAGGTCCGCTGCTCACGATGCAAGCATATCTGGCGGGCGCGGCCGCCGGCCGTTACGATGGCCGCTCCAGAGGAGCCCGAGGACGGCGACGCGCCATCCGCTTTGGGCGCGGCCGCCGGACTTGCGGCCGGGGCGGGGATGGTCGCTGCGCTGGCCGGCGGGGATCCGCCCGCCGCCGATGAGCCCGAGGCGCCGGAGTTGAAAATGGGTCTGGAAGCACCCCCGGCCCCGGAATCCAGCGAAGATGACGACCTGGTCACCGACGAGATAAGCCTGGATGAACTCGATTTGCTGCTGGAAGACGAACCCCTGCCTGCCGGCCCCGAACCCGAAGACGATTTCAAGACCGAAGAACTTAATCTGGCCGACTTGGAGAAGATGCTCGATGGCGATGCTGGTGATGCGGCCGCCGTGGAGCCGCTGCCTGGGGCGGACGACCTGAACGCTTTCCAGGAGGAAACGGAAGAAGGCATCATCGAAGATCTCGACCTGGATATGGATGACCTTGAAAGTTTGCTGGAGGAAGACAGCGATCTGGAAGGCGGCCTCGAGGCGTCGACCCCGGCGGCGACGGTTGCGGAACCGCCCGGCGATGAAATCAAGCTCGAGCTCGATCCCGGTCTGGAAGACCTTCTCGAAAACGATGTGCCCGAACCGGACGTCGAGGAAACCGAAGAAATCGACCTGGCGGAAATGGAAGAAACGCCGTCCGATACGGCGGGGGGCCTCACCGGCGCAGCGGGATCCGCCGACGAAGAGATCAACCTCGAATTGGCCCCGGGCATCGACAGTCTGTTCGATGAAGTCGAGGATCAGGACGATGTGCCGCTGGAAGAAACCGAGGAACTCGATTTTGCGTCTCTGGGCGACGACTTCGGTCCATCCGCGCAGGACGCCGGGGATGGCCTGGACGTGGCATCCTCCCTGGCAGATGAGGACATCGAACTGGGGCCTGCTGCCGGTGATGACGCCGATGACGTTGCCACGCTCGATCTGGGGGACCTGGATAGCGTCCTGGAAGACGGCGACGCCGACTCCCGCCAATTGTCGCCCGGAGAGGAGCAACCGGAGCTGGTCCTGGAGCTCGAGGGCGACACCGAAGATCCGGGAGCAGGGGTGGATATGGACCTGGCCCTGGACGACCTCGACCTCGGAGAACCGGAGGCTCTGGCCCATGGCCCCGTCGAGGAAACCCGCGAGTTGGAACTGGATGAACTCGAAAGCCTGCTGGACGACGCCGATACGCCGTCGGCCGAATCCCCGGAGGAAGACGTTCCCGAAGTCGAGGGGCTCGAATTGGATCTGGACCTGGATGAAGACGGCGTGGAGGCCGAGGAACCCGATGACGCCACGCGTGAGCTGAACCTGGACGATATCGAAAAGATCCTGGAATCGCAGGACGACACCCCTCCAGCGCCTCCGTCGATGGCTGAAGAAGAGGCCCCCGAACTCGATCTGGATTTGGATATGGGCGACACGGACGCCGCGGCCGCCCCGGATGGACCGGATCTGCTGGATATGGATGAGACCACCCAGGGCAGCGATTCCCTGGATTTGAGCGAGCTCGAAAAAATGCTGGATGTTGAGGATACGACCGATTCTCCCGCGCCTGAGGCTGACGCGGCCGTCGAGGACCTTGATCTCGATTTCGACCTGCAGCCGGCCACCGATGAAGGCGACGACCTCGAGCTCGAGTTCGACATGCTCGAAGATGAGGGCGAGGAACCCTCGGCCCTGTTCGATACCTCGGAGTCGGAAGATCTCGGCCTCGATCTCGAGATGGGCGATACACCCGCCCCTGAAAAAGTCGAAATGCAGGAAGACCTCGAATTCGAGATTCTGGACGAGGATGGAAAGGCCGAGCTTGACCTGGACATCGTCGAAGATGATACCGACCACGGCGAAGAAATCGACCTGGATCTTTTGGAGGATGACGGCGAAGATTTCGATCTGGATATCGTCGCGGACGACGCATCCGAGGAGGCGGCGCCGGTCGCCGCGGCCGCGGCGACCGCAGCGGGCGCGGTCGGCTCGCGAGATCTCACCCAGGAGTTGATGGATGAGATGGCGGCGGCCGATACCCAGACCATGGACATCCCGCCGGCCGAGACCAAACCCATCAAACCGTCGCCGATGCCCAAGAAGAAAAAGACAAGCAAGTCGCTGGTTTTCCTGCTGCTGCTTATCTTGGTGGGTGCGGCCGGTTATTTCGGCTACACCACGACGGGTTTCGACGTCTCCAAATTCAAACTCTCCGACCTGCCGGAAATCCCGTTCGTCAGCAAGTGGCTGGGGGTCAAGCAAGCGCCTGAAGCAATTGTCCCCGTCGAGACGGCCCTCAAGGGGAGTTGGGTTGACAACCAAAGCGATGGCCGGTTGTACATCATCCAGGGGCGGGTCAAAAACGAGTATGCGGAACCGCGCAGCTTCATTCGGGTGACGGGTCAGGTATTTGCCGACGGACGTAATTTCAAGCGTTCGGCGCAGGCCTACTGCGGAAATATGCCCAGTCGCGAAGACCTGGAAAACATGCCGCTGGCCGATTTGCAGAAACTGCTGAGTAACCGCAACGGGGCGAACAACGTCAACGTCAAGGTGGCACCGGGCAAAGAGATACCCTTCACGATCATATTTGCCGGTCTTCCCGAGGACGTCGAACTGCAGGAATACGCCGTGGAGATCTCCG
>JAAUYD010107781.1_pt1 | contig 11696 bp, 11 predicted proteins | sample 7278101 | NCBI WGS metagenome assembly JAAUYD01 (sample SAMN14350128, study PRJNA611818) | marine sediment metagenome | isolation source: surface marine sediment (0.6m) | place: French Polynesia: Moorea | collected 2018-08 | reverse complement strand
GTCAATTCCCCGATACAGGGGCATTTACACTTCGCTGCAACTGGCTCTTCGGGGTTAGTAATATAAAATCGGATTTCATCCATATTTCCAAATCCGACATCAAACAGGAGGTATTGCCATGAACAAAAAGTATGATGCCATTATCATCGGTGTGGGGGTCATTGGCGCACCCATCGCTTATGAGCTCTGTAAGATGGGGTACAAGACCCTGAGTATCGATAAGTTGACCGACGCCGGTCAAGGTTCCACCGCCGCATCCTGCGCCATTGTCAGAGCCCATTATTCCACCGAAGACGGTGTAGCCTTTGCCTATGAGGGGTTCAAGTACTGGCTGGATTGGGAAAATTACCTGGATCACGTCAAAGATGAGAAAGGCCTGGCCAAGTATATGAATACCGGTTCCATTCTGCTTAAATCCCAGGGTCACGACTGGCGCAAGGTTAAAAAACACTACGACGCCGTTGGTGTCGCCTATGAAGAATGGGATAATAAGAAAATCAATGAAATGGTACCTGTCTATGACTTACATGAGTTCTGGCCGGTGAGACGTCCCGAAGATCCCAAGTTTTTCGACGAACCGACCAAAGAGCTCGAAGGTGCATTGTTCTGCCCTGAAGGCGGGTATGTCAACGATCCGGAATTGTCGGCCCACAACATCATGCGGGCTGCCGAGGCCAAAGGCGGCGAATTCATCTTCAATGCCGAAGTGGTGGATATCCTTAGCCAAGACAATCAGGTGTTGGGGGTAACGCTCAAAGACGGGACCGAGATCGATGCCCCGGTGGTGGTCAATGTGGCCGGCCCGCATTCATACAAAATCAATCAAATGGCCGACGGCGTTTATGAGGAGTGCAACATCAAGACCAAGGCCTTGCGCCACGAGGTGATGCATGTCCCGTCTCCGGAAGGTTACGATTATCTGAAGGACGGCTACCATACCTCAGACGGGGACATTGCCTGCTATTACCGCCCGGAAGCCGGAAACATGTTCCTCATCGGCAGTGAGGATCCCGAGTGTGATCCCCAGGAGTGGGTGGACCCGGATGAATTTTATGCCGGCAAGGGCGGAACCGGAAGGGACAACCAACTTTCAGAAGACCAATGGAAAGCCCAAACCTACCGGTGTGCCAAGCGCGTGCCGGACATGCAAATCCCCAATCAGCCTCGGGGGACCTGCGATCTTTATGACTGCTCCGATGATTGGATCCCGATCTACGATAAATCATCCATGAAGGGCTTTTATATGGCCATCGGCTCCAGCGGCAACCAGTATAAAAACGCCCCGGTAGTCGGCGCCATGATGGCGGAATTAATTGATGCCTGCGAGAAGGGCCTGGATCATGACAAAGAACCCTTTCAGTTTAAGCTGCCTCATATCGGACGGATGCTCAACGTTGGATTTTTCTCACGCAATCGGGAGATTAACTACGACAGCAGTTTTTCGGTCAACGGATAGCCCTCTGATATTGAATGATGAGAATTTATCCGTAACTTGATGCAAATTGACTTAACTTTTTACACCGGTTCTGTTCCGAGAATTTGTTTTCTGGTGTCAGGTTTCGGGTGTCAGGAAAGGTAGACGCAATAGTATATCCTGAACACTGACACCTGAAACCTTTTTTAAAGAGGACTTCGGGTCGTTAATGGCTTCTTTGTCTTTAACCCTGAACCTATGAACGGTTTTAATGCGATCATGAAAATATTTATCTGTGTCAAACACGTGCCGGACTCAGCGGCCAAAATTACCATTCAGGGCCAAGACCAATTCGATGAATCCATCACCTTCATCCTGAATCCATATGATGGACATGCGGTCGAGGAGGCTGCCCGTGTTAAAAAGCAAGTCGGAGATTGCGAAGTGATTGCTGTCAGCGTGGGAAAGAAAGACGCTGAAAACACCCTGCGCTCCGCGCTGGCCATGGGGGCGGATCGTGGAATTTTAATCCAAACCGATGATCGACCGGACAGTATCGTGACAGCCCGAGCCTTAAAAGCCGCCATTGAACAGGATGGCCAACCGGATCTCATATTTACCGGAAAAGAATCCATCGACAGCGAAGGACTTCAAACCATGTACCGGCTTGCGGCCGGGCTGGAGATGCCGGTTGCATCAAACGTGGTGGCGTTTTCATTGGAACAGGACCGCGTGATAGTGGAATGTGAGATGGAAGCCGGCGCGACAGGGGTTGTGGAAATGCCGCTTCCCTGCGTTGTCGGCACCGGTAAAGGGTTGAACAAGCCAAGCTATCCGACCTTGCCGGCGATTATGAAAGCCAGGAAAAAGGAAGTAAAGATAATTGAATTGGAAAGCCTGGCCATCGAGCAACCGGTCAGCAGGATGGAGATACTCGAGTTAACACCGGCCGTTGAAGCCCGCGAGGCCAAAGAGCTGAAGGGACCGCCGCAAGAGGCGGTCGCAGAACTCATTCGGATCCTGCGTGAGGAAGCCAAGGTACTGGCTTGAACAGATGCTGGATGCTGGATTCTCGATACTGGATTTGAAAGGTATTCTGTCGATTTTATAAAAAGAAAAAGAGCAACGCTTTCCACCATTGAGCAGCAATCAGTATGCGTGATCAGTTACCGGTACCCAAAAAAAAGTATCCAGCATCATTGTCTATTGCTGGCTAGCGTTTTTGTATAAACAAAATGGACCAATTGTAACCGAAATAACGAGTTTAAAATCATGCGAAAGATCGGAATTTTGCTTGAGATCAAAGATGGTGCCTTAAAAAAGACAAACTTTGGCGTCGTCACCGCTGCCCGCGCTGATGATCACGAGCTATATGGTTTCTTGGTCGGTGGTGGCGGGGACGCCCACAAAAAGGCACTCGAAGGGTATGGGATTCATAAACTTGTCGACATCACTGCCAAAGATGGCGCGCTCGATTGGAATCCGGTCTCCTGGTCCGGGGCAATCATCGACGCCATGAACCATTTTGGGGTGAATACGCTTATAGGGCTCACCAGCGCTCAGGGAAAGGAATTACTGCCCCGCATAGCAGCGGCCCTCGATGCACCTCTTGTGATGGACTGTATCGATCTCAATCTATCCGATGGTCGCGTAAAAAAATCCCAGTTTTCGGGCAAAACTGTCGCGACGATACAACTAAAGGGACCCTCTTACATATATGGCGTTCGGCCCAATGTTTTCGAGGCAACACCGTCACACGCTGAAGCAGAAGTGATCACGTTTCAAACAGATTTTGAAAATGACGGCCTGGTTGTAAAAGAGGTCCGGCAGGATGACGCCAGAGGCGTGGAATTAACCGAGGCAGATATCATCATCTCCGGCGGACGGGGCATGAAAAATTCAGACAACTTTCGCATTCTTCACGAATGTGCCGATCTTATCGGCGCAGCTGTCGGTGCGTCCAGAGTTGCCGTAGACGCCGGCTGGGTACCACATTCCATGCAAGTAGGCCAAACCGGCGCCACCGTCAGCCCCAAAGTTTATATCGCCTGCGGGATTTCCGGATCCGTGCAGCATTTCGCCGGCATGAAAACATCCGGTCTAATTGTTGCCATCAATATGGACGCGGAAGCAAACATGGTTAAAAAGTGCGATTACTATCTAGTTGCCGATTTGTTTGAGGCTATCCCGCTCCTGACCAGCCAATTGGCTGCGATCGTTAATACGGATCAATGATCAAAGCCTTAGAACCGTGATTGATGACATCACCGGTTTAAGTAGCGAGTGAAAAGTAATCGTCTAGTGTATCAAATATACGCTCGAAATCCGACTGTTCTGCGAACCCGTAACCAGTGCTGGAAATTCTGCCAGCAGATAGGGTTTCAGCGCGTACCATGCTTTCCCAGGTTTTTGGCACCTCGCAGAGAGCCATGTGTGAACTTGGGATGATCTCCGATAATATTGATAAAACCCTTCAGCAGGGGATCGCTCATCTCCCGGTGGCCTATCTTTACCCGATTGCCGCAGTTGCCTTCGACGGTATTGTATGACTTGCCGTTGCGTGCGACCTGCAAAACAATACCGATGTGGCCCGTGCACCAGCCTTGACGCGGGTCCTTGTGCAGGATTACAAAGGCGTCACCGGGTGTCGGCCCATGCCCATCTTTGGGTTCCCATCGTTTTCGCTGCTTTGCATGTTGCCATGCTGTGTGAACGCTTGCCACCGGCTGGCCCAGCACGTGTTTGCCGAAGACTTCCTTAAGCACCCAGGAGACAAAATAGCAACACCATGGCGGCCCGGGCTTCGATGCCGACGCCACCGCGTTCCGGGGGAGGTATTTATCGACCTCGTTACCTCGATTGGCTCGATTACGATCCTCGCGGACACCATGTTCCTTGACAGCGGTCTCGAGAATTGCGCGCCGTTGGTCGGAAATTCCTTTTGGGATCCCAGCCTCCAGAAAAGACTGCTGTACCTGTCCGGTGGCGTTTTTAAGTGCCCACCAGCTGTCTTTGCCGACCACACCATCGACGACCAGCCATTTTCCGTCAGGACCCTGGTGAGTCATCTGAAAGTACAGGACCATGTTCTCGACCGCCCTGCCGAACTTGGGCGCGCTGCTGGTGACCGGTGGTCGGGGTGTGCAGCCGTGCTTTGTCAAAAGTTTGACGAGGCTGGCGACTTCCGGGCCCTTGTTGCCGAATTTGAGTGTTGATGGCATTGGTATTCCTCCTTGTCACATTTGTTTAGATAGCTTGAAACTATATCGGCACGAAGTAAGAGTCAACCATACAACACAGATTTCTCATTAAGCGCTCTGGGTCAGATGTCAATAGTGGTTCTGGAAACGCAGACGATCTGCTATGCGTGGGTATTTATGCCCAATTGTATATAATTTATATATTTATGGACGTCCCCATGTGCGTTTTTAAAGAAAGCGCGACGTTTCAATTTGTGTTGGAACGCCGCGCTTATATGTTGCTAAGTGCCTCCGTGAGTGTTCAAAACATTCGTCAATTCTTAGCGGTTAGCGCTTCCTCAACATCTGCTTTGCGGCTCAGGTTGCGCTTCAGATCCCCTCGAAGATGTTTTTGCTAGGATCAGGCGAGGTCGAAGCGGTCAAGGTTCATGACCTTGTTCCAGGCCGCTACAAAGTCGTTCAGGAACTTTTCCTGGGAGTCCTCACATCCGTAGACTTCCGCGACGGCCCGGAGCTGGGAGTTCGAACCGAAGATGAGGTCGACACGGGTGCCGGTCCACTTGAGTTCGCCCGTTGCGCGATCACGACCCTCGAACACGTCTTCATCTTCTGCGGTTGCCTTCCACTCCGTTCGCATGTCGAGCAGATTCACGAAGAAGTCATTGGTCAGCGTCTCCGGCCGCTTGGTGAAGACACCGTGCTGGGACTGTCCGAAGTTGGCATTCAAGACGCGCATGCCGCCAACGAGAACAGTCATCTCAGGAGCAGTCAGCGTCAGCAGCTGCGCCCGATCAACCAGAATTTCCTCTGCCGTGACGGCGTATTTTTTCTTTTGGTAGTTACGGAATCCGTCGGCAGCCGGTTCGAGTACGTTGAATGACACCACGTCGGTTTGCTCCTGCGACGCATCCGTGCGTCCTGGTGTGAAGGGAACGGTGACATCGTGGCCACCATTTTTGGCAGCCTGCTCGATACCTGCGCATCCGCCCAGGACAATCAGGTCGGCCAGCGAAACCCTTTTCCCGCCTGACTGCGCGTTGTTGAACTCCTGTTGGATTCCCTCGAGGGTTTCGAGCACTTTCGCCAATTGTGTCGGCTGGTTGACTTCCCAATCCTTCTGCGGTGCAAGACGGATGCGCGCCCCGTTCGCCCCGCCGCGCTTGTCGGAGCCGCGGAAGGTGGAGGACGACGCCCAGGCGGTCGAGACAAGTTCCGAGATCGATAGACCCGAGGCGATGATCTTGCCTTTGAGGGCAGCGCTATCCTGTGCGTCGATCAACTCATGCTCGACTGCGGGCACCGGGTCTTGCCAAATCAGCTCCTCTGCCGGGACCTCCAGACCGAGATAACGCGAGCGAGGGCCCATATCGCGGTGGGTCAGCTTGAACCACGCCCGGGCAAAAGCGTCTGCGAATTCCTCGGGGTTCTCCAGGTAGCGACGCGCAATCGGCTCATAGATCGGGTCGTAGCGCATTGAGAGGTCCGCCGTGGTCATCATCGGTCGGTGTTTTTTCGACGGGTCGTGCGCGTCAACCACCATGTCTTCTTCATCCACGTCCTTGGCCAGCCACTGATTGGCGCCGGCCGGGCTCTTGACCAGCTCCCATTCGTATTTAAACAGTACCTTCAGATAGCCCATGTCCCATTGGGTCGGGTTTGGCTTCCAGGCGCCCTCGATGCCGCTGCTGATTGTATCGCCGCCTTTACCGCTGCCGTAGCTGCTCTTCCAGCCGAGCCCCTGCTCCTCGATGCCGGCGCCTTCGGGTTCCGGACCGACAAGTGCTGCATCGCCGGCACCATGGCATTTGCCAAAGGTGTGACCGCCGGCGGTGAGCGCGACGGTCTCTTCGTCGTTCATGGCCATGCGGGCGAAGGTCTCGCGTACATCACGGCCGGAGGCCACCGGATCCGGGTTGCCGTCCGGACCTTCCGGGTTTACGTAGATCAGGCCCATCTGCACGGCCGCCAGTGGGTTTTCGAGTTCCCGGTCGCCGCTGTAGCGGCTCTTGGGCTGGTCGCTCGTGGCCAGCCATTCTTCTTCGGCTCCCCAGTATATGTCTTCTTCCGGCTCCCAGACATCCTCGCGACCGCCGGCGAAGCCGAAGGTCTTGAATCCCATCGACTCAAGCGCGCAATTGCCGGCGAGGATCATCAGGTCAGCCCAGGAGATTTTCCTGCCGTATTTCTGCTTGATCGGCCAGAGCAGACGGCGCGCCTTGTCGAGGTTTACGTTGTCGGGCCAGCTGTTGAGGGGCGCAAGGCGTTGGCTACCGGCCCCCGCGCCTCCGCGGCCGTCGCCGATACGGTAGGTGCCTGCGCTGTGCCACGCCATCCGGATGAAAAGCCCACCGTAGTGACCGTAGTCGGCCGGCCACCAGTCCCGGTTCGACATGCCACCGCCGGCTATCCGGCTGAAGGATCGGCCCGTTACCGGGCACTTGCTATCTTCGTTCATAAATTTTTCTCCTTTCTATGTCTGAATTTATGCACCGTACGATTATGAATTTCATGTTACGGTGCGGATATGTCTGATTAGCTGTAGAAATAAGGTATTATATGATAATAACTATCCGTTAATAACAAAAAAAATGTGTTAAGCTTTCTCTGCCATACAATTGCTGCATATACCGAAAAAGTCCAATCTATGATTCAGAATTTTAAAATTAGTCTCCAATGCGACCTCTTTTTGCATTTCATCCAGGCTATCCAGGTCTGGGTCGACAATTTTTTTACACTTGACACAGATGACGTGTGGATGAGGGGCAGGCCTGTTGCCATCATATCGGTTACTCCCATCCGGAAACCCTAACTCAAGAACCTCACCAATTGACTTAACTAATATAATGTTTTTATATACGGTGGCAAGACTCATGGTCGGAAAGTCTTTTTTTATCTGGACATGGATATTTTCAACACTGGGGTGGCCTTCACTTTTGGCAAGAATTTTAACGATAGCCAGCCGCTGAGGCGTTATCCTGTGGCCATTATCCCTTAATTTTTGGATGATGATTTCGAATCTTTTTTTATAGTCTGCCAACTGAAGCCTCTCAGTCTTAAATAATAATCATTCTTAGTTAACACTAATTTTCTTTTATGTCAATTCCGATTTCAAACTTGAGTTCTCTCAAACGTTGGTCACAAATTCTACAGATGCCGCTAATCTTGAATGGTTGCGCTCACTAACAAGTGAAAATGGTGTTTATGGGTAAACTTTTTTACCGAATAAAAAGCCTTCTGATTACTTTAAGACCGAAACACCATTTTTTTTCAGTAGCTCAGCCGCTTCTTTTAGCTGGGCTGATGTACAATCGTCAACCTGGTAGACCTTTTGGCCCCCATCCACAAACATTAAGGTGAAATTTCCTTTGTCATCGAAACGTGCTGTGTGGATATAGTCGTCGTTGAGCCAGGGTTTGAGGGTCTGCATAAAATCCATGAAGGTGCATGTACTCATTTCAATAATTCCTTTTTTCAGCTAACAGTGTAATACCTTTATTATAAGTGCTAAACGGACAATTTAAAGCATCATCTATTGATTGACATTTTTTAAAGTTTAAATCGCTGATACAAGCCCACAATTGACAGAAATAAAACCTCGTGATATTAGATTGTTATATGAAATATTTAGCGATCGGAAGGGGTAAACGATGACGGATCTTTCAGGAAAAAAGCTGCCAACGGTTGAGCAGGTTGAGGAGATTATGAAAGAGTGGGGTAAGTATTCAGTCACGGAATTTGCAGACCGGTTTCAGCTGGATCAAGAGATGATAGAGGCCACCCTGGCATGTCTTCGTAAGCTAAAAAGAGCGTCCAATAAACGGGAATCACCAGCGATGGCCTGTTATCGGAACGACCGGTTGGAATCTATTGTCCGGTGTGCCGGCGATAAACACGGTTATGTTTAAACTCTTCCAGGTTTTATTCCCCGCAGCTTGCTGCGATAAAAGTGAGTTAAATCCTAAAAACATGATACTCCGCGGCTTGCCGCGGGGCAGTTAATTATTGGATTTTTTTCAACCCGGAACGTTGATGAACTCGTAAAAAGTCAATTATTCCGCTTTACCGTCATTCTGGCGAAAGCCGGAATCCAGTAAATTCAAAAGGTTCTGGATGCCGGATCAAGTCCGGCATGACGATTCGAGGACTTTTTACGAAACCGTTAACGTTGAACCCTGAACCTTTCAACCTATGTAATCTAGTCCCACAAATCCGTACTCAAATACTTTAGGCCCGAATCACAAATCAACACCGCGGCTGTCTGGCCCTCAAAATTAGTTTCAAGCAGCTCTATGGCGGCAGCCACGTTGGCGCCCGATGAAAAGCCGGCAAAAATACCTTCCTCTCGGGCCAGCTTTCGCGCCATCTCGATGGCCTGCCGGTCGGAGACCGTGACATATCCGTCCACCTGGGCGGGGTTCAGCAACGGCAAATTCAACATGGCGTAGCCACCCCCCTGGATGCGATGATTGGGATAGGTCACGGGCATTCCGGCAAGAATAGCCGCTCCCGCCGGTTCAACGACAAAGCACTCAACAGACGGGTTGTGTTCTTTGAAGGCCGCGGTGCAGCCGGCAAATGATCCGCCGGTACCGACGAAATCACAGAATACGTCGATGTGTCCACCGGACTGGCGGATGATTTCTGGACCAGTGTTGAGGTAATGGGCCCGAAAATTACTTTCCAGTAGAAATTGATCGGCGCGAAAGGCGTCTCGTTCTTTAACGATTCTTTGGGTTTCGCGTTCCACCAGCTCGAGATCACCTCCCGAGACCTGGCCGGGGACGGAATCTGGCAGTTGATCCACCAGGACGACCTCCGCTCCCAGGGCTGACATCATGCGGGCCCTTTCGATCGAGTTTCCTTTGGACATTACAGCCACAAAGGGATAGCCCGTTATCCCGCAGACGATGGCCAGTCCAGTGCCGGTGTTGCCGCTGGTCAATTCTACGACGGTTTGACCCGCAGCAAGCTCCCCGGAGGCTTCTGCGTCGGCAATAATCTGGCGGGCAATTCGATCCTTTTTGGAAAAGCCCGGGTTGAAATATTCAAGCTTGGCCAGAATGCGGCCATCCACATTTCGGGTTATTCTGGCCAAATCGACAAGGGGCGTGTTTCCGATCGCTTCGATGGCGGAGGGATGCAGATCTGGTTTCATTATCATCAGAATTTGTCCTAGAAAACATTTCGGGTACTTCGTGTATTTCGTGGTCAATAAATTAAACCGGAAATGGTTTTTTATCGCATGAATCATTTTATTTTTCAATGCGATGGAATTTTAATTTGACCTCTCATAGCGCTCTGCTATAGTTCTATTAGGGTCTTTTTTTCTTTCCGGTTTTTCCCGATACGGTACAGGAAGAAAACAACCTGTCCGTTGTCTTCTGATTTATAAAATCACAACACATAGAGAATTGAAGAACCTATGGAAAGTATCTCCGATCTAAACAGCATTCCTGCCCTGGAATATTGCGGTTGCATCCTTTCTGGTGACTTCAGCGTTGATCTAAAGAAACGCGTGGCCGAACACATCGATCGTTATCGGAGCTTTGAAGACACCGGCAGCACGGCCATACTGTATATTGCTGCCTGGCAAGGGGAAAAAGAGAAAATTTGGTATGAATACACCAGCCAGAAATTTATGAACCTTCTGGGGTGTGAAAATTCAGAGGTCGCCGAGGTTTTTCGGGACAGCATCATAGACCGCCGCATCTACAAAGACCTGGATCCGGATGTCGGGATTCGAAAAGAAGTTAAAAACCGGGAAGAGTTGGACTATGACCGGCAAGCGCTGCGCGAAGAAGGCAAAAAAGCCGGTACGATCGAGGCCGTTTACAAACTTGCGGTGAATAGCAACGGTGCCGTCTGGCTCAAAGACCAGGCAACTGTCGAAGTCTACGAACAGGATGGGGTTTGCCTGTCTTTAGGACTTCTTACGGTGGTCTCCAAGGAGATGGAAGCGGAAGACGAATTGAAAAAGCATCATGATCAGCTTGAGGACATTGTGTTTGAGCGAACCGCCGAGTTGACCATACTGAATGAACAGCTAAAACAGGAAATCGCGGAACGCAAATTGGCGGAAGAAAAGCTTCAGCAGAGCCACGCTAAATTGCAAAAAAATCTTGATGAACTAGTGTCCGCCATGTCGTTAACTGCTGAAAAGCGGGATCCTTACACGGCAGGCCACCAAAAGCGAACCACTGAACTGGCGATGGCGCTTGCCGTGGAAATGGGGCTTTCCGAGCACCAAATTAAAGGTGTTCAAATGGCCGGCCTTATTCATGATGTGGGTAAGATATCCATCCCCGCTGAAATATTAAGTAAACCCTGCAAGTTAAACGAGGTAGAGATTCAATTGGTCAAGAGACATCCCCAGGCCGCATTTGAAATACTAAAAAAAATCGATTTCCCTTGGCCGGTCGATCTGATTGTTCTGCAGCATCATGAAAAGATGGATCGCTCAGGATACCCGCAGGGTCTTGCCGGAGAAGATATCCTCATGGAAGCCAGGATTTTGTGCGTCGCCGATGTGGTTGAAAGCATAGAGTCGCACAGACCGTATCGCCCGGGCCTTGGCATCGATAAGGCTCTGGAAGAAATATCAAAAAACAGGGGGATCCTTTTTGATCCGGATGTGGTGGATGCTTGTTTGAGGCTTTTCAGAGATAAAGGCTTTCAGTATTAAATTCAGAACTACTGACGTGTCGTAAAATCTGATCCAACCCAAATGTCTGTGGTCGTGCCAAAAATCGTGGATTTCAGGCAAATCGTTCTGAATTTAATTTATCATTGCTCTTAGGGCCGCCACACAGGGGCTTTTCCCGTATCCTGATAGAGGGGTTTGCCGAATTGATCCCGCTCTTCGCTAAAATACCGAATCGTTTTCGGAAAATAGGTTGCATGATCGGGAAAAATCCGGGCAAATTCATCACGACACGGCTTGTAAAAATCTTCCTTCTTGAGATAGGGGTATTTTTCTTGGCAGGAAGCCACGATCCGATCAAAAAAATGGCCCCCCATAAATTTGTCATAGGTGATGCTGTGAAATTCGTTGCTTTCCATCCGGTTGTATTCATTGAGATTAC
>JAAUYD010061103.1_pt1 | contig 11700 bp, 6 predicted proteins | sample 7278101 | NCBI WGS metagenome assembly JAAUYD01 (sample SAMN14350128, study PRJNA611818) | marine sediment metagenome | isolation source: surface marine sediment (0.6m) | place: French Polynesia: Moorea | collected 2018-08 | reverse complement strand
CGTTTCGACGATGCCGAGGCCCGCCGCCTGGGTTCTCATTCAAAGGCGATGCTCGCGTATGGCGATCAGGCCTGGGAAAATTTGGCTTCGGACCAGGCGGCCCGATTCTATCGCCGGGCGGTTCAACGTGACGTCCTGAATATGGATGGGTGGCTTAAACTTGCCCGGGCAGAGGTGGCCCGTGGGCGGGTGGAACAATCCCGGGCGATCCTGTCCTTTGTGGCGGCCACCGCCGGTCACACCAGCCGCTGGCAGTCGTCCATTGCCCTTTTGGCCCATGAACTGGAAGCGGAGGATATCTTCAGGCAGAGCATAAACTTTCTCCTGATCCGGAAATTGGATATCGACACCGCGCTGACCCTCCTGGATGTGCACTATGGGAATGTTGAGCAAAGCCTCGCCGCGCTGGAGGCGGTCAATTATTCCGTCTATCTGACCTGGCTCATGCGCTGGGGCCGTCTCGCCGACGCCCGCCGGACCTGGGAGCAGCTTTCAGCGCATCAACCGACCAATGAATCAATATTATTGAAATATATTGATTTCCTGATATTAAACAAAAACATTGATGAAGCACAGGCGATATGGCAGGCACATACCGGCACCATCGGCGTGACCAACGGCGGATTCGAACAGCAACCCAGCGGCATGGGGTTCGATTGGCGCGCCCACCCCAGCCCGGATAATTATTGGAAAATACGACGCACAATGGCGGAAGGGCATGATCACACCGCAGGCCTGAAAGTCGTTTTCCTCGGCAAGGCCAACGTCGATTTCCACCACCTCTATCAGATCGTCCCGTTGCCGCCGGGTACCGATTATCAGCTGACCTTCAAGTGGCGCGGAGTGGGTCTTACCACCGACCAGGGACCATGCATCGACCTCGAAGGCTATGACTGCATGGATTTTTATCAGCAAGGTCCCATGCTCCTCGGCTCGACCGACTGGCGGGAGGCGCATCTCGAATTCACCCCGCCGCCCGACTGCAAGGCGGTCCGATTACGGGTGCGGCGGAAGACCAGCAGCCGTTTCGACAACAAGATCCAAGGCACCCTCTGGTTGGACGATTTCCGAATCGCTCCGCTCTTCAATCAGACCGACGACGGGTGATGCGCCACCGGGTGGGCTGCCCGACGTCATCGAGACAATCCCGCAGGCCCGGGGCCGGGTCCAAGAAGCCCGGGATTAAAACAACTGCCGTATCATGTAAAGACTTGCGGCCCGTCAATCAATCGAATTAGGACAGGTTTCATCCCATGACGATCCCCCAGAATGAGCTGAGGCACCCAATCCAATCACACGATCGCCTGACCCCATCCAACAATCAGCTGCCGTCTCCGGGCACGGGGGGCCCACTCCCGGAATGGGAGCAAGAAGAGATTCATTTGCGGGACTATTTGGAAGTGCTCATCCGGCGCAAGTGGCTGATCACGAGCTTTTTGGTGTTGACCTTCATTTCGACCCTCATTTTAACCCTGGCCCAGTCCAAACGCTATGAATCCTTCGCCACTCTGGAAATCAACCAGGCCGAGCAAAACATCACCAAGTTTGAGGACCTGCTCTCCGAAACGCCCCACTGGCTTTCAGAACGTTACTACGAAACCCAGGTTTCCCTGCTCATGAATCCGGCCCTTCTGGGACGGGTCTCGGATCGCCTCGAATTGGTCCAGCACCCGATCGTTCGGGCCGTACTCTTCGATACCGACGACCCCGGCGTCCTGCGACTCTTGAAGCAGTGGATCGTCGCTCGCTTGAAGGCCCTCATACCGGCCGACCGACAGGCCACCCGGGACGAAAATGCCCTCTTCTCCGAAGAGATGGAAACCCGCGACATGTTACGGGAATACCTCGAGGAGGGTCTGGAAGTCTCCTCGAGTCGTATGAATTCGCTCATTACGGTGACCTTTCTTTCTGAGGACCGGCACTTATCACGGGATGTGGTCAAAGCCCTCTGCGAGGAGTTCATCAACTGGAAAATGGAGCAGAAACTGGAAGCCTCCCAGCGCGCCCAGCTGTTTCTCCTGCGGCAGATCGATCAAGCCAAGATCAATCTTGAAAAAGCCGAAGAGGCCATGAACCGCTTTGCCAAAAAGGCCGGTATTGTTTCCATGGAAGGCAAGCTCAACAGCGTCTATCTGGAACTGGAAGAAATGAATGCCGCTTTGGCCGCGGCGGAAACCGAATTGATCGCCAAGGAGGTCGCTTACAATCAAGCGCTGGCCGACGGACCCAGCAACATATCTCAGGTCCTGGCCAGCCCGATAGTCGCCGATCTCAAGACCGAGTATGCCCGCCTGCAATCCGAATACGAGCAGTTGAGCGTCACCTTTCAGGATGGCTATCCGGCGGTCCAGTCGGTAAAAGCCCGGCTGCAGAGCGTGGCCGAGCGCATTGCGGCCGAAGAACACAAGATCCTTCTGGGCCTTAAAAACGAGTACCTGACCGTCAAAGACAAGGCCGCCCGCCTGAAAGCGCGTGTCGAAACCCAAAAGCAACGGGCCCTGAATCTAAACGAACGGGCCACGCAATTCAAAATCATGGCCCGCGAGGTGGAAACCAACAAGAATATCTATGAAAGCCTGCTGCAGCGCAGTCGCGAAATCGAATCCATGGTCGGGGTAAGTTCCAGCAACATCAACATTGTCAGCCCTGCTTCGATCTCCATCCTGCCGTCCAAGCCCAACGTCAAACTCAATCTATTGCTGGCCATTGCCGTGGGCGTCCTCGGAGGCATTGGCCTGGCCTTTTTCCTGGAGTATTTTACCGATTCGGTGACCAACCCGGATGAAATTTCGGACCGTTTTCAAATCCCGATTCTGGGTATCGTGCCCCTTGTAAAAGACGGCGATTTCCCTCCGGAAAAGACCTTTCTCCTGAATGAACGGGCCCCATTGTCCGAGGCCTTGCGCACAACACGCGTATCGCTGCAGCTTTCTGGATCGGCCGCCCATGTTCGAAGCATCCTGATCACCAGCAACCATCCCGGAGAGGGCAAGACCACGCTGACCTCCAATTGAGCCCTGACATTTGCGCGGGCCGGTGAACGGGTTGTCGTGGTCGACGCCGACATGCGCAAACCACGCATCCACAAAGTATTCAGTGACAGCGAACTCAACAGTCTGCCGGGGCTTTCCAGTTTTCTGGCCGGGCTGGTGACGAAAGGCATCATTCGTCAAAACGGCATCGAAAATCTATATTTCATACCGGCGGGCCCCATTCCGCCCAATCCGGTGGAACTGCTGGCCTCTAAACGCTTCGAAAAACTGATGCAATTCCTGGAGTCCCGATTCGACCGGGTCATCGTGGACGCCCCTCCCCATCAGGGATTTGCCGATGTGCTCGTGTTATCCCAGAATGTGGGCGGCGTCGTGCTGGCCGCCAGTATGGGCGAAATCAAACGGGCCGAACTGCGCCACTTCAAGAAAAGTGTCCTCAACACACGGGGAACCATTCTGGGATGCATTATCAACAAGGTGGACATGACGCGACGATATGGTTACCAATCATATTATAAATATTATCATTATTATCGCTACGCTGAAGACAGCAACCGCACGAAGCCCAGACGTCTGCCGCAACAAACGTCGTTGTAGTCCACCCGCATCAGAGATCAGCCGTGTCCTTGTCGGAGACACCGCGCATGGCGACATCAAAAAATAAAACCCCCCGTCTACAAGCATTGGAGCAGTTCATCAGATTGACCTTGGCGGCCGGGGATACGGCCACGCTGGTCAAGATTGTTGCCTCTCATCGAAAACGAATCGGTCTCTGCCGTAAGCTGGTGCAGAAACTGTCGGAGAACCCGACGGGCGACCCGGACATTCGAAGCGTCTGCCAAAGGGCCGGCACCACCCCCAGGCGTTTGCTGGAGCGCCTGAAGCCGGTGGTTCAGGCCTTTGCAAGCAAGCCGCCCCGAAATCATTACGAACGGCTATGCATTCCGCACGATGCCACCACGGATGAAATTCGCAGGGCCTATCGTCGGCAGGCGCGGGCCTTGCACCCCGATCACAACCCGGATGGTGGAGACAGTACCCTGTCGTTTATTCATCTAACGACAGCCTACCAGACCCTCAGCCATCCGCGGCAGCGCGCGGAATATGATCGCCTGCTGACCGCGACACATCCGGTTGCCCGAAGAGCGTTCGAGGTCGCCATGCCAGAGCCGCCCCCGCCGAGGGGCGCCCGTTTTCCGGTCGGCCTGGTCATTCTCTTGTTTTTGCTGATCATTGTTGCGTTCTCGTTGGATTTTATTCACAGACACGGGGGGTTGTCCCGGCCCCTGATGGTTTCGCTACCATCGCCTCCATCTGAAGGCGCCCCAAAAACCGCCGTTTTCGAAAAGGGGGCCGCCGAGAGGAAACAAGCGCCGCGAACGCCATTGGCGGATGATCGCTCTGGCGCCCCGGTCGGGACCCCTCCCCAGACCGCCGCCAACCCGGTAAATAGCTCGGCACGCCCCGGTGCGGGTCATCTCCAATCGCAGCACGAGCGAACAAAACGGGCCGCCGATGCACCGCGACCCAAGACCCAGGCACTAACGCAGCAGCCGTTGTCAGCGGTCAAACCATCTCCTCCGTCTTTGGACGATGCGCGACCGCGACTTATCAATTTCCTCCATCGCTACTGCCGCGCCTACGAAAGCCGGGATCTGCGTCAATTGGCCGGTCTTTTCCATGCCGAGGCCCAAGAAAACGGTCAGCCCTTCGAAAGCGTCCTCCCCCTTTACCGGTCGAACTTGGAACGGCTCGATGCGCTCGCCTATCGCATTGAACTCGATCACTACGAGCAGCAGCGCACACCTCGGGGGTATATTATCAAGGGGCGCTTTTTTGCGAGCGCCCGTATCGCCAACAAAGGCATTCGTGAAAGTCGCGGCACCATCGACATGACCCTGGTAGCCCAAGGCAGTACCTTTCTCGTTAAACGACTGGATTACGCTGTCATTTATTAGTCGCGCTTACCAAAGGCTTCACATGTATCGCGCATTTTACGGACTAGAGAAAAAACCATTCCAAATCAGTGCCGATCCCGAATTCCTGTGGCTGGGTCCCAAGCACAGGGAGGGCCTGGCGATCCTGCTTTATGGTGTGAGCGACAACAAAGGTTTTCTGGTCATGTCAGGGGGCGTGGGAACAGGGAAAACGACCCTTATCCATGCGCTTCTGAAACAGCTGGATGACAGCGTCGTCGTCGCTTCGGTTCCCGATCCCGGTCTGGAGTTGATCGAGTTCTATCGGTTCATTGCGTCATCGTTCGGCATGAAAGGCAAGTACAAAAGCAAGGTCGACTTCTTGTTCGACTTTGAAGATTTCTTGAAAAAAACGCACGCTCAGGGCCGCATCGTCCTTCTGATCATTGATGAGGCCCAGCGCTTGAGTTCCAAGATGCTGGAAGAAATCCGCTTGCTTTCAAATATCGAGATTCCGGAGCAAAAACTGCTCAACATTTTTTTCGTGGGGCAAGAGGAATTCTACAACCTTCTTGCCGATCCCGGCAATCGGGCCCTGAAGCAACGCATTACCATCAATTACCACTTGAAGTCACTGACCTTTGATGAAACCTGCATGCTGATCGATTATCGCCTCAAAGTCGCTGGTGCCAGCAGACCTATTTTTGAAAAAGAGGCGCTTGAGCGAATTCATTTCCATTCGCAAGGCCACCCGCGGCGAATTAACATCATGTGTGAGCATGCACTGCTGTCGGGCTTCGTCGACAACCGTACGACGATCGGCGCCGACATCATCGAAGAATGTTCGGCTGAACTGATGCTGCCAGGTGAAAAATGCCCGATAGAGGCGGGTACGGCGTCAAACGATCACTCCCCCCCCGCGGCCGTGGAACCGCCTGCAAATGTAGCGAATCCAACAGCTCCCGCCGTTTTGGGGGAAGCAATTCTGGATGCGCCGCCACCGCCACGTCCCTGGTTTTTCCGCGAGCGCGTCTTTACCCTCGGGACGGCTCTGCTGGTGATGCTGCTGGCGGTAGTTGTTTATTTCGGACCGCAACGCTTGATGACGCCCTTTTCTCCCCTAAAAGAATTAATCGCCGTAGCGCCCCAGACAGAAGAGGTCGCCAGGAGCGAAAAGGCATCGCCCACCCCAGAAAGCCGTGCCCCCTCCAGAGCGGAGGGCGACGTCCCGTTTTCGGATGGAGGCCAAGCCCTCGAGGATCGTTCGGCCGACCCCTCCGCACCGTTGGATTCCATACTGGCGCATCCAACGCAAAAGGCACCCATAGACCAGGAAGGATCCGGGGAACAGCCGGCAGAGACGGCACGCACTGCGTCCTACGAGAAGCCCCCCGATGACGATGTCGATGGTAACGGGCAGGTATTATCGGTTCCAGGCGAAGAAGATCCCCCCATGGCGGTCGATCTGGCCAAGGCGCAACCGCCGGCGGACAGAACCGAGCCCGCTGCTGTTCCCCTGGATGTCGCCGTCACGGCGGAAACAGGCAATTATACGACCGACGTTACGCCCGCGTTGCCGGTTGAGACCGATTACGCTGCCGATGTTTCTGATGGCACCGCGATTGATTCGGCACCTGACGAAAAAGTAGCCGTCACTGAAGCTGCTTTGCCGGAAGATCAAACCCCTTCCGGAATCACCACGCCGGCCGAGACGGCTGACGCTGCAATCAATGCCTTCGAAGCTGCAACTGAAAAACAAGCGGTGATCGCTTCGGATGTGCAAGCGTCTGCGGCCGCGCCACCACCACTACCGGAAAGGCGCGCGCGCGACAGCACCCCCTCACCCCCGGAACAAGAAAGGCTGCCGCAAGGTCTGTCTCCTTCCAGGTCGCCTGGTGGGAATCAGATGACAAGCGACGAACCGGATCCTGTGATTTCGCCGCCCCCCGCACCAGCCTCCCCCCAAGAAGCCTCCTCGACCGAACCGTCGCTTGCTTCCGAACCGACGGATAGCACCGCCGTTTCGGAATCGATGGCGGCGGCCCCTGAAGCCCCATCGACATCGCAAGCGGCCGATCATCAGATTGCCGATCCTGAGCTTTTGCCACGCGAACCATTGCCCCGAAAAACCGACGGGGACATTGGCACGGATCAACAGGCACCGGCATATGCAGCGGTCACCGCCGCGGCACCCCAGACGGTCGATGAAACCCCGGTCTACACGACCGTGGAACGCTTGGAGCTTTTTCTGCAGACCTACTGCCGAGCCTATTCCAACAAAGACATCGACCGGTTTACCGCCCTTTTTACGTTCGATGCGGTCGAGCGCGACCGGCCGTTTGTCGATCTGATTCCGGTGTATCGCTCCAATTTTGAAAAATTGGATGAAATCGATTATGAAATCGATCTGCAATCTTATGAGGAAACCATCGATGGCAGCGAAATCCTGGTGAAGGGGGGGTTTCGACTCCGCTATCGCATGGGGAACCAAGATTGGAAATCCTCAAACGGCCGGATAGAGATGACCCTCGTTGCCTTGGATGACGACTTTCGTGTTAAAAACTTAGATTATCGGACGGCCCCATGATCCCGGCCGCTTGATTACCGAAGCGCCCCTGCGGTTTGGAGAAGGCATCGCCCCACCGATCCAGGAGCGCAAACGGGCGCTCGATCCCCACCCCGCAAGCGTTGCAATGCTGAAATCGACCCCGCCATACCAGCGTTCCAAACGCTTTGGTTAATCAGGGCCCGGCGCAATTCTAGTTTCACATGCCCTCCGAACCAGATGCCGGCCACGTACGCTTTTCCTCTCCTCGACACCACGCATGACGCCTTAATCCGGAAGCTTGTCACCGAATTCTGAAATCGCATCGACGTATCCATCGATGTTGTGGTCTTTGATGCCTTCGATGCCCTTGTCCCCGATATCACCAATCACGCCCTTGACGGTGTCCATAAACCGGTACCACCAGCCCACGTCATCACTCAATTTGCCGTCCTCTGAAATATAGACAAATGATCCTACGTGGCTGTAACCCATCAGGCGGGCCGGCACACGCGTCACGATGTCCGCGTTGTTTTGAAATCGGAAGACTTTGTTTTTGGCCTCGACATTGAAGGTGCGTGCAAAATCGCGATCCCCTACACGTGGGGAACCGAACGTGTAGGCACCATAAAAGGTTTCGTCGGCGTCAATCAGCGTGGCCGCCGCCAAAGTGGCCATGGCGCCGCCGAGGCTGTGCCCCGTGAGCCACAAGGGTCTGTCCGGCTGGCTGTCCGATGTCCGGCGGAAGGCGCGTATGGTCGTTTTCATTTGAGGCCAGATATCCATCAACGCGCGGTGGAAACCCGTGTGAACATCTCCGAGCGGTCCCGGTCTGCCGACGGCATTCAGATTGTCCAGCCAATCGGCAATTTCATCCGTGCCCCGGAAAGCGGCCACGACGTATTCTTCATGTTTGATGACGATGCCCTGGGAACTTTTGGCATCGAAACCGCTGACATCGGTGAACTTGGGATCAATACCGCCCAACTGCGTTTTGATGCCTTTGACATCGGGTGCGCCGTTGGCCTTTTTTTTATAGGCCACCTTGGAAAAGCGGGCCATCCAATGCGCATTGATGGGTTTATATTTTGAGGTCCAGGGCTGAAACGGGATTTGATCGGTCAGTTTGCTCATGGGGCCTCCTTTGCTTTTCAACCGTTTGTAAGGTACAGCCCACGCGTTGGCGGGCCCAAGGGCGTGAGGGCCGGATGTCGCCTGCGGCCATCCTTTCCACATTACGACGACAGGCTGACGGGCCAACCCCGTTCCGCGGGTTCACCCGCGTGCCGTTTATTTATCAATAGAAGTGATTTCAAAATTCTGGATCGCGTTCAAGGGCACGGCGCAGGACGCCAAAGGCGTCGTGTGCAACACATGAAAAAGCGCAGCATATTCGATTATATGTAGGCAGGTTCGTAGGGCAGGGACCCTACAGTTCTGCCAAGAAGTCTGCAACACCGCCATTGGGCGTTAGACGGGATTTTGAAACCGCTTTTAGGGTTATCGAAGACAATGACCCGCTCAGGAGAAGATAAAGGCGATTGTGTACGTGTCAGTTGCGGGCGCCAGCTGGTCGGTTGCTAACCATTGAATGAAATGAACAAGAGTAAAATGTAACGGCACGGGTTGGGTGTCAACTCGGATCGGAGCCGCAGGATCACCTGTCACCATCCGACGGCCACGCTTCAGAGGAGGCGCGGTCGTGAGTTTGTCGTGTTTTGGCACTGGAAGTGGGCGTCGCCCGAATATCGGGAGGCGGTTCTTGAAGGTCCCGGGTGGGAACGTCACATAACAAAGGGCGCCCGTCATTGTCGGAGCGCCCTTTGCGATGGTTTTACTTGGTCGGGAAGACTGGATTTGAACCAGCGACCCCAGCGTCCCGAACGCTGTGCTCTACCAGACTGAGCCACTTCCCGATGAGAATTTGCTTTTTATGTCAGGTCCGGTGGATTGTCAATGACTTAATGTAGAATTTCAGTCATTTCCATCATCTAATCACATCAGGGGGTTGGTGAGGACGATGGTTTCCTCGCGTCCCGGTCCCACCGAGATGATGTCGATCGGTGTGGCGGTCAATTCCGCGATGCGGTCCAGATAGCGTCGCGCGTTGTCCGGCAAGTCCTCCTTGTGGCGGATGCCGCGGATGTCTTCCTGCCAGCCCGGAAGGGTTTCGTACACGGGCTCGCATTCCGCCAGCACCTTGAGGTCGGTCGGGAATTCGGTCAAGGTTTCATTCTTATAGCGGTAGGCATTGCAGACCTTGATGTCGCCCTGCCCCCCCAGCACATCCAGTTTGGTGATGACCAGTCCGGTCAAGCCGTTAAGACGCACCGCATTGCGCACGATCACCGTATCGAGCCATCCGCACCGGCGGCGGCGTCCTGTGGTGGCGCCAAATTCGGCCCCCTTTTCCTGGAGCGCGTCACCGACGGCATCAAAGAGTTCCGTGGGAAAAGGCCCGGCTCCCACTCTTGTGGTGTAGGCTTTGACGATTCCCAGAACGCCGTCGATATTGCGAGGGCCGACCCCGGCGCCCGAGCAGGCGTTGGAGGACACCGTATTGGATGATGTCACAAACGGATAAGTGCCATGGTCGATATCCAGATGGGTGCCCTGAGCGCCTTCAAAGAGGATCTGTTCCCCTTTCTGGATCGCTCGTTCCAAGGCCACCGCCACGTTGGTTACGTAAGGCCGCAGGCGCTCGGCGAAGTGCGTGTAATCGGCAATGACCTGATCCGGATCGATCGTCGGGGCATCGAAGTAATTCTTCAGATAGAAGTTCTTTTCGTCCAGAATCAGCCGAACCCGCTGTTCAAAAACTTCGGGATCGATCAAGTCCACGAACCGCACCCCCCGGCGCGTGGCCTTGTCTTCGTAGCAGGGGCCGATGCCCCGCCCCGTGGTGCCGATTTTGTTGTCACCCTTCATTTTCTCGCGAGCGTTGTCGATGGCCTTGTGATAGGGCATGATCACGTGGGCGCGTTCACTGACCATCAGCTTGCCCGGGCGCGTATCGATGCTCTTTTGCGCCAGGTAGTCGACTTCTTCGAGCAGAACCGCCGGATCTACAACGAGACCGTTGCCGATCGCGCAGGTTTTGCCCTGAAGGATGCCGGAAGGCACAAGATGGCTGATGAACTGCTGGCCCTCGACGACCATGGTGTGGCCGGCATTGTTGCCGCCCTGAAAGCGGACAACGATATCGGCATTCTCGGCCAGCAGATCGACAATTTTCCCCTTGCCTTCGTCTCCCCATTGGGTCCCGATAATTACGATATTGGCCACAGCCTGTTTCTCCTCGCTCAAATGAAGCCTTTGTTTGCCGTGCCTTGTCGCGTCAGCCGGCCGATGGTTTTTGACGACGCTGTCGAAAAAAATCCCGGATCAGGTTCCGGCCCTCATCCGGGAGGATACCGCCAATGATCTCGGGTTGGTGGTTGAAACGCTGATCTTCGGCGAAGTTGTAAAGCGACCCGACGCCTCCCCATTTGGGATCGCGGGCGCCAAACACCACACGGGCCACACGCGCGTGGATAATCGCCCCCATGCACATAATGCAGGGTTCGACGCTAACATAGAGGGTGGTGTTTAACAACCGGTAATTTTGCAGCAAACTTGCCGCCCGCCTGAGGGCCAGAATCTCTGCGTGCGCCGTGGGATCACGGTTCGATATGGTGCGATTGTGGGTCCGCGCCAACACGTTTTCGTTTGCGTCCAGGAGGACGGCACCGATGGGAACTTCCTGGAGGTCCCAGGCTTTGCGGGCCTCTTCCAGGGCCATTTGCATGAAAAGTGTGTGTCGGGATTCGTCCATCGGCTTAGGGATCCTGTCCTGCAAAGTCGCCCTGCACCTATAGATAAAAAACGACCGCGGCGCAAGCAAAACGCGTCTCCCGGACGAGCGCCGACCGATCACGCATCGGGATGGCGACGACGCCCGGGTTCACAAAGAACCAATCAGGTACGCCGGATACCAACGTAAGAGAGGCCACGCGCCAGGACCAGAATTTAATTGACATCGACTGGCGTTTGGCTTATATGTCCCGAGTTCTAAGCGCCAATTCCGCGCCCGTAGCTCAGCTGGATAGAGTGCCGGACTACGAATCCGTAGGTCGCAGGTTCGAATCCTGCCGGGCGCGCCAATTATACAGAGGGATTACAGCGATTCGCTGTGATCCCTTTTTTGTTGCCGGCCGACGCCGAATCGGCAATCCCCCTCCGATAATTGGCGCACCCATTATTCACG
>JAAUYD010164671.1_pt1 | contig 11703 bp, 6 predicted proteins | sample 7278101 | NCBI WGS metagenome assembly JAAUYD01 (sample SAMN14350128, study PRJNA611818) | marine sediment metagenome | isolation source: surface marine sediment (0.6m) | place: French Polynesia: Moorea | collected 2018-08 | reverse complement strand
TGAACAGCTGGTACGTCCGGGTCACGGACATCCGCGAGCGAGCGGGCGAGCTCAACCGGCAGATCAACTGGGTCCCCTCGAACGTCCGCGACGGCCGCTTCGGCAAGTGGCTCGAGGGCGCGCGCGACTGGGCGATCTCGCGCAACCGGTTCTGGGGCACGCCGATCCCCGTGTGGAAGAGCGACGACCCCGAGTACCCGCGCATGGACGTCTACGGCAGCATCGAGGAGCTCGAAAGCGACTTCGGCGTGAAGCTCGACGACCTGCACCGGCCGACGATCGACGCGCTGGTGCGCCCGAACCCCGACGACCCGACGGGCAAGAGCATGATGCGGCGCGTGCCCGAGGTGCTCGACGTCTGGTTCGACTCGGGCTCGATGCCGTTCGCCCAGGTGCACTACCCGTTCGAGAACAAGGCGTGGTTCGAGGATCACTTCCCCGCCGACTTCATCACCGAGTACCAGGCGCAGACCCGCGGCTGGTTCTACGTGATGATGGTGCTCTCGACGGCGCTCTTCGATCGGCCGCCCTTCAAGAACTGCCTCTGCCACGGCGTCGTGCTCGCCGAAGATGGCAAGAAGCTCTCGAAGCGGCTGCGCAACTATCCCGACCCCGAGGAGGTCTTCGAGTCGATCGGCTCGGATGCGCTGCGGTGGTTCCTGATCTCGTCACCGGTCGTGCGCGGCGGCGACCTGCGCATCCACCAGGACGCCAAGCAGATCGCCGACGCGGTGCGGCTCGTGATCAACCCGATCTGGAACGCGTACTCGTTCTTCACGATGTACGCGAACACCGACGGTGTGAAGGCGACCCTTCGCGCCGACAGCGAGCGGCTGCTCGATCGCTACATCCTGGCGAAGACCGAGGAGCTGGTGCGCGGCATCGAGCAGGACCTCGACGCGTATGACCTCGTCGGCGCCTGCCAGCACGTGCTCACGTTCATCGACGCGCTGAACAACTGGTACATCCGCCGCAGCCGCGAGCGCTTCTGGGGCTCGGAGGACGACGCCGACAAGCGCGACGCGTACGACACGCTCTACACCGCGCTCGTCGTGCTGTGTCGCGTCGCCAGCCCGCTGCTGCCGATGATCACCGAGGAGATCCACACCGGGCTCACCGGCGAGTCGAGCGTGCACCTCGAGGATTGGCCGACGCTCACGCAGGACGCGGCCGACCCCGAGCTCGTCGCCGACATGGACCGCGTGCGAGACGTGTGCTCGGCGACGCTGGCCCTGCGCGCCGATCACAACGCGCGCGTGCGCCAGCCGCTCGCGAAGCTGACGGTCGTGGGTGCGGGCAGCGACCAGGTCGCGCCGCACCTCGACCTGATCGCCGACGAAGTCAACGTGAAGAAGGTCGAGCTCGGCGACGAGATCGACGCCTTCGCCGAGTTCGGTCTCAAGGTGAACGCGCGCGTGCTCGGCCCGCGGCTCGGTGGCGAGATGAAGAAGGTGATCGCCGCGTCGAAGAAGGGCGAGTGGCAGAGCGTCGATGGCGGCGTCGAGGTGGCCGGCCACCGGCTCGAAGAGGCCGAGTACGACCTGACGCTCACACCGAAGGAGGGCGTGGCCTGCCACGCGCTGCCCGGCAACGACGCCATCGTGGTGCTCGACCTCGAGCTCACGCCCGAGCTCTTCGAGGAGGGCATGGCCCGCGACGTGATCCGCGTGATCCAGCAGGCGCGCAAGGAGGCCGGGCTGCACGTCTCGGATCGCATCGATCTGCACCTCGCGCTCGACGGCGAGTGGCAGACCGCGGTCGACCGGTTTCGCACCGACGTGAGCGAGGCGACGCTCGCCACCCGGCTCTCCTTCGGCCTGCCGGCGAGCGGGGCCGACCACGAGCACGAGGCCGAGATCGGCGGCCAGACCGTGCGCGTGGGCATCAGCCGGGCCTGACCGGCGGGCGCGGCGGGCGGGCCCGACCACGAGCGACCTCGATGGCGCGTACGAGCGTCCAAGTCACGATCGTTTTGTGGCATGCTCAGGCCCATCGCCGAATTGGCCCTGCGGGGAAGGGGCCGGCGGCGTCCTCACTCGGGAGACTCCATGACCGCGTCCCACCGTTCGATTCACACGACCGCAGCCGCCGCGTGTGCGCCCCCGAGCCCGTCCGGGCTCCTCCGGGTCGGGCTGCTGGCCCTGGCGCTCCTGGCGGGCCTCCTGGCGGGCTGTGGGCCACAGCCCACGGCCCCTGCAGCCGACGCCTCGGATGGCTCCGAGCGCTTCGTCTTCCTCCGCGCTCGGATGGGGCTCGCCCGGGTCGACACGAGCACCGGCCAGGTCTGGACCGTCCCGGTCAACGGCGACGGTGGCTGGAAGCCGATCGGCGCGGCCCCCGATCTCGCCGGCGAGCCGGCCCGGAACGGGCGCTTCCAGGCCATGAACGTGCCCCCGCCCCGCAACGCGACCCGCCTCGGAGCGCAGTCCAGCGGGCCGGTCCTGATGCGCGTCGACCGCGCGACCGGGCGCGCCTGGCTGCTCGAGTCCGAGATCGCGACCTCGTGGACGGCCGTGGGCGAGTCGGGCCAGGCGCCGGTCCCCGAGCCGGCCGCCCCCGTCTCGCCGCCTCCGGCCGCTCCGCCGAAGACCCCGGCCGCGGCCGACTCGGGCTCGCCCGAGGCCGCCTACCCGATCCTCACCGGTGAGCAGCTCGGCACCACGCCCGACGAGAAGCAGAAGACGCTCGAGACGCTCCGCACGGCGCGCAGCAAGTCGGAGCTGCCGCTCAAGATGCGGATCTGGGCGGTGCGTCAGCTCGGCGAGCTCGATCCCGAGCTCGCGGTGCCCGAGCTCCTCGCCGTCCTCGGCGACCCCGACCCGGCCCTCGTCGCAGAGGCCGTGCGACAGCTCGGACGCATCGGACGCGCGTCCACGCTCCCCGAGATCCTGAAGCTGCAGGACCACCCCGACGCGGGCGTGCGCGCCGCCGTCTCCGAGGTGGTGGTCGAGGTCCAGTAGCGATCCCACCCCGAAGGGCGCCGGATCGACGCGTCGATTCCGCAGTGCTTCTCCTGATACGCGCCCGATTGCACCGAGTGCATGGCGCATGCACCGTTCATTCGAGTACCGGCCGAATTCGGTCAACGACGGGCCGTCTCGTGCCGATCCCGTCTGTGTGCGCGTTCGGCCGCTGAAGCCCGGCTCGCGTCGATCCGTCAGGTGCGGACTCCCGCGAAGCTGTTGTATTCTGCCGACTCGCCATCAGCGATTATCTGGGGGAGACACGATGCTTCGTTTGCTTTCGATCCTGTGCGCAACCGGCCTGATGCTGGCCGCTCCTGCATGGGCAGGCGGCTCTGGTGACTGCGACGGTGACGGCGGCGTCACGGGCGCGGACGCGGAATGTGCGCGCGAGCTCATCAATCTGACCGAGGGTGACGACGGCTTCGTCGCCGATGCCGACATGGACGGCGACGGCGTGATCTCGGTCGTCGATCTGAGCGCCATCCTCAACGCGGCGGGCGACTAGCCCACCTCCGTCGGGCGGCCCGCCGCCCGACCCACCGTTCATCACGGGTCCTGCACCCGTTCGAGTCTCGAGGAGACGCACACCATGCGCCTTTTGATTGCCACCACTGCCACCGTTGCCCTGCTTCTCGCATCGACCGTCGCGAGCGCATACGAGATCCGAGTCTCGCTGAAGGCGGGCTCGCCCAGCCCGGCGACCGCGCAGGTCGGCGACCAGATCACGTACGAGGTCTTCCTCGACACGCAGACCGCCATCACGTCGGACATCATCGCGTTCGGCTTCTCCGCCACCTACGACCCGGCGGTGATCGGCTACAACCGCGTCACCTCCGACGCGAACGACTACATCCTCTACGTGACCGGCAAGGGTGGCTCGTACCTCTACCCGGCGTCCGACCCCTTCGTGTTCTGGACGGGCACGAAGCCCGTCGGCCGCGAGCAGGTCAACATCGTCTTCATCGACAGCAGCCTCGCCCCGAACCAGGGCACCGCCTCGAACGCCTTCCTCGGTGACGTGACGTTCAACGCCAACGGCCCCGGCACCGGCGGTCTCCAGTTCGAGTTCGGCAACGGTGGCAACATCTTCAACGTGAACGGCACCGACCTGAGCGGCTCGGTGACGTTCAACGTGAGCGACACGGCGATCACCGTCCCCGAGCCCGGCACGGCGGCGACCGCGTTCGGCGCCCTCGGCGCTCTGGGCCTGCTCGCCCGACGACGCCTTCGCAGCTGAGCGAGCGTCCCGCTTCGGGTGCCCCGCGCACCCGACTCGAACCCACGAAGCCCCCGTCGATCCGGCGGGGGCTTCTGTTTGATGGGTCACCCGTGACGTGCGGCGGCGCCTCCGAGGGTCGGAGACGGCGCCCCACCGGCCTCGGCCCTCGCACCATGGACGACGTATGACCACGGCCGAACGCTGCATCGCCACGCTCCTCGCGGCCTTCACGATGGGGCTCGCCTTCGCGTGTGGCGATGCGACGCAGCCGTCGACGCAGGCCTCCGGCGACGCGGCGCAGGCGGGGCCGGGCGCAGGCGAAGGGGCGGCGGTCGAGCGCCCCGTGCCGCGCATCATCATGCTGATCTCGATCGACACCCTGCGCGCCGATCATCTCGGCCTGTACGGCTACGAGCGCTTCACCTCGCCCACGCTCGACCTCTTCGGGCTCGAGGGGACCGTCTTCGAGCAGGCGAACAGCGCGTCGCCCTGGACCCTCCCGTCGCACTCGACCATGCTGACGGGCGTCTACCCCAAGACCCACGGCGCGACCAAGATCACGACGAACCTGAGCGTGGCGCGCGTGACCCTGCCCGCGATGCTCGAGGCCGAAGGCTGGAAGACCGCGGCGGTCGTCGCCGCCCCGTGGCTCAACCGCGACACGTTCAAGGTCACGAAGGACTTCGGCCAGTACAAGTACGTCCGCACCGACTCGGACAGGCGATCCCCGAGCACGCTGATCACCGACCAGGCGACCGAGTGGATCACCGAGGCCGAGACGATCGACGAGCGGCTCTTCCTCTTCGTCCACTACTTCGACGTCCACGCCGACTACACGTCGCAGCCCGAGTTCGAAGACCTGTTCGTGTCGAAGCCCTACGATGGCCTCGCCGACGGGACGGCCTTCCAGCTGCAGCTCTCCAACCTCGAGCCCGAGTACGTGAAGATGTGCCGCGAGGATTTCAAGCCCGACATGTGCACGTTCGGGCTGGACGAGACGCGGTCGAAGATCCTCGGCGACGAGAGCTTCGTGCAGCCCGTGTTCGGAGAGCGCGACTACGAGCACCTCGAGGATCTCTACGACGCGGGCATCCGCCAGCTCGACACCGAGCTCAGCCGACTCTTCGCATGGCTCCGCAAGGCGGGGCACATGGACGATGCCCTGATCATCATCACGTCCGACCACGGCGAGGGCTTCGGCGAGCACGGCACCGTCGACCACTTCCTCTCGGCGTACCAGGAGGTGCTGCGGGTGCCGCTCATCATGCGCGGCCCGGGCGTCCCCGCCGGCCGACGCGTCTCGGCCCCGGTCTCGCACGTCGACCTCGTGCCGACGGTGCTCGAGCTCGCCGGCGCAGCGCCTCGCGAAGACGCCGAGGGCCTGAGCCTCGTCCCCCTGCTCGACGGCCGGGACGACGCGCCCTACCGGCAGCGGCCGATCTACGGCGAGGCGTCGGGCGGCCTCAGCTGGGAGTCGGTGGCGCCCGGCCAGTTCCCCGTGCGCCGCGCCCTGCGCCGCGACAACTGGAAGCTCGTCCACGACAAGAAGAGCGGGCGCTTCGAGCTCTACGATCTCGCCACCGACCCGGGTGAGCAGCACGACCGCTTCGACGAGATGCCGGCGATCGCATCGCGCCTGGCAGACGAGATGCGCGAGCGGTACGACGGGTTCGGCAGTGAGGCGGAGAGCGGGGAGGAGGTGGAGCTGAGCGAGGAGGAGATCGAGCAGCTCCGCGCCCTCGGCTACATCCCCTAGCGCGACCGTCGCGTCCGGGCCCAGCGACGGCTCGCGCCGACACCCGCGAGCCCCAGCCCGACCAGCAGCGCCGTGGTCGGCTCGGGAATGACGCCCACCTCGATGCTGTTGACCGCGACGGTGTCCTCGAGCTCCACGCCATTCACGTTGAAGGCCGTTCCGCCCACGTTGACGAAGTCGAGACCGACGTTCGTCGTGCCGACGCCGATGAACGTGAATGCGATGTTGCCGAGCAAAATGCCCGTGCCCGACGCCGCGTTGGGCAGCAATGCGTGCTCGATGAAGACGATGTTGACCTGCTCGAGGCCGGGGGGCTTGAACCCGGTCCATACCGCCCAGGGGTCCGACTCGGGCACGAGATACGTCGCCCCCTTGCCTCCCGTGTAGAGGATGTAGTCGGTGGCGTCCGACAGCCCGGGCTCGTACCGGAGCACTGTCGGATCGAAGAGCACCGCCACACCGAACGCGATCAGACCCGACGGCGCGTCGAGGACGAGATTGAAGTTCGCCCGCTCGCCGATGTTCGCGGTGGTGGGAAGCGTCGGAACGAGCGTCACCGAGGCGGCCTGCGCCGCCGCGGTGCCCCAGCAGATGGCGAGCATCGTGACCAGACCGAGCGTGAGCTTCCGCATGCGACCGAGGCCTCCAGTGCGTCCATCCTACTCGGATCTCGCGGCCGTCCGATGCGAAATCGCTGAGGCGGAGGAGAGCGGCTCGGTGTGCGCCGCAGATGGGTAGGGAGCGACACGTCGCCGAGTCACATGGGCGCTCGGCCGGCGCTCCGCGCCGCGGCGCGTGATGCGGACTCGTTCCTAGCGCGCCGCGGCGTGTGACTCGAACTCGCGCCACTCCTCGAGGGCCGCCGGCACGATGCCCCGCTCGAGCAGGTCGCCGATCTGTACGCGGCCGTCGATGCAGACGCGTGCGTTCGGCTTCTCGGCCACGCAGCGATCGACGGCGGCGTCCAGCTCTTCGTCCGTGAACGACGCGGCGCCCTCCGACTGCGCGCGGAGCAGGTCGCGCTCGCATTGCGTCTGGTCGCGATGACGCCGGCTGCAGCTCGACCAGACCGACTCGAGCGCCCTCGGCGAGAAGGGCATGCCGTGCGAGTAGGCCTGCATGTAGGTCTCGGTCAGCCTGAACGCCTGGTCGGGTCGCAGCCGCCCCGCGGCGACGATCTCCGAGCCGTCGCCGAAGAGATGTCGCGCGACGCCGCCGTCGTCGGGCCACTGCGTGTGCTCGTCGTTCACCAGGTCGTCGAGCAGGTGCCGCAGTCGGCGATCGTTCGGGGTCTCTTCGAGCCAGTGCTCGACGAGCGGGCGGCAGCCCTCTCGCGAGAGCGCGCAACGCTGCGACGCGTAGTCGGCGCGCGCCTCCGCCGATGGCCCCTCCGCGTGCCGCTCCATCCATGCGCGGGTCATCGAGTTGGCGTGGCCGAGCCGCGCGGGCTCGCCGTAGCCGGTGAAGGGCAGCTGCCCCCGCGCGCCCCGGAAGAACGCGCGGCCGGCCTCGTCGCTCAGGATCGGGTGATAGAGCGTGTGGATCGGGCCCGGTAGATCCGCGGCGTGGAGCACGCCGAGGGGCAGCACCTCGTGCGCGAGCAGGGCGGGGAAGCTGCCGACCCGCGATCGCATGAGCGCCGCCTTGAGGTCGGGCTGCTCGGCGCGCGCCTCGAGGCGGTAGTGATCGAGCGCGGGGCCCGGCTTGTTGAACCCCATGATCAGCAGGTCGTACGAGTTCGCGCGCCAGACGGCGACGTGATCGAAGACCTCGCGGTACGTGCGCATCACGAGCGCGACGGTCTCCGAGTCGGTCTCGTACTGGTGGAACCACTGGCAGTAGACGCCGCCCTCGGTGAGCTTCGCCTTCGCCGCCTCGAGGAACTCCTTGCTGAAGAGCATCTCGACGCCGGCGACCCACGGGTTGCTCGGCTCGGAGATCACGAGGTCGTAGTCGACCTCGCTGCGCATCAGCGCGCGGTAGGCGTCGCTCTCGATCACGTCGATCTTCGAGTGCGTCGACGCGTTCATGTTGGCGAAGTCGAAGAGCGGCGCGGCGTTCATCACGCCCGGCGAGATCTCGGCGACGTCGACCCGCTCGATCGACTTCATCGCCGCGAGCTCGCCGGCGGTCACGCCGGTGCCCCAGCCGATCACGAACGCGCTGCGCGCCTGATCGGCCAGCAGCGCCGGCAGCACCGCCGCCATTCCCATCGTCGTGTAGTCGACGTAGGTGTCGCCATCGGATTTGCCGTTGGTCGAGATCGAGAGCGACTCGATCTCGCCGTACTGGTAGCGGCGCACCGTCACGCTCGTGATCGGGTCGTCCTCGGCGTAGATGATGTTGTCGGCGAACCACTTCGGCTTCTGCTCGCGAATCGAGTCGATGCCGTCGAAGGCGAAGGGCATGACCTCGCGGCGGCGGAAGAGGCCCGCGTAGAGCAGGGTCGGATCCCAGCTCGGGAGCAGCATGACGAGCAGCACGAGGGGCACGAGCAGCCCCGCCCAGACCTTCTGCAGCGCGTAGATCTGGAGCGTGAGCAGCAGCGCCGCGGCCAGCAGCGCGAGGATCGCGATCCGCATGATCTCGTGCAGATCGAACCAGTAGAAGAACGCGTAGCCGCCGAGGAGCGCGCCGAGCAGAGAGCCGACGGTGTTCCAGCTGTAGAGGCTCCCGGCGAGGTCGCCGAGGTGATCGACCTGGGTGCGCATCTGGTGGAAGAGCAGCGGCAGCACCGCGCCCGAGAGGATGACGGGGAGGCCGAGCAGCACGAGGATGCCGACGAAGCCCGCGAGGTAGTAGACCAGGAAGGCGGCGTCGATGTCGCGGAAGATCAGGCGCAGCAGCCAGATCCAGTGCGGCATCTCGTCGAGCTTCGGATAGAGCGCGAGGAAGAGCGCGGCGAGCAGCCACTGGTTGCCGACGATCAGCCAGGTCGGGATCCGCCCGAGCGCCGACACCGCGAAGCTGCCCAGCGCGATGCAGAGCACGAAGACCGCGACGACCATCGAGAAGGTGAACTGCGACGAGCCGAACGAGAGGCCGGCGATGCGGATCACCGCGGTCTGGATCGTCATCATCGCGAAGCCCGAGAGCAGCGACACGAACGCGTAGGTCGCGAAGCCCTCGAGCTTCGCGCCCTCGCCCGCGGTCTCGGTCGCGAGCGAGACCACCTCGCGTCCCCGCACGCCGAGGGCGATGAAGATGCCGCCCGCCACGAGGTTGATGCAGCCCATGGCGAGCATCACGTTCACCAGGCCGAGGGCCGGGATCAGGTAGAAGCCCGCCGCCAGCGCGCCGACGAATGCGCCCGCCGTGTTGAACGCGTAGACGAACGCGTGGAAGCGCGTCGCATCCTCGAGGCTCCGAGCGAGCCCCTGCGTGAGGATCGGGATTGTGCCGCCCATCAGCACCGAGGCCGGGCCGATCAAGAGCGTCGCGAGCGCCACGTCGATGGCGAAGCCCACGCCGCCCGTGCCGTGAGGCAGCGCGTACGAGAGGGCCTGCACCGCGCGAAAGAGCCAGGGGAACGCGATGACGTAGACGCCGATCCCCGCCTCGAGCGAGCCGTAGATAAGCAGGAGCCGCGGCGGGACGCCGGCCTCCTCGCTTCGCACGACGTGACGCCGCGTGACCTGACCGAAGAGCCAGTAGCCGACCGAGAGACCACCGAGGAAGATCGCGAGCACCGACGCCGTCGCCTCGCTGTGCGAGCCGAGCAGGGTCGCGAGGTACTTCTGCCACGCGACCTCGTAGACGAGTCCGCTGAAGCCCGTCATGACGGTCAAGAGCAGCGCAATCAGTCGGATCACCCTCGGACTCCTCCAGGCCGCGCTCGACCGGTGCCGGAATGGCCCGCCATTATACAAGCCGCCCGATCGGCCGGGAGACGCGCTCCCGCAGCCGTTCTCTGCGGCGAAGGCTCTTTCGGTCTTCGATCGGATCTCGCTGCGGAGACGCTCAGCGTGCGCCCTCGTCCATGCGCAACAGCGACGCAAGTCGCCTGCGCCAGAGCATCTCGAGGGGCGACGCGTGCGCCGTGTCGAGGGCGGGTTCGACGCGAACGCGAAGCGAGACGCGGGTCGAGAGGCCGGTCTCCGTTCGCGCGTGCAGGGTCCAGACGTGGTCGCCGACGTCTTCGGACGTCGGCCGCCAGCGCAGCTGCACCGGCACCCGCCCCTGGCTCTTCGCGCGCGGTCGTGTGCCGACCCGAATCGACGGGGCGTGGGTCAGGGGCGACGACGTGGCCTCGATCTCCACCTGCGCGACGCCGTGATCGACGGGCTCGAGCCACGCGACGGTGCGCAGCGTGCGGCCAACGCGCACGCGGCGGGGTCCGAGCGGCCGCCAGCGCGGCAGCTCGACGCCGGCGATGCGGCCGGCCCCGAGCCGCTCGTCCACCCAGGCGATCCGCCGGCCGTCGACGACCGACTGATTCTGCCGCGAGCCCTCGCTCGTGAGTCGCTGGGGCGGGCAGCGATCGCGCAGTCGATCGTACTCGCAGAAGAAGACGTCGCTCTCCTGCTGGCCGACCACGCCGTCCCAGACGACGAGATCGCCCGAGACGCGCACGCGATCGTCCTCGGCGTGGGCGACGATGTCGACGGGATCGCACGCGCCGTCGGCATCGGGCACGCACGCGCGCAGCGGACGATCGCCGAAGAACTTCGCGGCGACCCAGGCGACGAGCCCCCTCGATGCAGCGGGGCGCGTGAAGGCCCGCTCGCCGACGGGGAGCCGCCGCTCGTCGCAGCGCCCGTCGTCGTCGACCTCGCACGTCGCGATCCGGAGCGCGTCGCCGACCGCGTTCCACGAGAGCGAGCCCCGTCCATCCCCCTCGATGAACGAGCGACGATCGGGAGCGAGCCCCGTGTCGGTCGGGGTGCACGCACCGCCGGGCGACTCGAAGCGGCACGCGGCGACGTCGAGCTGGCTCGACTGGTCGGTGATCGGATCGAGCCAGTACACGGCGTCGCGCACGACGACGGGCGCCAGGCTCTGACCGGTCTCGCGGCCGAGATCGAAGCCGAGGCACGGGGCGTCGCGGCGCCGGCCCGTGCGGCACGCCGTCGCGCGAGCGGGCTCGTCGACGTCGAGCTGACTGAGCCACGCGTAGGTCCGCCCCGCCCGATCCGCGCTCACGCTCGCGTCGCGTTGATCGCCCGGGCCCGTGACGAGCGCTCGCTCGAAGCGCCCGCCGAAGAAGCTCTCGTAGAGCTCGTAGTCGACGCGGCCGTAGCGATCCTCGGTCTCGCCCCGGCGGCTCTGCCAGACGACGCGACGCCCGTGGATCGAGGGGCGCTCGGCGGCCGGGCCTTCGCTCGAGAGGATCTGCGGCGCGACCCGATCGAAGCTGACGGGCAGGTGCTCCCATGCGCGCACGCCGTCGCGGCTCACGGCCTCGACGCGCACGACCCACGCGCCCTCGAGGTCGGTCGCCCCGTGCCAGCGGGCGAGCACCCCCGACTCGACGGGCTCGCTCGACGTGGCGATCGTCGTCCACGCCTCGGGCCGGGCGCCCTCGCCTACCGAGACCTCGTAATACGCGAGGTCGGGGCCGGCGATCGTACCGAGCACCTCGAGCGGGCCCTCGCGAGGATCGAGCCACGTCGCCACGCGCGGCGCCGTCACACGCACGCGCCAGTCGGGCGGCGCCGGCTCCTCGACGGCGCTCGCTGCGTCGAGGCGACCCGACCCCGTCTCCCAGTCGTGGCCCGGTGCGCCGAGGTCGAGGGCGCTGCGGCGGATGATCCGGCGTACGG
>JAAUYD010120785.1_pt1 | contig 11703 bp, 2 predicted proteins | sample 7278101 | NCBI WGS metagenome assembly JAAUYD01 (sample SAMN14350128, study PRJNA611818) | marine sediment metagenome | isolation source: surface marine sediment (0.6m) | place: French Polynesia: Moorea | collected 2018-08 | reverse complement strand
TTATAGGGTTTGGTGACTTCGCCATTGCTGCTAAAAGTCATAAGGGCTATTGGTACGTCTCTAGCCACTAATTTAAATTAGAACCATTAGTATTGGTAATCTGTCAACCCAAAGATACATAGTTCGATTGGGTTTTTGGTAGTGCTTTGTCAATTAATTTTGACAGATCTGTTTTTATTGGTTAAACCTTACGGCAAAGTCTGGGAAGTCAGGAGATACCCTTGCGGTGTTGGCAAAGCCTACTGCAAGTGACATAGTCATAGCCTCTTGTTATGCTTATACCATTAGCATTATCAGCATCTACGATGTGTGTTGACGCCCTTACAGCGTTAATTTTTTTGTATCCCTGATATTCGTCAGGATGCGGTTAAACATATAGTGCTGATAACCTTAGGTATTGCGTATCCTGGATATAGATGCTAAAAAAACCCTGTAGGGAAGGATTATGATAAGTATCTAAACCATCATAGCGAATGAAACAGACTGTAGTCGCGTTTTCGTTATTGTTTCAAGACTTTTGGATCTCAAAACTTTTGGATCTCAAAACTTTTGGATTTCTTAGGGATTTTTTATATTCCCAATCGAAATCGTGGAAATACAAACCTGCAAATACAAAACAGATACATTTATACCATAATAAGGCAGGTAAGCAAAGAAGGAGAAGAAGTTGGAAGAAGGGACAAAGAACTTTTTTTCATGATTAAACCAGCATATTTCCTTCGCTAGATGCTGCTTGTAGAAAGGAATTCAGATATCCAATCATGCCCATATCATCCAAAAGAGTGCAACTAACATTAAACTCATACCACCAATAAGATGTTCAAATTGTTCTAATACAGCGGGTAGCTTGAGTTCTATTTTTCGACAAATTAAAAAATATGCTAACCAACCTATACCAATGGTACCGATCGCTTTGCCCATATTGGCAATAGTATATGCATCAAAAGATGTAATGTTAGCGATAAATAAAGCACTGAGTAAAAGAATTAATGCCGGCCAAACACCAAAGCGAATTTTCTGTTCTCCATTATGGGGCAAAAAGATAAATTTGGCATACCCAATTGCTGTAAGTACTGCCGCAAAATTCATAATGATAACTTGCCACGGCAGTTGATTTTTCATGGTCAACATTTTTGCCCCAAAGCCAACTAATAAAGGTAAACCTGATATTGATAGGCTCGCGATGACTAAAATAATCCAGAGAAATCTATTTGTTGGTCTTTGTTTTAATTCGTCAAAGTTTCGGCTCGGTAAAATACCTGCAATCAAGAAAATAATTCCTTTTACAAGTCCGTGTCCCAAAGCGTATAAACCACCTACTGCAGGTGCAGAAAGGATCCAGCCCAATTGAGAAATAGTGCTCAACGCTAGGGTTCGCTTAGTATCTTTTTCGAAGATTGCATAAAAGCCTCCCAATAGTGCACTTCCTACTCCGAAAATACGGATGATGGGGTCTATTTCTTCTACTAATAGGGCACAACGTAGTAGGGGATAAACACCAGCTTTGACTACAATTCCCGATAGTACAGCAGAAACTGGCGAATCTGACTCGGAGTGGGTCAATGGTAACCACAATCCCGAAACAAATATTCCTCCCTTTGTTAATAAACCCATCAAAATCAGAGCCTGTGCCTCAATTGGTGCTTTACTTAAACCAGCAAAAGCAAAAGAGTTATTTGCCTGATAAACCAATAATGCACCAACTAGATAAAACAACATCGCTGTGTTGCTTATAAATAGATAGCGCAAACCAACCCAGATGGATTTATCGGAGCGGGGATAGGTAATCAAGAGAAATGCAGCAATACCGATGACCTCTAGCGCCACATATAAACTGAGAAAATCCCCGCAGATAAAAGCGGAATTGAGGCTACCATGCAGAAATATCATCTGCATATAAAAAAAAGCCGTTTTACCCGTGTTCCAACAGTAGAGAATAACCGCCGCAGTTACCAGAGCATTCGTTAATATAAAGTAACCACTCAACTGATCCACTGCTAATGTGACACCAAAATTATCTAGTAACTGTAGTGTCAATTCTTTTGGATTGATTAGTAACTGCAAAGCATATGCGCCAGAAACAAGGGCTACGCCCAATGCTAAATACCGATCAATTTTGGGGATTAGATAAATGACAAACCCCACAAACAATGGCAGGGCTATCCATGTAATCGTAATATTATTCATGGGGTATTGTTCTTTTAGATCTCTTTGTTTTCCAACCTTGGATTATCCCGTGCTAACTTTATGACATCAACTAGAATTAAAATTCAAATAGAAAAGCCAAGACGATCGCCATACATATGACTATCTGAGGGATTGAATCGGGGTAAATGATTTTTTATCACCTGACTTTTCACGAACGAATTTCACGAATGAATTTCATGAATGAATTTCATGAATTAAAGTTATGGGTCTTGAGCGACCCTCTGGCGATGCAAACATCACCTAACAGGCAATCACCCCTTTACTTCTGACATCCATAGAAGCGATCTTCATAACTGGGCTCTTTTTCAGGATGACGCCAAAAATTTCGCACAATATTTGTATTTGCAAATACACATGCTGCTAACACGGGAATTACCTATTTCCTAAGTAAGAGTTAGTTACAATTATATGTGAAATCGTACACAGTTCCTAACAATCAACTTGATTCATAGTATTATTTTTACGAATGATTTAGGTTTTATATACATTTATTACTTTTTTTCAAGTGTTGCTTATAAAACACAAAGTCATCAAAAGATATAGGGAAAATATCTATTCAACTTAGATTATGCTGCAATTTTAATGAGATAAAAATATTTTTTAAATTATTATTTCTATTGTTTAAATATTAAAATTAAACTAACCTTAACGAAAAAATACTTATTTATTAACCATAATTTTTTACTATTTGATTATTAGTTAAAAAATTTACAAGCAATCTAAAATTTATAGCGAAAATATAATCAGATATTAATATTTCCAGAGAATTAATTCTGGTTTATTTGGTAATTTTAGGGATATTTATAGGTATATTTCGAGGCATATTTAAATATAAACATTGCCCAACAATTATCAGCAAAAAAACAGCAAAATGCTGCTCACAAATGCTTTAATCGGTTAATATTACGTTTGATTTGAAGGTTTTTGGTCTACCATATATTACAAGCATCATGGCAGATATTTTTATTTCCGAATATGTTGAAGGTAGTAGTTTTAATAAAGCTATAGAACTGTATAACCCTACGGATTCAGCAATCAATCTTGCTGCGGATAATTACACTATTGAACTTTATTCCAACGGTGCTTCATCTCCAAGTCAGACTTTGCAGTTGACAGGAACTATTGCAAGTAAAGATGTTTTTGTAATTACTCGTTCCAATGCTAATTCTGCAATAAAAGCAGTTGCTGATATTACTAATGCGAATTCCGTTATCAACTTTAATGGTGATGATGCGATTGTTGTCAAGAAAAACGGTGCGATCGTTGATGTCATCGGACAAGTTGGTTTTGACCCTGGTAGTGAGTGGGGTAGTGGTGATGTTTCTACCCGAGACAATACTATCCGTCGTAAGTCAAGTGTGACCGTTGGGGATACCAATCCTGATGATGCTTTTGAATCTGGTGTTGAATGGGATGGTTTTTCTCAAAATACATTTGATGGTTTGGGTTCCTATAATTCTGACAACGGTAATAACGGTGTTTCTAATGTCAAAATTTATGAAATTCAGGGTGAGAGTCACACTTCACCCTTTGTAGGTCAATCTATTAGCACTACTGGTATTGTTACTGCAGTAGATAGCAATGGTTTCTATCTCCAAGATGCTACAGGAGATAATAATGATGCAACTTCTGATGCTATCTTTGTTTTTACTGGTTCTGCTCCTACAGTAGCAGTTGGTAATTTTGTTGAAGTTAGCGGTACTGTAAATGAGTTTTTCCCTGGGGGAGAGAATACAGGTAATCTTTCTACGACCCAGATTAGCAATCCGACGATCGCTATTCCAGAAGTTAGCATTCAAGTTGTTCCAACTCCAGTAGTTATTGGTGTTGATGGTCGAGTTCCTCCGACTGAGAATATTGATGATGATGCTTTTGGTACGATTGCTGGTAAAGGAGATTTTGACCCCGAAACTGATGGGATTGATTTCTTCGAATCTTTAGAAGGAATGTTAGTAACTGCCAAGGATGCTGTTGCAGTAGCACCAACAAGTCGCTTTGGAGAAATCTTTACTGTTGTAGATAATGGTACGGGTGCGACAGGAATTAGTGAGCGCGGTACCCTTAATATTAGTCCAAATGATTTTAACCCTGAAAAAGTCCAAATAGACGCGGATTCCGATATTCTTCCTGGTTTTGAATTCCCTGAGGTAAATACAGGTGCAAAATTAGGAGATGTAACGGGAGTTGTATCCTACAGCTTTGGTAACTTTGAAATTAATCCCACCCAAGCATTTAGTGTGACTCCTTCCGATCTTCAACTGGAAGTTACTAGCTTACAAGGTAATGCAGATAAACTTACTGTTGCTAGTTATAACGTTTTGAATTTAGACCCCAATGATGCTGATGGGGATACAGATGTTGCTAATGGTCGATTCGATGCGATCGCACAGCAAATAGTCAATAGTTTAAAAAGTCCTGACATTATTGGTTTACAAGAAGTTCAGGATAATAATGGTTCTGACGATGCTGGTGTCACAGCTGCAGATCAAACTTTACAACAGCTAATTGATGCAATAAAAGCTGCAGGTGGTCCGGAATACGAATTTATTGATAATACCTTTATTGGTAATGATACTAGCGGCGGTCAACCAGTTGGTAACATTCGTACAGCCTTTCTTTACAATAGCAATCGCGTTACTTTAGACGAAGCTTCAATTGAATCGATTCAAGACAGCGACCAACAAACAAATCCTGATAACCCTTTCTTTGATAGTCGTTTACCTTTAGTAGCTAAATTTAACTTTAATGGTGAAGAGGTTACTGTAGTTAACAATCACTTTTCATCTAAGGGTGGTAGTAGTCCGATTTTAGGTGTAGAACAACCCTTTGAAGCACGTCAAGAAGATGTAAATGTGAATGGTAGCTTGGACGAACGTCAAGCTCAAGCCCAAGCAGTAAAGGATTATGTTGATGGGATTTTAGCTGAAGATGCTAACGCTAATGTTGTCGTACTTGGCGATCTAAACGAGTTTGAATTTGTCTCTCCAGTAAAAACTTTAACAGAGAGTCTGACAAACTTAACAGAAAGTATACCAGAAGACGAACGTTACAGTTTTATTTTCCAAGGTAACTCACAATCCTTGGATCATATTTTGGTTAGTGATAATTTAGCGGATAAAACGGAGTTCGATATATTACATGTCAACTCTGAGTTTGCCGAAACGGATCAAAGAGCAAGCGACCACGATCCATTAGTTGCGAGTTTATCAATTCCAAAAGAGATAATTCCAGAAGAAAACATGGATTCTAACCAAATTAATCTAAGTCCAATCGGTACATTTACCAGTGATGCTGGTGCAGAAATTGTCGCCCACGATCCCACAACCCAGCGTTTGTTTGTTACGACTGGAGACACTATTGAAGTTATCGATATTACAGACCCTGCTAATCCAACGAAAGTAAATGATATTGATGTAACTTCTATCGGTGGTGGTGCTAATAGTGTTGCAGTTAAGGATGGTATTGTTGCTGTAGCAGTTGAAGCAGAAACTAAGCAAGATAACGGTACAGTTGCTTTCTACGATACTGACGGCGTATTGATAAATTCCGTTACAGTTGGTCCCCTTCCCGATATGCTCACCTTTACCCCCGATGGGACTAAAGTCATCGTAGCTAATGAGGGCGAACCAGATGATGAATATGTTGTCGATCCAGAAGGTTCCATCAGCATTATTGATATTTCTGGTGGTGTTGCGAGCTTAACTGATACAAATGTTAGTACTGCTGATTTCACAGCCTTTAATAGCCGCAAGCAAGAATTAATTAACAAAGGCGTTAAAATTTTTGGTGAAAGAGCAGATGGAACCAAAGCCACAGTCGCCGAAGATTTAGAGCCAGAATATATTGCGGTTTCTCCCGATGGTAGTCAAGCATTTGTAACTCTACAGGAAAATAATGCTGTTGCTGTGGTAGATCTGGGAACAGCTACTGTACTGGATATCTTACCTTTGGGTGTTAAAGACCATAGCAAAGGTCAACCAACAGTAACTAACTATAAAGTTCAAGGTTTGGGACCAATTACTAATGGTGATGGTGTAGCTCTAACCACTTCTTCCGGTCAAACCATTGATTTGGGTGGTCTTTCTGGTCTGTATTATGCAGGTCAAGATGGTGAAAAAATCAAATTTGTATCTGTTCCCGATCGCGGTCCCAACCCAGATACATTTAAGGAAGATAAGAATGGTGATGGTACAGATGATACCGTTCGTCCTCTAGCCTTACCTGACTACCAAGCACGAATTGTAGAAATCGAGCTTGATACCTCAACTGGTGTTGCTAGTGTCACCAATGAAATTTTCCTCACTCGCGATGATAATGGTACTAGCCTACCCATCACAGGTGCTCCCAACTTTGTTTTTGATGTTGACGGTAACCAAGTTGATGAGTTTCCAGTAGATGCTGCTGGTAATGATGTTCCTCTTGATCCTTTTGGTGGAGATTTGGAAGGTATTGTCATCGATCCAAGTGGTAATTACTGGATGGTTGATGAATATCGTCCTGCAATTTACCAGTTTGATGCTAATGGTGTTCTCTTGAATCGTTTTATACCTGAAGGTACAGCAGCATCAGCAGGTCAAGCAGAAGGTACATACGGAACAGAAACTCTACCTGCAGAATATGCGAATCGTCGCCGCAACCGTGGTTTTGAAGCTATAGCTCTGGATACTGATGAGGGAATTCTCTACTCATTTATCCAAACTCCTTTAGCAAATCCAGACCGCGATGCTTCGGATAATTCTGATGTGATTCGCATTTTAGGTATTAATCCTGCTACAGGTGAGCCTGTTGCTGAGTATGTTTATTTACTAGAAGATCCAGCAGTTCGTTCTGGTGGACGTGTTGATAAAATTGGTGATGCGGTTTACGTTGGTGGCGGTAAGTTCCAAGTTATCGAACGAGATTCAGCAGTTGGTGGAGATGCGAAGAAGTTCATTTTTGAGATTGACCTCAAAGGTGCAACTAACGTTTTAGATACTACTTCCCTCCTACCAGGAAAAACTCTGGAACAACACACAGCAGACGAATTAGTTGCTCAAGGAATTAATCCGGTTCACAAAACCAAAGTAACCAACTTACCTTCAATTGGTTATGAAGCAGGTGATAAGCCAGAAGGTTTAGCATTATTACCTGACGGTCGTTTAGCTGTTATTAACGATAACGACTTTGGACTTCAAGACGAAACCATTCCTGGAGATGGTTCAGTTCTGCTCAATCCTAATCCTACTAAAACAATATTGGGATTGATTGATTTTCCAGAAGGTAATCAACTGGATGCTAGTAATAAAGATGGTGCTATAAATATCCAGAATCACCCTGTGTTTGGCTTGTATCAACCTGATGCAATTGATAGCTTTACAGTAGATGGTAAGACATACTACATCACAGCTAATGAAGGTGATGCTCGTATCCGTCCCGATGGGGATATTGAAGATGACCAGGGCAATGTTTTAATTGAAGAAGGGGACATCTTTGATGAAGAACAAAGGATCGGTAAAGCTACTTTAGATCCAGATGTCTTCCCCAATGCTGCAGAATTACAAGAAGATGAAAATCTCGGTCGCTTGAAGACTACCGATACATTAGGCGATCTAGATGGTGATGGCGATTTTGATAAATTATTTAGTTTTGGTGGTCGTTCTTTCTCTGTCTGGGATGAATTTGGTAATTTGGTATTTGATAGCGGCGACCAAATCGCTAAAATTACTGCAGAACAAACTCCAGAACTCTTTAACGCTAATGATGGAATTCCAGAAGAGTTTGACGAACGTTCTGACGATAAAGGTGCTGAACCCGAGTCCGTAACCGTTGGTACAATCAATGGTAAACCCTACGGTTTCATCGGTTTAGAGCGCGCTGGTGGTGGGGTATTAGTTTATGACCTCAGCGATCCCACAACACCCGAATTTATTCAATATGTTCGTACCGAAGGTGATATTGCTCCCGAAGGATTGAAATTTATTCCAGCATCTGAAAGTCCTAATGGAAATCCTGTGTTAGCGGTTGCAAACGAAGAAAGCAAAACCACCACCCTCTATGACATTGAAGTTCCCAACTACACCTTACAAATTCTCCATGCTTCCGACTTAGAAGGTGGAGTAGAAGCAATCGACAGTGCTGCTAACTTCGCTGCAATTGTAGATAAATTTGAAGACGAGTACGATAACACCATTACCCTTTCTGCTGGTGATAACTATATCCCCGGACCATTCTTCGGTGCTGCTGGCGATCGCTCTTTGCGCGAACCACTGCAAGAATTTTACCAAGAGTTGTTTGAAGAAGATGGTTTAACCAACGTTCGTGAAGGTGTTGGTCGCGTCGATATCTCGATTATGAATGCGATCGGTTTCGATGCTTCTGCGGTTGGAAACCATGAGTTTGATGCTGGTACTAATGCTTTTGGGGATATCATTGGTACTGATATTCGCGGAAGTAATTTAGATGATGCTCGTTGGTTGGGTGCTCAGTTCCCTTACCTGAGTGCAAACCTAGATTTCTCTGCAGATAGCAATCTTTCTGATTTATTTACCAGCGATATCTTACCCAACACAGATTTCCAATCTACCCCCGATGACTTAACCACAGCAGCAGCAGCACCTAAAATTGCTCCTGCAACTGTTATTGAAGAAGGTGGAGAAAAAATTGGTGTTGTTGGTGCTACAACTCAATTAGTAGAAACTATTTCTTCTACTGGTGATGTTGATGTTATCGACCCAGAATCAAACGATATGGCTGCTTTAGCGGCTATTCTTCAGCCTACTATCGATCAGTTAATTGCTGATGGTGTTAATAAGGTTGTTGTAGTTAGCCACTTACAGCAAATTGCTTTAGAAAAAGAACTAATTGGTTTACTTTCTGGAGTAGACGTAATTATTGCTGGTGGTTCCGATACACTGCAAGCAGATAGCAGCGATCGCTTACGGGAAGGAGATACCGCAGCAGAAGATTATCCTTTTGCAACTACTAATAAAGATGGCGATCCCGCAGTAATCGTCAGTACCGATGGAGAATATTCCTACGTCGGTCGTTTGGTGGTTGAATTTGATTCCGAAGGTAAAGTTATTCTTGACAGCATTGACGAAAACGTCAGTGGTGCTTACGCTACCGACGACCAAGACGTTGCTGATGTCTATGGTGAAGATCTTGCAGATGCATTTGCTGAAGGTTCCAAGGGTGAACAAGTTCAAGCTCTTACTAATGCAGTTGACACCGTAGTTACAGAAAACGATGGTATTATCTACGGTAAAACCGATGTTTTCTTGGAAGGAAGACGTGCAGAAGTTCGTACTGAGGAAACCAATCTTGGTAACTTGACTGCTGATGCAAACTTAGCTGCTGCTAAAGCTGTTGATGATTCAGTTGTCATCTCCATCAAAAATGGTGGTGGTATCCGAGCAGAAATTGGTAGCATCGATGGTATTACCGGTGAAGAAGGAGCAACCTTAGCAAATCCCGATGCTGGTAAAGAAGCAGGAGACATTTCTCAATTAGACATTGAAAACTCTCTGCGCTTTAACAATGGCTTAACCTTATTAACCGTAACAGCTCAAGAATTACTCGATATTATTGAGCATGGTGTAGCAGAAAGTGGAGGTGGTGCAACACCCGGACGCTTCCCCCAAGTCAGTGGTGTGACCTTTACCTTTAATGATGACTTACCTGCAGGCGATCGCGTACAGTCCTTAGAAGTTAAGGATGAAAATGGTAATACACTGGACGTAATTGCTGAAAATGGTGAACTAGTAGGTGATGCTAATCGTACCTTCCGTATCGTCACTTTGGATTTCTTGGCTAACGGTGGTGACGGTTATCCATTCCCAGAAACAGACAGAGTAGACCTAGTTGTAGATGGTGCTCCCCTAACAGGTGCTGCAACTGCTGCTCCCGATGGTTCCGAACAAGATGCTCTCGCTGAGTACTTAGCTGCAAACTTCAGCGAAACACCTTTTAATGTTGAGGATGTTCCCCCCGACCTTGATACCAGAATTATAAACGTTGGTTTTGAAGAAATCGAAACTAATGAAGTTAATGGATTTACTATCGAATCTCTTAACCTAAGTGCTTTCACTCCCGGTGAAGAAATAACAATTAATTACCAAATTAGCAGAGAAGCTGATTTTGATAACGAAGTTTACTTCTACGGAGTAGATGATATTACTGGTAAGATTGGTGATTTGGAAGTTGGTCAAAGTGGTTATCTGCAAGCTGCTTTAGGTAATATTATCAACCAAGAAGCATTTCAAACCTTTGACGATGCAAATAACGAACAAGGAAGTCTGACAATTACTGCGGATTATGATACAGTAGTGCCTCTGATAGTTGCTAATGGTACTTTAGCTCAAGCAGTAAGTGGTAATGCTGAAGTTTATCTTCCATACTCGGGTGCTAATGGTAGTGATACCTTCGACCATATCAAGTTGTTGAATGATGGCTCCTTTGGTTTTGAAGATTTACCCAACGGTGGCGATCAAGACTTTAATGATATCGTCATAAAAATTGATAGCTTTAGTGTTTAATTTCATTAGACCTCGATTAAACTGTCGAGTTTTGAGCAAAAATTACTGCTAAGCGTCAATTCTAAGTAATAGAATCAAATTACAGAGAACCTGGAACTATGACTTATTCCAGGTTTTTCTTTGAAGACAAGTATGTGAATGAGTAGATTCACAAAATTATTAATTATTATCTGTTCTCTGAATATTAATTAAACGCTGCAAGTTTATTTTTTTTAGTTTATAATAAGTCTAAAAAATATCATAACTAAGTTAGTTTCATTACTAAATTAGTTGGTATAATCAGTCAGATAACTGCAGAGATACATCTTAGATACATGAACGTAATATTGTTGTATTCTTTTGTGGTGTGAAGAGCTAGAATGCAACACATTTGTCAGAAGGTTTAAACTGTAAGAAGATTTGAACTGTAAGAAGATTTGAATTGTGAGAAAGTTTGAATTGTGAGAAAGTTTTAGTAACCCAGCAAACAGCAAATAGGGCTGATGCATAAAAATATAATTGCATTAATTGCTACATAAGGAAACAATTGCAAAGCCCAATCCTTCCTAACAATTAGGTAATTCCTAAGTAAATAAAAACAAAAAATACCAACAAATTAAAAGTCTCATCAGTACAGATAATTGAGGCTTGTTAACGTTTGTAATATATGCCTAAAATATTATGCTAACAAAAAATAAATGTAAGTATAATAATAAACTTGATTATGAATTTATTAGTAATAGAATGAAACGAAAATACATATATTAATTTGCGAGCGAGTAATTTATTTTCAATGTAAAAATACCTTTGATAGATATGAATATATTACGTTTTTAGTTTTCTGTAAAGCATGTATAAAATTTAGATTGACATATTTAGATTGACATATTTTGATTTATATCTCTGTCAAACTAATTTTTTATGAGATTGATTTTGGATGAGATTGATTTTTTATGAGATTATTTTTTTAATAAACTTGTTTTCTATGAAGATTACACTTTTC
>JAAUYD010136405.1_pt1 | contig 11705 bp, 6 predicted proteins | sample 7278101 | NCBI WGS metagenome assembly JAAUYD01 (sample SAMN14350128, study PRJNA611818) | marine sediment metagenome | isolation source: surface marine sediment (0.6m) | place: French Polynesia: Moorea | collected 2018-08 | reverse complement strand
GATAATCCACAAGCCTACGAATTTTCAGGTCAGAGAATTAAGAGAGGTTTGTATCGGACTTTGGAAAAAAAATTATTCAACTCAGATATTAATGGTTCTGCTAACATTGGACGTAAAAGTAAAGCCAATCTCTTTGAGAAGAGAGAGGTATTAGAGGGGCTTTTGGACGCTCCAAGACGATACTTTATCGTGTAAAGAATCCCCATCGCCTTGCGTTGGGGTAGTTCAAGTATGAGTTTGTATTAGAACTTGACTGGGGATTCCACTCAATTGAAAATCCCTGCTTTGTCAGAGTAAAATCCACGGGGAGTCACCGATACCCCAAAACTGTTAGCCTAACAACACATTGTTAGATATTAATAGGTTTTTAGTAGGTGCAGGTAGAGATTTTTGGGGATTAATCGTCCTCACATTAGTATCTTTGGGCTGATCAATTTCTAGCAGTAAATTACGAATTAAACGGGCGACCAATTTCTGGATTAATCCTTCAGCAATTTTTTGGCTCATCTGTTGAGTTTCCGGTTTTCCTAACAATTTCATCACCAAAGGAACAATTTTCATAGGGTCAAAACCTGGGGTATTTTGAAGAATTTGCAAGATATTTTTTAAGTGTTCCACACTGTCACTTTTATCTTGTAAGTCTTGAGGGGTTTCTTGAACCGCTAATCCGATTTGTTCCCGTACCATACTAGACATATTAAACCAAGTCCGACGGCTCAACATATCTAAAGCGTTAATAATTTCATTGACTAATCTTTCTCTAATAAATTCACCCCGTGAAGAGAAGAGAAAATCAGCAGCTTGCTCTACCACTTTATCAATGTCATAATCTTGGGAATCTTTAGCATTTCTCATCAAGTTTTCTAAACGATTCCAGCGAAAACTTCCTTCTTTAAACAGTAAATCTTTTAAAGAAGCCCGTAATTCTGGAGACGAATCGGTTAATAATCGTTTGGCCACATAAGGATAAGCTTTACTTAATACTTTAAAATCAGGATTAATCCCAATGGCAATGCCTTCTAATGTTACCATTGAGCGCAAAATTAACGCATAATAAGCCGGCACTTTAAAAGGAAATTCGTACATCATTTCCGACATTTGATCCGTAATACTTTTGAAATTTAATTCAGCCACACTCGAACCCAAAGCATTACCAAAAACTTCCGTTAACGCAGGAACAATGGGGGTTAAATCTGTTTCAGGTTTCAAAAAGTCTAACTTAACATAGTCATAAGCTAAAGCATCAAAATCTCGATTCACTAAATGGACAACTGCCTCAATTAAGCCATATCTTTGATAAGGTTTAATACGACTCATCATGCCAAAATCGAGATAAGCTAATCGTCCATCTTTCATAGCTAATAAATTACCTGGATGGGGGTCAGCATGAAAAAAACCATGTTCCAATAATTGACGTAAAGAACAATTAACGCCTACTTCGACTAAATGTGTAGCTTCAATTCCTTGTGCCTGTATTTCTGTGATATTCGTTAATTTAGTCCCCTCAACCCACTCCATCGTTAAAACCCTTCTGCCTGTGTATTCCCAATAAATTTTAGGCACATAAATTTCAGGTAAATGACCATAAAGTTTAGCAAACTCTTCGGCATTTTTCCCTTCTTGAATATAATTAATTTCTTCAAAAATACGACCAGCTAATTCATCGGTAATCGCCACTAAATCTGAGCGAATAAAAGAAAAGGTTGTTTGCGCCCAAATAGAGAGATTCCGCAAGATATAAATATCTAAAGTAATCCGTTTAATTAAATCGGGTCTTTGGACTTTAACTGCTACTTTTTCTCCTGTTTTTAACTTACCTTTATAAACTTGTCCTAAAGAAGCAGCAGCAATAGGTTTTTCTGATAATTCTGCATAAATAGATTGGGGACTTTTTCCTAATTCTTCTTCAATAAAACCATAAGCAACTTCATTAGGAAAAGAAGGTAATTGATCCTGTAACGTGGTTAATTCATCGAGATAAACAGGGGGAACTAAATCAGGCCGTGTCGATAAAGCTTGTCCTACTTTTATGTAAGTTGGCCCCAATTCTGTTAGCATTTCCCGTAAATGAATGGCCCTTTTTTTTTCTTGTTTGGGATTTTTCCCCCTAATTTTATCCCACCATAATCCCAATGCAAAACGGGCAAATAAGAAGAAGACATTGAGTAAACGACTAATGACTTGGGGAAGACGTTGACGATAATAGTCGTTGATAATTTCTGGATGGTATTGCCAACTTTCGGGAGACATATCACTAATCGGGCCTAAGTCTTCACTGTGTCCTTGGGGAATGTGACGGGGTTGTACATCAATGGTAACAGTATTAGCTGTAAGGGTGTCTGGGGGAAGAGTTGATTGAGGCATAGGGATGATTGCAACTTCAGTAGAATGGGTCCTTTTGTAAATTATTGTAACAAGTTCTGTTCATTTTGTAGCCAATCCTTTACAGAATCAGAATCTTTTCTGTTTTTAACCATAATAAAAATCAAAATCTTTCAATGCTAATAACCTTTCCTTATTTAAGCGATAATGATAACCTAATCTCTGTTTTAATGCTTCCCAAGCAGTTTTTTTAACTATTATAGAAGCATCAATATGTCGGAGAGTGCGATTAAGGGTTATCCAATCTTGGCTTTTGATTGGTTGCCATCCAACTTGAAATGCAGCCATTCCAATGCTAATCCCTTCTCCTGAGTGAATTCCATTTAGTTCTAAATATCGAGCAATTTTGCCCCAATTTTCTAAAAATATTTTGGCTTTATTATCTTGATTAGAAACCATAAGAATAGACTCTCCGAAGTAACTAACTTCATCAAGATTAATCTTAAGTTTTTCAGATACTTTTTGGACAATACTGAGTCTATCAGGTCGGTATTTAGTAATATGCTTTAGAAGATTTTTATGAACTCCCTGAATGCCTGAAAAATCAGTTATTTCTGTGGGCAATGGTTCATAAACACGGGTGTCAGCATCAATAAAAATTGCTATATCAAATTGAGACAAACCAGACTCAAGGACAAATCTTTTGTCATTATAGCAATGAAGGATTCCCCTCTGTTTTTGAGAATAACTAATCACATTCGGACAATCTTTAAAATCTGTAACCTTGTCTGTTCCAATAACTATTTTAATTCCAGGAGCATATTTTTCTAAATCATGAGCCAATTCTCTGCTCATCTTTCGATAGGGGGAATTAAAAGCTAAAGTACAAAAACAAAAATTTTTAGTTTTTTTATTCATAGAACTAATAAACCGCTAAACTGGGAAGGAGCATCTAATAACGTTTATTGAGAAATGGCATATCAATCAAAATATCATCATTTATGATATCTTAGGATATCAAAAGTTAACCTTGTTGTTTTGAAAATGATTCCTGATTGCAACAATGATTGATTCTTCCTCGATTATTCTCGATGCCAAACAGTTATCTAAAAGTTTTGGTGGCTTAAAAGCCGTTGACAATGCTAATATACAAGTCAAACAAGGTAGTATTACTGGCTTAATTGGTCCCAATGGTGCAGGGAAAACCACTTTATTCAATCTTTTATCCAATTTTATCCGTCCCGATCAAGGAGAAGTTATTTTTGACGGGGAACCGATTCAAGATTTATCCCCTTATAAAATTGCCCTACAAGGATGTATCCGTACCTTCCAAGTCGCTAGAGTCTTATCTCGTCTGACTGTCTTGGAAAATATGTTATTGGCCACTCAAAAACAAACCGGGGAATTTTTCTTACAACTCTGGTTCAAACGGGGACAGGTTAAACAAGAGGAACGAGACAATAAAGAAAAAGCCCTTTCTATTTTAGAATCGGTTGGGTTGATAGAAAAACGTCATGACTATGCAGGGGCCTTATCAGGGGGACAGCGTAAACTCTTAGAAATGGCTAGAACCCTGATGACTCGTCCTAAACTCATTTTACTAGACGAACCGGCGGCCGGGGTCAATCCTACCTTGATTGGGCAAATTTGCGAACATATTACCAATTGGAATCAACAAGGGATTTCTTTTTTAATTATTGAACATAATATGGATGTAGTAATGTCTCTATGTGATCATATTTGGGTATTAGCTGAAGGAACCAACTTAGCTGATGGGACTCCCGAAGAAATTCAACAAAATTCCCAAGTTCTCGAAGCTTATTTAGGAGAATAGTCTCAGTAATTTCCTCCAAAATGCAATAATACTAAAACTGTTATTAATCATGAAACAATGGGTAAATTAATGAATTGGAGCAAATTGGCTTTATGGGGATTCTTAGGCTTAATCTTAAGTTTTCTGATTAGTTGTAATGGTGGTCAATCTCCCACCACAGGTCAAGAATTAGAGTTTTGGACAATGCAGCTACAGCCGAAATTTACTCCTTATTTTACGGAATTAATTAAAGAATTTGAACAAGAACATGAAGGGGTTAAAATTCGTTGGGTTGATATTCCTTGGTCAGCTATGGAAAGCAAAATTTTAACGGCCGTTTCTGCGAATACTGCCCCAGATGTGGTTAATCTTAACCCTAATTTTGCTTCAAAACTAGCTAGTCGTAACGCTTGGTTAAATTTAACCGAAAATGATTATATTTCTTCCGAAGAAAAACAAGAATATTTACCCAATATTTGGGACGCTGGAACCGTTAATAATATTAGTTTTGGGTTGCCTTGGTATTTAACGACACAAATCACTATTTATAATCAAGAATTACTCAAACAAGCAGACATTGAAACTGCCCCAACCACTTTTAAAGAATTAGAAGATGTAGCTGCAAAATTAAAAGAAAAAACAGGAAAATATGCCATGTTTTTTACCTTTGTTCCTGGAGATTCTGGAGAAGTTTTAGAATCGTTGGTGCAAATGGGTGTTAGCTTAGTAGATGACGAAGGAAAAGCCGCATTTAATAGTCCAGAAGGCTTAGAAGCGTTTCGTTATTGGGTAGATTTATATCAACAAGAATTATTACCCCCAGAAGTTCTAACCCAAGGCCATCGCCACGCCATTGACTTATATCAATCAGGAGAAATTGCTTTATTATCAACCGGTGCAGAATCATTTCCAGTGATTATAAAAAACGCTCCTACCATTGCCGAAGTTTCCGCAGCTTCTCCCCAAATTACAGGAGAAACTGGCAAAAGAAATGTAGCCGTCATGAACTTAGTTATTCCTAAAAATACCAATAAACCCCAAGCAGCAGTTGAGTTTGCTAAATTTGTGACCAATAGCGAAAATCAATTGCAATTTGCCAAAGAAGCCAACGTTTTACCCTCAACCCTAAACGCAATAGAAACCTATATTAATGAGCAAGAAAACTCAACAGAAACAACGCCATTATCACAAGCAATCGCTATTAGTGCTAAACAACTAAAAGACGCTCAAGTATTAGTACCACCCCAAGATAATATTAACCAATTACAAAAGATTATCTATGAAAATCTCCAAGCTGCCATGTTAAAAGAAAAAACAGTAGAACAAGCATTACAAGACGCTGCTGATACCTGGAATAATCTTTAAGACAACTGATAACCGATAACTGATGACTGATAACTGATGACTCATTCGCGTTATAATGGGGGGTGGTAAATGGGGCTGTGGCTCAGTTGGATAGAGCAAGCGCCTCCTGAAGTATCGGGCATCCTGTACGGAAACGTCGGGTATGAATGTGGTCAAATTCAAGGAAGCCTAAGTCTAGAGATTAGATAGGGTAATCTTGAGCCAAGCTCTACGGCCCTGGTAGAGAAGGTGCAGAGACTGGTTATCAGTGTCCCAGGGGTGTAATAATTAAGGGAAAACAACCCTGATAACATAACGGCCACCACCTACGGATAAACCATTATCTAGGGTGAAGGAATAGTCCAGAGAGTAGGGAAACCTACACCAATCTGAAGCGCTAGGTCGCCGGTTCAAATCCGGCCAGTCCGTACGACCTGTTTCTCAGAAAAGCTCAAAACCCTGATTATATCTAGGTCACAGCGTACTGAGAGTTTAGGTAAAAGTTCAAACCGAACCATGAAATCTAAATAACTTTCTTATTTGTAGGTGACAGTCACCTTACTCAGAATCAATGGGACTTAAAAACCCAGAGAGTAACGATATATCCCTCATATTGAGAATTAGTAACCTTAATATGAAGTAGGGATAAAAGGGAGTAACCCCAAAGCACAATGGGGAATCCTCTCGAATCAACTGAATATGATTAAGAGATGAACCTTCAATTAAACTAAAACCCCTTTAGGGATGAGTAGCGAAAAAGTGCTTGATACGCTGCATTCAAATAGATACAGACCAAGGTGAATAAAATAGATTGGTTTATCACACAGATTCTCAAAAAGGTCTAGGGGTAGAGAAGGAATCTAAGTTCAGATAGAACCTGATAAGAAGGAACAGGGAAACCCTATGTATTCTCTCATCGTATTGGTCGATAGGATGAGTAGCAACAAACTTGAGCGCATGGTACATAGGAGTAGGAAAGAGTAAGAAGCTAACGCCTATTTGTAATGAATAGGATACGCTGACGTACTCTGACGTTAATTAGATGAAAAACTAACAATTAGTGGTAAAGATGGAAAAAACGAGTTTAAAGACTACGGTATCATGGAACACAATCAACTGGGCTAAGGTTCAGAGGAAAGTGTTTAAGCTACAAAAGAAGATTTTTCAAGCAGTACGCTCAGGTGACAAAGCAAAAGCTCACAAGCTCCAAAAGTTACTGTCAAAATCTTACTACGCTAAATTATTAGCAGTAAGGAAAGTAACTCAGGATAATCAAGGTAAGAAAACAGCAGGAGTTGATGGAAAGATAATAATCTACCAGAAACAACGGTTAGAACTTGCCAATAACCTGAGTATAAAAGGATACAAAGCTAAACCACTTAGAAGGGTATGGATTCCCAAACCTGGAAGAGATGAAAAACGCCCATTAGGTATTCCTACCATCCAAGACAGAGCCATGCAAGCGTTAATCAAATTAGCACTAGAACCCTACTGGGAAGCACAATTCGAGCCAAACAGCTTCGGATTTAGACCAGGAAGGTCAGCACATGATGCTATTAGTTCAATCTTCAATTACACAAGTAAGAAGGAGAAGTATGTTCTAGATGCGGATATTGCTAAGTGTTTTGATAAGATTAACCATCAATATCTATTGAATAATCTGGAATGTCCACACTTCAGAAACATAATCAAACAATGGTTAAAAGCTGGAGTATTGGATAATGGAGTATTCGATGAAACTGATACTGGCACTCCACAAGGAGGAGTCATATCACCTTTACTTGCTAACATCGCTTTACACGGTATGGAAACATACATAAAAGAATGGTTATGGAATGTTAAAAAATATCGCATTCAATACACCAGGAAAAGTGGAAAAAGAGATAACGCAGGTAAGAAAAGAACAACAGATGAAATCGCAATCGTAAGATATGCAGATGATTTTGTAATACTCCACGAAGATAAAGAGGTCATAATCGAAGCCAAGGAAGCAATCAATAACTGGTTAGCTAAAATTGGATTAGAAATCAAACCTAGTAAAACCAGAATATGCCACACTTTAAAAGAGGTAACAATAGATGGAGAAAAACAAAAAGCTGGCTTTAACTTCTTAGGATTTAATATAAAACAGTATCCCGTTGGAAAACATCATTCCAGTAGGGATACTCACGGTAGATTATTAAATCTCAAATTAATTATCACACCGAGTAGAGAATCAATCAAGAGTCACAAGGAAAACTTAAAGCAAAAACTCAAAGCTTTAAGAAAAGCTCCACAAGAAGGATTGATTAGTAAATTAAATCCAATAATAAGAGGATGGTCAAATTATTATGCCACCGTTTGCAGTGCAGAAACCTACGATAGTTTAGATAACTATATATGGGAACTCCTGAAAAAATGGGTACATGGCAGACATAAAAAGGGAATCAAAAAAGCGTTCAGAAAGTATTTCAGGAATGGCTTAATAGGCAAATGGACATTTCAAACCAACAACGGATTGGAATTAAGATACCATTCGCATTCTACCATTAAGAGAGATACCAAAGTTAAAGGTGAAGCATCTCCTTATGACGGGAACTGGATATACTGGAGTACAAGAATAGGTAACTACCCAGAAACACCAACAAGAGTTGCAAAACTATTGAAGAAACAAAAAGGTAAATGTAACCTATGTGGGCAATACTTTACACCTGAAGACCTTGTAGAAATTGACCATATTATCCCTAAGACCAAAGGCGGAAAGGATACATATAAAAATCTACAAGCTCTACATCGTCACTGTCATGATGTCAAAAGCAGAAATGATGGCTCCTACGATTGGTCAAGTAATGACTACGAGTGGAAAGATGATGTACTAACTGTACCAGTAACAACTGGCTAGTTAATGGGAGCCGTATGAGGTGAAAGTCTCACGTACGGTTCTGAAGAGAGTTGTGTCAGGCGACTGGCACTTCGACTCTAACCGTCGTTAAATGAGAAAAATTATCAGTATCCTTTGATCAATACTCGGTTAAACTCTGTTTTAATGGGGTATTCTGTCAACTATTCTCCTAAACTTTAATTAGATTGTAGGGTGGGCATTGCCCACCCTACTGTATTTATTGTAGGCCTTCTTTTAACTGCTGTTTAGCAGTTGATAAAGCTTCAGATAACTTGCTGGGGTCTCGTCCTCCTGCTTGGGCTAAGTTAGGACGACCTCCACCCCCACCGCCGCATATTTTAGCAATTTGACCGATAAATTTTCCGGCCTGGAGTTGCTTTTCTTTATTGACTTTTTTACTAAAAGCTGCTACCAAGCTAACCTTTCCTTCTGAGGGAATAGACCCCAAAATAACCGCCCCTTCTCCTAATTTTTGTTGTAATCTTTCTGCTGCAGTTTGTAAAGCTTTTACCTCCATTTCTCCCATATCTGAAACCAAAAGTTTAAACTCACCAATAGACTCAGCTTCGTTTAATAATTGGTCAGATTTTGCCACAGCTAAGTCTTGTTTAACTGTTTCTAATTCTTTTTGAGTGGTTTTTAGTTCAGACTGTAGGGAAGTGATACGATCGCTAATTTCTTCGGGTTTAATTTTAAAGCGATCGCAGAGATCCTTAACCACGGTTTCTCGGACTTTCAAATATTCTAAAACTGCAGGACCGGCAACGGCTTCAATACGTCTCACCCCTGAAGAAATACCGCTTTCTGACATAATTTTAAACAGGCCAATTTCTGCGGTATTGTTAACATGAGTTCCGCCACACAATTCCATAGAAACCCCAGGCACATCTATGACTCTAACTTCTGCCGAATATTTCTCACCAAACATGGCAATTGCTCCCTTTTCTTTGGCAGTTTCTAAGGGCATAACTGCAATTTCTGTATCGTGTGCTTCAGCAATCCAAGTATTAATTAAATCCTCAATTTCTTGTAATTCTTCTGGCGTTACTGCACGAGGACAATTAAAATCAAATCTGAGGCGGTCAAAAGCAACTAATGATCCCGCTTGAGAAATAGAATCATCAACCACTTTCTTCAAAGCTGCTTGTAACAAATGGGTCGCCGTATGATTTGCTTGTACCCGACGACGACAAGCTCTATCAATAGTTGCATTGACACTATCATTAACAGAAACTTGACCCCTTTCTACGCGACCAAAATGAACAAAAATACCTGATTCTTTTTGGACATCATCGATCCGAATAACTAAATTTTCTCCTGTTAAAAATCCACGATCGCCTATCTGTCCCCCTGATTCTCCGTAGAACGGAGTCCGATCTAAGACGATTTGAACATCGGTTCCTGCTGCTGCTGTCTCAACAGTTTTGCCTTCGATTAAAACCGCTTCAACGTTAACGTTTGATTGTAAGTTAGTATAGCCTAAAAATTCGGTAGGATGGATATGTTCAGCTAATTTATCTAAGCTTCCTTGTACCGTTAAATCAATGGTTTCATGGGCTGCTTTTGACCGTTCTTGTTGCTGTTTCATTTCCGCTTCAAACCCGACCATATCCACCGTCAAGTTACTTTCTTCTGCTATTTCTTGAGTCAGTTCTAACGGGAAGCCAAAGGTATCATATAATGTAAAAGCATCTACCCCAGAAATTTGTCCTTGTTTCTCCGTTTGACTAATGATTTCAGCGAGTAACTTTTCTCCCCGTTCTAACGTCTTTAAGAAGGTCGCTTCTTCTCGTTCTAATTCAGCTTTAATAAAGCTATCTCTTTCCCTAACTTGTGGGTAAGCAACTTCGGAAAGTTGGATAGCTGTTTCTGCCACTTGATTGATAAACGTTCCCTCAATTCCTATTAAGCGACCATGACGCACCACTCGACGAATTAAACGACGTAAAACATAACCTCTATCGGTATTTGATGCAGTAATACCATCACTAATCATGTGAACCACTGACCGCACATGATCCCCGATAACTTTTAAGGAAACTTTGTTTTTTTCTGTTACTTTTTGGTAGTCAATTTTAGCAATGTTAGCAGCCGTTTCAATAATAGGAAAAATTAGATCCGTCTCATAATTATTGGGGACTTTTTGTAATATCTGAGCCATCCGTTCTAACCCCATTCCTGTGTCAATATTTTTGTTTTGTAATGGCGTTAAATTTCCCTCAGTATCACGGTTATATTCCATAAAGACTAAGTTATAAAACTCGATAAAACGGGAATCATCTTCGAGATCAATAGTCTCGTCACCTAATTCGGGATGAAAATCATAATAAAGTTCTGAACAAGGACCACAAGGACCAGTCGGACCCGCTTTCCAAAAGTTATCTTTTTCTCCCATGCGTTTAATTTTTTGGGGAGGAATACCGATCATTTCTTGCCAAAGTTTAAAAGCTTCATCGTCATTTTCAAAAACACTAACGACAATATTTTCTGGGGGTAATTGATAAACTTTAGTAGACAGTTCCCAAGCCCATTTTATGGCCTGTTCTTTGAAATAGTCCCCAAAGCTAAAATTACCCAACATTTCAAAGAAAGTATGATGTCTAGCAGTGCGTCCCACATTTTCGATATCATTGGTTCTGATACACTTTTGAGAGGTGGTAGCGCGAGGGAAATCTGGCTGCTTTTGACCGAGGAAAATGGGTTTAAAAGGAAGCATCCCTGCAATGGTGAGGAGAACAGTCGGATCTTCAGGAACTAAGGATGCACTGGGCAAAATCTGGTGATTGTGTTGGGCATAAAATTGTAAAAAGCGATCGCGTATTTGACTTCCAGTCAGAAAAGGTGCAGTTTTGGTCATTATGGTTTTTCTCGTTTTAGTCCATCTTTCAGTGTAAAATTTATCGCCAACCTTTGACCACCAATACCCAGGAAAATTATCCTATGAATAATTATCAATAATTATCAAGAATTGTCACGATTCGACAATTTAAGCAAGCGAGAAGGAATGAGGTAAGTTAGGGTAAATTTAATAACTGATTAAGATTCTCTAAAATTAAGGATTACAGTGGGGAGGTTTCTCTGTTTCCTTAGTCCATAACTTGTTGTTGCTTGTTAGCCAATGTCGATGACTTGACCGAATTTTAAAATTCCTAAGGAGTTGATTATGGATTTAACAATTAGCGGACTGTATCATGATTCCGATCATAGAACTGATTTGAGGTTAGATGTAGACGGATAGTGTGATTCGTTAATCCAGAAAGTTTGTACTGTCATACAAGCGTGTGGATTGTTCAGAACCTAGAAATCTGAATAACTGTTGATTTGTTGGCTAAAGGAGCCACACTC
>JAAUYD010040216.1_pt1 | contig 11705 bp, 9 predicted proteins | sample 7278101 | NCBI WGS metagenome assembly JAAUYD01 (sample SAMN14350128, study PRJNA611818) | marine sediment metagenome | isolation source: surface marine sediment (0.6m) | place: French Polynesia: Moorea | collected 2018-08 | reverse complement strand
GAATCAGATCAATCGCATTCTCCCAGGTGATAGTCTCCCGGATCGGTTCCAGTTGGCAATCCGGGTTCAACCGGCTTAGTTTGGCCTGCGCTGAGTCGGTTTTCCATTTGCCGATATCCCCGGTTGCATGCATAATCTGCCGGTTCAGATTGGAAAGCGTCACCTGATCAAAATCCACCGCACGGATATTTCCAATACCCGCAGCGGTCATATAATATGCGGAAATGGACCCCAATCCGCCAATGCCTGCTATAAAAACCGAAGCATCGCGCAGCTTTACCTGGCCCGCTTCACCAACTTCGGGAATAATCAGCTGCCGCTGGTAGCGTTCTAGTTCAGTTTGGCTCAACATGGTTTTTCATTTAGACTCCGGCCGATATTTTATCGGCAATATCTTTTCTCAGCGCACGTTTGTCTAATTTGCCTGCCTTAGTTGTGGGGATCTCTTTTACAAATTCGATTCGTTCCGGAAGCTGCAGCACGGAAACTTTTTGCGATTTCAAAAAAGCAAGGATGGTTTTGAAATCTAGGTCTGCACCGGGAAGCGTCTGGACGTAGGCACAGATCCGCTCGCCCAGGTCTTTGTCCGGCATGGGTACGACGCCCACAAACTGGATTTGCGGATGGGCAATAATCAAATTTTCAATCTCTGCCGCGCTGATACTTTCGCCACCGCGGTTGATCATATCCTTGACACGGCCGGTGAGCCGGATGGTCCCATCTGCATCGATCTTAGCCATGTCTCCGGTTTTGAAGAAGCCGTCGGGGGTGAAAACCTTTTGGTTTTCCTCGGGGTTGTTGTAGTAACCTGTAAACACGCCCGGGCCTTTAATCTGAAGCTCGCCCGGGGTATCGACCGGCACCGGCTCCCCATTGAAATTCACAATTCGATAAGTATCATAAGGACAGGTGGGCTTGCCCACGCTGTTTAAAACGGTTTCAAGAGAATCGTTCGAGCGGGTCAGGGCTGTCATCCCTTCTGTGGCGCCATAGCCATTATGATAGCGGCAACCCAGTTTTTGGATGACATCTTGGATCATGTCCGGTTGGCTGGTGCCGCCTCCGCAGTGCATTCTCTGCAATGAACTCAGATCATATTGATCTAATCGTTTGAAGTTGACCAGTCGCCTGGCCAAAGTGGGTACCCATGCAATCGTCGTGACTTTTTCCTTCTGGATGGTAGCGCATATATGGTCAAAATTGATGGTGTCGAGAAAGACGGTGGTGCCGCTAGTGAGCATACTTGCCAAAAATCCTTTGCTGAAACACAGATCGTGACCCACAGGCCCGGCTATTAAACAGCGGTCCTCAAGGCCCATATCCCAGGCTTGGGCAGCGTAAATAGATCCGCAAATCAAGTCATTATGGGTGCGGGGGACAATTTTGGGCAGACCGGTTGTGCCACCAGTGGGCCCCATGTGGGATACTTGCATGGGATCAGGACGCCGGCGGGACAGCCTGGCAAAATTATCATCAGTCAGTTGAACCGTATTCAGTAACTTTCCAAAATTCAAGTAAGGTGAATCCGAGATGCTCCGCACGAGAACTATGTTTTTCAAACTGGGATTTTCGGCAAGCACTTCACGGATAATGGGCAGATAATCAGTTTTATGGTACTTCTCGGGGACGATCCAGGTGGTAGCCCCACTGAGCCGGATTAGATGTCCGATTTCATAAGGCCGGTAGCGATCGATCAGCAGGGTTTCAATGGCACCAGCTTTCTGAATGCCGAAATAGGCGATGGCAAATTCGTGCCAGTTGGGTAATTGCAGCAAAACACGGTCGGTGGGTGCCAGGGGCAGATCCATCAAGGCAATCGCAAATTTATTAGCCAGATCTCTGAGCTGGGCGTAAGTCAAACAATGGGCCTTGTCGACTATCGCCAGCTTGTCCGGATACATCCCCGCGGCATGGTCGAGAATATCACCGAAGGTCAGATCCGACCAGGACCCTTGCCGGATGTATTCATCGACATCCTCATCCTTATAGGGGGTAAATCCTTCTAGCAATTGTTTCATCGTAGTCATCACCTATCTAGTCTAGCATTGCAGGACTCAGGAAAAAAGTTTGAATGGGTAGCCCTTTTTCCTAACGCAAGCATCCGCAAGCTGCCGACTCAGGACTATGGTGTCTATGGGCGGCGGTGAAAACATTTTTCCCAGTGAAAGATGCATTTCGACAAAAGTTTCTTCATCCAGCAACGCGGGCAAAGCTCTGGAGGCGAGCGATTTCAGCGCATCAAACAATCTCACCGACATAATCTTGGTGATCAGCAGGGCAATATTTTTATTTTTTCCCTTTTTGTCAGCGAGCAGTTTGCATGACCGCAGGTAGGCGCTTTCAAAGGCATAGATTTGAATCAGCATATCGCCGAGAATTCCGGCCAGTTCCTGGTGGGGCCGTAGGTCCCCATTGAAGCGATTTTTAGCAATGTTGAGTAGAGCCAGTGTATTTGTTTTGGCTATATGCAGCATATTTTTTTGAGGCTTTAAATCTTCGGAATCATCAAAGCTAGCTGCGGCGACATCTGCAAATCCGTTGAGCGGGGTTTTGAGGTCCGCCTCGATGGCCAGGCGGCCCTGGATAATTCGTTTCATCAGGGTATTGGTAATGGTGATCCGGTTGATCTCGTTGGTTCCCTCCCAGATGCGGTTGATGCGACCGTTTCGGTAGGACAGTTCAGCGGGATTCTCATATATATAACCGTAACCACCAAAAATCTGGATGGACTCGTCAGCTACAAATCCCTGTACTTCGGATCCGAAAATTTTCATGATCGAACATTCAATCAAGGACTCAGACAAGGCATCCGCGGTTATGTGTCCGATATTTTCTGCAGCATTGTCTGGGTGGCTGTGTATCAGGTGGTCGATCATGTGGGCTGTACGGTACATCATGCTTTCACCCGCAAACACACGGATTAACATTTCACTGATTTTTTCTTTAATAAGACCGAATTCACAGATGGGTTGGTTGAACTGTATACGCTTTTTGGCGTATTTTACAGCCTCGGTGAAAGTGGCCCGGGCATTGCCCACACACACTGCGCCGACCTTGAAACGCCCCATGTTCAAGGCATTCAGGGCTACCACATGTCCTCGGCCTACTTCCCCCAGAACATTTTCAACCGGCACGTGGACGTTGCTGAAATGGACGGTGCGCGTGGATGTTCCTTTCATTCCCATCTTGACTTCTTCGGCATCCGTGGAAATGCCCTCGGTGTTAAATTCGACTATGAATGCCGTGAAGGCTTTGCCGTTAACCTTGGCAAAAGTAAAAATCAAGTCCGCAAAACCGGCGTTGGTGATAAAGCACTTACTTCCGTTGAGGATATAATGTTTGCCGTCGTCCGAAAGTACCGCCATTGTTCGCGGATTTAAGGCATCTGATCCGGCATCCGGTTCGGTCAGTCCGAAGGAACCTATTAGGCGGCCCGAGGACAGACCCGGCAGGTATTGCCGCTTCTGGTATTCCGAGCCGAAAAAGGTCAACGGCAAGGTTCCGATGCCGGTATGATTCAATTCCGTGATGCTGAATGATCCGGCGCCCTGTCCAAGCATATCGGAAATTATCAGGGAGCTGACTTTGTCCAGGGCCATCCCGTCGTATGCTTCAGGAATATCGGCGGCCAACAAACCGATTTCACCCGCCTTCAGCATCAGTTCACGGCAAAGGTCGTTGTCGACGTGCTCGATATCGTCACCACGACTTGTAATTTCGCCGGCAATGAACTCTTTAACGGTCTTACCGATGGCCTTATGTTCCCGGGTGAAATCTTCCGGAATAAATATGTCTTCCGCAGGAATTGGTCGGGTAATAAACTCTCCTCCTGTTATCGTGCTTGTCATCTCTTTTCTCCGATTGTGTGCCTATATTCATTATCTAAACCGCTACCAGGCGGTCAGACCGCCATCGACGGCAACGATTTGCCCGGTCAAGTAGTCTGAGGCCGAAGATGCCATAAAAATCGCAACACCCATGAGCTCTTCCATTCTCCCAAAACGTTTCAACGGTATACGCGCTAGGATAGCCGCGCCATTGTTATCAAATGTCCATCGGGTCATCTTGGTCGGGAACCAGCCCGGTGCAATGGCATTGACGGTGATATTGTATGGTGCCCATTTTACCGCCAAATCCTTTGTGAAAGTATTCAACGCTCCTTTGGATGTGTTGTAGGGGATGGCGTCCAGGTAGGCCGGATCGGTTCCGCGGGTGCCCGAATAAGAGGAAATATTGATAATTTTTCCTTTTTGGCGTTTGATCATTTCGCGCCCAACGATCTGGGTGCAGTGGAATGTGGCATTGAGATTCAGATCGATGACTTTTTTCCAGTCGTCAAAGGCAATGTCTTCGGGTGTAGCGCCCCAGGTCCGGCCTGAATTGTTGATCAGGACATCTATTTTGCCAAAGGCCTGCAGGGTTTCGGAAACCACGTTTTCAAGTTCCGCTTCTTTGAGAATGTCGCATGCTATTGCCAGTGCATGTCCCCCCTTTTTTTCAATTTCGTGAGCAACTTCCTCGCATTTTTCAATCCGTCGCGAAAAAATAACGACCTTGCTACCGGCCTCGGCCAGCGCGACCGCCATGGCTCGTCCAATGCCGTCCCCGCCGCCGGAAATTAATGATATATTGCCCGTTAGATTGAAAAGGTCATGTACGGTCATATCTTCTCCTTTTAATTGTACTGATAAAAACCGGCTCCGGCTTTGCGCCCCAACAGACCCGCCAGGACGCGTTTTTTCAAAAGCGGATGAGGCTTGTACTGATCCCCGAAATCCCGCACCATGGTTTCCATCCCATGCATGGCGATTTCGGCACCGACCAGATCCAACAGCCGGCAGGGTCCCATCGGGTGACCGGCACACAATTCCATGGCCTTGTCGATGTCTTCGGGACGATTACCTTCCTGAACCATTTTGACGGCTTCGTTCATCAAAACATCCAGCAATCGGCTGACGATGAAGCCGGCGTAGTCAACGGCTTCGATGGGTTCCTTGCCCAGAGAACGAACGTAATCCTTGGCGGCAGCAAAAGTTTCCGCAGAGGTCAGCTGTCCTCGGATGACTTCAACACCTTTCATCAAAGGCACTGGATTCATAAAATGAATGCCTACAAACCGGCTCCCCCGGTTTGTGGTGCTGGCGATTTCGGTTATCGGCAGCGCCGAAGTGTTGGAGACCAAAATGGCATCGGGCAGGGCACAGGCGTCCAATTTTTTAAACAGTGTGTGCTTGATCTCAAGGTTTTCAAAAACAGCTTCGATGACCATGTCCGCGTTTTGTGCGGCATCCTCTAACTCAGTCGTAAAATGGATCCGTGCCAAAACCTCCTCAGCCGTATGTGAAAGCTTGCCTTTCTGTTCTAGTTTTTTCAGGCTGGCTTCGATACCGGCCCTAGCATTAGTAAGTGCTTTTTCATGGATATCGGAGATGGCAACCTGGTAGCCGGCGGAGGCACTCACCTGGGCCACGCCACTACCCATAATTCCTGAGCCGACGATGGCAATTTTCTGGATATTCATTTTCCCTCTTCTTGAAGTTAATTTTAGCTATAGTGTTTTTATTCCGTCACTAAACTTTTAGAATGCAAGCATCGGCCTGCGCCAGGCCGCCGCAGATTCCCCCAAGCGCATAGCCGCCGCCCCGGCGGCGCAGCTCATTCACCAATGTCATGATGATCCTAGCACCGCTAGCCGTGTTAGGGTGGCCGATGGCAATGGCACTGCCGTTAACATTGGTTTTGGCTTGCAGTTTCTTCACTTTGGTATGGTCCATATCGGCCAACTTTAGCAAAGTGATCAGCGGCACAGCCGCAAAGGCTTCGTTGATTTCCAGCACGTCAATGTCGTCAAGGTTCAGCTCCGCCTGTGCGAGTGCTTTAGCAGCGGCAAAGGCCGGGGCTTCTCCCATTCGATCCGCAGGACGGGCAATCGAACTCATAGCGACAATCTCGGCTATGATTTCGAGCCCAAGCTTTTCGGCCTTCTGGCGCGTCATGAACAGTATCGCGGCTGCACCGTCGTTGAGACCAGGTGCGTTGCCGGCGGTAATTCCCTCGCAACCGTATATGCCTTTAAGCTTGCTCAGTGCATCAAGACTGGCATTGTTACGGTATTGTTCGTCGATCTTCAACAACATGGGTTCCTTCTTCGGATCGAAGATCTCAAGGGGCATCATCTCCGCTTCAAACTTACCCTGTTTCCAGGCGGAACCGTAGTTTATATGGCTGCGCAAGGCCCATTCATCCTGCTCCTGGCGGGAGAGGCCGTATTCCATTGCCAGTTTATCCGTATCCACGGAAACGGGATTGAAATCCTTGTAACCGAGAGCAAAGAGGGGATCTTCCATGGTAACGTCACCAAATCCGAAGCCTTTCCATCGTATTCCTCGTACGATCAAAGGCTCCTGACTAAAAGATGTCGCACCTCCGCCAATGGCGCAGGTAATTTCACCGGCCAGCATGGCTCGGCATCCCAGGTGTACTGCCGACATGGCCGATACGCAGGCTTTATCCAATGCAAGGGAGGGCGTTTCGGCCGGCAGGCCGGCCTTCAGGAGGGTTTGTCTGGCCGCCACGGGAGTATAGACATCTTTGCAGACGCTGGTATCCCCAACTCCCCAAAAAACCTCGTCAACTTGGTCTACGGGTACATTTACTCGTTCCAAAACGGCTTTCATAGGGATGGCGCCAAGATCGAAGTAGTCATAATTTTTGAGCGCGCCGCAGTAGCGACCAAATGGGGTACGAACCGCACTGACAATGACGATATCTTTATACAATTTTGGGTTTCTCCATGTGAATTTAATTTAAGCCCTTACAAGGGTATGTTGCCATGTTTGCGATACGGACGTGGCGGCTGAGCTTTGTCCATGAGAATCTCCAACCCTGCAACGACCCGTTTGCGGGTGTCTTTGGGGTGGATAACGGCGTCGACCACCGAACGCGAAGCTGAATGATAAGGCGTTAAAAAGGTTTCCTGATATTCACTGACCTTTTCATCAAACAATTTCTTGGGATCGCTGGCAGCAGCCAGTTCGCGCCGGTAGAGTAATTTAACGGCCGGCACAGCCCCCACCATCTGCATTTCCGCCGACGGCCAGGCAAATACCTGGTCAAAGCCGATCTGATGCACCCCCATGGCCGGGATGGACCCCCCATACATTTTGCGGATGACAACTGATATTTTAGGAACGGTTGCCTCGGTCCAAGCATAGAGCATTTTGGCGCCATGGCGGATGATACCGTTGTGTTCCTGATCCACGCCCGGCATGAAGCCCGGTACATCCACCAGAGACAGCAGCGGGATATTGAAAGCGTCGCAGGTGCGTATAAAACGGGCGGCTTTGTCGGATGAATTGATGTCCAAGCACCCGCCGATGACCCAGGGGTTGTTGGCCACAATGCCCGTCACCATTCCGGCCATGCGGGCGAATCCCACGACAATGTTTTTAGCGTATTTGGGTTGAATTTCAAAAAAATTGCCATCATCCACGATGGCGCTTATGACCTTTTTCATGTCGTAGGTCTTGTGCATTTCTATGGGAACAATATCGATCAGCTCCGGTGTTTCACGATCCGCGGGGTCGTTTGCCGGTTTGCGTCCCGGCATTTCCTGATTGTTTTGGGGCAAGTAGGCAAACAGTTCTTTGATTTGATCCAGGCAATCCCGGTCGTCGCTGGCCGTACGGTGAACAACACCGGATTTGCTGGCATGGACCATGGCACCGCCCAGTTCTTCGAAGCTGACCTCTTCACCGGTGACTTCCTTGAGCACCGCCGGCCCGGTAATGAACATGTGGCTCGTTTTTTTCACCTGGAACATAAAATCGCACAAGGCCGCCGAATAAGCGGCGCCGCCGGTACAAGCACCCATAATGGCGGCAATTTGAGGAATGATGCCGGAGTTTAGTGTGTTCTGGTAAAACATACCGGTGACCCCAAAGACATTATCCATGCCCTCCTGAATTCTTGCCCCGGCCGAGGCGTAAAGGCAGATAGCAGGGACCATGTGTTCCCTGGCAAGCCGTAGAATGGTGTGGATTTTTGCACCATGGATTTTACCGGTGGATCCCCCCAATACGGTGCTGTCTTCAGAAAAGATATAAACCTTACGGTCGTTGATGCGGCCATGACCGGTGACGACGCCGTCGCCCAGAAACTTTTTTTTATCCATGCCGAAATCCTTGCACTGATGTTCGGCAAACATGTTCAGTTCCATAAAGCTCGATGGATCCAGAAGATAGTCAACCTTTTCACGGGCCGTGAGCATGCCTTTCTGACGCAATTTTTCCAGACGGTCTTGGCCGCCACCCTGTAGGGCTTCCTGCTGTTTGGCCTGCAATTTTTCAATCTCATCCTTCCAGGTTTTTTGTGAAGCCAATGGTATGCCTCCTGATTTTGGCGATTTCGTCATTCTTCTGCCTGAAGCAGTTCAATTAAAATACCGTAGGTACTTTTAGGGTGGATGAAAGCCACCAGGTCATTGTGTGCGTTGCGATAAGGCTGCTCATTGATCAATACAATGCCATTGTGTTTAAGGCGGTCTAGCTCTGTCTGAATATCATCCACCTCGAAGGTGATATGGTGAACGCCCGTCCCTTTTTTTTGGATAAATTTGGCGATTACCCCTGAGTCGGTGGTGGATTGAAGCAGTTCCAAGGCTGTACCGTCCATGGGGATAAAAGTAAAATCAAGCTCGCCAAACGATTCGCGCGGGTTGGATTGGAGCCGAAAGTTTTCCTCAAAGAATTGACGGGCATCAGCGAGATCGTCGACGGCAATACCGATATGATGAATGCGCTTGATCATGTGTTCTCCAGATTAAAATTAAAAATTTAATTAAATTTAAGATGATTTTTTTATATAAATCTATAATATAGTTGTCAATAGATTTTTTTAATGTTGAAGCATATATATAATAAATAATTGATATTTATATTTAAAATAATGAAACCATGGGTGTTGTGCTGATTGAAAATGAGCGGCAGATCATTTATTTTAATTTTTTCTTGACATTCAAATAGGCATAATTTAATTAAATAAAAAATGAAAAAAGATTATCACAATTCTTGATACCATTTTCCGATTACCGGGAGGCAATAGGGTCGTGTTTGATAAAAAATCGTACCAACGATTTTATTTCAGGAGAGTTTTTGGATGGAAAAGATAAAAAGCAGCTTAACCGACTGGGAGACAGAAACTGTTGAACCCGTACTGGATCGATCCCCGGAGCGACAATCGGAATTCGTGACCGAAAGCGGTATCCCGGTGAAAAAACTCTATACGCCACTGGACCTGGAAGGAGACGACTACCTGGCTCAATTGAGTTTTCCGGGTGAATTTCCCTATACGCGAGGTGTTTATCCAACCATGTACCGGGGGCGACATTGGACCATGCGCAACTATGCCGGATTTGGTACGGCCGAGGATACCAACCAACGCTACCGCTACTTGTTGGATCAGGGCATGGTCGGCCTGTCCATGGCATTTGATCTGCCCACCCAGCTTGGCTATGATTCTGATGACAGCCAGAGTCAAGGTGCTGTTGGCCGGGTCGGCGTGGCTGTTGATTCACTTGAGGATATGGAGATTATATTTAAAGGTATTCCCCTGGACAAGGTCTCCACCTCCATGACCATCAATGCCACGGCACCGATATTGTTGGCCATGTATATTGCGGTTGCTGAAAAACAAGGGGTGGAAGCCTCCCAACTGATGGGCACGACCCAAAACGATATCTTAAAGGAGTTCATCGCCCGGGGTACCTATATCTATCCGCCCAAAGAAAGTATGAAGCTGGTTCTCGACATCGTTGAATACTGCATGTCGCACGTGCCGCGTTGGAACACCCTGAACATTGCCGGATACCATTTCCGGGAAGCTGGCGCCAATGCCATCCAGGAATTGGCTTTTACACTGGCCGATGCCATTGCCTACATCGAGCAGGCGCAACAGCGGGGCATGGACGTGGATGCATTTGCACCGCGGCTGTCTTACAGCCTGGGCTGTTATATGGACCTGTTTGAAGAGGTGGCCAAGTTCCGCGCCGGCCGCCGCCTGTTTGCCAAAATCATGCAGTCTCGATTCCAAGCCAAAAATCCCAAAAGCTATCTGTTTCGAATCTTCAGCGGTTCCTGCGGATCTACACTGGTGGCGCAGCAGCCCATCAACAACATTGTCCGGGTTACCATGCACGCTTTAATGGGGATCCTGGGCGGTCACCAGGCAATTCATACGGCCTGCTGGGACGAGGGTTTTTCCCTGCCGTCCGAAGATTCGGCTCGGCTGGCCTTGCGGACCCAGCAAATTTTGGCCCATGAATGCGGGCTTTGCAACACCGTCGATCCGCTAGCGGGTTCTTACTTTGTTGAATCACTAACCAATGAAATCGAATCGCGTGCGGCGGCATACATTGAAAAAATCGATGCACTCGGCGGTATGTTGAGTGCTATTGAAAGTGGATTTGTTCATCGCGAAATCCAGGAAGCCAGTGTAGCCTTCCAGAAACGCGTGGAGAATGGCGATCGTCTGATTGTGGGACTGAACGCTTTTGAACAGGAAGCGGAAAGTCAGGCTGTTGACCAAGATCTTTTTGAGGTGGATGAAAGTGTCGAGGACACCCAGGTTAGGAAACTGGTTGCCCTGAAACAGCGGCGTGACGCTGAGGCTGTTCATCGCTCATTGGAGACATTGTCACGGGCCGTCGAACATAACGAAAATCTCATGCCCAGCATCATTGATGCGGTTAAGGTGTATGCTACGGTTGGCGAAATCTGCAATGTTATGCGGGAGCATTGGGGGGAATACAATGCCCCAACCTATATATGATGGTTTCGCATAAAGCCCAACTTTCCATCTTCGTCCCTTCGGCAGGCTCAGGGCTACGACGGGACAAGCGGTGTTGCGCAGGACGCACTTTAACTTGAACATTTTACTTTGTCATCCCAATTTAGACTTTTTATGAATGAATCTAATTTGGCATGAGGATTTTCTAAACTTCAGTTTTTATCTACAATTAAAAGGATGATACCAGCTCATCCCCCTCCATCAATCCCTCCCACCATGGGAGGGAATTTAACCCCTCCACCTTGATGGGGGAGGCCGGGTGGGGGTGAGATAAAACGAACGAAAATCTTCATCCTTACGTAATTGAAGAAGGACAAGATTATGGCGCAAAACAAGGCACGGATATTAATCGGCAAGATCGGCCTGGACGGTCATGACAGGGGGGCCAAGGTTGTGGCCCGGGCCCTGCGGGATGCCGGATTTGAGGTCGTTTACACCGGGATTCGGCAACGCATCGAGAATATCGTATCGGCCGTGGTTCAGGAGGATGTTGCGGTTGTGGGCCTCAGTTTCCTGTCGGGGGACCACATGACTTTGGTGCCACGGGTAATCGACGGCCTCAATAAAACAGAACGGGGAGATGTGCCTGTGGTTATCGGCGGCATCATCCTGTCGCATCAAATCGATGTCCTAAAGGGGATGGGGATAAGGGAAATCTTTTTGCCAGGAACGCCGTTGGCCCAGATCGTTGAGCGTATTGGCGCCATTGCCGCTGAAAAAGGCAATTGACGCTAACACCTGGATCTTGCATGAAATTTGATGAGTAAAAAAGGCTTTCATCCTCAAAACAAAATGGGTTAATCGATCTTAAGCTGTATAAGGTCCTATATCCGTCTCAATTAAAGGTTTGAGAAAAATCT
>JAAUYD010134092.1_pt1 | contig 11709 bp, 10 predicted proteins | sample 7278101 | NCBI WGS metagenome assembly JAAUYD01 (sample SAMN14350128, study PRJNA611818) | marine sediment metagenome | isolation source: surface marine sediment (0.6m) | place: French Polynesia: Moorea | collected 2018-08 | reverse complement strand
CCCAAGCGTTGCGGTTTGCAGTTCATCTTAAGCTAGTAGCGACTAATCTTGCGAAAGCAGCTTATAGCGAAGCAATTACCCCGCGAGTAGAATTTGATGGTTCAGGTTTAGCACCTACCTTAGATTATCTTCGTGACGAAGACCCAGATAAATTTCAAGCTTTACAAGAAAGGTTAAAACAGATTGTTCCAGGCGTTAAGAAAGTGGGGGTAAGACGCGCCAAGGTTATGATTAATCGTCAGCGATTAATTGAAGTTGATGGAAAATCTATCTCATATGAAGAAAGCCAAGAAATGACAGGACAAGAAGCTGTCCTAGATATGAATACAGGTGAACGCATTCCTGCCCATGCTATCAGTGAAGGGACAATGCTGACTCTGGGGTTGCTAACTGTTTTAATGAATCCTAAGCAACCAAATCTGGTATTACTAGATGATATTGAGCAGGGACTTCATCCAAAAGCGCAACGAGAATTAATTACTGTTTTTAAAGAAATCATTGAAGAAAATCAAAATTTGCAAATTATCTTTTCTAGCCACTCTCCTTATATTTTAGATGACCTTACTCCTTCTCAAGTGCATGTGTTAAGTAACACAAACTCAGGTTTTACTCGTTCTAAAAGATTAGATGAACACCCTGATGTTGAATGGGCAAAACAGACTTTAACCACTGGGGAATTTTGGGATGCTGAGGGGGAAGATTGGGTGAGTGCAGGAGAAACAAATGCTTGATGAGTTTGTTGCGATCGTTGAAAGTCGAGCAGATGCAGAAACTGCAAGTAAGTTGGCTGAGCGTGTTCTAGTAGAAAAAGTCTATTGGTTAGAATATGAGCAGCTTCAATATCACTTCCGATGGAGTGGTTTACAAGAAAGTACAGAATATTCCTGTTGGAAAGATATTGGTAATATCATTGAGCACTATAAAAAATTAGGGCTTCATATTCCAAGATTTAGAGGTCATGGCAAAAGTGGAGTAAAAAAAGCTGATGGTGCAGCATCCATAAAGATTCTGAATTTAATACGACTTCTTCAGAAAAAGCGACAGATTAAAGCAGTTCTCTTTATTCGCGATTTAGATAATCAGCCTGAGCGAAGGAAAGGTATTGAGCAAGCACGTTCAGAAGACATCAATCGACAGCCTAAATTAGAAATTATTATTGGTACAGCTAATCGAATGCGTGAAGCCTGGGTTTTGAATGGGTTTATTCCGGCGAATCAAGAAAAACAAATTTTACAAGAGATAAAAAACCAACTGAATTTTGATCCTTGCGAGGAGTCACACAGATTACGCTCTAATTCATGGGAAGAATCCGAACGAATTAGGAACCCTAAAGCGGTGCTTGAAAAGCTTACAAGTAACAATAAATTACGCGAGCAGCAGTGTTGGGAAGAAACTGCTCTGGAGACTCTACAGCAAAGAGGTGGTAGTACAGGTTTGGCTGCATATCTTCAGGAAATTGAGCAAAGACTTATTCCAATCATCCTTGAGTAAAATTATCAATAAGTTGAAATTTTAAAAACTAAAAATTACCAAACTTCAACCCAATAAACAATCTCAGATGCATATTTATCAATCGCCACACCATAGCTATCACCATGATTCCATCTAAAGCTAGAATTACCTCGATCGCGAGCACCCAAAACTAAAATTTCATAAGTAGGTGGAAAAGACTCTATCTCATCATTGCTGGTATGAAAAAAAGTTGTCGGTACACCATTCTTTTGGTTTACATGGTCATTTGTATTACCACCTCGATACTTGCGTTGTGATTTCTGACGATACTGTGCGAGTAGTTTTTTGATTTTTGTTTGGGGTAACTTCATTTTCAGTTGCAAGAAACTACCCCCTTGCAAGTTTCCTGGATAATAAATGAAACGTATATTTGCAGCATAGTCGGGAATTACATCAGGAAAATGCCTTACCAGCTCTTGATGCGACCAAGTTGAACGGCGAATTTCCTCATAACGGGATGTATCCGTGATTTTTTCTAATTTATTTTCGTTACTAAAAGCTTGTTTGATAAAAGTTGGTGTTAAATAAAAACTCCCCCCTACAATACCAAGACCACCCAAAGACATGAGAAGAAGGAGTGGTATTCTAACAAAATGCGTTTTATTCATCAAATTAATTAAATGCATCCAAATTTTGTGGGATACACTTAACTAATATCAAAATTAGTTATATTTACGCATTTAATTCTAGGTATATTTACAAAATCTTTAAGCTGTTTGCGTGAATATTGGGTAATTGGCTATTTATTAACCCTCAATTGTTAACTGATAGCTGATATGGTAATCACCACTACCATCAGGTGTTTTGCTGTGTTCTGTTCCCTTTGCGCCAAAATATAATTTACAAACTTCCAACAATCATTCCAGCAAGCAAGATAAATCCAATCCAGACATTTTGTCGGAACATTTCACCATAAACAGAATTGGGTAAATCTGCTTGCTTGAGGCGAAAATACTGCCAAATCCAACCAGCTGTGGCTAATGCTAGACTCACCCAAAAAACAGAATTGAGATGAGTTACGATAGCTAAATCAGCCAGTAAACCCACGGTAATCACAAAGAAAATTGCGATCGCTTCCGATACATATTTACCGAAGAACAAAGCACTGGAATTCACACCGACGCGCCGATCGTCTTCGCGATCGCTCATTGCATAAACAGTATCAAATCCCAAAGTCCAAGCCACTGTCGCACCCCATAGTAGCCATGTCGAAAGAGAAATATTTTGGGTTACTGCACTCCAACTAATTAAAACCGCAAAACCCCAAGCAATGGAAAGTACAAGTTGAGGTATGGGAAATACACGTTTGGCTCCGGGATAAAGGAGAATCACCGGTACAGCTGCAACGCATAACCAAAAACTTAAGGGGTTAAGATAAAGTGATAAAACCCAAGCACATAAAAGGGCTACAAATGCGACAACAATACCAACCTTGACAGAAAGAGCGCGGGAAGCTATGGGACGGGTTTTTGTTCTTTCTACTTCTGGATCGATATTTCTATCCCATAAATCATTAACGACACAACCTGCTGCGCTACTCGCCAGAGTTCATACAATCCCTACTCCAATTACAGTGATGGGTGGTTTACCATGTGCTGCTAAAAATATTGCCCACAATGCCGGAATCATCAAAATTAGTCTACCTTCTGGTTTGTGCCATCGCAAAAGTTTAACAATTGTTAACCAAACTGGTTCGGAATTATGTTCTGGCGTCGTCAGCATAGGTCGCAAGTTGATAAATTTAATACTAATGAACTTAAGACTATATATAAATAAATTTTGTCACACTTCTTTACATACAGAAGATATATTTATTTGCTATCTATAAAATCAAAGCTACAACACCAAAACAGCAAAACTAAAACTACATAAAATTCAAATTAAAATCTAAATCGACATCCAAAAGAATGGAAAATTTGAACGTTAGGGATAAAGTTTTAATATTTTGGTAATAACTTACTCCAAGACTTGAACTTGACATACAACTAATAAACTGTCAATAAACTGTTAACAACTAAATAGGATGAGAATCCAAATCAAAAAAATTTAAATCAACCATTTTGACTTGTTTCATCTAACTTGTTCTAGATGTATAGTGCCGAAACACAAATCAAATAATCGAATTTTTAATCACTATTCACCGATCGGGGAGACACATAAATGCTCGATTCAGTTGTGGCGAGTTGGGACAAAATAAAAACTCCAACAGCCGACCAAAACCGAATTATTGCTGCGATTGATTTAGGAACTAATTCCTTACACATGGTAGTAGTAGAAATTGAACCGACCCTACCATCTTTTAGTATTATTGGTAAAGAAAAAGAAACTGTCAGATTAGGTAACCGCGATCCAGAAACGGGTAATCTGAAATCAGAGGTCATGGAAAGAGGAATCAATGCTTTAGCTCGCTTTCAAGAAGTTGCCAAAACTTTGAATGCTGAAATTATAATAGCTGTCGCAACTAGCGCCATCCGAGAAGCCCCCAATGGTAAGGATTTTCTCAAGCAAGTAAAAAATGATTTAGGTTTAGACGTTAATTTAATCTCCGGACAAGAAGAAGCGCGACGCATTTATTTGGGCGTACTTTCGGGGATGGAATTTAACAATTTACCTCATATTATTATTGATATTGGTGGTGGTTCCACAGAATTAATTTTGTGTGACTCCCAAGAAGAAAGAGTTCTCACTAGTACCAAGGTTGGTGCGGTTCGATTAACCAAAGAGTTTATTACCACCGATCCTATCAGTAATGCTGAGTTTGATTATATTCAAGCTTATACCCGAGGAAAACTCGAACGTGCGGCAGATGAAATTAAGCTGAATCTAGAGAGTGGAATATACCCGTGTTTGGTTGGGACATCGGGCACAATTGAGACAATTGCAGCAATAGATGCGCGGGAGAAATTCGGCTCGGAACCTTCCACACTCAATGGTTACGAATTTAAATTCTCAGATTTGCAAAAATGGGTGCATCGCTTCCGCAAAATGGATAATAAGGAGCGGTCGGAGATTCCCGGAATGCCGGATAAAAGATCAGAAGTTATACTTGCAGGTGCCATTGTTTTACAAGAAGCAATGGCACTTTTAAATTTGGGGTCAATTACAATATGCGAGCGGGCTTTGAGAGAAGGTGTAATAGTTGATTGGATGCTCAGTAATGGCTTGATCGAAAATCGCCTACGTTACCAAAGCAGTATGCGCAAACGGAGTATTGTTAAAGCCGCACAAAAATTTCAGGTTAACACCGAACATAGCGATCGCGTAGCTGAATTTGCTCTGAGTTTGTTCGACCAAACACAATATACATTACACGATTGGGATGTTAAAGCTCGAGAATTGTTATGGGCTGCGGCAATCCTTCATAATTGTGGCTATTATGTCAGCCATAGTGCTCATCACAAGCACTCCTACTATCTCATTCGTAATTGCGAGTTACTTGGTTATAACGAAACCGAAATCGAAATAATTGCTAACTTGGCTCGTTATCATCGCAAATCAACTCCCAAGAAAAAGCATGAAAATTACCGTAATTTACTACAGAGAGAACACCGGGAAATAGTTAGTCAACTAAGTTCGCTTTTAAGAATCGCCACAGCCTTAGATAAGCGTCAAAATGCTGCGATCGCCAAAGTTGAATGTAAATATTCTTCAGAAAAACGAGAATTTCAGATCGAATTGTTCCCATCCGACATTAATGATGATTGTGCCCTAGAATTATGGAGTTTGGAGTATAGCAAAGTTGTCTTTGAAGAAGAATTTGACGTTAAACTATCAGCATGCTTGGGATCTGGTCTGATGGTTAATAGTTAAATAATCAATTGAAGGGAACAGGGAACAGGGAACGGAAATAAACATCTGGGTATGACCTTCTTCATTTGTCACTATCCTGAACCTATTAAAAAGGCTTAGTTGGCGGTCATGGTACTGTTTCCTATTCCCAATCCCCAATATCCAATCCCTAATACCAAAATAAAATAAGTATTTATTCCTTCACAAAACGACATAATTAGTTAAAATTAGGTAGGTAAAGTTTTTTCGTTTGTTACCAATCGGTATCAGCAATCCCATGCAATTTAACGAGCGTGTATCTCGACTACCCTTTGCTCCATTACTTTTAATATCTCCATTTTTCTTTTGGGGTACAGCGATGGTAGCAATGAAAGGAGTCATTCCCCACACAACACCGTTATTTTTGGCAGGATTGCGTATACTTCCAGCTGGTGTGCTCATTTTAATCGTCGCCGCAATCATGGGTAGACCCCAACCAAAGAGTTGGAAAGCATGGCTGTGGATTATCTTATTTGCTTTGATAGATGGAACCCTATTTCAGGGCTTTTTAGCAGAAGGTTTGGTTAAAACTGGCGCGGGTTTGGGTTCGGTAATGATTGACTCCCAACCATTGGCTGTAGCATTAATGTCCAGTTGGTTATTTCAAGAGCGTATCGGCTTTTGGGGATGGCTAGGGCTGATGTTAGGAGTTACCGGAATTGCTTTCATTGGTTTACCCGACGGGTGGATTTTAAATATTTTTTCTCACGGTACTAGTTTTTCTCAAGGTATTAGTCCTGGGATTGTTAGTCCTGGAATAATTGATCCTGGAATATTCTCCATTTTCCATTCCATGAACGAAAGTGGAGAATGGTTGATGCTGTTAGCAGCATTATCAATGGCAGTTGGAACGGTAATGATCCGCTTCGTCATCCGCTACACCGATCCGGTAAGTGCAACTGGATGGCACATGATTTTGGGTGGTTTACCGTTGTGGGGAATCTCCACTTTTACCGAGTCTGGACAATGGATTAATTTGCTACCATTAGATGGTATTGCTTTGGTGTATGCAACAGTCTTTGGTAGTGCGATCGCCTATGGATTATTTTTCTATTTTGCTTCGAGTGGAAGTCTGACTAGTCTTAGTTCTCTAACTTTTCTCACTCCTGTATTTGCTTTAATCTTCGGCAGTTTACTACTGAATGAAGTTCTCAGTCCTTTGCAATGGATTGGAGTTTGCTTAACTCTACTCAGTGTTTACTTAATTAACCAGCGCCAAGCTTTAGTAATTAAAAACACTCGAGTTATAGAAAATGGGAACAAAATACACGAGAATAAAGTAAATGAGAACAAAATCCTAAAAAAACAATCTTTTAAAGAAGTTTCAGCGAAAAAACTTCACCATTTGACTGTAAGTGTGAGAAAATCTGATTCGGAAATTTTGCATTAGAAATTTTGCGTTTGCATTAAATTAAAAATATAGAATATATATTTTTACGTATTACACGAGATCAGAGACGTTGGCTGATGACGTATTTATAATTAGTAGCTGTACCCTTTGTTTTAACTAGCTTAGAGTACATAGAAAAATGTTAACTTTGTTAAACTTAGTTTTAATCTAATTTACCGGATCGAGCCAAATATCCTTAATAACAATTGTAATATGAGGCTATGCCATTATCTAATTTTAATTATCACCTGTCTTACTTGCCTGGAATATAAACCCAGCAGTGCAAGCATAGTCCCCCTTAAATCAACAGTTGGGAGCATAGAAATTTCTCAAGCTGGTTCTGATAACATTCCCAATGGAGTTTTACCTCTAAGACCGGGTAGTAGAGGATCGCAAGTCAAAAATTTGCAAACTCAACTCCAAGAACTGGGATATTATCAAGGTTATATTGATGGGAAATATGGTGGAACTACCAAAAATGCAGTTTCTAAATTTCAGTCAGCGAGAAAATTATCTGCTGATGGTGTTTTCGGTCATTCAACCAAAAATGCTTTGGAAACAGCAGTCAAAGAAAAACGACTCCAGTCTTCTATCGGTTCAAGTTCTCAATCTAGCCATATAACTGCACAAGAGCAAGGTATATTTGGGTGGTCGTTAATTGCTATTGGGATTTTGGGGAGTACGGGAGCAATGCTCTATATGGTCAAATTGTTTTCCCCAAAAAACGAAGAAGAAGTCAGTTATTTTTATCCTTCATATTCTAAAACTTTTATTCAGCCTAATAGAAATGGGACGAATAGAAATGGGATGAATAGAAATGGGATGAATAGAAATGAGATAAATATAAATAGGACAAAACACCCGTTGCATGAATTAGATACAATTGCTGAGACAGTTAAAGAGTTAGAACCCCCAGTAAAAAAATATTCTCCACAAGATGAAACTCTCTTTAGTGGACAAGAAGCAACAGCAATACCATCAAAAACATGGTTGACCCCCGAACAAAGCTCCCGTCTTGCTAAATTTAACCTAGTTGACAGGTTAATTACAGATTTACGCAGTCCCGATTCTCAGGAACGACGTAAAGCTATCTGGGATTTAGGACAAGAAGGGGACTCGAGAGCAATTCAGCCACTAACCGAGTTAATGCTTGATTCTGATTCCCAAGAAAAGAGTTTGATTTTGGGGTCTTTATCAGAAATTGGAACCCGTACTCTTAAACCAATGAACCAAGCTTTAGCTATTTCACTCCAAGATGAAAGTCCCCAAGTGCGGCAAAATGCGATTCGCGATATAACTCGCGTATATGACATGATGGCTCAAATTACTCAAATACTATCCCATGCCATAGAAGATGATAACCCACAAGTACAGGAAACAGCACGATATGCTTTATCCCAGATGAAGCGCATCCATTCTTTGACTAATTTAGACAACTTATCTCAAGAATTAATTTCTCAAGAATTAATCTCTCAAGAGTTAGAAGAAACTGAAATCAATCAAATTGAAGATCCTGCTTCGGAATAAGAGTAGGGAATAATTTGCTCCCGCATCTACCATATTTCAATACGGTTTAGTTAAGTTTTTTGTCATCTGCTTCAAGCAACAGCGCGACCCAAAAAAGCTTGATAAATGTTATCTTTTGTCTCTCATCCTAACCTGCGTCAATCTTGAGATTTAGCCTTAGCTGAACGGTGCTTTTCCATATTATTTCCCATATATCCTGTTCCACATTCCCTTTTCTAGTTTTCGGTTGTGAAAAAAATCATTATTGGGGTCATGGGACCTGGAGAAAAAGCAAAAGACATTGATTTACAAAATGCTCGCCAGTTGGGAAAGTTAATTGCACAACAGAGTTGGGTATTACTCACTGGGGGTAGAAATATTGGTGTAATGGATGCAGCTGCTTGTGGTGCTAAGTCTGTTCAAGGTTTAACTGTTGGGATTCTTCCCGATCGCAGTTTCAAGAATGTTTCAAAATTTGTTGATATTCCCATTTTTACCGACATGGGTAGTGCCCGTAATAATATTAATGTTCTTTCCTCCGATGTAGTGATTGCTTGTGGGATTGGTCCTGGTACAGTTTCAGAAATTGCTCTAGCGTTAAAAGCAAGTAAGAAAGTAATTTTCCTTACTGGTGAAATAGAAAGCTTTGATTTTTTTGAAAAACTATCACCCCAGCTTGTTTATTATGTTACAACTCCTGAAGCTGCTATATCAAAAACCAAGATGATTTTAAATGATTCTAAATAATAATAAATTCAGGATTATTAGTAATCATTATATCTACTTATTTGAGAATGCCAGGCTAATTGTTCGTATACTTTAATTGTATTACTAGTTTTTTATTGCTAGTTTTTGAATTTATTATTTTGGGTAGACTCCCTAGATTAACAAATCGCAAATGCCTGAGTCAATTTTTCAGTAGAGACTTAAGAAAATTTGGGTGCGATTAAATCTTATCTTTCATCATAGTATTCACCAGTAATTAATAACCAAATGCGAGGATGAGAATACCCTGAAACTGGAGTTTTCTTAATTGCTTTTGCCATGACTGCTCCTAATAAACCTCTTCTCACTTCAGGATCTCTATAGCCCGATATTTCCTGTGCTCTGTAAAAATTAATGATTGCTGTATCGTAATCATATTTATTGACAGCTGACTTAATCGCAACGCGCATAAATCGAGCATAGTTAGAACCGTAATTGGGGTTGATCCATAAAGGACGGGGTATACAATCACCCGTATATCTTATATTTCCCGGTGTATTTGTGATTGGACTAACGCATTGGTCGGGACGACTGTTAGCAAAAGTAGAGTCAACTAAAGCCGGGTTAACTATTAAAGCCACAATAGTTGTAGAAGCAACTAAGAACACAAAAATACAATTTAGTTTGTGTCTCACTTGTTTTATACAAAATGTAATTTTTCAGATACTATTTTCTTACGTGTAGATGCAGGCAACAAGTGTATAAAAATACCTTTAACTAAATAATTACTGTTGGAAATTATTAACTGTGCTCCTATTCTCAGATGCATCCTGAATCAAGGCATTTATACTTGTTTTACTAATAAAATTCTGACATCAAATTTAGAAGTTAAACCGTATCTTCAATTACACTTTAATTAAAGATATAACTACCTAGGCAGAATTAATTTAACTGTTGATAAAGGCTGGTGATAGAAAAAAATATGTGAATTCAGTAGTAAATATACAAATTTTTTTATTGTTCTACTTAAGATTTTAATCGCTACAATTTGTAACAAAATCAACATTTAATAGCATTTGCATATGTAAAAAGATATTTTTTAAATGAGTTTTAAACATCTTCTTCAATTTATTCGCTTATATAGGGTAAAAATTTAAACTCATTTGTTCGCCGATTCCAAAATTATTTTTTCGTGTTTTAATTGTGTTGCTAATCAGGGATAACAAGGAATTAAAAGACATTAGGGAACACCACAGTGCGATAAATCCTTTAGTTATCCATCTATAAAGTCGATGATTATCATCTTAAGAATTATTAATTAGGAATCATAAATTATGCTCCTGTACTGTAGAGTTATCTAAATATAATTACGATTTAAATTTGTAGTCTAAGATAATGAGTATTTATAAATTGATTTAAAAGGTTAGTTAATCCAAATCATCAGAAATAATGATTTTTTATTTAAAAGTTTGATTTAATTTGATTGAATTCGTGTCCATATTTACAAACCAAACCTTTACTTGCAAGTAAATCAGCATTGTAAGATTCTTAATTATTCGAAATTGTCCTTAAAATTAACGCTTGTATTCCCCTGAGTTTATTGATAAATATTCTCAATTTACTAGAAAATTAATTGTTAACATCATTTACAAATAAGTTTCTGCAACCAAGCTATTCAATAATGTTAAAAAGTACTTGGTTTGCCATTTTTGGTTTGTCAAGTCCCATTTATTAAAAGGAGTAAATAAGTGAACTGGGTCAAAGTTCTTTCTAAAGAATCTCTAGCACCAGGTGCGCGAGAAGTCGTCAAGGTCGGTAAACAAGCTATCCTGATAATTAATCACTCTGGTGAAATTTTTGCTGTGGATAATAAGTGTCCTCACCTCAAGTTATCCCTGAAAAAGGGTAAGGTCACTGAAGATGGTTCTATTGTATGTCGTTGGCACCGGAGTGCTTTTGACCTGCGCAGTGGTGAGGTTAAAGAGTGGTGTACTTTCCCACCTGTTTTGGGTTCTGTAATGGGTAAGGTGTCGGAGCAAAAACCTCTTTCAGTATTTCCCACCCGTATAGAGAACGGAAATATTTTGGTTGGTTTAGAAGAAGAATAAAAATTATTCCACCTGTGATCGAAATTGCAGGTGGTTAGTTGTCTTACTTATTAAGTATTTGAGATTAAATATTTGAACAAACAAAATTAATTTAATATTTTGTCAATGGGTAATAAAAGTTAATAGATAATCGGTAATATAATTCAGTAGTAAATATATATAAATCATTTTTCTTCTCTAAGAAGAACATTTTTTATACCGTGCATGTATTTTGTTTATGTTTATTTTGCTCTAAATGTAAAAAATAATATCAAAATAAATTTATGTTAGTTTTTTAAATCAGTAAAATATTTGGTATTAATTTTTGTTCTACTTCTTGACTGTACTAGCAATTTTGCTGATTTATCCAAAACAAATGCCGCTGTAATTTTGCAGTAGAGTGGCATGTCAGCCCAGAAAATTGCACAATAAATGCAGTTGACCCGCAATTGTTCGTATCTACCAATGCCTTCTTTAATTGCTGACACTAAAAATTTGCTTTCCGACTTAATTGCCCATTATTCCTCTAAAGTAGATTATTTAATGATTCGTCTGGAAGAATCCGAGGGAACAGATATATTGCTGCGTGGTAATAAGGTCGAAACTCTCAGCGAAGGTATTTCCATTGGCGGACAAATTCGTGCTTGTTATCGAGGAGGATGGGGATTAAGTAGTTTTAAT
>JAAUYD010087582.1_pt1 | contig 11709 bp, 6 predicted proteins | sample 7278101 | NCBI WGS metagenome assembly JAAUYD01 (sample SAMN14350128, study PRJNA611818) | marine sediment metagenome | isolation source: surface marine sediment (0.6m) | place: French Polynesia: Moorea | collected 2018-08 | reverse complement strand
GAAGAATGTAGACGCAACAGCGGCTTTGAGCAGAGTAACCCAACACCAGTAAAGCTTTGTTGGGTTTCCCTACCGCTCAACCCAACCTACATTTTTAGGCGTGTCAGTCCACTACAAATACTGGAACTATTCCCTATTCCCTACCCCCACCAAAAGGCTTTTTCAGTAAGCCCTACCTATAAAAATAGAAAGAAAAACCCAATTTGCTGAACCTCAAGGGATTCAGCAGTTGAGACTTTAAATGACAAAATATCAAAAAAAAATGACAAAATAAAATGACTTAAATCAATGAATATTCATTTCTTGGAGGTTTCTTTCTGGTGCTAAATTTTCCAGGCTAGTATGGGAGACATTCTTGAGTGATGAATTAAATTTTACTTGTTGCCCATTGACACTACTATTATCAAGTAAAACCTGATTTTTGGAACTAGACAATCCTGTATTTTTCACAGATGCTTGTATGCGTTGTTTGTGAATATATTCCCGTAATTTTAATTGAGCAGTTTTATAACTTGGGGTATTTTTAGGAATTTGTTTGAGAGATTTAATGGCATTGTCAAAATTAGATGTAGCAGCTTGATTGTAGGCTTGTTGTAATAAATAAACGGCTCTAGTACGCTGTTTTTGTTCGTATTCAGTTATTTTTTCTTTAACTAAAGCACCAACAGGAGATTCACCAGGGATTTGTTTGAGGTAGTGCAAAGCCATTGTAAAGTCCCTATCTCTAGCTTTTGCATAGGCTTGATTGAGTAAATCTTGCGTTTGTGTTTCAATATTATTTTGTGCTCGTTCAACAAGCTTGTCTGTTTTTGAACGCCAATATAAAATATCAGGGACTTCAGGCGCTACACGTAATACCTCTGACCATTGAGCGTTATTAAAAGCTTGTGTAACTAATGAGAATTTTTCAGCAGCAATTTGCCATTGTGCTTGCCACTCTTCGGCGGTAGCTTTGGCATCTGGATATATATTGCTAGTAGGTGGAATCGATTTAACTAAGGAAATTGCTTGCTTGAAATCTCCTGATTGATATTTTTCCGTTGCATTATGTAAAGTTCCCTTTCCTGAGTAGGCAGGATAATTATTGATTAAAGAATATGCACCAAATCCCAGGAATATAGAATTGGCGATTAATCCTACTTTCATACCTGTAAGTAGGGAAGATGATTTTACTGGCTTAGTACTACTACTAGAATCATTGTTATATTCTGGTGGAAAACGGATGTCCTCCGTGCTTTCTGGTAAAACTATATAGTCTGTATGTATAGTATTTTTTGGTTCCCATTGCTCTAATGGCATTTCCTGAAGTGCGTTGAGCACTTGAGCTGCTGATTGAAAGCGATGGGTGTAATCATAACGGATCATTTGACTGAGGATAGCAGCAAGATAATCGCTGACTGGTGTATGATGAGAACGCCAAATAATCTCATTGGTATAGGGATCTACTTGAAAATTCAGTGGAGTTAATCCCGTTAAAGCTTGGATAGCTATAATACCCAAAGCATAAATGTCGCTGTTAGGTTTAGTTTGACCGATAAATTGTTCTGGAGGTATGTATCCTAAGGAAGTGACAGGCATCTGATAAATGGGCAATACCACATCTGTGCCAAAATCCACTGGTTGGATAGAACCAAAATCAATTAAAAATAACCTACCATCGTAAGCACGTCTAATCAAGTTATCGGGTTTAATATCGCAATGAATAACACCTTGAGAATGAATAAAATCTAAAACATTTAAAATATCTTGTAAAAACCGAACTACCTCATTTTCAGTCCATAAATAAATGGAATCCATGTTGCTATTTATAGGAAGCTCCCCAGTCAGTGGGTTTCCCTCAATTAATTCTTGAACTAAATAGAAACGCTCATTCTCTTCAAAACAAGAGAGGAGTTGGGGTATTTGCTGGTGTTGCCCTAAATTGTTCAGAGTTTGAGTTTCGCTGAGAAAACGTAACCGGAGGTTTTCTAAGTAATTAGACTGATAACTGAATACTTTTAGCTGTTTAATGACACATTTGGGATTATTTGGTTGTTCCATGTCTATGGCAATAAACGTTTGCCCAAATACTCCTGCACCTAAAGTTTGAACAACCTGGTAACGGTTTTGCAGGACTTTACCGATCATGTAGTTAATCATGAATAGGTTACTTTGTAACTATATATTTATTTTTTTCTAATATTACCTACTGTTTCCGGAATACCTGATAGGTAAATATCTGTATATGTAATCCCCTAGCTTATTGTTAAAACTATATGTTTTGTCTCTCTACTACTTATTTCCAGATATGTCATCAGTATAAACTACTACTTTTTATCCCAGGCAATAAATATATTTTTACTGTTGTATTTACGTAGATAATGAAACTCAAATGAAGATTATTTTTCTGGTTCAGATGCTGGAATGTCTTCTGGTGCCACCTCCGATTTATCTGTTAATGGTTTCACTACCCGTGCGATTGCTTCTTGAATAAATGCTTTAATAAATTCATCCCGACGATTGAGTTGAAACTGACGTTGTACGACTTCAGTCATCCCCCCATCTCCCCAATCTTGATCATGGCGGAAATACTCAATAAAGCTTTTGCCAGCAATTCTGGTTAAATAGGCAGCAGTTACCCCTTGAATTGCCCTACCAATAATAAAAGTACCTACATTCAGTTGTAAGGCTGTGGAAAGTAACTGTAATGCTCCCTTGACAATTCCCAAACTAGCAATGGTTTTTGCCAAAGATAGAGCCAGTTCCCTCCCTCGCTCCATATTTAATTCACAACCGTAAATTCTGCCAATTTCCACCACCATTTGGGCATTTACCGCTGCTGTCGCCAACAAATCCACCACGGGTAAGGGAGTTACTGACACTACCCCCGCCCCAATCCACTGAAAGCGTTCCACTATTTTGTCAGCCTGACGACGACGTTGCACATCAATTAGTTTGCGGGCCTCTTCTCCCAATCTCAGGGATTGCAGCAAAATATTATCTGCCACCAAATCTTCCCCCTCTGCCCTTAAAATTGCTGCCATGCGCCGCATTAATGGCAAAATATCTGGTTCTGGTTGGAAATCCCCACCTTCTAACTCTACCACCTGGGGGTTAGCTGCGATCGCTACTACATCATTAGTAGAAATAAAACCCCGCACCCGTTGGCGCAATCGCGCTAAAATTGACTCCTTATCCTCATCTGTATACAAGTCAGTTTTATTCAGAACCACCACAGAACGCTTACCAATGCCAGCTAATGCTTGTAAGGGTTCGTATTCCGAACGTCGCAAATCATTATCTACCACAAACAACAATAAATCTGCTTCTGTTGCCAACTCCCGCGCTAACTGTTCCCTTTCGGTTCCCGCTACCCCTGCTTCCAAAATTCCCGGTGTATCCGTAATCAAAATCTTCCGTTCCAAACCCTTTAGCCGCAGGCAATAGGTTTCTCCCACCATGGTAGTTCCCATTGGTGCATTTACCTTCCCTACCATTCTGCCCATAACTGCATTTACCAAGGAAGTTTTGCCAGCACTACCAGTGCCAAATACCACCACTTGAATTTCTCCCCTTGCCAGGTTAGCTTCAATTTCCTTGGATTTACTGAGTAGAGCTTGGCGAGTTACTTCATCTTGAATTTGGGATACTTGTTGGCGTACAGCTTGGAGGGTAGAAGAAGCCGCTTCCGATTTCGCTTCCGGGACTTTGATTTGGGGCCGGTGTTTGCGGGAACGGCGGGAACGCTTTTCCCCAGCACGTAGTTCTAGGACATAATATACGAAGGCAGCTATTAAACCGGCAATGAGGACAATCAGCAAAAATAACAGCAAATTGCCCAGTAAGGGAGAATAGGACAGTTGCCAGTAGAGGCGAGATAGAGAATCAATCAGCCACAGGCTTAATCCCAGAATAAGGATTAAACCAATGATGAGGGTGACTAAGCGCGACAGAGGCATGGAAAGCAAATACTCATCTTAAAGTATGCAGATGTTTCCTATCTTAAACTCTTGCTAAATATTCGTTATCCATTGCAGCTAAAAATAGCTTATTTTTTAACTATTGACTGAGTTGACTCCTAACTAACACATTTTAAAACCCTTATAGAGCAAGTTTTTTAGCCAAACAAGAAAAATGTGTTTGTTTCATTCGCTGCGAGGGGGGTTTAATAATTTTGAATTTTGTTAGCGAAGCTCCTCTGAAAGAGGCATTTTGAATTTTGAATTTTGAATTTTGAATTCCCCCTCCTGGGGGCGTTCATATCTTGCACCTGCACCCTAGAAGGATACCGATGGCGAATAGTGGGTTTGACCCCTCACGAGGTTAAAAACTAGGGATTATTGTCATAATTTTGGACTTGTTTTTCTGCCCCCACTCCCAAGAGGGTGATACCCCTGATTCGCCAACAGCATCCTAGAAGGGTGAGGCTATACAATCAAAGCCTGCCTACGCAGACTAAAAACCCTGATATGTCGTGTTGTTGATAAAAATATATGTTTATTAATAATATCAAAAATCAGTATTAATACGAGGCGTGCAAGATGTATGGTATAGACAACGGGGAATGGAAAATTTTGTGGAGGGGTAATTGATCAAAAACCACAAATGACAATACATTCTGCGGGTGAGATTGCAATCTATCCTCTCTATCAGATATACCAATCAAATGATTATGGAATATCAGCAGCGGGATCAACAATGCTATGTAAAATATTCTTAATAATTGTATTTTTAATTTAACAGTCGTAATACTTTGCTAGTGCGTTGCTTCCATAACTATGAGAATATCCCAACGTAGTCAAAAAGACACTCGGAAACCGCGACTTAATTCAGCATTTAAACAATTAATGCAAATCCACTGGTGGATGGCTGGTTCCTATCTCGTTTTATTTTGTACAGGTTCGTTGATGGCTAGGCTGGAACGGGAACAATTTTTGCGTAGTGAGTTGTATGATTTTCACAAGTCCATTGGTGTGCTGACAATGGCATTATTAACTTGGCGAATTTTGACATTATTGCGAGTTTGGTGGCGTAAATACACTAGACGTACTCCCAAGTTATCTTCAGCTTGGTGGCGAACTTTTGCCTTGCATACCAGCTTATATGTATTCATGTGGGGAGTACCTATTACTGGTTTCTTACTTTCAAATTCGTTTAAAGCCAATAATGTCAAATTCTTCGGGATTTTGCTACCGGATATTTTCCCCAAAAATGAAGCAATGGTGGAAATAGGACGTAATTCACATTTTTGGTTGGCTTATACGTTTTTGGCATTTATCACCATACATATTTTTACATATTGGAAAGTGGTAAAAGCAAATTGGCGACGGTGGATGAATTTTATTAGAAAGTAGGGCTTGCTGTAGCTAATAACTAAAACTCTTGCTCTTGACACTCTCTGGGCTAAAGCCAGGTCGATTCTTAAGGCATCACTGCCTTAATATCCTGATATCTCAGGTTCCCAGGTTCAACACGTTTGCCACAAGGGCGTGCTGATATCTCCTCGGTGGTTCTTTCGGGCGTAAACTTTCCCCCAGTCCGGGGGTAGGTTTTTAAATCTTGTACTGATCACTCAATTATAACATATTTAATGACAAAATAACTCAAGCCTAAAGGCTTGATCGCAGCTTTCATCCCCGACGTAAACGACCCTCAAACTACAAATATTCTTGGATTTGTAGTTTTCATTTCGGGGTTTTCAGCTAGCCGTCCTTATAAAAGCCTTCTGCATTGCTGTTATACATTTTTAGGTCGTGCCTTGACCATGAATATATGGGCACGGCGATATTCAATCATTCAAGCTAGCCCCCCACGGTCAAATCCCACAACCAACCATGAAAATAATTCCCTCACTCCTTCACTCTTTCACTCCTTCACTCTTTCACTCTTTCACTCCCTATTTTCAACCTGGGTACATAATGGGTTGTGGGCACGGTGATATGCAGCCAATCACATTAAGGACAGATTGTGGATGCCGTGCCCCTACGGAATAATTTATTGCTGACTCGATTATGATCGCACAGTTACTTGTTCTTGTTTTTTCTGGTCTAACACAAATGCATACAACCTATTCAGTGCATTCACGTATGCTTGGGCTGAAGCCACAATGATATCAGTATTGGCAGAACGCCCAGAAAATATCCTATCTTCATGCTTGAGACGAATTGTCACTTCCCCGATCGCATCAATACCAGCCGTAACAGATTGTACAGAAAATTCAATTAACTTATTAGGTATATTTACTACTCTGTTAATAGCTTTGTATACAGCATCCACCGGACCTGTACCAATGGCAGCATCCATCAATTCCTCCCCTTCTGGAGTATAGAGGGTAACGGTAGCAGTAGGCTTGGAACTAGAACCACAGGAAACTTGTACCAACTCCAAACGAAATAAATCTGGTGCTTGCTGAATTTCATCGTTGACAATCGCTTCTAAATCCCAATCGGAAATTTCTTTCTTTTTGTCGGCGACATCTTTGAAGCGGACGAAGGCTTTATTTAATTCGTTGTCTGTCAGTTCGTAACCCAATTCCCGCAAACGGGTACCAAAAGCATTTCTACCAGAATGTTTGCCCAAAACAATCAGATTATCTGTCCAACCAATGGATTGGGCATCCATAATTTCATAGGTCAGCTTATTTTTCAGCACCCCATCTTGGTGAATCCCTGATTCGTGGGCAAAGGCATTAGTACCCACAATGGCCTTATTAGGCTGTACTAACATCCCCGTAAGATTAGAAACCAACCGTGAAGTTTTGTAAATTTGCTTGCTATCTATGTTGGTGAGGGGTTCTTCTGAATCTGCTGCCCTTCCTAAGAAAGGATTAAAGTATTGTTTGCGGACGTACAAAGCCATGACTAGTTCTTCTAAAGCCGCATTGCCTGCTCGTTCGCCAATACCGTTAATGGTACATTCTAACTGTCTGGCTCCATTTTTCACTGCTTCCAGGAAGTTTGCTACAGCCAAGCCTAAATCATTGTGCCCGTGAACAGAAATAATTGCCTGGTCAATATTAGGCACATTTTCCTTAATCCCCTTAATGATTGCGCCAAATTCACTGGGAGTGGTATAACCAACGGTATCGGGAATATTTACCGTAGTTGCTCCTGCTGCGATCGCTTTCTCTACTACTTGATACAAAAATTCTGGATCAGAACGTCCCGCATCTTCTGGGGAAAATTCGACATCATCAGTGAAGTTTTTGGCATATGCTACCATTTCCTCTGCCGTTGCTATCACTTCCTCCCTCGTTTTGCGGAGTTTGTACTGGAGATGAATGTCGGAAGTGGCAATAAAGGTGTGAATCCTCCCTTTTACTGCGGGAGCGATGGCTTCTGCTGCCGCTTTTATATCATCTTTCCTTGCCCTTGCCAAGCTACAAATTACCGGACCATTTTCTGTACCCACAGTCCGGGCAATTCTGTTGACTGCTTCAAAATCCCCAGGACTGGCAAAGGCAAAACCTGCTTCAATGATGTCTACCCCTAAACGTGCCAATTGTTTAGCAATTGCTAGTTTTTCATCGATATTTAGGGTTGCCCCTGGACATTGCTCCCCATCTCGGAGAGTTGTATCAAAAATGATAATACGTTCGGAATTATTATGCATATGGAACCTTTTCCTTATTTTGACTGGTTACTGACAATACCTTTTTATGTATTTTTTTGAATAAATCTTTATATAAATTATGACTAACATTGAGATGCTTCCGTTTTTTCTATTTTCGGCCTAATATTATTTAAATCTATATATCTATCCGTAGCATTACGTAATTCCCTAGCTATCATTCCTTCTGTTGATACTACAGTTATATGAGTATTTTTAGAGCGTAATAATTCAATTGCTCTTTCAAAATCGCCATCACCACTAAATAAAACCACCCGGTCATATTGGTCTACAGTATTAAACATATCTACGACAATTTCAATATCTAAATTTGCCTTTTGGGAGTAACGACCGGATGAGTCATCATAATATTCTTTGAGTATTTTAGTTCTGACGGTGTATCCCAGACTAATCAGGGCATCTCTAAACCCTCGTTGGTCTTGTGGGTCTTTTAAGCCAGTGTACCAAAAAGCGTTGATTAATGTTGTTTCTGGCTGCTCGTAGGCGAAATATTCCAATATTCTCCTGGGATCAAAAAACCAGCCATTTTTTTGTTGAGCGTAGAACATATTGTTTCCGTCTACAAAAATAGACAGACGATTTGTGGTAATAGTCATATAAATTTACACCTATAAATAGATAAAGAATTTTAGATGAACGATAGATTATAGCAATTATAAATTGTCATATTTGCTTATATCTACAGATGAAATATTAATGGACGTTCTTTATCCAACTTATCTGAAATCATAGAATATACTTAAACACTGAACGTATATCGCTGCAATAAAAACAGCTCATGGTTTTGCTTGGTAAGTTTTAGCCAGTGAATAAAATCCCTCGATAAAATTACCTGGATCTGAAATTTTTTAGTTGCCGACAAATTCAGTTTACTCCTAAAGAGGTATAGAACATAGTCGGATAAGGTTGTAAGTTGGGGAACATATATTTATGTTATGTACTCAAATAGAGTAAATTAGTCATGATGTTATGTAAATCAGGTGCAAAGGGCAAACAATTCCCCCTGCACCCCAAATGGTACCTGAGAGTTTTTCTAAGCAAAAGGGGTTACTGTCCTACCACCTGTGGGTATAAAGTATAATTATCACGTTGGATGCAAAAGCGCATACCTGTAGTTACAACAAGTATAATTAGGATATTAAGACTAAGCGATCGCAGCCATCTAAACAAGGGCACAGAAGCACCATGTTGCTGGTAAATTATGAATACTGAGTCAACTTAGATAATTAATAATAGTTAGTTTACAACTAAATAGTATTCCTATTTTAATCTGCTTTCGCAATTGTGGCACTAAAATAAAAGTGTAGATCAATTCAAGTGTTATTCGTAACGTCAACCCACCAGTAAGTTAAGATATGGCAGAAGAACCAACCAACCCTTTCGCCAAAAAACAGACATCTACTGCCAATCAATCATCAACCAAACCAACTAAAGTTGCGGCTACGGTTCTGTCTGAACAATCAAAGCGAATGGGGCTTCTCTCCCATTTAATGTCTGTGATAGGGGTAGGGTTAGGAGCACTGGTAGTCGCATCTAATTCAGGTTTAGCTAAATTAATAGAGGGTCAGACACAAAGCTTATTTTTTTCGGTACGTGGTTCCATCCCAGCGCCCAAAGACATTGTAATTTTAGCAATTGACGAATACTCAACATCGAGCCCTCGGCAGTACTATCAAATCGATCCCCAAAAGTACGCCTACTTAGAACCGATAACAACCTGGCCCTATAAACGGGAGGCTTATGCTCGGGTAATTGAGAAATTAATCAAAGCAGGTGCTCGTTCTGTGGCTTTGAATATAATTGTTGATACTGAAAGTAGTTATGGTAATGAGGATGATCGCAAATTACAAGCAGTATTACGGCGTTATGGTGATAAAGTTACTTTAGCTGCTCTCCACGAAAATTCTAAAATCCATCAAGGTAGTTTAATGCAATTTATTCTACCTCACGAAAAGTTTCGCCAAGGTGGGGTATCCATTGGTTTAGCTAATTTCCATGTGGAAGCAGATGGTAAAATTCACAAATTGGCGGGAGCATATTCCAAGTCATTAGCAGAAAATCAATCAGGTAATCCCATAGATAAGATACCTGCTTTTGAGCGAGCTGTATTAGAAGCATCTAGAGTTAATTATTCTCCTCCCAAGGGCAATCACATTTATTTTTATGGAAGTAACGGTACATTTGAAACCATATCTTTTGCCTGGGTATTAGAACCAGAAAATTGGAATAATTATCTCCAACAAGGCAAATATTTTCAAAACAAAATTGTTTTGATTGGACCCACAGCCAAGTCACTGAAGGAATATCATTCCGTTGCTATTTCTGATAACCTGTTCCAGCCAGAAAAAATGTCGGGGGTGGAAATTCACGCCAATGCCATTGCTACTTTAATGTCAGGAAAAACTGCGATCGAAGGGATTAAAAATCCGCTTCTACGAGGTTTATTTGTATTGGTATTAGTGGGTGGATGTGTATTTTTGATTAGCAAAAATAAACAGGGTCTCAGTCGATTTTTTATCAGTATTGGGTTAGGGATAACTTGGGGAATTATTAACTATGGATTGTTTATCTATGGCCAATTAATTTTACCTGTCGGCGTGCCAATAATTGTCATATGTGGTGTTGGTATTACATATTTGAGCACAGAAATAACAAGAGAAATCTTCAGGAAACGTCAATTAATAGATATTCTGAAGAAAAATGCTTCCAACCGTCTAGCACAGGAAATTATTAGCCAACAGGATGACCTCAAAGATTTATTACATCAGAGGGAGATGGAAGTCTGTGGCAAAATTCTCGCAGGACGTTACCAAATTACTAAAGTTCTGGGTGCAGGGGGTTTTAGTGAAACCTACATAGCAGAAGATACCCAACTTCCCGGACATCCTTGTGATCGGATGTGTGTTGTTAAACAATTAAAACCAGTCAACACCAAGCCCGAACAGTTGCAAGTGGCTAGAAGATTATTTGAATCAGAAGCACAAACACTGCAAAAGCTAGGAAAACACGATCAAATACCGCGACTTTTTGCCTCTTTTGAAGAAGATGAGGAATTTTACTTAATCCAAGAGTATATAGCTGGTCATGCCATGAATAAAGAATTGCCAGCAGGTAAACGCCTCCCAGAAATAGCAGTCATTGAGATTTTGCAGGATTTATTGCAAACACTAACCTTTGTCCATAAAAATCGTGTGATTCACCGGGATATCAAACCTAACAATATTATCCGCAGACAACGGGATGGAAAGTTGGTGTTGATCGATTTTGGTGCAGTCAAGGAAGTATCCACCCAATTATTGGATAGTAGTGAGCAAAGTGCTTTTACCATTGGTATTGGCACTAAGGGTTATGCACCTAGTGAACAATCTTTTGGTCGTCCTCAATATAGTAGTGATATATATGCAGTGGGAATGATTGGTATTAAAGCATTAACAGGTATAGCACCCCACGGTTTACTTCGAGATACTGATGGATGTTTGGTATGGATGCACAAAGCACAAGTTAGTCCAGCCCTAGCTGCTATTCTCAATAAAATGGTAGTAGAAGATGCGAAACAACGATATCAAGATGCTAAGGAGGTTTTAGCAGCACTTGATGAGTTGGTTGATTCAGAAAATGGGCAGTGCTTAACAACAGATAAATTGTCAATGGGCTCTTTGTCTTGTGAAACAGATTCTGATACTTCTACAACTCCCTGGATTGGAGAGTTGGAAGATGGCTTAGATTCATCCTCTTCCACTTCTATAATTCCTGAGAAGCATCAGGAACTAAATGATAACCGCTCGTAAAAATCTGGGCATATCTATCCATTAATAGACATATCTAGTCAAATACGTTCTTAGTCCATAATTTCAGGACTAAAGGCATAAACGGCAATGCACGCCAGTTGCTCTTCAGTTTTTAACACTCCTTGCGGGAAGTCCCCCGGTGGAGTCTTCGGAACCGGGGGATGAGAGCAAGGGCAGAGACTTGAACTCATAACGAATATATATAGGTGCCTCCAGCTTGAGCTGCCTGATTCAAGTCGCACTCAAATATTATGTGCTTACCTTTGGTGGCTCTTTCCCAGGCTCTTCAGGCATTGTAGGCTGCTCTTGTCCT
>JAAUYD010272121.1_pt1 | contig 11711 bp, 10 predicted proteins | sample 7278101 | NCBI WGS metagenome assembly JAAUYD01 (sample SAMN14350128, study PRJNA611818) | marine sediment metagenome | isolation source: surface marine sediment (0.6m) | place: French Polynesia: Moorea | collected 2018-08 | reverse complement strand
TCGCCCGTCTCGATCGCGGCTCGAACGCGGCTCTCCACACAAACAGTGTGGCACCTTGGGGAGCGGTGCTCGATCGCCGATCGGAACGGCACGAGCGGCCTATCAAGCCGTCCCGCTCGTGCCGTTCCGATCGGCGATCGAGCACCGCTCCCCAGGTGCCACACTGTTTGTGTGGAGAGCCGCGATCGAGACGGGCGAGTGGGCATCGGTGCTGGTTCAGTACCTCGAGGACCGCAACGGAAAGGCGCTGGTTCGTTTGCCGAACGGCTCGAAGACCAGCGTTGACTACGTCGACCTCCGCTCTCGGCTCGTTCGCTTCGTCGCCGACGACGCTCGATGCGCGGTCGACGGGATCGGGCCTGGCGACCCCTATGAGGACTGCGGCTTCCACCCCGTCCTGTGCATCTACCGAGACGGAGACGAGGTCGGAGGGATTTCACTCATCGACGGTTCTCAACCCCGGGCCTGCTCGATTGCACGCTGCGGGGTTCGAAAGCTCACGATTGCCGATGTAGCGGCCCCCCGCAACCGTCTACCAGAGCAGGAATAGTCTGCGTGGCGAGCGACGTCATTGGCTCGAAGAGCACCTGCGTCGACGAGCTCCGCGAGAGCGGACTGATCGAGCGAATTCTGAGTCCGGGCCGATCGGCGCCATCGAGGGCCGCTCAGCTCGATGTCGGTCCGAGCTGCGTATCGCCGGCGGGTCGCAGGTCGAGGACATGCTCGCGGCGATGGTCGTTCAGCGTCTGCGACGATGGTAGGCGTGGGCTATGACCTCACCCTGCTGGACCTGCCGAGCGACCTCGATGACCTGCGCGAGGTCGCCTACTGGGAACTCCACGGTGAGACGTTCAAGCGCTACCTGGAGGCTGTAGAGCCCTACAGCCTCCACTTCAACGTCGCTTCGATGGGATTCTGCTGCGAGTGCATGGCAAAGTTCGGAATGCTGGCCGAGGGTGAGCCTGAACCCTTCCCCGCGCGCCGACGTGGGACCGATCGATGTACGGCTCCGAACGCGAGCATCGTGCTTCGAATCCCGATGTGTGGCGCGCCTACGAGGAGGCCGAGCGGCGTGCTTCGTCGCAACGGGGCGATGGGCCGGGAATCGCTCGCTTCAAGCTGGAGTCGAATGGCCCGTGGATCGTCGTCGCCGAGGAGGTCGACGAGGCGTTGTCGGCGTACGCCCGCTCGTCCGCGAGTGTTCGGGCTGATGCCGAGGCTGACGAAGTCTGGGCGAGCTGGATTGCCTGGCTGAGGCGAGCAAGCCTCGGATTCGAGGTCAACTGAGGAGGAGCATCATCAGCCTGGTCGCACGAACCGGTGTCGGCGACCCGCGCCTCGCTCAGTCATCCATTCCGTCTCGGGAGGGACGAAGCCGAGCCCCGTGTCGCAGAGATGGCCCTAGTCGTCTGGCTCTCGCGCGACGATCGCCTCTGGGCGCAACGGGCGAGACCTGCTGGAATGGACGCGAACCGCACGGGCTTGTAGTATTTGTCCGTACAAATCGGCGTCGCCGCCGGTGACGCCTGGATCGAGAGGATCAGAGATGAGCTTGCACCTCGGCGACACCGCCCCCGACTTCACGGCCGAGACCACCGACGGCGAGGTCTCCTTCCACGACTGGAAGCAGGGTTCGTGGGCCGTCTTCTTCAGCCACCCCGCTGACTTCACGCCCGTCTGCACCACCGAGCTCGGTCGCACTGCGGCGCTCCAGGACGAATTCGCGAAGCGCAACACGAAGGCGATGGCGCTGTCGGTCGATCCGATCGAGGACCACCACGGCTGGGCGCCCGACATCGGCGACGTGAGCGGGACGGCGCTCAACTTCCCGATCGTCGCCGACCCCGACCGCAAGATCTCCGAGCTCTACGACATGATCCACCCGGGCGAGGGCGACACCTCGACGGTCCGGTCGGTGTTCGTCGTCGACCCCGCGAACAAGCTGCGCCTGACGTTGACCTACCCCAAGTCGGTCGGCCGCAACTTCGACGAGATCATCCGCGTGCTCGACGCGCTGCAGGCAACCGATCGCAACACCATCGCCACGCCGGCCGACTGGCGCCCCGGCGACCGGGTGATCGTGTCCCCCGACGTCTCGACCGACGACGCCAGGTCGAGGTTCGAGAACGTCGAAGAGGTCAAGCCCTACCTGCGGTACGCCGACGAGCCCTCGGCCTGATCGGCACCGGCCCGACGCCGGCATCGGCGGGCACCGGCGTCGGGCTCCGGTCTCCTCGCGCCGACGCAGCAGCGCGCCGGCGCCCGGCCGTGTCGAACGCGGTGTCCGAACGGCCCGGATCAGGTGACGTTCGGCCCGAGACACCGTGATCCGGCGTACCTACGTTGGACGTCGTGGATCTCGCTCGACCGGACGAGATGACGCCGCTGCCGTCCCACCCGGCGGGAGCGAAGAGGAGGCTGTGATGGAAACCAACTCGAACTTCCCGGCGCTTCATGCGCGGCTGCAGCGTCTCATCAAGGGGCTCGGCACCGAGATCCCCGACACGATGGGCGGGTTCGGCAAGCTGCACAAGAACGCCGTGGCCGAAGGGGTCCTGTCCACACGCACCAAGGAGCTGATCGCGCTCGGCATCGCCATCGGCGTGTGCTGCGACGGCTGCATCGCCTACCACGTGCACGATGCGCTGCGGGCCGGCGCCAGCAAGGAGGAGATCGTCGAGACGATCGGTGTCGCGATCCTGATGGGTGGTGGACCGGCGCTCATGTACGGCGCCGACGCCTACGAGGCGCTCGAGCAGTTCACCGAGGCGGCCTGAGCCCACGGCCCGGCGGGCGGGAGACCGGGCGGCTACCGGGTCGCGTCGATCGCTGCGAGGCGTTCGATGCTCAGGCCGCTGATCATCAACCGCTCCTTCCTGCTGCCGACGAGGGCTTGCGTCCAGTCGACGAAGCCCCCGTCGGCGACCTCGACCGCGTCGCCGTCGACGATCACCGACAGCCTGAAGCAGAGATGCGGGTAGTAGCCGCGACCTGATTCGCGGTGCGGCGACTGCTCGACCGCGATCGTCTCGCCGGCCACCGCCTCCCGGACGCTGTCGACCACACCCGGGTAGCCCCCGTCGAAGTCGGTCAGCTCGACGATGACCTGCGACCACCCGAGCCGATCGGCGACGCCGGCGAGCGTCCGAACGTGCTGCTCGAGCGCCGTCGTCTCGAACGTCCGGTTCCCGGTGTCGCGCCCTGCCGACACGAGCCCGAGCAGGCTGAAGTGTGCGAACGAGAGCGGCCCGTCGAAGCGTTGGGCACGCACGACGCGGTCGACCGATGCCAGGTGGACCGCTGATGCGGACCGGGCATCACATGCGAGCAGATCCCGCCTCCGAACCGCTGCCTCGAGCGCGAGCGAGTTCGTCGGGTCGGCCGCCACCTCGGTGCTGCGCATCGTCGTCACGACCCGGTCCTGATGCACGCCAGCCACCACCGAGTGGGTGCCGAGCGGCGCGAGCGGCGAGTTCTCGACCGGGTCGAAGACCGGGGCCACGGTGCGGAGCGCGACCAGCTGCATCTCGTGCAGCTTCAGCGGATCGACCACTGCCCGTCTCGTGAAGCGATCGTGCTGGTACTGCGCCAGCACGTTCGCCGGCGTCAGCGATGCTGCGCGCCGCTGGGCGACCTCGAGCATCAGCGTCGTGAGATCCGAACGGCTCAGCGCTGTGCCGAGGCCGTCGAGGACCGGGTGCTGTTCGAGCTGTCCGACGATCTGGGCGATGGCGGGATGCATGTCGCGGTGGCTCATCGCCCGAGCCTACGAGAGCACCCCGCGGGCGAGGCCGGTGAGTTCGTGCCTGCGCCGTGTCGCGGCTCGGCCCCGCCCGCACGGGGCGAGCGGGGCCGAGCCGCGGTGCGATGTGGATCACACGGTGGCGAGCCCGAGCGCCTCGAGCTCGGCGTCGAGGTCCGTGTCGACATCACGGTCGGTGTCGACGTCATCGGGGCGCTCGACCTGGTCGACGCGGACCCGGTTCGGGATCAGGGTGGCGGCGACGACGACCGCGGCGGTCATCACGCCCGCGCTGATCCAGAAGCCGGAGTTCATCGCGTCGATGAACGACTCCCCGGCCACTGCGAACGTGGTCTGACCGACGTCGGCGGGGAACTCGCCGGCCGTCGCTGCGACGACGCCGATGCCCTCCTTCGCGACCTCGACGGCTTCTTCCGGCACCTGCCCGGCCAGGTTCTCCTCGACGTTCGAGCGGTAGATGCCGTTGATCACCGAACCGAGCACGGCGATGCCGAGTGCCGAGCCGAGCTCGCGGCTGACGTCGTTGACGGCCGACCCGACGCCGGCGTCCTCGACCGGCACGGCGGCCATGATCGAGTCGGTGAGCGCCGGCATCCCGAGCCCGAACCCGAAGCCGAGGATCAGGATGATGCCGATCTCGGTGGTGGCGCTCCAGTCGGCGGCGACGCCGGTGAAGAGCGCCATCGACAGCGCCATGATCGCCAGCGCGACCATCACCGTGCGCTTCGGGCCGATCGTCGCCGTCAGCTTGGGCGCGATCGCCGAGGCGACGATGATCGCACCGGCGTTCGGCAGGATCAGCAGCCCCGCCTCGAAGGGGTCGCGGCCCTGGATGATCTGGAAGAACTGCGTCAGGAAGAAGAACGTGGCGGGCCCGGCGAAGAACATCAGGCCGATCACGATCACCGACCCCGAGAAGTCGCGCTCGCGGAAGAAGTGCAGCGGCAGCATCGGGTGCTCGGCCCGCAGCTCGATCACCACGAACGCGGCGAGCAGCGTCACGGCGAGTGCGAAGCTCGTGACGATCGTCGCCGACGTCCACCCCGACTCGTTGCCCTGGATGATGCCGAACACCAGCGCCGAGATGCCGAGCGTTGCCGTGATGGCGCCGGGGACGTCGAGGCCCACGGTGCGGCCGTCCTTCGACTCGGGCACGAGGAACTGGGCGACGAGCACGACGAGGATGATCGGCACGTGGATCCAGAACGCCGCCGCCCAGTCGTACCGGTCGACGAGGTAGCCGCCGACTGCCGGACCGAAGCCGATGCCGATGCCGCCGACCGCGGTCCACACGGCGATGGCCTTGTTGCGCTCGTCGCGGTCGAAGGTGTTGGTGACGATGCTGAGCGTCGCAGGGAGGACGAAGGCGGCGCCGAGGCCCTGGATGGCTCGGCCGGCGATCAGGGTCGGGATCGACTCGGCGAGCGCGCCCACGACCGAGCCGATGAGGAAGAGCACGAGCCCGCCCGACATCCAGCGACGGCGTCCGAAGCGGTCGCCGATCGACCCGGCGAGGATCAGCAGGCCGGCGAGGACGAGCACGTAGGAGTCGACGACCCACTGCAGCTCGGAGGTGGTCGCGCCGAGCTCGACCGAGATGGCCGGGAGTGCGGTGTTCACGACGGTCAGGTCGAGGAAGACGATCAACGTGCCGAGCGACATGATCGCCAGGATCAGCCAGCGTTGCGGATCGCGTTGTGGCGCCGCGAGAGCGTCGGGCGGTTCGGAGAGGACGGTGTCGGACATGGTGGGTGGCTCCTCGTGGTGGACGTTATGAACCGATTGGTCCAGTAGCGGTGACGAGCAGTTTGGACCGATTGGTCCAGAAAGTCAACAAATTTTCGACCGAAAGGTTCACAAATCGCATCACGCCTGCTTACGATGTGTGCATGGCCACCGAGGCAACCGGCACGACCGAGACATCGGCACGCGGGCGCCCGCGCACCTTCGACGAGGAGCTCGTCGTCGAGCAGGTGATGGCCCTGTTCTGGGAGCGCGGGTTCGAGGCGGCTTCGATGGCCGAGGTCGTCGAGGCGGCGGGCCTCAACAAGTCGTCGCTGTACAACGCGTTCGGCTCGAAGGACGAGCTGTTCCGTCGCGCGCTCGACCGGTACCTCGACATGCGCCACTCGATGCTCGACGAGTTCACCGACGGCGACCGTGGCATCGACGACCTGCTCGGCTTCGTCGAGCTGATCCGCATCGAGAGCCTGGGCGAGGGCGGCGGCCGCGGGTGCCTCGGCGTCAACACGTCGGCCGAGCTCGGCAACCAGGACCCGTGGGTCGCCGACTTCTCCGTGCGGTACCGATCGATCATGCGCGGCGCGTTCCGGCGCGTTCTCCAGCGAGCCGCCGACCTGGGTGAGATCGACAGTGGCCTGGTCGAGACCTATGTCGACACGATGATGGCGCTCGCGATGTCGACGGCGTTGACCGCCCGGAGCGGCGCGAACGCAGACGAGCTCAACCGGCAGATCGACTCGATCGCCGCGCTCGTCGAGTCCTGGCGCACCGACGGCTGACCGTCGCGCCGGTCACCGGCGTTCCGCACGGGCCGGGGCTGCGCCCGCACATCGGCCTCGCAGGTCGGCCAGACTGATGCGATGGCAGTGGGGTCCACATGACCGCAATGGGTCCCCTCGTCGCGGCGGGCCGCACATCCGATGTGTACGCATACGGAGCCTTCGCCGTCGTCAAGGTGCCACGGCCCGAGGTGCCGTCGCACTGGGCGCCGATGGAGGCCAAGTTCACCGCGGCCGTGCGACAGCTCGGCGTGCCCGCGCCCGACGTGCTCGACGTCGTCCAGGTGGATGACCGGCCGGCCATCGTCTTCGAGCGCATCGACGGGCGGTCGATGTGGGAGCACATGCTGGAACGGCCTGGCGACATCCCGGCGCTGTCGAACCTGATGGCCGAGGTCCACCGTCACATCCTCACGGCCGGGTTGCCCACCGGTGTCGCGGGCCTCGTCGATCGCATGTGCAAGAAGATCGCCGAGGTGCAGCACCTCCCCGACACCGAGCGTCAGACCGCACATGCGTCGGTCACGGCGATGCCGCGGGGTGCCGCACTCCTGCACGGCGACCTCCACCCCGGCAACGTGCTGATGAGCGCCAACGGACCCGTGGTCATCGACTGGTTCGACGCCACGATCGGGCACCCGGTCGCCGACGTCGTGCGGACCTCGCTGCTCGTGCGCCCGTACGGTCTGCCCGACGCGCCGCCGCACCTGCCGGGCGCCGACCCCGACCTGCTCGATCGTCTGCACTCCTCGTACGTGGCGGCGATGATCGACGTGCTCGAGGTGCCGGTCGACGTCCTGCGGGCCTGGGAGGCGGTCGTCGCGGTGAGCCGGCTCGCCGAGTCGGCCCAGACCGACGACGCCGCGCTCCTGACGCTCTGGACCGAACGGCAGGCCGAGTCGACGACGGCGCTCCTCGACGCGCGATCAGCGGCGCTCGCCGAGTAGGTCCTGGAGCGAGCCGAACAGCGCGGGCGCCGAGGCGAGGATCAGGTTGCCGGCCTCGAGGCGCGGCAGCTCCACTACAGCGGTCGCCTCGGTCGCGATGAGCGCGCCGGCCGCGTAGTCGTAGATCTTGAGGTCGCGTTCGAAGTAGCCGTCGAGTCGGCCGCATGCCACCCAGCACAGGTTGAGTGCCGCAGACCCCATGCAGCGGATGTCGCGACAGACCGGTAGGACGCGCGTGAGGACGTCGGCCTGGGTCGCCCTCAGCTCGGCGTCGTAGGCGAATCCGGTGCCGATGAGCGCATGTGCGGCGTCGTGTGCAGCGCTGGCGGTGATCGGCACACCGTCACGCCGTGCGCCCCCGTCACGGGCCGCCGAGAACGTTTCCCCGCGGTGGACGTCGGTGACTGCGCCCGCCACCGTCACGCCGTCGAGCGTCGCCGCGATGCTGACGGACACGACCGGCAGGTCGTAGAGGAAGTTCACGGTGCCGTCGATCGGGTCGACGACCCATCCGACACCGTTGGTGCCGACCGCGTCGTCGTACTCCTCGCCGACGATCGCCGACCCGGGGCAGCGCTGGAGGAGTTGCTCGCGGATCAGCGTCTCGGCCTGCATGTCCGTGCGGGTGACCACGTCGGTCGGCGAGCTCTTCGTGTGGAGCGCGTCGGCGTTGCCCGACGCAGAACGGACGAGTTCGGCGGCGAGCTCGGCGACCTCGACGGCGACGCGCTCGAGGTGGGTGGCCGGAGGATCGATCGGCGGTCCGGCAGGCGAACCGAGCGCCGGACCGCGAAGCGATCCGTCGGGCGAGGTCACGCCAGGCGGACCGTCGTGCCCATCGTCTCGATGGCATCGACGACCTCGCGGTCGACCTCGGTGTTCGTCACCAGCACGTCGATGTCGGACCATTCGGCGAACCGCGTGAAGTGATCGTGGCCGACCTTGGAATGGTCGACGAGCGCCACGACCCGGCGCGCCGAATGGATCATCGACTGCTTCAGCGCAGCCTCCTCGCGATACGGCGTGCTCAGACCCATCTCGGCCGACATACCGTCGGCGCTGATGAAGAGCGTGTCGACGAACAGCGGCTCGATCGCGGCCACCGCCTCGGCATCGACCATCGCGAGGGTGTTCTTGCGCACCTTGCCGCCGACGACGATCACGTCGATCGCATCGTGCTCGGCGAGGACCTGCGCCGTCAGCAGCGAGTTCGTGACGACTCGCAGGTCGCACCCTCGCGGGATCGCCTCGGCGAACCGCGTGAGCGTGCTCCCCGAGTCGATGATGATCGCACCAGCATCGGGCAGCTCCTCGACCGCAACCCGGGCCATGCGGCGCTTCTCGGGGTCGTGGAGGTCGGCTCGGACCGACAGGAGCGGCTCGAAACCGACGGTCTCCCAGGGGATCGCCCCCCCGTGCACGCGACGGACGACGCGTTGCTCTTGCAGGTCGGACAGGTCGCGTCGGATCCTCTCGGTGGTCACGCCGAACCGCTCGGCGAGGTCGGCCACCTCGACCCGTCCGGCGCGAAGCGTCAACGCGAGGATCTCGCGTTGACGCTCGGATTGGAACAGGGGTGACGGTGCCTCGATCGCTGGTTCTGTCACCGGCCGCCCGACCTCCTGCCCGTGCCGTTCATCGTGTGCGCGACGGCCGAGCGTAGACCATCGGCGCGCAGTCGGGTGAGTGCGCGTTCGAACGCGCCGGCGAAGATCGGGTTCGTTGCGATGTCGTCGGGGAACACGTCGTCGAACGCCAGGAATGCCGTCGGCTCGTCGACGGATCGAAGCGCCCACTCGACGGCGCGATCGAGGAGCGGGTCGGCAGCGAGCCCATCGGTGCCCGCCCCGCGGGCGAGGTACTCGCACCACCCGGCAAGCGCGAGCGCGCTGAGTTCGACCGGACCGCCCACCCCGAGCTGGGCGCGAACGGTGGGCAGGAGGAACTTGGGAAACTTCGCGCTCCCGTCGAGGCACAGCCGAGCGATCTGGTCCCCGATCTGCGGGTTGGCGAAACGCTCGATCAGGGAGGTGGTGTACTGATCGAGGTCGATGCCGGCGACCGCCGGTAGCACCGGCTTCGCCTCGCGTTCGAGGAAGTCGAGGACGAACTTCCGGAGGTGGCGGTCGGCGAGTGCCGCGTCGACGGTGACGAACCCGTCGAGCCACGCGAGGTAGGCCAGACACGAATGGGCTGCGTTCAGGAGGCGCAGCTTCATCAGCTCGTACGGTGCGACATCGTCGGTCACGATCACGTCGAGCCGCTCGAGCGGCGGGCGATCGCCGGCGAACGCGTCCTCGACGACCCACTGGCGGAACGGTTCGGTCACGACGGGCCACCTGTCGATGACGCCGTGCGTCTCGACGAGCCAGGCCCGGTCGGCCGCCGTGGTGGTGGGCGTGATCCGGTCGACCATGCTGTTCGGGAACGTGACGTGCTCGTCGACCCATGCGGCCAGCTCCTCGCTGACGCGACGAGCCTCGCCGAGCGTCGCAGCGCGGGTGACTGCGCCGTTCGACATCACGTTGTCGCAGCTCATGACGGTGAGGGGCGCACCATGCCCTCGGCGCCGCCGGTCGAGCGCGGCAGCGATGATGCCGAACGCCGACGCCGGTCCCGCTCCGGGTGAGTCCGGGAGGAACCGCCCGGTGGCATCGTCGACCGGGTAGCCGCCCTCGGTCACCGTGAGCGAGACGATCTGTGTGTCGTCGGCCGCGATCCGATCGATCAGCTCGTCCGCGACGGGTGACGCATGGATGTAGTCGACGATGCTGCCGATGACGGCCACCTCGGTCGATGACGAGCCGCGGGTGATCAGCGTGTACAGGTGGTCCTGGGCGTCGAGCGCCTCGCTCATCGACGCGTCGGCCGGCAGGACCCCGGCCCCGACGATCGCCCAGTCGGTGAGGCCGAGCTGGCACAGCTCGTGGACGTAGGTGGCCAGGTGGGCGCGATGGAAGCCACCGACCCCGATGTGCACGATGCTCGGACGCAGCCGCCCGCGGTCGTACCCGGGCGCAGGGACGGCATCGGGCAACGTCGCGAGCGCGGCGTCCCCCAATGCGACAGCGGTGTGATCCGATGGCACGCCGAGCATCCTATATCAACATGAACAAAGACGCTAGAGGGCAATTTTCGGGCGCAAACCTCCAGAATTCTTGCCGTGGGGCTTGATTTCCAACATGAACCCAACTAGACACAACATGTGGGAGGGGAAGCCGTCCCGTCCGATCAACGTCCCGAGGGGGAGACTCACATGAAGCAACGGACTGGCCGGGGTCGCAGCACCTGGCTCACGACCGCTGGCGTGCTCGTCGCGTTCGGCCTCGTCGCAGCCGCATGCGGCGACGACGATGACGACGACGGGGCGGCAGACGACACCGAGACCGACGACGGCGCCACCGATGACGGCGCGACCGATGACGGCGCGACCGACGACGGCGCGACCGACGACGGCGCAACCGATGACGGCGCCGATGCCGACCGGTCGATCAACGTCGCGATCGTCGGCAACCCGATCATCGACGACATCGCCTCGCTCGTGCCCGAGCACTTCACCGCCGACACGGGCATCGAGGTGAACTTCACCGTGCTCCCCGAGCAGGAGCTGCGCGAGATCACGACTCGTGACGTCGGCGCCGGCGGCGACCAGTTCGACGTCGTCCAGATCGGCATGTACGAGACGCCGCAGTTCGGCGCCAACGGCTGGTTGGTCGGTCTCAACGATCTGGCGGCCGCCACCCCCGACTACCAGATCGACGACCTCATCCCCGCCGTGCGGGGCGGCCTCTCGGTCGACGGTGAGCTGTACGCCTCGCCGTTCTATGCCGAGTCATCGTTCCTGATGTACCGCGCCGACGTGATGGAGGAGAACGGCATCACGATGCCCGCTGCCCCGACATGGCAGGAAGTCGCAGACATCGCCCGCCAGATCGACAGCGACGAGATGGCGGGTATCTGTCTGCGCGGCAAGCCGGGCTGGGGCGATCTCGGCGCTGCCTTCACCACGGTGCTCAACACCTTCGGTGGCACCTGGTGGCTGGCGAACGACGACGGCTCGATCGGTGAGGCGCAGGTCGACCAGCCGGAGTTCGCCGAGGCGCTGAACTTCTACGTCGACCTCGTCAACGACGCCGGCGAGGACGACGCCGCGAACTCCAGCTTCACCGAGTGCCTGTCGCTGTACCAGGAGGGCAAGGTCGCGATGTGGTACGACGCCACCGTCGCCGCCTCGATCCTCGAGGCCGAGGACAGCCCGGTCAAGGGCCTCAACGACTTCGCGCTGGCTCCGGTCAACGTCACCGACAACTCCGGTTGGCTGTGGGCGTGGACCTTCGCCATCCCGGTCAGCACCACCGACCAGGACGCGGCGTGGGAGTTCATCAGCTGGGCCACCAGCCCGGCGTACATCGAGCTCGCGGCCGCCGAGCTGCCCGGTGGCTGGGCCGCCGTTCCGCCCGGAACGCGCCAGTCGACGTA
>JAAUYD010014408.1_pt1 | contig 11712 bp, 13 predicted proteins | sample 7278101 | NCBI WGS metagenome assembly JAAUYD01 (sample SAMN14350128, study PRJNA611818) | marine sediment metagenome | isolation source: surface marine sediment (0.6m) | place: French Polynesia: Moorea | collected 2018-08 | reverse complement strand
GCTAACGCTTGGTTTTCGCATACTAAGCGTTAGCAGTAGAAGATTTAAACGTTTCGGGTTTAGTAAAAAACCGTAAATTATCAAGAGCAATTAGCGATGCTGGTTGGCATATTTTTCGGTCATTACTAGATGCGAAATGCCAAAAATACGGTCGAGATTTTGTTGTCATCGATAGATGGGAGGCAACATCTCAAAATTGTTCTGCTTGTGGAAAAAATGGTGGCAAAAAAGAGCTAAATGTTAGAGCTTGGACTTGTTTGCATTGTGGAAAACAACACGACAGAGATATCAATGCGGCTCAAAATATAAAAGACGCTGGTGGGCTATCAGAGTCTCTAAACGGACGTTGGAGCGAGTGTCAGACTACTTTAGTAGCAGTTCGCGATGAATCGTCAACCACTCCCGAAGTAGTTCAGTTGAGCTTATTTTAGGGGGAATCTCCGTCCTTCTAGGGCGGAGAGGAGGTCAATTCGATGAAAATCTAAAGAAGATCCAATTAGTCACGTCAAAATTGAATGGTTGGTTATTTCGTTTCAGTGACAATTTTCACCGCCCTGTATGCATTATTTTCCCTAGGATTAAATCTACAGTGGGGTTTGACAGGTTTAATTAATTTCGGTCACGTTGCCTTCATGACAATAGGGGCATACGTCACAGTTTTGTTAAATATCCAAGGCGTACCCGTAATTGTAGCAGTAGCAATAGGTACGGTAGTAGCAGCAACCCTAGGACTAATAATAGGTACGTCCACTCTGAGACTGCGAGAAGATTACCTAGCAATTGTCACCATTGGCGTAGCTGAATTGTTGCGTCTAATAGCAAACAACGAACAATGGCCTAGTCCAGACGGGCCGATCGAAGGGAGTTTTGGACTCAAAGACTATCTCATACCTTTGGCAGACTGGGATCCTAATTTATGGCAAAAATTAATAGCGATCGCCCTCCTAACTATAATTGCAGTTTTTGCTATGTGGCAACTTTGGCGAGGACTAAAAAGTCAGTGGAAAGAAAACCAACAGATTCAAGATAAAAGCTATCGACCCAGAAAACCAATTAGTCTGATAATTTGGGGGGCGATCGGTACTACTTTAATTGTGGCAATATATATCAACGGGACTCTAGCTCTTTACGACTATTACTATAGAGCGGGTTTGATGGTATTAGTGCTGTTAGTATTGGCGTTAGTATATTGGGGCTTGGAAATATTAGTGCGATCGCCGTGGGGAAGAATAATCAAAGCAATTAGAGAAGACGAAGAAATTCCCAGAGTGTTGGGGAAAAATGTCTTTTGGTATAAGCTGCAAGCCTTTATGCTAGGAGGAGCGATCGCTGGAATTGCTGGTGCTTTTTATGCTTGGTATCTCACCACAGTTTATCCCAGTAATTTTGAGAGCATAGTCACCTTTTATGCCTGGACAATAATTATTTTAGGTGGGGCTGGCAGTAATGCAGGTACTCTAGTTGGAGCATTAATTTTTTCTGCCTATAACGAGATTACCCGTAACTTGTTTGTTGGCGGTGCCAGTTTAGATGCTTTGCGGATTATGATTATGGGTCTGATTGTAATGATACTGATGATTTGGCGACCTCAAGGTATCTTAGGCAAAAAAGAGGAACTTACTTTGGGTAAATAGTAGAGAGGTGACGCGACAAAAGGAAAAATCGAGAATATGTCTAAAATTAAGAGTAAAATATTCCCACTTGCCAAGTTAGCATTAGTAACTGTTTTAGTTATTTTCGGGAGTAGTTCCAGTAGTTCGAGAGAAATCCAATCTACACAAACAATTGTGCGTGACTTGAAGGCAAGTGGCAAGCCAGTCGCTATTCCCAATCGTTCTTTAGCACTCGTGCGATATGTTATCCCTCCAGGGTATAAACTTCCTCCTCACACCCATCCTGGAATGCAGATAGCTACAATAGAGGAAGGAGTCCTTACCTACAACGCGGTCAAAGGTTCTGCAAAAATATTTCGAGGTAAAGATAGGTCTGTAGAAATCCTTAAAGCTGGGGAGAAAACTTTACTCTTTGCAGGTGACTCTCTGGTGGAACCAGAAGGAATGATTCATTTTGGCAGCAATAACGAAAATACACCTCTAGTTCTTTGGGGAGCAACACTTTTTTTAAACGATCGACCTCCAAGCCAAATTGTAGAAGACAACAATTAGATATGAGGAAATGACACAAAATCAACAACAAAATTTGTTACTCTCAGCTAGCGGGCTACACAAAAGATTTGGAGGCATAACAGCAGTAAATAATGCCCAAATAGACTTGCACCGAGGAAGTATTACTGGCTTGATCGGGCCAAATGGTGCTGGGAAAACAACATTATTCAATCTGCTCTCTAATTTTATTACTCCAGATCGAGGAGAAGTAATTTTTGATGGAAAAGCGATTAATCAGTTACAGTCCCATCACATTGCTCAAAAAGGTATGGTGCGAACTTTTCAAGTAGCGAGGGTTCTCTCTCGACTCTCAGTACTTGAAAACATGTTATTAGCTCCGCAAAAGCAAACTGGGGAAAACTTTTTTCAGGTTTGGTTGGGACGCAAACAAATCAGAAAAGAGGAAGTAGAGAACAAAGAAAAGGCGATGTTAATTTTGGAGTCAGTGGGTTTAGCAGCCAAAGCACGAGATTATGCGGGGGCTTTATCTGGAGGACAGCGCAAACTATTGGAGATGGCTAGGGTGCTAATGGCCGATCCCAAACTAATTTTACTCGACGAACCTGCTGCTGGAGTGAATCCGACCCTAATCGGTCAAATTTGCGAACATATTACCAACTGGAATAAACAAGGAATTTCGTTTTTGATTATCGAACACAATATGGACGTGATTATGTCATTGTGCGATCGCGTCTGGGTTTTGGCAGAAGGTAGCAATCTCGCTAATGGCACCCCAGAAGAGATTCAAAATAACCCAGAAGTTTTAGAAGCTTATTTAGGTGTAGATTAGTTCGATCTCGACGTTCTTATTTTGTATATTTTTTCCCACAAAGCATAATACTGCTGCTGGCTAGATTTAGATAGAGGCTCGATAAACTCGCTTTTGTCTAAAATTGAGGAGTTTAACCGCACTAAAGGATTATCTCGAATATCTTTAAGTAGTTCGGCAGGATTTATAGTAGAAACAACAGGAGAAGCAGCATTAGTCAAGAGTGAAATTTCACTTGCAGGTTTAGGCTGCCAACAAAAATTAATCCACTCTTGGATAATATCTGTGTCAGGGAAAGTATCTTTTAGTGCTGGTTTTGCCCATAAATCTGCCCACAAAGCTGTTCCCGATGAAGGAATTATGGCTTTAATGTTGGGGTTAGCTGCAAGTAGGGGCAAAATATCGCTAGACCAACCCACTGCTAGCCAAGTATTTCCTAAAATCAGTGGTTGTAAATATTCTGTTGAACTGTAAAATTTAACTTGTTTTTGTAGTGAAATGATTTCTGATTCTAGGTTAGATACTTTATTGAGATCGGTAGTGTTGTAAGAGTAACCGAGTTTTTTTAAAGTTAGACCGATTACCTCTCGCGGATGGTTTAATAGGGAGATGCGATCGCGCAATTCTTCTCGCCACAAGTCACTCCAGTCAGCGGGCGTCCAGCCAAAATTCTTTAACTTATCGCGACGATAGGCAATAATAGTAGTACCCCAGCGATAAGGGGCTGCCCAAATTTCTCCTTTCTCCTCTAATTCGCCGCGATCGTTCCGTCTGACTAATTTTTGGCAGCTAGGGGGTAGATTTTGCCATCCTCGAACCTTTTCAATCTTTAAAGGTTCAATCAGTTTTTCTTTAATTGCCTCTGTCAACCAATAGTTTCCTATAGTAACTAAGTCAACATTAGGTAATTTTGGAGTGCTTCTATTCCAAAGTATTCTGCTTGCCTCAGTTCGATCGGCCTTCTGTCGATCGTGCAAAGTTTCTAAAAGCTTAAATAAGTCTTGTAGCTGAGTTTTTGCCTGAAAATTGAGTGGATTTTTTCTAGCTAATGTAGAGAGGAATTCATTTAATAGTTGAGTTGGAATAGAACCTTTTAATAATACAACTCTTGCCATTGCAGCATTGCTACTACATCCAGATAGGGTACTGGCGAGGGTTATTGCATTAAGACTGACCAAAAAAGAACGGCGGCTTATCATAACTAAATTTTATCAATTATTATATTTACACAATTATTTTTTTTGGGTATTGAAGCTATTTAAAACTGCAAAAAAACACGACTGAGCTATTTTTTCTTAATCTTTAAGAAATAAAAAACTAGGAATGTTTTAAGTAAAATTAAGAAGCCAAAAGTTAAATGAATCAGGAAAAGTTAAGGTTATTTGTAGCATTGCTCTTAGGATAAAAAGACAAGGGACTAAAATAATTACTAATTCTATGGATGCACAGATAAGCCAAATTAGCGAACTGAATCAAAAAGTGGATAATCTCCACGAACTAATTGAGCGGTTGGGCAACCAGATAGATCGATTGGTATGCCAGAAAAAATCACGCGATCTAGAAAACGACGCAATGATAAATGCTGGTTGTCTGGGTTCCGACTATCAATCTAGCCAGAGAAATCTTAACTCCGTTATGGAACATAAGGATATCCTAATAGATGGGAGTAGTTGGGATAATCAGATCGAACAACAAAGCGAGCAATCACTGTCTCCAGACATTCAAATCAGAAGACTTACCGCTCAACTAACAGCCGCTTACAATCGGATTGCTGCCCTAGAAGAACAACTATTAGCTAGAAGAATTCACTAATAGCTTAAGCGATCGCACTCTTGCTCGTAACGTTGTAGTTGACTTTCAATGACAGCAAGTAACTTCGATTGATTCCAACCGCTCTGAAGAGAAGCAGCACTCGCGCATCCTCCAGCACCCACACCTTCCTTAACATACCCTTGCTCGTAAGCCCGCAGTTGAGGATAGCTAGAAGCGGCAAAACTCAGTTTAGTTGCTAATAAAGTAGCTCCACCGACAGCTTTTGCCAATTCTACTGTATCTCCAGTAGGGTCTTCAGCTACCCAGCGAGTTGTAGCGACAACAATCCTTTCCCATCGAGCTTTTTCCCCAAAAAAATCGCTAATTGAGCGCATCAAAGCCAAAACAGCCAGCATTTGCGTACCCCCAGCTAGCATTACCCCAGTGCGACGACTAGCTGCGATCGCCATACCGGCGGCAACAATTTGCATTGGATCGCCGACAGCAGCCACTAATTTTAAGGGCTCGATGGAGCCAGATAGGGGAAAAAAACCAGCTCTAGCTAAACCCTTTCGGACAGCAGTCCATTTTTGTCGATGATTGCAACTAGGATGAGAGCTATTAACCTTATCTTTGGCTTTTATTCCCAAACCCGTAAGTAATGCTAGGGCTGTTGTAGTGCCCCCAACTACGCACTCGCCGACAATTAAATATCCTGGAGTTATTTGTTTTGCCAATTTGTCTCCCCAATCAAAGCCTCGAGCGAATAAGTTGCGTACAATTTCCAGAGGTAATGCTCGACCAGAAGTAAGGCAGTTGGCTGCAGTCCCTCCTAGATCGATGGCAGAAACTCCTGGTGGTATGGGTAAACCAGCATTAAACAAATAAACAGGGATGTTAAGAGCTTCAACCACAGCACGGGAGATAAATACAGGAGATGCACCCATCTCTAAAGGTGGTAATGGATACTGAGGATTTGAGGCAACCCCATTAATTAAAAACTCAGCATCGGCGATCGCCGTATACTTGCGATCGTGAGGGGTTGCTCCTGCTGCTGAAATTCCTGGAATCAAACCCGTTGCAGTAAATCCCAAAATACAAGCAAACACTGAAGATTTTCCTCGATACTGCTCCAACCATTGCTGTCCTGTCTCAATTTCTGTATATATTTGAATCATGATGGTTGGCTGTTGGCTGTTAGTAGTTAGTGCTTTCTTGAAGATCTAACATCTTTGTTACTCGTAGTCCAACAAAAATTGTACCCACTTGGGAGGGCGAGGGATAGGAGGATGGAGTCGATCCATAATCAGTAGAGCGACTAAATGAACTGCAAACAGATAAAGAAGAGAGTTGATCGCAATCATTAGTAAAGCGATCGCCTGAATGACCTCTAAACTAGGGGTAGCTAGCAAGCCTAACTTATTAAATAACCATTCTGCCACCGATTTAAATTGGACTAATAGATATACCCAGATGTCTTCTCCTAAGAGAATTGAAGCCAGCCAGAATTTAAACAATAGACCGAGGCTGCCTATTATCGTCCCCACACCGATCGACCACAACCAGCCTGCTTTTGCCTTCCACATCGCCCCTAATTGTACGCCCATTACACCATAGGGGATCAAAAATAAAATACTGCGCGTTGGCCCCATCAGTACCGATAGTAGCAGTCCGCAAACCAAAGCTGACATCCAAGATGCACGGTTTCCCCATCGCAGGTAAACTAAAGCAATGGGTATGGGATAAAAAACCCTCATCACCGGTCCAATGGGAATATAGTTATTAATTAGCCAAATCAAACTAGCAGTGCTAGCAAGAAAGGCTGTTTCAACCACAACTAAAGTTTTAACAGAAGCTTTTACCGATTTCGATTTATGGTTTTGCTGAGGATCTGCCTCTGTAATTCTCTGCGGTTGTGCTGAGTCAACCCAACTATCATAATCTGCTTCTGATGCAGGTAATTGGTTTTCTCGGTCATCTTTACGATCGGACATAGGGGGATGGATTAGTTTTTAGTGTCGCTGACGAGCAGCATTCCCTAATCATAAAACTTACACTCGACGATTTACCTTAGAGGCTGTTTACCCACACTGAATCCTATCGCCGTAGATATGTGGGAAAACAGTCACAAAACTAATCAATCAACTCTTCTAGAGCTCGTATATTGGGAATACAAAGAACCTCTTGAGTGCGTTTGATCAAAGCTCTTTTTTCTAACTTAGCTAAGACCCTAGTGACTGTCTCTCTTGCAAGTCCACTAATGCCACTCAATTCTCGATGGGGCAAATTAGCTATTTCTACTCCGTGTTCTTTTTGCGTCCCCTGTCCCTCTGCTAAAAACAAAATTGTATCTGCTACGCGGGCTGTAGCATCAGCTTCTCGCAAACGCAGTCTTCGATTTACTTGACGCAAGCGTTTTGCCATTAATTGTGCTAGACGTACCCCAGCTACAGGTTCTTTGTAAATTAAATTAACAAAATTTTGTGCTGGGATACTGCAGATTGTCGTAGCAGTTAAGGTTATTGCGTCTGTCGATCGGGGCATTTCATCTATTGCCGCCATTTCTCCAAAGACTTCTCCTTTGCCAATAATATTGAGGGTTACTTCTTTCCCATCTACGTTATAGGTACGAATTTTAACCCAACCATCCAAAATAAAATAAACAGAACCACCCCAGTCGTTTTCTAACAAAATAACCTGATTGGAAGGATGTTTGCGAGTAACAACGTGTTCGGTGACTTTTTCAATATACTCTGGCGACAAGCCGGAAAAAAAGGGAGCTTCAGCTATTAAATTACTTATGTGAGAGTTTTTGTCTGAATGGTTATTTCGGTTGCTTTCCATAAAGGGTGCGTTTGTATCAAAATTATTAAATGTGACTGTGTTTATCTAGATAATTTTGGCAAATTGGTCTAGGTACTGGGCTTAGTTAGTGATTTGTTATCGATGGATCTTTGTCAAGGTTTTAATCTTGAGGTCTCAGATAGCAATCCATATTTACTCTGCGATCTCCACTGAGTTATATCCAAAGAAGGTTTATTCATTTCCCAGTCTAAGCAACTCTGAGCACGATCGTCTCTCCGAGAAATCTCAGGCATAGGTAAAAATTCCCGATACCGAGTAGTTTGGAGATTTGAAAAATGATTCAATCAACAATTCCCTACAAGTGATCCTTGTATAGTGGGAATTACAACAATCATATAACCAACGATCTTATAAGTTTTCCTACTTAGATCACCCTTTCTTGTTTTTTAAGATCACTATTGGCTGAAGGAGATAAGAAAAACAGGCGATCGGTTTGAAGATTTTTTTGCTAAGAGTATTGCCACGAGGGGCAAAGGGGTTTTTAGGGCGTTAGAGAGAATTGCAGTTGATATATCATAATTCTATGACTTGCGAGAAGACGGAAATAATATTTACTGATATAAATTAGCACAACTTTTTAATTAATAATTACATGAATTTACCTAACTGGATTACTATTTCTCGTATTTTAGGATTACCTTTTATTTTTTACTTTCTCCACGCTCCCACAACTCAATCTCGCTGGATTTGTTTGGCTATCTTTTTAGTTGCTGCTGGTACGGATTGGCTTGACGGTTATTTAGCTCGTAAATTAAACCAAATAACGGAGTTAGGTAAGTTTCTCGATCCTTTAGTGGATAAGTTGTTAGTTTTGGGTGCAATGCTGGCATTAATTGATTTGGGTCAAATTCCTGCTTGGGGAGTTTTTTTGATTTTGGCTAGGGAATTGGCGATCGCGGGTTGGAGAGTTAACCCCAATTTAACTGGCAAAAATACTATCTCTGGAGCTAATATTTGGGGCAAATTTAAAACCGTAACTCAAATTGCTGCGATCGCTCTTTTAATTGCTCCCCTACCTCCTATTTGGGATACTCCCTCTTCGATCGTGTTCTGGATTTGCGTTGCACTTACTTTAATTTCTGGTGCAATTTATATTGCTGAGAGTATTTCTTCATCTAGAGAAAAATCTATTTCAACTTCCTGACGCTGGGAGGCTAAATAATCGTTTTCTAAAGAATCTTTTAATCCAGAAACTAAGTCATATTCTGGTTTCCAATCCAGCATTTGTGTTGCTTTACTAACACTAGCAAAGAAATGCTGCAACCTCATTGGATAGGCTTTGCGCTTGCCAAAATCAAACTTTTTCGGGTCATAATGTACTATTTTGATGTCGTCGTTGGGGGATTTACCTGCTGCTATTGCGCAAGCACGTGCTAAACCGTCAAAAGTCACGTAGCGATCGCCCGATATATTATAAATCTCTCCGATCGCTTTTTGATTGCCCAACACTGCCGCCATTGCTTTAGCTAGATCTTTGACGTGTCCTAGTTGGGTCAAGTGCAATCCATTTCCAGGAATAGGGATGGGACGATCTCTGAGTAGGCGATCGAAAAACCAGGCTTCTAAGTCGTTATAGTTTTGAGGACCGTAAATATACGTAGGACGAATGGAAGTCCAAGGTAAACCTGCTTTTGCTAAATATTGTTCTGTTTGATGTTTTCCTTTATGACGGCTGTTAGGGTCTACTGGATCGCCTTCAATATGAGGCATTTGGTCCGATTTTAAATAGACTCCTGCCGAACTAACATAAATAAAGTGCTCGATCCGATCTTGAAATATTTCTGCTAGAGGTTGAGTGTCGCTTAATTCCCTACCGTTATTGTCGAAAATAACATCAAAGTTTTCTTTAGCTAATTTATCTTTTAATTGGGTAGGATCTTTGCGATCGCCTTTGATTTGCCGAACTCCTTCTATTGGTACTGGTTTATTGCCGCGATTAAACAGTACGACTTCGTGACCTTGCTCTACCAACACTTTAGTTAAATAAACCCCAATAAAGCGGGTTCCTCCCATTATTAAAATGCGCATAATTTTATCTGCCGATCTTTTTTATCTCCGTATATATATATTTATCATTCAGGGGAAACTATTTCACCGAGATGCTTGAGTATCCGCAGCACTTCATATAACTCGTGACGACGGGGAAAAAGAGAGAATTCCCTGGATACATCGTATTGGGGTCTATCTTCGCAGGTCAGCTTGAGAAAAATAAAACCATCGCCATTAGTTGCCATACCAAAAGTAGGTTTATCTGGATGTGAGTTCGCCATCATATAGGCTAAGATTTGGGGAAAAGCACTAGGCACTGGAATGCTGGTACGTTTCGAATCTACTACCAAAACCCAAAGATTATCCTGAACTACTAAAACATCAATCAGACCTTTTATAATAGTTCGATCTGGGTCTTCAATGGCGATCGCTACCGACTCTGGAGAACGAATTTTAAAAGGAGGATCTAAAAAGCCTGCGGCTTCTAGTAGAGGAGATACTACCAGTAAGTTAATAGTACCTTCTAAAAGGGGGCCATATCCTCGATGATAGCTGTGTCTTTGTTTAATCCGATCGACGGCTAGTTTTTCAGAGTCGCTAATTTCGGGTAGTCCTTCGTACCATTCGGTAAAAAAGCGATCGTTGTCTGTCTGTCTGAGATTTAATTTCTCCTCTAGATCGTTCAAACTTTTAATAGTTTCAGTAATGCCAACTGTGCTGACCATAGATAGATCTTGATTAAAGTTCGATTTTAGTTACAGCAATGTTCCCTGAAAAACACACGTCTACATCCGTACCTGGGGCGCGATCGCGCTTGGCGTATTCTCCTTGATAGTAATATTTATCCCCTTCTACGCGATAATTAACGGGTAAAGGGCAAGTACTTGCTTTGCAAAAGACTATTTCTGGTTCGGGCGCGCCAGGCTCTAAATGAGGTAAATTAACGTTCCAGAAACTCTTAGGAGCGATCGGACGTTCCCATAAATCTTCTAAAACTCTAGCAGTTAAACGGGTCGCTACTTCCCAGTCTATGACCAAAGGTTTTTTAATCCAGTGAGAAATAGCAATTCCTGGGATCCCGTAGATCGCCGCTTCTCTAACCGCCGCGATTGTTCCTGAGATGTATGCGTCAACTCCTAGGTTTCCGCCTGCATTAATTCCCGACAGCACCCACTTTACATTTTTGCTTATTTGTGTTAAAGCAAGCCTAGTGCAATCAGCAGGAGTTCCGTCTACAGCATATTCATTTTCCGATCTGCGATCGAGGTGAATGGGACGATAAGTGGTGACCTTGTGTCCGCAACCCGATTGATGTTCTTTGGGAGCAACTATAATACCTTTACCGTTTACAGCTTGGCTGAGTGCGCGAATACCAGGGGCATCAATGCCGTCATCATTAGTTAAGATTGTAGTCATAAATTAATCAGCAAAATCTAAAAAATGCAAGATATAAAAACCCAATTAACAGAAGAACTAGCCGATATCGAATGGAGTTCTTTAATTCCTCACGCTCAAAGAGACGCCTTAATCGTAGTTAATGAATCCCTTAATTTGGTGGATGTAGGAGTAGCTATTGCAGTAGATAATGTTAGTTTGGTTCAAGAGTGGATTGGTCGAGGACTAATACGCAAACCTTCCTCAGAACAATTAGGTATTTGGAATGGCGAGCCTAATAAAAAATTTAGCACTTTAATCGTGCAACCTTTTGTTTTGATCGGTCTGGTTTAGGAGCGATCGCTTTTACCTAGATTGGCAAAATCAAATAAATTAGTATCTGCTAGATGAGACGGAGAAACATTTTTAAGGCTGCGAAACAAACTGTCAATTAGACCTGGATTTTGCTTTTCCCAGGTATTTAAAAACTGTTTAATTTGCGATCGCTGAAGATTCTCTTGAGACCCGCAAAGATTGCAAGGAATAATGGGAAAATCTCTAGCATTAGCGTAACGCTTAATTTCTCGTTCTGGACAATAGGCTAAAGGACGAATAACTACGTTTTGTCCGTTGTCGCTGAGTAACTTTGGCGGCATTGCTTTTAGTCTACCCCCGTGAAACATATTGAGAAAGAGAGTCTCGACAATATCGTCGCGATGATGACCGAGAGCCATTTTAGTTGCGCCTTCTTCGTTGGCTACTCGATAGAGAATACCTCTTCGCAGGCGCGAACACAAG
>JAAUYD010162026.1_pt1 | contig 11714 bp, 10 predicted proteins | sample 7278101 | NCBI WGS metagenome assembly JAAUYD01 (sample SAMN14350128, study PRJNA611818) | marine sediment metagenome | isolation source: surface marine sediment (0.6m) | place: French Polynesia: Moorea | collected 2018-08 | reverse complement strand
TGCGTGGGCATCTGGCGACCATTGACGGTCACGAGGTTGTACTCCGGACCGAAGCCACGCACCGTCACCTGGCTGCCCTCGCCGCGCTGCCGGTCGATGGACACGCCGGTGATGCGTTGCAGCGACTCTGCCAGGTTCTGGTCGGGGAATTTGCCGATATCTTCTGCGGAAATCGCGTCCACAACACCGGTTGCACCGCGCTTGATATCCATGGACCGCATCAGACTGCCGCGGATGCCGATCGTGACGATTTCCTCGATGGCTTCTTCTCCGCCGGCGGCGTCATCTTGCGCAACGGATTGCGCCGGAATGGCCGAACCCAACGCCATTGCGACGGCCACAGCGAGTGGTTTCTTACTGAACGAAGAATCTTGCATGCCTGAAATCCCCCCGGATCTTGAATACTGTTTTTGACGCCAACTATGTAATTTTCTTGGTTAGCGCGCCGTCGCCTGATCGAATTCTTATGGCATTGCTAACCTAATTTAGAGCGCTGGTAGCAATAAACTAATGTATGGTGACAGCGCTGTCAATATGCAATACTCCCTAGGCGAGGTTCGGCGACGCTGCGGGCGGCCAACGTTCAAAGGAAGATCACGATGACGCGCATTGATGCGAACGACGTCCAGATAAGGGTTCGACGATGATAAAAAAACGTAATCTTGCAATGGCGGCGGCGCTTGCAGCCCTTGCCGCATGCGGCGGTGGCTCTTCGTCGGGCCCTCCTGAGCCGTTCGTTGCTCCTACGCCGGTCACCCCACCTCCGCCGCCACCTCCGCCGCCACCTCCGCCGCCGACTGGCAACGTCAATATTTCAAATCCAACGCTGATCGCGATGGACAACGACCCGGTTTCCCCGGGCGATACGCTCACACTGGTCTGGAGCGACGAGTTCGATAGCGCGCAACTCGATCCGGAGTCCTGGTTCTTTGAGGAAGGCGACGGCTCGCAGTACGGCATTCCCGGGTGGGGCAACAACGAACTGCAGTGGTATTTGCCGGACAGCGCCCACCTCGAGAACGGCAACCTGATCATTACAGCGCGGGAAGAGGCGTCCAACGGCATGAACTACACGTCGGCGCGAATCAATACGCGAGATCGATTTGCGTTTCGCTATGGCCGCATAGAGGCGCGGGTCCGATTGCCCGGAGGACAGGGGATATGGCCGGCATTCTGGATGCTGCCACAGGACAATGCCTATGGCGGCTGGGCAGCATCCGGTGAGCTCGATGTTCTCGAAGCCGTCAACCTTGGCGTCAACGGCAACAACTCCGTATATGGCACGATTCATTACGGCGGTGAGTGGCCCAACAATACCTTTACCGGCGGCGAGTATGTGGTCGCGACCGATGCGACGGGCGAATTCCACATCTATGCCGTGGAATGGGACCCGACGGAAATACGGTGGTACGTTGACGACGTCATGTACCAGATGCAGAACTCGTGGTCCTCAACCGGCGCGGCATTTCCCGCGCCGTTCGACGATGAGTTCTACATTCTTTTCAACGTTGCGGTAGGCGGCAACTGGCCCGGGCCACCGAACGCGAGTACGGTTTTTCCCGTCACGATGGAAGTCGACTACGTCAGGGTGTACTCGGGCGAACCCTGAGATGCGAAGTGGCCTGGGCTTTGCCTAGGCGACCTCGTCTACCTCGTCGCTGATTTCGACCAGTTTCCTGTCCACTCGCGCGTAGTCGTACAAGCCGGCCTCGTCAAAGATCACACGATCCTCATAGTCGTCAAACCAGATGGCCTCGGGGTTGCGAGCGACCACGCAGACCTTGCCGCGATCCGGCGCTTCCAGCGCGCTGCGCAGAATCTTGAAGATGAGCACACCGTTTTCCGCCCCGGGAACGCCCGGCATCGGCTCGTTGGTTACGGCAGACACCTCTGTCTTGCCCTTGTAGTGCGTGATCGAGAGACGTGCGTGCGTCTCGACACCGGATAAACCCTTTTGCGACTCATTGAGGAGTTGCCAGGCAGTTTCGATCGGCACGTTAAACGCACGGTACGCGACGATGTCGCGGCCACAGAAGAAGTAGTGATTGCCCACGCCAACTCGGTACAACGCCCGCTGCATGACGCGTAGTGCATCCGCATCGTCGTTGATGCCCTTGATAATCGGCGCCTGGTTTTCGACGTTGATCCAGCCACGCGCAATAACGCCTTCCATGGCCTTGCGGGTGTCTTCGTGCCACTTGAGTGAACCATTGGGGTTGGTCAGGTAGTCGCCGTTGGCATCCTTCTGCAGGAACTCATCCGGGTGATTGAAGTGAATCATGAGACGGAAGCCCACGTCCGGATAGGCCTCGTGGAAGTTATCCAGCATCGTCAGGAAACTCTCATCGAAGCGTTTCGGATAGAACGACATCTCCTTCGTGCCCAGTCGAATCGATTCGATGCCGGCTTCTGCAAGTGCGGATAGCCATGCGCCAATCTTGCGGTTTGAGAGCACCATCGGGTCGCCCCCGGAAAGCAGAATCTCGCGGAGTTTTTCGCGCCCGGTGTCCGGGTGCCGGCCACCGTTGGCCTCGACAATCCTGTTGTGCTCGCGGATGTAGTCGGTCACCGGTTTTATCGTTGCCAGACCTTTCTTGGCCACGGTACCGTCCTGGCGCTCGACTTCCTTTTGTGCGATCAGCTCTTCCCGATAACAGAACCGGCAGTGGGCCGAGCAGGTCGAGACGGCATACAGCAGACCCATCTCATACTTGTGCAACATGCCTTCGACGGGTGCGAAATCCATTTGGTAACCCGGATCTTCGGAACCCGCCAGGTTCAGGGTTTCGTCCGGGCTGGCCTTGACGAGACGTTGCAGAGGCTTGCTGCCCTGGGCCAACTCGAAGAAATGACGCGTCAGCTTGACCGGCATGCGGGCCTCGACGTCACGTTCGGAATCCTTAAGCGCCACCAGTGCGGCCAGCTCATCAGCCGAATAGAAATTTTTGATATCCGACGGGGCCTTGTCCTTCAGGAACGGCGTCAGGCCGTTGATAATTTCCCGCTCGTACTTCTGGTTCTCGATCGTGCTGTGGAAGGCTTTTTCCCGATCCGTTGGCACATACCTGTTCGCGTTCGCCACGTGACACCTCATTATTTCGGCACTTCAGGTTGGTAATGTAACACATTGTACGAATGATTTGTGGTATTGTAACAATATGAACAGACTCGGACCGAGAACGTCGACGCTGGACCTCGTCGCCGCGGTCAACACCTCCCTGACCCCCACGGATCGGCGCATTGCCGAGGCCGTGTTGGCCGAGCCCACACTGCTCGCCTTCGGGACGGTATCGGACCTGGCCGATCACGTCGGGACGAGCCGGCCGTCGATCGTGCGCTTTGCCACAAAGCTCGGATTCGATGGCTATACGGAGCTGCAACAGCACGTTCGCAGTGACCTGTCTCATCAACTATCGCGCCCGAGCGAGCGCATCAGAGGTGATGACGGCAAGGCAATTCCGGCTCGCGTGGCTATCAATGACGCCATCGCGTCCGTTTTCGATGCCCTGAAAGACGACCGGCTGGCGGAGCTGACCGAGCCCATCGCGCGGGCGGAGAAGATCTGGGTGCTCTCAGGAGAGACGTCGCAAGCCGGAGCCCATGCTCTGCACAGCGGTCTGGCGATGGTGCGACCGGGCGTCCGCTCACTCGAGGAGCACTCGTTCGGATCCGACCTCAGCGATGCGGGACCGGACGACGCCGCTGTTGTATTCGACTTCTATCGATATCGGCGTCCGGTTGCGACCGCCGCGCGGGTCCTCGCCGATGCGGGCACCACGATCGTCGCAATCACGGACAGTCCCCTCTCTCCATTGGTCGAGCTTGCCGATACCTGGTGTCAGATAGAAGTTCCGGCGATTGGCCCGTTCGACAGCTCGGTCTCGGTTGTCGCGATCTGCGAACTGCTCGTTGCAGCGGTCGCGAAAGAGCTGCGCGACGATGCGGCCAATCGAATCGACCGTATAGAAGCGTTATGGGAAGAGACCGAGGCATTCCTGTAGCCATTCGTTGCTCAAAAGGAGTCGCAAGTGATCAATAAAACATGTCCATCGGTTGCAGAGGCCGTAGCGGACATTCCGGACGGCGCTACTGTGATGGTGGGAGGGTTCGGCGCGTCAGGAAGTCCGATAGAGCTGCTGCATGCGTTGATAGACCATGGCGCGAGCGACCTGACGGTGATCAACAACAACACGGGTAACGGCGAAGTCGGTTTGGCCGCGTTAATCGGTAACGGGCAAGTCAGCAAGATGATCTGCTCGTTCCCGCGTTCCAGCCAGTCGAAGGTATTCCCGAAGCTCTACCGGGACGGCAAGATCGAACTCGAGATCGTCCCTCAGGGCACACTGGCCGAGCGGATTCGCTCGGCGGGGGCGGGTATCCCGGCATTTTTCACGCCAACGAGCGTCGGCACGGTGCTGGCCGAAGACAAGGAGCAGCGCGAGTTTGACGGGCGCTCCTACGTAATGGAACCCTGGCTCAAAGCAGACTACGCGTTGGTAAAATGCGAGACGGCCGACCCTGTCGGCAACCTCACCTATAACAAGACCGCGCGCAACTTCAGTCCCCTCATGTGCATGGCCGCAAAGACGACCATCGTGCAGACGCGGAAGCTGGTGACACGGGGTGATATCGATCCGGAGCACGTGGTTACGCCGGGCATCTTCGTCAATCGTATTGTCGAGGTTCCCGACCCTGTACATGAGGACATCCTTATCGCCGCGGAAAGGAGTTACCCATGAGCAGCGGCTGGACAAGAGAACAGATGGCCGCACGCGCCGCGCAAGACATACCCGACGGCTCGTACGTCAATCTCGGCATTGGCATCCCGGAACTCGTGGCCCGCTTTGTGCCCGACGGCCGCGAATTCATCTACCACACCGAGAACGGCATGCTCGGCATGGGGCCGCCGCCCGACGAGGACGAACGCGACCTGGACCTGATGAACGCCGGCAAAAAATACGTAACCGCCTTGCCCGGCGCCGCGTATTTTCACCATGCCGACAGTTTCAGCATGATTCGCGGCGGCCATATCGACGTGTGCGTGCTCGGCACGATGCAGGTATCGGCGAGCGGCGATATTGCGAACTGGTCCACGGGCGCGCCCGATGCGGTGCCCGCAGTTGGCGGCGCCATGGATCTGGTGCAAGGCGTCGACAACATCTTTGTAATCACTCAACACACGACACGGAATGGTGAACCCAAGCTGATCGAGGAATGCACCTATCCGTTGACGGGTGTGGGTGTCGTGTCACGCATCTTCACCGATCTGGCTGTGGTCGACGTCACGCCAGAAGGATTCCGCGTCGTCGAACTGGCGCCCGGAGTATCTTTTGAAGAGGTTCAGGAGAAGACCGGCACGACGATTCTGCCACCAGAGTAAGGAAACAGATTGCAGGACAAGACAATGACCGACGTATTTATTTGTGATGGTATCCGCACACCGGTGGGCCGTTACGGCGGCAGCCTCGCTTCGGTGCGCACCGACGACCTTGCGGCTCTGCCAATTGCCGCTCTAATGGAGCGCAACCCCGACGTCGATTGGGCAACCGTCGACGACATCATGCTCGGCTGCGCCAACCAGGCCGGCGAAGACAATCGCAACGTTGCGCGCATGGCTGGCCTGTTGGCCGGATTGTCCGACGAAGTGCCGGCCAGCACGATCAACCGCCTTTGCGGGTCCGGTCTGAACGCAATTGGCAGCTGCGCCAATGCGATCCGGTCTGGCGAAGGTGATTTGATGATTGCGGGTGGCGTCGAGAGCATGTCGCGCTCGCCGTTTGTGATCGGCAAGGCAGAAAGCGCCTTCGGGCGAACGCCGAAGATGTACGACACCACGATGGGGTGGCGATTCATCAACAAAAAACTGGACAAGGAATACGGCACGGACGTCATGCCACAGACGGCGGAAAACCTCGCCAACGAGATGTCGATCAGTCGCGAAGACCAGGACAGGTTCGCTCTTCGGAGCCAGGAAAAAGCGGCCGCCGCACAAAAGGACGGCCGCCTGGCGAGGGAGATAGCTCCGGTTAGCGTGCCGCAGCGAAAGAAAGATCCGCTGATCGTGGACACAGATGAGCATCCGCGACAGTCCTCGCTTGAGAAACTTGCTCAGCTGCGACCATTGTTTCCGGACGGTTCGGTGACCGCCGGCAATGCGTCGGGCATCAATGACGGCGCCGCAGCTTTGCTGCTGGCATCCGAGGCTGGTACCACACAGCACAAGCTCGAACCCAAAGCGCGCGTCCTCGGCATGGCCGTTGCCGGCGTGTCGCCACGCATCATGGGCATCGGCCCGGTCCCCGCCACCAAGAAACTGCTGCAGCGGCTGGGCCTGACGCTTGATGACATTGACGTCATCGAACTCAACGAGGCTTTCTCGGCACAAGCGCTTGCCTGCACGCGACAACTCGGACTTGCGGACGATGATCCGCGGATCAACATGCGCGGTGGTGCCATCGCGCTAGGGCACCCACTTGGCATGAGCGGCGCACGACTTGCCATCACAGCCCTCGATCAACTGCGCGAGGGCGGCGGCAAGCTGGCCCTTTGCACGATGTGCATCGGCGTAGGACAAGGTATTGCTCTTGTCATGGAATCAATCAACTAGGCGAATACAATGGAATCGCTGCAACATGCAATTGCGGACGCCCGCTCCCGGTACGTCGCCGCAAACCCCTTGAGCCAGGCCGCCGACCAGCAAGCCGAACGCTATCTGCCCGGCGGCAACACACGCAGCGTTTTGCACTTCAATCCGTTCCCCCTGACCATGGTCGGCGGTGACGGTGCGGAGGTGACTGACCTCGACGGGCATCGCTATGTCGATTTCGTCGGCGAATACTCCGCGGCGCTGTTTGGGCACTCGAACGAGATCATCAGAGCGGCGATAAAAGAGGCCCTTGATGGCGGTGTCGCGATGGGCGCGCCCACACCTTATGAGAGAGAGTTGGCAAGCCTGCTGTGCGAGCGATTTCCGTCGATCGAGCAGGTGAGGTTTTGTAACTCCGGTACTGAGGCAAACCTCATGGCGCTGAGCACCGCGCGGGTGGTTACCGGCCGCAGCAAAGTGATGGCGTTCAACGATGCCTACCATGGCGGCGTCATGAAGTTCCTGGGCGGAGCGTGTGCACTCAACGTGCCTTTCGATTTCGTACTCGCGGACTATAACGATATCGATGGCACAGCCGGCCTGATTGACAACACCGGCGACGAGCTTGCTGCGGTCATCGTTGAACCAATCCTCGGAGCGGGCGGCAACATTCAGGGCAACCGCAAATTCCTGCAGATGCTCCGACAAAAAACGAAACAAGTCGGTGCCCTGCTGATCTTCGATGAAGTCAAGACGGCCAGACTCGGCCCGGGCGGCGTCCAGGCAATGGTGGGCGTCAACGCTGACCTGACGACGATGGGCAAATTCATTGGCGGCGGCCTGCCGACGGGTGCTTTCGGCGGCAGCAAAAGCGTCATGGAGAAGTACAACCCGAAGCTGGCAGGCGCATTAGCTCACGCCGGCACGTTCAACAATAACGTCTGTTCGATGGCCGCCGGTTGCGCGGCCATGAGAGAAATCTACACGCCGGAACGCGCGCAGGAATTTCTCGAATGGTCCGAGGCTTTCAGGCTCTCGCTCAACGAGATGTTCGCAAAGAAGGACGTCCCGTTGTATGCGAACGGCTTCGGCTCGATGATCGCCATCCACTTCAACAAGGAGCCGACTAAACGGCCGTCCGACATCACCGCCGGTTGTCAGTCATTACGCCCGTTGCTTCATATGGAGCTGCTTCTCGATGGCCTGCTGATCGTCGCGCGCGGCGATCTGTTCCTGTCGCTGCCGATGGATGAGTCGCACCTGGCGAAAGCGCATGCAAGCTTCGAGAAATTTGCGGATCGGTACAAGCCGCTGATTGAGGAGGTGCTGGCGGCGTAGCTGCTTTGGGAAGCGGTATCGCTTTTTCCATTGATCCCGGGTTTGACACCAGGGTGGGCACAGTTTTTTTGAATCCGGTCTTCAGCACAAACGTGCCATTTATTGGCTCAGGAATTCCTTGAAGAGCGCGGTGGCGGCCGGGAGCGCCCAGAACACCATGACCGGTACCATGATGGCACTTAGAAGAAGCGCTCGAAGTGGCATCGGCCAGCCAACGAACACCGGCTCCAGAGTCACCAGCAGGAAGGTGATGATTGGGTAGGCCACTAACCAGGTGACCACCGCCGTTTTCGCTCGTTTGCTCGAAATTCTCATGGTGATCTCCTTTCTAAACCTTCTCCCATATGGTTACGTTTTCTTCCAGATGTGTGACTGACGTGGTGCCTGGGATTACGACGACGTTTGGAGATCGCGAGAGCAGCCAGGCGAGTGCTTGGGCGGGATCGAGTCGGGCGCCGCGTTGCATTGGGTTGGCGCCCAAAGGCCCGTACGGGATGAATGCGATACCCTGCTCGGCCGTGTATTCGACCAGATCTGCGCCACCTTGCTCGGCCATATTGAAGCGATTCTGTACGCTGGCGATTGGCGCTACGGATAGCGCTCGGTCGAGTTCGTCGCGGGTTACGTTGGAGACGCCGATATGCCTGACCCGCCCGTCGGCCTGCGCTTCGGCCAGGGCAGCGATTGAGGTTTCGATCGGCGTTACGGGATCGACTCGATGAAGTTGAAAAAGATCGATCTGTTCGCGTTTGAAGTTCTTGAGTGCGCCGTCGATCTGGCGGTGTAGTGCGTCGCGCGAACCATCGACGATGATCCGTCCCGGCGCAGGTTTGTCTACGCCTCCTTTGGTGGCGAGGACTACCGGACGGTCACTTAGCGCTTCGCCCACAATTCGATCGGCGGTTTCGGGTCCATACGACCACGCGCTGTCGAAGAAGTCGACGCCGAGGTCGGCGGCCCGGCGGAGCAACGCGATGCCACCGTTCCAGTCTTCGTAGGGTCCGTAATTCCCTGGCTGTCCGGTAAGGCGCATAGCACCATAACCGAGCCGATGGATCTCGATCTCGCCGCCGAGTGCGAATGTTCGATTTGAGTGGTTCATGTTCGTCTCCAGTGGTGTGTCTGTACTGGGACGTAACTTGCAGGATTGGACAGATAGTTGGTAGACGAGTAACACAGATATCTGTTATACGTGTAACGTATGAGTCGACCTCTCGACCGCCTTAGCCTGCTTGAGACGTTCGTGCGCATCGCGGATGCGGGCAGCATCAGCGCAGCCGCCAGGGATCTTGGGCTGTCTCAGCCCTCAGCAAGTCGCCAACTCGCCGAGCTGGAATCGCGACTCAAGACTCAGCTGATACGCAGGACCACACACTCGCTCGTACTAACAGATTCGGGTGCCGAGCTCTTGGCCGACGCGCGGCAACTGATCGACGGCTGGGAAGCGCTCTCCGAAAAGCACCTTGCCGGCGACCGTCTGATTCAGGGAAGCCTTAAGGTCGTTGCGCCTGTTGCGCTCGGCCAGCTGCACCTGGCGAGGATTGTCTGGCGATTCCAACAGGATCATCCGGGTGTGAAAGTTACGTGGCAATTGGAGGACGGGCCGATACGTTTCGTGGAGGTTGGCTGCGACTGTTGGGTAAAGGTCGGTCCTGTTCCGGACGAGACTTTGGTCGTCCGAAGCTTGGGCACCGTCGAGCGACTGCTAGTGGCATCCAAGCCTTTCGTTGCCGAGCATGGCATGCCGAGAGGCCCGGCGGCCGCCGAACGGCTGCCGCTCGCAGCGCTGGAACCCTTCGAAGGTGGCCGGATTCCGCTTAGCCAGGGTAAGAAGCGTGCGCAGACGATCCGTCCAATACCACGAATGCAAACGAACAATATCTTTGCGCTCAAAGAGGCCGTGTTGATGGGGCTAGGTATGGCGGTGATGCCCCGCTGGTTTGTAGCATCGGAATTGAAGAGCGGCGCGCTGATCGACATCCTCCCAACCTGGCGAGCACCTGCGCTAGACGTGCACGTAGCCTACCTTCCGGGCCGCCACCAGACACTGCGCTTGACGACGTTTCTCAACGCGCTGCGGCAACAGGTGCCCAAGATCAGTGGCATCTTATCGGAGGATTGACGGTACCCGGTCTTGTACCTGGGTCGACACCGTTGCCCCGGAACTTCTTATCAGAATTCCTGGAAGAACACTTCCTCAACGAGTGGCGGCACGGTGGCTGAAGCACGGGCCGTTCTGTCGAAGCGGAGCATCTCTGTCCGTCACATAATCGCTGCACCGACGTCAATGGCCGCCCGCTCGATGAATAACAGGTGCTATTACTGATAGCCCTTGGCCTGAAGTCGGAACAGGTGCGCGTAAGTTCCATCATCGGCGAGCAGGCTCTCGTGGCTGCCGGCCTCGATGATGCGCCCATCGTGCAGCACGATGATCTGGTCTGCAGCGCGAACCGTCGAGAACCGGTGCGAAATCAGGATCGTCATCTTGCTCCCGCTTTCTTTGCGGAAAAGCTCGAACACCTGCGCCTCCGCCGCTGCATCCATTGCGGCCGTCGGCTCGTCGAGAACGAGGATGTCGGCCTCGCTCCGCATGAACGCACGTGACAGTGCGACCTTCTGCCATTGTCCGCCCGAAAGCTCGCGACCACCTTTGAACCAGCGGCCAAGCTGTGTGTTGTAACGTTCCGGCATCGCATCGATGAACGGTGCCGCCATACCGGTCTCGGCTGCTGCCTCCTGCCGATCTTCGTCGTCCATGTGGTGCACGTCCCCGGCACCGATGTTCTCGCCGACGGTGAACTGGTAGCGACCAAAGTCCTGGAAGATCACCCCGATGCGCCGTCGCAATACCTCGACATCCCAATCACGCAGATCGAGCCCGTCGAGCCAAATCCGGCCACCGGTCGGCTCGTACAGTCGCGTCAGAAGCTTGATCAGCGTGGTCTTGCCCGAACCGTTCTCGCCGACGAGCGCCAGACTCTCGCCGCGGCGGAGCTTCAGGTTGATGTCGGTGAGCGCGTTTTCATTGGCGCCCGGGTAGGCGAAAGATACGTTCTCGAACTCCAGTCCCCGGGACGGGTCGGGCCCTTCGAGGCTATTGCCCCGCCTCGCCGGCACCGGCTGTCCAAGGTATTCATACAGGTTCGATAGATACAGGTTGTCCTCGTACATACCGCTGATCGACGACAGGATGGCGGACACCGCGGACTGCCCCTGACGAAACAGCACCAGGTACATCGTCATCGCGCCAAGCGTGATGCGGCCGTAGATCGTCGCGAGCACGATCCAGCCGTATGCGCCATAGAATGCCGCTGACGCAACGAGGCCGAGCAGGAATCCCCAGGTGTCGCGCCGAATCGTCAGCGCCCGGTCTTCGACGAACAATCGCTTGAAGATGGCGCGATACCGCTGTAAAAGCTTCGGCCCGAGCTGGAACAGCTTGACTTCCTTGACGCCGTCCTCGCGTGCGATGACGGTCTCCAGGTACATCTGCATGCGTGTGTCCGGCGAGCGCCACCGGAAAAGCCGGAAAGCATCGCCGGAGAACTTGGCCTCTGCGAAGAAAGATGGCAGACCTGCGCCGATCAGGATGATGACCGCCCAAGGCGAAAAAGCAAACAACAGCACCGCATAGCTCGATAGCGTAATGGCGTTCTGCACGAGTCCGAACGTACGCGTCACCAGGCTCAGTGGCCGACTCGATGCCTCACGCCGCGCCTGCGTCAGCTTGTCGTAGAACTCGGAATCCTCGAAATGCGCGAGTTCGAGCGTCAGCGCTTTTTCCAGGATC
>JAAUYD010249894.1_pt1 | contig 11716 bp, 9 predicted proteins | sample 7278101 | NCBI WGS metagenome assembly JAAUYD01 (sample SAMN14350128, study PRJNA611818) | marine sediment metagenome | isolation source: surface marine sediment (0.6m) | place: French Polynesia: Moorea | collected 2018-08 | reverse complement strand
GAGATAGAAAACAGCGTGTTTCCAATGAGCGATAATTCCGACCGGGCAGGCTTGGCCCGGAACCCCTTCGGAGTTGTAGCTCTGGGCGTCAACGACATGGAAGCCAAGGCGTTGGAGCGTATAGATCTGGATGCCAATTACGGCAACGTAGAGTCCGGGCTTTGCCGGAAAGAGAGCAAGTACGCCCAAAGACTTGATGTCCTTCGGGCGGCCAAAAAAGGCACCCCAGGAAAGGCCAATGTCTCTCAAAATCACCGTTGCGCAGACCAGAAATAGTGTGAACGGAATCGGGTATAGCACCATGGAGTTGACGAACAGACTCCATTGTGGAGTCGAGGCATACTCCATAAGTAACGCTTCCAGCACCTTTGGGACCAGAAACAAGAACACGCAATGCCAAACCCGGATCCTTCGAAACCCCTCGTGCCAATCCATCAACCTCCCTCCAGCTGAATGACCCGGTCGGCAGCCCGGATTGTCTCGGGCCGGTGAGCCACCAGGACCCGGGTGGTTTTCAGGTAGCGCAGCGTCTGGGCAATACGTTTTTCGGTGCGCACATCCAGGTGGCTGGAGGACTCATCCAGGAACAGGATGCGGGGGCGTCGATACAGAGCCCGGGCCAGCAGGATACGCTGGACCTGGCCGCCGGACAGGGAGCTGCCCAGGTCCCCCACCCGGGTCTGGTATCCCATGGGCATGGTGTCGATTTCGCTGCTGATTTCAGCCAGCCTGGCGCAGGCGGATACGCGGCGGTTGTCCGGGCTGGGGTCGAAGAATGAAATGTTTTCAGCCAGGGTGCCGGACACCAGTCGATCGTTTTGCAAAACCCCACCGGTCTGGGCCCGGTAGCTCACCCGATCCAGCCGGGACAGCGGCCGTCCGTCCACCAGCAGCTGGCCCCGGGTCGGGTCCAGCAGCCCCATCATCAGCTTGAGCAGGGTGCTTTTGCCGCACCCCGACGGACCGGTGAGCACCACGCACTCTCCTGCTTCAATCACCAGGTGGGTATCGCGCAGTATCCAGGGATCAAAGTCGGAATACCGGTACCACAGATCCCGGGATTCCAGGCGCCCCGCGACCGAACAGGCACCGGAGGGCGTGGGCCGGTCCTCTTTTGGGGTTTCCGGTTCGGCCAGCACAATGTCGGCCAGTCGATCAAGATGAATCCTCGCCATGCGAAACTGGAACACCTTGTCGATAAGCGCCGCGGCACGGCCGGAGAACTGTCCCTTGTAGGCCATGAACGCCATCAACATACCCACGGTGAACTGCTGATCGAGCACTCGCAGGGCACCGAGATAGATAACCGCGATGCCCTCCGCGCCGAAAAGCACCTGTGACAGCAGGGATTGACCCAGCCCCAACCTTCCCACCCGAATCCCCGCGTTCACTTTCTCCGCCAGCCGGTTTTGCCACAGGCTCTCCCGCTTCTGTTCGCCGGACAGCGCTTTGATGGTGGAAATGGCGCGCAGGGACTCGATGAAGTGGGTGTTTTCACGAGCGCCCTTGACCAGCGCATCCTGGGACGCATCGCGCATGGGCTGATGCATCAGCGCCCGTGTCAGCGCGTACATCAGCGTGACAGCCAGAACCAGGCCGGTCAGCCCGGGGCTGTACAGCAGCATCACCACCAGCGTAGTGCTGACCATGACGCCGTCCACTACCGCTTCCACGGCGGTGGTGGTGGTCAGGTTTTGGACGGCGCCTATGGAGCCAAACCTGGACACCACGTCACCCACATGGCGCTTCTCGAAATAGGCCGACGGCAGCGACAGCAGGTGGTGGAACAATCGCCCCACCCACTCGAAGCCCAGCCGGCTGCCCAGGATCAGGATGACCCATGATCGGAGCGCGGACACGCCGACATTGACCAGCGCGACCAGGCCGAACCCCAGGGCCAGCACCAGCAAAAGATCGCGATCACTGGAAACCACGACCTCGTCGATCACCAGCTGTGAATAGAACGGTGCCAGCAGAGCCAGCACCTGAATGGTCAGGGACAACACCAGCACCTGGGCCAGGCTGGACTTCAGGCCCCGCGCGCCTTGCAGGAAGACCCCAAGCCCGAGGCGCTGCTCAGGCTGGCGGACTTCAAACTCCGGCGCCGGCTTCAGCTCCAGGGCGACACCGGTAAAGCTTCGCCCCACCTCGGAGGCCGACAGCCGTCGAAGCCCCACCGCGGGGTCTATGATGGCAATGCGGTCGCCACGCACCGACTCAAGCACCACGAAATGATTGAAATCCCAGTGCAGGACGCAGGGGCAGTCCAGCTCACCCAGCTCGTCCAATTCCAGCTGCAGCGCCCGGGCAGAGAGTTTCAGCTGCCGCGCCATACCCATCAGCTGCTCAAGGCTCGCGCCTTTGACGGAAACCGAGAGCGTGCGGCGCAGGGAGGCCAGGCCGACCCGATTGCCGAAACGAGAGGCAATCATGGCCAGGCAGGCGAGTCCACATTCCGAGGCTTCAGCCTGCAGTACCACGGGAGTCCTGCGCCGCTTAACCAGTGACAGCTCCAGGCTCATCCGTTCCCGGACCTCCGCCTGGCTGCGATAAGCGGCTCGAACAACCACTCCACCACCCGGCGACGATCCAGCACGATGTCGGCGGCCAGTCTCATTTCCGGGCGCAACGACAGCTGCTCGCCTTTGGCCCCCAGGTAGGGCCGGTCGATACGGGCGGTGACCAGGTAAGAGGGCTCCGCCAATTGCGCTGCTGGCGGAAGTTGAGAAGCCGCCATTACGGTTGACGAAATCTCACTGATTCGAGCCCGCTGCATGCCGTACTTCTGATACGGAAAAGCATCAAGCCTGATCTGGACCACCTGCCCCGGCCGCAGAAACCCGGCTGAGCGTGTCGGCACCAGCAGCCTCGCCACCAGCGGCGCAGCGGCAGGAACAATAGAGGCCAGCGGCTGAGCTGCACTGGTGCGCTGACCGGGTGAGAGCGAAATGGCAGTGACGCGGCCGGAGCGCGGCGCGCGAATTGAAACCCCGCTGCTCAGCTCGCCTCTCAACAGTTCCTGGTTGAGCTGGCTCAGCCGGGACCTTAGCCGGGACTCGGTCTGGGAGAGTTCCAGCGGTACGCGCTGCAGGGCAGACCTGATCTGCTCACGTTTCTGCTCGATGGCGATGCTTTCCAGTTCAAGCGCTTCCAGCAGCATGCCCGCTTCCAACCCCGCCAGCTGCAGAGCCTGCCAATCGCGCTGGGACAGATGGCCCTGATCAACCAGCCGGCGACCCCGGAATTCCTGCTCCCGGCGAATGGTCAGCTGCTGGCGCGCCAGCTCCCGCCGACGGTCCAGCTGCTCCAGGCGGCTTTGCTCCGCAAGGCCGTCCCGCTCGAGGTGCCGAGTCCGCCGCGCGGCCAGGCTGCGCTCTGCCTTCAGCTCAGCCTCCACGTTCTGTTTCTCGGATTCCAGCTCACTGAGCAACAGCTGGTTGAACGGGCGATGGCCCGCTGTCCAGGGGTCGCTGCGCAGGGTCATCAGCACGTCTCCCCGGTTGACCCATTCGCCTTCGCTCACCAGGATCTGATCGATTACGCCCTCCCGTCCCGCGTATACCCGCAATACCCCCTGGTCTGTAGAGAGGAACCCAGACACCGTCTCCCGGCGGGCATAACTTGCCGTACACAGGAAAAGCACTAGCATGGCCACGATCAGCACAGCCGCCGCCGTCCAGATTCGAGACGACAGCGGCGTTGCAAGGACAACGGGGCCCAGGCCTTGTCGTCCCTGGGCGTCCAGCGCTTGTTTACGAAATAGCGAAGACATGATTTCTGCTTCTATGGATCTACCCGGCAGACGCGTCATAGGCAGTTTTTTTTGATCGCACCACCATGGACACCGAACAGGACATTACCCGCATACTCGAAGGCTGGAATCATGACGACCCGGATTCGCGGGCCCGCGCGCTGGAACTGGTTTATCCCCATCTCAAGAACATTGCCTCAGCCAGCCTGGCCCGCCAGGGCCGCGCTACCCTGCAAACCACCGAGCTGGTGAACGAGGCCTACATCAGACTGGCCGGCCAGCGCAGCACCGACTGGCAGAGTCGGGGCCATTTTTTTGCCATCGTCGCCCGGCTGATTCGCCGGGTGGTGGTGGATCACGTCCGGAGAAAGCTGAGCGAAAAAAGGGGATCAGGGCAGACGCCGGTGGGCCTCGACCTGGTGTCCGTACCGGTGCCGGCCAACTACCCGGACTGGCTTGACCTGGACCGGGCCATGCAGGAACTCGAGAAGATCAATGAGACCGCGGCCCGGGTGGTTGACCTGCGCTACATCGCCGGTCTCAACATTGAGGAGACTGCCGAAACCCTGGGCATCGGGACGGCCACTGTGGGACGCCATTGGCGGTTTGCGCGGTCCTGGCTGCAGACCCAGCTGAACGACCAGGGAGAGTACGCGCCGGAATGACCGTTTTGACCTGGGGAGTCCCACCCGTTAGCCCCTGGGGCACGGCCGGCGATTCTCAGTCCGGGGTTTCGGCGATTGCAATGGCTAGCGCGGCGGCAGTGCCGTCAGCCGGGATCAGTAGAGCTTTTCCTCACCCTCGGGCCGGATGGAAAACCGCTTGTAGCCCCACTGGTACTGCTCAGGCGCCATGCGCACGCAGGCTTCCACCTGGGCGTTCAGCGCCGCCACCGAGGTGGCCAGGTCCTTGTCCCGGATGGTCTCGTCGCCGGGAATGAAATGAATGTCGAATCCCTGGGTGCCGGGCAGGCGCCGGGCGAAGGCAAATACCAGGGGGGCGTCGGTTTTGCTGGCCATCTTGGAAAACAGCACCATGGTTAATGCCGGGATGCCAAAGAACGGCGAAAACTCACCCTGTCCGCGCTTGGGCTGCTGGTCGGGCAGGATGCCCACGATGTTGCCCTTCTTTAATGCCCGGAAAAGCTCCCGCACGCCGCGGCCGCCGGCCTGGACCAGGTCGGCCCCCAGCCGCTCCCTGCCCCTGGTCACCACCTCCTCGATGCCCGAGTCTTTGGGCTCCCGGTAGAGAAAGGTGCAGTGGCCCTGGGTGGAGAGGAACTGGCACAGCAGTTCCCAGGCGCCCAGGTGGGGTGCCGCCAGCAGAACGCCGTTGCCGCTCTCCACGCCTGCGGTGAGATGCTCCAGGCCGTGGACCTGGTTGACCAGCTTCAGTACCTGCTCCCGCGGCCGGGTCCAGAACCAGGCCAGCTCCATGAAGCCGCGGCCGGTGTTGAACATATTGGCCCGCAGCAGGGCCTGCTGCTCGCCGGTGTCCTGGAAACACAGCTCCAGGTTGCGGCGGGCCACGTTGCGGGTGCGGTTGGGCAGCAGCAGAAACAGCCAGCCGAACAACGCGCCCAGCGCCCGGTTCAGGCGCAGCGGCAGTCGGCCAATCAGCGTAAGCAAGGTTTGGAGAATTCGGCCCTGGGTGGTCATCGGCAGGCTCGCGGCGGCAGGAGCTACCTTAGCAAAGGGGCCGGCGGATTTCAGACTGGGAATGGCACAGCGTGCCGACTCGGTCAGGATAGAAGCCATCGGGGGAAAATGCCGTCCCTGGCAACCCGGCTGGTGTCCGGGGTCCTATCCCCAATTGCTTCCATCCCTGTGCTGACTATTGTCCCCGGGTGGTCGGGTTATCACCACGGCATTTGGGCCGTCGTCCTGTAAGATGCCCGCTTCGATTCCTGTAGGAAAATTCTGACAGTGATTGGTCTGTTGCAGCGGGTCAGCGAGGCCTGGGTGGACATCAACGGCGAACGGGTGGGCGCCATCGAAACCGGACTGATGGTGCTGGTGGGGGTGGAGCCCGGGGACGGCGAGGCGCAGATGCGGCGCCTGCTGGAGCGGCTGCTCAATTACCGGGTGTTCCCGGACGACCAGGGTCGGATGAATCTTTCCCTGCGGGACATTCAGGGTGGTCTGCTGCTGGTGCCCCAGTTCACCCTGGCGGCGGACACCCGCAAGGGCAACCGGCCGGGATTCAGCACCGCGGCGCCGCCGGAGCTGGGCCAGCGCCTGTTCGAAGCCATGGTGTCAGAAGCTCAGGCCACCTACCCGACCGTGGGCAGCGGTGTGTTTGGCGCGGATATGCAGGTGGGGCTGGTGAACGACGGCCCGGTTACATTGTGGCTGCACGTCCACTGAGTTCAGAGGGTTTGTGCATGAACTCATCGACGATCATGCGGCCGGTGAGGTCGGGCCCGGGTACTTCGCCAAAGGTGTCGCGGATGTGCTGGGTCAGCGCCGTGACCGTGGCCGAGTTCTTCTCTTTCATGGGGCCCAGAATCTGGTTGCCCAGGGGCGAGTCGAACTGGTGCAGGTCGAAAAAGTAGGTCTCCTGACCCTTGGTCAGGAACCCGTAAACCGCTCCTGCTGAGCCCGTGGTGTCCAGGTCCCGGCCGCAGCGGAACTCGATTTCCTTGCACAGCCGGACCGCGCTGCGGGCGTATTTGATCATGGGTTCCGCCACGTTGGCGGTATCCAGGTCCGAGGCGATCAGCGTCAGGCGGACCCGGCGCTCCAGCATGGGGTCGTCGCGCCAGTCCGGGTTATTCTGGTTCAGCTCCTCCACCAGCGTGGGCGCCAGCGCGCCGCAGGTGGCGGCGGCTTCGGCCGGCACGATATTGGGGTTCTGCCTGGGCTGAACGTTGAAGGTGCTGCCGGCAATCATCAGTTCAAGGTCTTCGAAAATCACCTCGTCGGCTTCGCGGTCGAAGCCCGCCAGCTCCAGGATGCGGTGGGCCTCGTCGATGCTGGCCGACTCGTTGGACCCCACCATGTTCTCGTGATTGGGCGCCTCCCGCTGTCGCAGGTCGTGCATGGCCCCGAACAGGGTCAGCATGACCCAGTCCAGCGGCTGCAGCTGGCCGTCGCCGGCTTTTTCACACAGGTAATTGATGCGGTCGGACAGGATTTCCAGGGCGTGGTCTTCGTTGTGGTAGTGGTGCAGGTCCCCGCCCCAGGAGCCATGCCGCAGGGCGAATCGGGCGTAGGCCAGCTGCAGGGCTTTCTCTGCCTTGTCCAGGCACTGGCCATGGTCGGTACCGAAGGCCTGTTCAAAGGCCGAGCGCCGCATCCGCACATAGCGCAGAAACGACGGGTCTCTCTCGCCAAGCATCTCGACCGCGGCAGCCACGTCGGGTAGTTCCCGCTCGACCTGGTCAGGTGGAAAGTGTTCTCGGCTCATGGAGTAGTGCGTCCCGGCCCCCGATGCGGATACCCGCCACGCCACTCCGGGCGGCGTACGGTTACCCAATCCCCTTCAATTTACTGAGGAAAGTATAGTTCGGGGATCTTCTGAGGTATAGGGCGGGGTATGGCCTGACCCCAGTGTCGACGTGGGGCCGACGTTGAGCCGACCTGGAGCCATCGGTGCGCCGCCCTCAGCGCTCTTCCATGCCCAGGGCTGCCATGCGCCGCGTCAGGGTATTGCGGCCGCAGCCCAGCAGCCGCGCTGCCGCTTCCTTGCGACCGCCGGTGCGTCCCAGGGCGGCACGGATCATCAGCTCCTGGACGTGGTCCTGGGTATCACCCATGAGCCGTTCCGGGTTCTGGTCAAGCCGGGTCGAGAACCAGCGCTTGAACACCGACTCCCAGTCCATGGAATCCTGGGACCCGCCGCTCATCAGAGCCATGCGCTCCCGCAGGTCAGCCGCCTTCAGCACCGGGCCGGGCTTCATTACCGTCAGGCTGCGGCACAGGTTTTCCAGTTCCCGCACGTTTCCGGGCCAGTGGTAGTCCAGCAGGAGCTGTTCGGCACCTGACGAGATCTGCTTGTTTTCCAGGCCGGATTCCGCCGCCGCCCGGGCCAGGAACATGCGGGCCAGCAGCAGCACGTCGTTGCCCCGCTCCCGCAGGGGCGGCACCCGGATCTGCACCACGTTCAGGCGGTGGAACAGATCTTCGCGAAAGTCACCATCGGCCACGCGCACTGACAGGTCCTGGTGGGTGGCCGCGATCACCCGCACGTCCACTTCGATCAGGTGTCGACCGCCCACCCGATAAAACTGGTGCTCTGCCAGCACCCGCAGCAGGCGGGTCTGCAGACTGGCGGGCATGTCGCCGATTTCGTCCAGGAACAGGGTGCCGCCGTTGGCCTGTTCGAAGCGGCCCTGGTGCTGACTCTGGGCACCGGTAAAGGCGCCCTTTTCATGGCCGAACAGCTCGGATTCCAGCAGCTCCTGGGGCACCGCCGCGGTGTTCAGCGCAACAAACGGGCCGTCCTTGCGCGGCCCCAGCCGATGCAGCGCCCGGGCGATCAGCTCCTTGCCGGTACCGGTTTCACCGGTGACCAGCACGCTCAGGTGGGAGCGGGACAGCCGGCCGATCTGGCGGAAGATGTCCTGCATGGCGGCAGACTCCCCCAGCAGCTCGGCGGACAGCTGATCATCCTCGGCCCGGGCCTCGGGCTGCTGCTCCAGGGCACGCTCAACGGCGGTGGACACCTCGTCGATGTCGAAGGGTTTGGCCAGGTACTCGTAGGCGCCGCCGGCGAAAGCCCGCACCGTGGTGTCCAGGTCGGAGTAGGCAGTCATCACGATGACCGGCAGCTCCGGCGCCTTGTCGGACACTTTTTCCAGCAGACCGAAACCGTCCACCCCGGGCATGCGAATGTCGGCGATGATCAGGTCGGGCCAGGATTTTTCCCCAGCCAGCAGGGCCGATTCACCGTCGGAGAAACAGGTGACCTTCCAGTCGTCCCGGGACAGAGCTCGGCGCAGCACCCAGCGAATGGACTCGTCGTCGTCGACGACCCAGATGTCGCGCGGCATCATGCGGAATGCTCCAGCGGCAGCAGCCACTCGAATACGGTGAAGCCGTTTTCCCGGCCCAAACGGATGACACCGCCGTGCTCGATGGCAATGGACTGGGCGATGGCCAGCCCCATGCCGCTGCCATTGGACCGGCCGGAAATCAGCGGATAAAAAACCAGTTCGGAAATTTCCTCGGGCACCCCGGGGCCGTTGTCCACCACTTCGATGGCGATAACCGAGCGGTGGGACACGTCGCCGAAAGTCACTCCGCGTTTGATGCGGGTGCGAAACTCCAGTTTCGTAGCGCCGGCCTGCACCGCATTGATGGCCAGGTTCAGGATGCCCTGCACCAGCCGATCCAGGTCGCCCCGCACCTGGGGGAGGCTCGGATCATAATCGCGCTTGAGGCTGAGGTTGGGGTACTGGGCCACAATCAGCTGGCGTACCCGTTCAAGGGCCCGGTGGGCATTGAATTCTCTGTGGTCCGAGGGTGAGTTCTGACTTTGCAGGCGGTCCACCAGGCGCACCAGCCGGTCCACCTCGGAGATAATCACGTCGGTATATTCCCGCAGCTCGGGATCGTCCAGGCTGCGTTGCAGCAGCTGGGCGGCGCCTCGCAAGCCGCCCATGGGGTTCTTGATTTCATGGGCCAGCCCCCTGGCCAGCCTCTCCCGGGCGGCATGCTGCCAAATTTCCTTTTGAGACTGGTCCATCTGCCAGCGGAAGGAAATAGGTATCAACTCGATCAGCAGCCGCAGCTCGTTGTCAGGACCGCTGAAGGGAGAAAAGATCGCGTCGAAGTAGTCCTGGCGGTCGCCCTGCACGCTGGCCGCCGAGCGCTCGGTAATGGACTTCTGCTGGCTGACGGCTTTTTCGGCCGTAGCCGTGAGGGCCTGCCCCAGAGCGCCCATCTCGGATATGTGGCAGCCCTGCTCCCGGCCAAATCCGACAATTTCCCTGGCCGGGCCGTTGAGATACAGCAGCTTCAGCTGATCGTCGGTCACCACCAGCGGAATGCTGAGCTGGTCAAGACCCACGGCCTCCCGGCCTTTGACCGGGTCAGGTTGGGATTCAGCGTATATGGATGCTCCGGGCATGATCTCCGCTGGATCGACTGTTTCGATGCTGAATCGAGTGCTGCCGCATGAAAAAGGTGACCTCGGGCGTGGTGGCGACCACCTGACCGGACCCGTCCACGATTTCTGCCCGCACCTTGTGCTCACCCCGATCCACCGAGGTGAACTCCATCCACAGGTCCTGCACGATCCCGGCCAGTTCGCCGTCCAGGTAGAAGCGGACCGAATCGCCGGGCCGCAGCCCGCTGTCGGCCGCCAGCTGGGCGCGGAAGGTCCCACCGGTACCCCAGAAGTGTTCCTCGCTGGCCGGCGAAACCATGGCCAGGTTGGGGTACGGCGCCACCACCGCTTCGTCGGCATCGCCAGGGGCTGCCGTGGTCGGCTGGGCTGTAAACGGATCCGCCACCGTGATGGGCGGCAGATCCATGGGCTCGGCGTCCGGGGTCGGCGGCTCGTCGGTGTAGACCACGTTGCCGTCTTCATCGACGGTTTTGTAGATCTTCTGGGCCAGCCCCGGAATCGCCATCATCAGCATCAGTATTAACGCCAGTGCCCGCATCGTGTCTCTCCAAAAAATGCCTGTCAGCATTTTAACTTAGACGCCAATGTTGGGCTCGAAGTTCGGGCGCCCCCCAACGTGGGAGGCGCCCATAGGGTCGCCAGGCTTTACAGTGAGTAGTAAAGGTCCAGCTCGCAGGGATGCGTGCTCATGCGCAGGCGCGTGACTTCTTCCATCTTCAGCTCGATGTAGCCGTCGATGAGATCGTCGGAGAACACGCCGCCTTCCTTGAGGAAGTCGCGGTCGGCGTCCAGGGCGTCCAGCGCCTGGTCCAGGGAGTGACAGACCGTCGGAATGTTCTTTTCCTCCTCCGGCGGCAGGTCGTACAGATCCTTGTCCATGGGCGCACCCGGATCCAGCTTGTTCTTGATGCCGTCCAGGCCGGCCATCAGCATGGAAGCAAAGGTGAAGTACGGGTTGCCGCAGGAATCGCCAAACCGCACCTCGATGCGGCGCGCCTTGGGGCTGGCCACGTAGGGGATCCGGCAGGAGGCTGAGCGGTTGCGGGCCGAGTAAGCCAGCAGCACCGGGGCTTCGAAGCCGGGCACCAGGCGCTTGTAGCTGTTGGTGGAGCTGTTTGAGAACGCGTTGATGGCCCGGGCGTGCTTGAAGATGCCGGCGATGTAGTGCAGGGCAGTCTCTGACAGGCCACCGTAGCCTTCACCCGCCATCAGGTTTTCACCGGCTTTGGCGATGGACTGGTGCACGTGCATGCCGCTGCCGTTGTCGTTGACCAGGGGCTTGGGCATGAAGGTCGCGGTCTTGCCGTAGCTGTGGGCCACGTTCTGCACCACGTATTTAAGGATCAGGGTCTCGTCCGCTTTGCGCACCAGGGTGTTGAACAGGGTGCCGATTTCGCACTGACCGGCGGTGGCCACTTCGTGATGGTGCACTTCGCTGGTCACGCCCATGGCCCGCAGGGTCAGGATCATGGCGCTGCGGATGTCGTGCAGCGAATCTACCGGCGGTACCGGAAAGTAGCCGCCCTTGACGCCGGGACGGTGGCCGCTGTTGCCGTTGGGATGTTCAACGGCTGAGTTCCACTCGCCTTCCTCGGAATCCACCTGGTAGAAACAACCGTTCATGGAGTTGCTCCAGCGGACGTCGTCGAACACGAAGAACTCGGGCTCCGGGCCGAAGTAGGCGGTGTCGGCAATGCCTGAAGACTTCAGATATTCCTCGGCGCGCTTGGCGGTCGACCGGGGGCAGCGGGTGTAGCCCTGCATGGTGCTGGGCTCCAGCACGTCACAGCGCAGATTCAAGGTGGCTTCTTCGCAGAACGGGTCCAGCACCGCGGAATCCGGATCCGGCATCAGCACCATGTCGGACTCGTTGATGCCTTTCCAGCCGGAGAT
>JAAUYD010263213.1_pt1 | contig 11718 bp, 10 predicted proteins | sample 7278101 | NCBI WGS metagenome assembly JAAUYD01 (sample SAMN14350128, study PRJNA611818) | marine sediment metagenome | isolation source: surface marine sediment (0.6m) | place: French Polynesia: Moorea | collected 2018-08 | reverse complement strand
CCTTTGATAAAGCGATCACTCTCAAACCCGAATTTGCTTATGCTTGGAATGGTCGGGGTTTAGCCCTATTGAATTTAAAACACTATGAGGATGCATTAGTTGCCTTTGATAAAGCGATCACTCTCAAACCCGAATTTGCTTATGCTTGGAATGGTCGGGGTTTAGCCCTATTGAATTTAAAACGCTATGAGGAAGCATTAGTTGCCTTCGATAAAGCAATTAAGCTTGCTCCTAAATTTGCTGGTGCTTGGAATAATCGGGGTTTAGCCCTAGGGGATTTAAAACGCCATGAGGAAGCATTCGCTGCCTTCGATAAAGCAATCAAGCTTGACCCTAAATTTGCTTATGCTTGGTATGGTAGGGGTTTAGCCTTATTGAATTTAAAACGCTATGAGGAAGCATTAATTGCCTTCGATAAAGCAATCAAGCTTGAACCTAAATTTGCTGGTGCTTGGTATGGTAGGGGTTTAGCCCTAGGGGGTTTAAAACGCTATGAGGATGCATTAGTTGCCTCTGATAGAGCGATCACTCTTGAACCCGAATTTGCTTATGCTTGGAATGGTCGGGGTTTAGCCCTATGGAGTTTAAAACGCCATGAGGAAGCATTAGTTGCCTTCGATAAAGCAATCAAGCTTGACCCTAAATTTGCTGGTGCTTGGAATGGTCGGAGTTTAGCCCTAGGGGGTTTAAAACGCTATGAGGAAGCATTAGTTGCCTCTGATAAAGCAATCAAGCTTGACCCTGAATTTGCTGATGTTTGGAATGACCGGGGTATTACCCTAGAGAATTTAAAACGCAACAAAGAAGCACTTGAATCTTACAACAAAGCGATTGAGCTTGACCCTAACCATCAAAAGGCAATCGATAACCGTAAAAGATTATAGTTATTTATTTGGAATATTCCCAACTTTTGCATCATCGCTTGCTAACCAATCTTCAAAACTAATCAATTTCGTACCCGAACTTGAATTAGAAAAGCTTGTAGTATTCGATGCGTTTGAATTTTGCTCGACAGTAGTACCATTTTGTTTGGCTGCTGTCATGCGTCGTAAAGCATCATATCCATCCACACCAGGTTTCAGTGTCACTAAAAGGTTACAACTATTCCGATCAAGCTTGGTTATGGCACAAATTACAGATTGATTTGGGGTTTGAGGAACAGAACGGTAACTAAACCCTATTAAACCATCTTGGCGAAAACCTTCTAAGCGTTCGGCGATCGCATCACAACGTTTCTGAGTATTCCAACCATCACTAAAGTTATTTACCATCTTCAGCCAAGGTTTTTTCGTCTTATCATTTCGATACATTATTGTCCAAACCTCACCTCCATTTTCGGTGTCGAGTTGGGAAGCGCAAGAAAAACGTTCTTTTGCAGAAAAACCTGGTATTGGTGGGGTCCAACCAGTAATTTGAGCGTAAGCAATAATTGCACCAAAAATTCCTGTTGCCGTTGCGATTACAGCTAGAATCAGATTGACTATGTTAAGTGTATGCTGTCCCTTAGACATGGGATATGCTCTCAAATAAGTAAAAATGGTTGATATTTGTCAGATACAACACTTGTATAGAAGATTACGGATAAAAAGATCTGACTGGTGATTTGGTTTATCGCTTGATGGTCAATAACTTCAGGTTTAGAGATATTCAGTCGTGCAATCGAACAGAAACAGGTAAAATCTTTCAAAGTTGGCATATCCTGCCATTCGGGAGACTTCCAACCATTGTCAAATGCCAGATTGTAACGTTCGATGATATCAGGGTCACTGAGAAAGATGTCCAGCGATCGCAGTAAAATTGCATCAACTCGCTGCGCTAAATGGGGCGCATCCAACCGTCCCATAACGATGACTCCCAAAGCATTACGTATAAATGACCGCCATGACTTCATCCGTGATTCTCGTGACTCGGAATCAAAGCGTCTCAAATCAGGGGGTTCCATGAGGTTATTAGAAGCATGGGACAAATCGAAATAAGCACCTGAATCACCAAGAAGTGCGATCGCTGTTTTAAACGAACTCTCTCCATCTGCTGCGGGGATATCCATCCCTACCACTGGTATTCCTTGCGACAGTGCATCAAGCATAAATCGCCACAGTAGTACTGATTTACCAGAACCTGTTTTTCCCGTAATTAATGCATGTTGAGTATGGGAGAATAGGTCGATGTATACTGGCTTTCCTCCTCTGTTGGTGAGAAATTCTACACCCTGACTATCCAATTCTTTGGGGAGTGTCAAAGGTAAAACTCCTGCAACAGTTTCGCTTTCCAGTACCAATCGACGTTCGCTCAACATCGAACTCGAATGTAAAATTCTTTTCCAGGTGATAGGTAAAGTTTCTAACCAGATTTGAGAAGCGATGTGTTTTTCCCGCACGACTTTGGCTGTCCCAAAGCTGTTACAGAGTAAATCACAGGCTAAATCTAAGCTTTCTGCATTCTCGCGGTAAACCAAAAACACCACCGCACAGTTGAGAGGAACAGCGCCCTTGTATAATTTCTTCTGCGCGTCAAAGCTTTCCTCTTGCTTGATTTCCGCACCGACATCTCTACCACTTCCTTTGAGAAACGCACGTTCCCTTGCAACTTTGGTTTGTTTGGCTTGACGGTGTAAACTATCTTCCGTTAAGAAACGATTTGCAGGTGATATTTCTACCCATGCTTCCGTATCCCGGACGTGATTTTCGCTCAAAACTTTCCACATCCACGCGATTTGTTCTTTCGTATTTATCCATGCAGGTACGGTATCAGCCATCGTGAGAACACCGCATACTTTATCTTTGATGTAGATGCGGTTCGTGCATTGACGGTGTTCGGGACAGGAACTTCTTCCCCTTTCTCCAGCAATTAAGATTGTTGTCCCATGTTTGAGAGAGTTTTGGATTTCTGTTAGTTTAATACCATTATCTTTATCTTCTTTTAAAATGAGAAGTTGGGGAATAGGAGGAGGAGAATATTGATTAAATCGACCCCACAACCACGACCATAATTCTGCATCGTTGATTGGTTGTATTTCCAATCCAGCCTTGGTATTAAACAACATTTCCCATTGCAAAAATCCCTCAGTATATGCTTTCAATAAAACTTGACTAAGAAGTTGTTCCTGTCGTTGAGATATGCGTCCGGTGACGTTATCTAATAAAAAACGTCCTGATTTAACTATGTGGTAAATTAATTTGGATAAAGGGTCGCTTCTATTCTCTCCCAATGCATCCGCAGTCCAGGTACAAAATACAATTTGCTTCCAAGTTGACCTTGCTCCTTGATGAGTTAATTCCTGTATTCGAGCTTGTTCGTTGCGAATTAATATTGAAGGTAGTTTTAGCTCACAATTTTCGGCAAGTTGATTGAGATATTTTTGTCTTGTCGAATCATTCGAGTAACGTCCCAAAAGAAAAGTACATTTTTCTCCAGGAATTATGAATTTCATCGCTTCGGAAATTCCAGTTGATATTGCTGTGATTTCCTCCGGATAAAGTTGGTCGTGAATACCTTTAATTTGGAAAGCGAAAATGACTTGAAATTGGTTCTCATCGGCGATATCACCCTGGTTAAGTAAAAACCCTCCTATACAACGATTATCCCTTTCAATCCGAACCATACAACAAAGGTCAAGTTCGTTTTCAAAGGGAATATATTGTGATTTTTTATGATTTTGGTCTATGGAATTTATTATTGGAATTTGGGCTTTCATAATCTTCTTTGATGTTTTAATTAAGGAAGAGGGAAGAAGAAAGAAGAAAGAAGCAAGAAATTTTATTTATTATTACCAAACTAGTTTTAGTTCCCTACCAAATCTATGATTTGGTGAAAATGTGCAGGGACAGAATTTTCTATCCGGAAACCTCGCAGGTCTGTAATTGATGGTGGGTTTAAATCTCTCACCAGTTATCCTTCTTCCTCCTTCCTTCTAACTTCTTCCTTTTTTAATTTCCTGCGAATATCTCGGGAAAATAAAGGGGATACATAAATTGCTCCACCACTCATCCAGCTTTTACCTTTAGGTTTACGAAAACGATTTACATATTTATCTGGGTCTTTTCCCGTTACAAACCACCAACTGAGAATTAGCCAAAAACTGATAACTGCTACTTTGGGTATTCCCCAACCTAATAACCCGTCGAAGACAAAATAAGAAATTGTAATAATTGCCAACCAAGGCATTATTTGATTAGCAGGAATTAGACCAAATCCTGCTTGTTTACCTAATATCTTGTTTACCTTGATTGTTTCTCGTTCGGAAAACATTGATTTAGCCTCCAGTTGTAGTTCCAGTACCATTACCAATGAAGAGGAAAGTGATAACATCAATTGTCAAAATAATGCCAATTGCTAAACCGGCTTGAGTCGCTATTGGTCTCCAATCGTTTCCTTGCTGTGCTTGGTTATAGGCGAATAACGCAGCAACTCCTACTAATAGTAGAAATACCCCACGGATTGCATTGAAAACTAGAGCGATCGCTTGTGGGTCAATTGAACTTGTTCCTCCTGTTGAACTTTGTTGGGCAATATTTGTTAAATATTTTTCCAATCCACTTAAGAATATTGCTTGTGCTGGCATTTCAAATACCGTAAGTGTCGCAGTTAAGGCAATAATTAATGCAGCTATATGCCAAAAGCGGATTTTTAATTTAATAAAATAGTTCAGGAAGGGTACGAGGCTAATTACCCTATTTAAGCAGTAGAATAACAAGGATATAGATAGAATAATTGTTATTAGTAAAGGTTCTTTAACTACTGCATAAATAAATCCAAATCCTAGAGATAGGACAGCATTTATATCAGTTTGAGTCCAGGCTAATCTTGTCAATATTGGCGCAAAATTATGATAAAATCGATTTGTTTTATCTGATTGAATCGCATCCTGAACTGACACTTGTTTTCCTGGATATGGTTGATTTTTTGATGACATAATTAATCAGTTATATTTCAGGACAAAATTCATGAATAGTATTTGCAATTGCATTTTGCTGACGTGGGACTGCGGCTTTGCAGGCAAGATTTAAGGATTGAATTTGGCTTTGATTGAAATCGCACTGTTCAATGCTCCAACGGTTGTATCTGGCATCAATTAAATTGGCAACGAATATAGGTTGCATCGAATCAGAGTTAGAGATTATTTCAAACCCTTTCAATAAGGTAGGTGTGACAATATCCCCTGCTTCATCAGTTTGAGCCGCTTCAAAACAAAAGTGGTATTGCTTATTGGATTCTGGGTCTTTCCATTTAAAAGCTTGAGGAGAATCACCAACTTTTAACGCCATAAATTCTTCTGGTAGGATTTGTTGAAAACGTTTAATGATTGCTAACCCTGCATTTTGAATATCTACTTTATCCTCACTTTGAAGATTATTTGTAACAGAAATTCCTGTTTTTAAGCTTAATCCAGTTAGCAATAATCCATTTACTTCATGTTGATTTGCTAATTGATGAGCAGTGCCAATTAAACCGGGATTTATTTTCGTAAATCCAGAAGACGGTGTTTCTATTGTCTGATTAGTTTCTGAATTATCTGGGTTGATAATTTGTTGGTCTTCAACTTGCAAGCCTGGTGTGATAATTATTTCCTTCGACGATGGAGAAGGAATGACTAAGTTCCCTTCCAAGTTTGAGGCTATGATATCAACAGTTACGGCTGATTGTTGATGAAGAATAATATTACCCTGATATGAGTCGATATTAATTTCTTGCTGCTTCAAAGCAATGGTAGGAGTTGTTTTACAAGGGTTGCTCGTAAATGAAAAGTTAAATCCAGCCAATAGATTATCTTCAAATACAAGATTTATTTGTATTTCTCTACCGCTTTCTAAACTCACTTCTTTTAATGCAGCTTGCACATCTTTGATATTGGCTAATTGATGTTGATTCTCTAACACTTGATTCACAGCATCAGAGATATAACTTAAATCTTCAGGATCGGTAATAAAACAGTTATTATCTGTTACATCAGCCATATCAACCAACACTTAAATTCATCAGATTTCAATTTATTTTGCAATTGTCTAGCTTGTGTATCGCTTTTGGCGAGGATTACATATCTTGCTTCTCGCCTTTTGCGAGTATTACGAATTACGAATTAAGTTGATAGCTTGGCTGTTGATTTAAGTCATTAATAAAAGCAGCAATGGCATTTATCCCCCGATAAGACTTTCCATCTACGGCTTTATAACCATCAATACTCCACCCTTTCCAGCCAGAACGTTGTCCTAATTCTCCAAATTTGCTCACAATTTTTTCTTCTCTGTCACCCATCTGCTGTAGAGAGACTTCCACAGCAGACAATCTTTGAATTTCTTGTTGTTGCTTGGCATTAATTGCCTGAAATCGTGCAATTTCTTTATCTTTAATTAATAGTGCGTTGTTCAATTGTTGAACTTTCGCTTGTAGTGATGTAATACTTTTTCGTAAATCTGAGTTAGCTGCTTTTTCCGCTTCATATGCTAATTGAATTTGCTTAAGACGTTGATTGATATTATCCAGGGATTTTTCTAATTCTGCGGTTCGTTGCTCTAATTTTTGATTTTTCACTGTCAGAGCATGAAGGTTTGCTAATTTAGATTCTTGTGCTTGTAATTGTTTCACTAATTCGTCCTTTTCCTGTTGAGTTTTTTCTAATGAGGCTTCAATTTCTATATTTGTTGATTGTGTTGATAAACCTTGTTGTTGTTCTCTTTGTGCTAAAGCTTCTTTAATTTTTTTATCAACTTGAATAGCAGTAAACACATCTTTGGTATCAGGATTTTCCACAATACCTTCGATTTCTAGCTGATTTGGTTTGTAAAGTTTTTTAGTTGTTAAACCCTGAGCAACTACATGGTCTAATAACACCCACCATGAATCCCCATCTTGGCAAATAATTATTCCTCTATGACCATTCCAGCCATAATTGTCACAGGTGACAATTATCCTCATTCCTGGTGCTAATTCGGGTTTGAGGAGTGGGGGATAACAATTATCAGTTCGTAATTCGCAGTTCGCAGTTAATTGTGAATTACGAACTGCGAATTGCGAATTGTTTTCTCCCTCTCTCCCGCTCCCCCCCTCTCTCTCCTGCTTCACTTCCAATGCAGTTTTCTTTCCACTACTAACTAATTCTTTTACGAGGTCATTACTAACTTTGGTTAATTGACGAAGTGCAGAAACACTCCATTTTTGAACGTTTTGACGTACCAAACATTTTACTTTTAGTGGTAATTGGTCAAACCAAAGATATATTGCCATCGCACTTTTGGCTATGTAACAAGATGCTCCAAAATCATCACTTTTCAACCATTCTTCAAACACTTGTTTGCCGTTGGGACAGAAAGTGAGACAGTCATAGTAAAAATCCTGTAAAACTCGACCAATTTCTATCAAACCGTCGAAGGTGGAACGAACAAAACCGAATAATTCTCCTAGTGTATTTTTAGCTCTATTTTGTAGTTCTAGTTTATCGAATCGACCATAATCAAATTTATAGTTTAGTGAAATTACGCACGATCCATTCATATATTCACGCTCCTTGCATGAATCATGGATTTTTAATTGAAAATTGATTTAATGCTATTTTCCTTTAAATTCTGTCAGTCAATACTTACCTATTGACGTAAATTGACTTATCACTATAGTGATAAAAATATATACGACTATAGTAATAGGTGTTAAATGAATAAATGTATGAAATGCCTTATTGGCAATGGTTGTAAGTCATAATCTTGTGAAACAATATTTAATCAGATTAATTTATTTTCTTGGATGATAATTGATATTCAAAAAATAATTATGTATAAATAGTTAAAAAGTAACTTTGATTGAATCAAGCTTTCTGCCAAAATTAAATACTTATTTATCATGAATTGGCAGAGATATTCTAATTTCAAACATCCCAAAATATTTTATTGCTAGTGGTTATAACGATGTTTCAGTTCGTGACAAAGCAACAAGCATCATCCATACTAAATATGAGCTTTTCCACACTTAAAAAATATCGTTTAGATGGGACATGGATTGAAGGAACCCACTGGGTAAAAGTGAATAGCCGTTGTATCCGCTATAACTTAGAACTCATTCAAGATTGGTTCCACAATCGTTATGACCCCATCGCTCATCATCGAGCAATTGATTTATATCACGCAAGTTTGCCGAGTAATCAAAAACGCAACAGTCGGAAGGTTTAGAAAATTTATCCTGCTTAACCCGCATTTCTCACAAGTTTGGCGATCACATTTACCGTAATCTTTACCCAGACTCAATTTACGGCATTTTTTACGGGAAAAAATTTTGGTACAGTATGAAGCGCATAAATCTAGGTTTTATAAGGCTTTGAGAAATGTGGTGAGAAATCCTGCTTAAAAGTCGATGTTGTCCAGATGGCGCAAATTTGAGCTGATCAAGTATTTCGAGAAATGCTGAAAGTTTATAAATTCGACTATTAGCCCGCACTGGATTATACCAAGCAATACACGAGCTTCGAGCATTCGAGGCTCAACAGATGAAACAGAAACAGATTCAGGAGCTTAAACAAGTAATTGGCGAGATATTACCAGAGAAAAAAGAACGACTAGAAGCAGCAAAACAACAAGCATTGAGACAATTTTGGGCAAAGGGAGGACATTAAGATGCAACAACTGAGGACGGAAAAAGCATCTGCAATGGTCATATTGCGAAGAGAGTACCTGGACATCACTGGTAACTTTTGTGCAGCCAAACTAATTGAATATTTCAAACATTGGACTAAGTGGAAGCTGAAAAGTCACCGCACTCCTTGGGTATATCAACCCTTGAGGAGAATCTATGCTGACCTGATGGGTGAACATAGTCTTCATGTTATCCGAGCTGCAATTGCATTACTTGAAAAAATGGGCATTCTGAAAAAACAGAAAAATCCCGGTAATGGACAAGATAAAACTTGGCAGTACAAATTGCACTTTGATGTATTGAATAAGCTACTTGAACATCGCAAGTTCAAAAATGAACCTTCCGCATTCAATGCAGAACAACACCATAGATCCGATCCAAAAGTTTCTGATCCACAGCAACACGCTGCTGCCGAGGGAGAAAATCAGCAAGAGGTGGATTGGGAGACTGTGGCGAAGGAGACACAGACTTGGGAGCGTCTTGAAAAGTTTTGCGCTCTTAATCCCGGAGGTGCAAACTTTTCGCAATCCCAGATCACTCACTACATTAATGAATCACAACAGGTTGACTCAACTAACGAAATAGACTCTGGTGAGGATAAATTTCCCCAGGAGCAAGTCGTAGATGCGACAGCGGCTTCTCGAAGAGTAGTCGTTACAACTTCATCAACGGATATCATTACTTCAAACAAGCCTACAAAATTGGAGGTTAAAGAAATTTGTACTGAGTTGAAGAGATTGCGGATTAATCCAGACCCTTGCTTGGGAGTAATTAAAAAATATTGGGGGAATGTGCATGAAGCACTCGCCCGTGTCAAAGAAGCAATTCAGGAGGGCTGGTGTGAAAATCCCACGGGTTTATTTATCAACAGTTGTAAGAGTGGGGCTAAAGCGAAAAACACGGTGACTTCTGATGTGAGTGCTTGGTTTGAATGGGCAAGGAGGGAAAGGCTTGTACTGGCCATGTCAACAGGGGTGGTTTATACGCCAGATGGAGAGGCTGTGAAAATTAAGGAGATGATGCAGAGATATCCAATGAAGGAGTAGAGAATGCGGCGTTGCTGAATCATGGAATTATTTCGCCCAATTTGGAATGATTTTTCAATGGTTTCATATCATGTCCGCCTAAACACTTACGATAAAAGTAACGCTGAGATTATTATATATAAAAACTCTGGAAATTTTATATCGTAACTAATTTCCCGGACATGATATCAGCCGCCAATTCATCCCGCATTTATGCAACGCCGAGAATGCAACACTTCTAATTACGAATTACGTTAGCGCAGCTCCTCCGTTAGCGCAGCTCTCCCGGAGGGAGCAGGAGGCATTATCAATTACGAATTATCTTGATCCATCGCTGGAAGCAACTTAACTTAAAACTCCGGCAAGAAAAGCTCCCGACTTTTACCTGCATAATGACGATAAATAATCTCTGGTGAATTACCTACCATTGTAGCTACATCCTTTACATTCACCCCATTCTTTAACGCCATGGTAATAAAAGTATGTCGAGTTTGGTAAAGTTTGCGGTATTCAATGCCATCGAGTGTTTGAAACACTGCTTTCCAAGCTCGTCTACTCAAGTTCTGAACATCTATCCACTTTCCTTCTGGTGAGGGAAATACCTTGATTTCATCCGAAACATCAATGGGTTGGATTGATTTCAATAAACTAGCCAAACGATTATTAATTGGAAAATTTCGTTTCTTCTGAGTCTTCAAGCCTGGTTTACAAGTCAATCCCGATTTGGAAACCACTACAGCTTGTTCAAACCGAATATTCGTAAAGTCATTTGCAATATGCTTCCATTGCAAAGCTATAGCTTCTGATGGTCGGCAACCTGTAATGAATAGAAATTCAATTAATGGTGCATAGTGCTTGTAATAGCGATTTTTCTTGAATGCTTGGATAATTCTGTCCCGTTCTGAGACTGTAAACGGATTGATGTCAGTTTCTTCGGTGTTTCCCTTGGGTAGTTTGATATCACTAGCCATGTTCTCAAAGGGATTGTCCTCAATCAATTGAGATTTAACAGCCCAGTTACAACAAGCCGAAAATTGAGTCAGGATTTTTTTGGCAGATAAGGGGCTTTTGTTGGCAATTAACCAATCCCTAATAGCTACAGCTTTATCTAAAGTTTTCACCGGCAGATACACATTGATGCAGCGATAGATTTTACTGTAATCCTTTGCCAAAGTGCTGGGGGATAAACTCGATCGCTTGTACTCGGTGTAACCGTCCCACAAATCTGCTAAGGATGCTCCCTTTTCTACTTGAGATGGCGTAAAGATAACTTCCTCAGATTGTGGCTTGTACTTAGATAAAGTGACATCAAAATTATTGCAGAGAATATCCAACTCGATTTGCCTAGCTTTTACTTCAGCTAACTTGCGGTTGGCTTTAGTGTCAGGAAATCCGGTTGAGAGGTAATGACGTTTACCCCCAAAACTGAAAACTAGTTGTAGGCGATCATTTGAGGTTTTAATTTGGACAGTTCCTTTGGAAGCTTTGCGTCTAGATTTTTGGGAATCCACAAGTGGAGTTACTCCTGAAATTACAAGGTCAGACAAAGAAAAACTGCTAACGGGGTTTTCTTATTGTCTTCAATACTTGGAATTGTGTGCGCTCAGATTTACCCCAACTTTACCCCAATAAATTGTCTAAACTCGTCCAAAAATGTCCAACGTGGGCATATTCTTACACCTAATTTACACCCTCATGACGGCTGAAATGGGATTTTGTGAGAAACAATTAACCCCTGGAAGACTTGCTTGCCAGGGGTTTTAAGGATTATGCCAGGAACGAGACTTGAACTCGTGACACGAGGATTTTCAGACCTATGCTCATCACAAAAAGACGCGATAAGCCTACGGCTCCCGCTTCGCTTACCGCTCTTTAGTTCAAACAACCCTCAGCAGGCGCTTGGATGGTAAAATCAGCACTGGTGAAAGTTTCATTATCCACGCCCGTCAAACTGGCGTTTGGACGTTGAACCAATGGTAAAACCAGCAGATGTCAGCACAAAACGGTTAATTAGTCTTGCACCAGATAATTGGGTGCGTTGGGTAACAGCAATTCCCAATATTAATGTCAGAGAAAT
>JAAUYD010004420.1_pt1 | contig 11719 bp, 6 predicted proteins | sample 7278101 | NCBI WGS metagenome assembly JAAUYD01 (sample SAMN14350128, study PRJNA611818) | marine sediment metagenome | isolation source: surface marine sediment (0.6m) | place: French Polynesia: Moorea | collected 2018-08 | reverse complement strand
GCAGAAACCACTAGAATACCGCCATCCATTTGCGCTGCTCCAGTGATCATGTTTTTCACGTAGTCAGCGTGTCCAGGACAATCTACGTGAGCGTAGTGTCTGCCTTCGGTTTCATACTCTACGTGAGCGGTGTTAATAGTGATTCCCCGTTGTTTTTCTTCGGGAGCCGCATCAATTTCATCGTATTTTCTAGCTTTTGCCTTACCCATAGCTGCCAGAGTTAGGGTAATTGCAGCCGTTAGGGTGGTTTTGCCGTGGTCTACGTGACCGATGGTGCCGATATTTACGTGGGGTTTTGTTCTTTCAAACTTTGCGCGTGCCATTTATTTATCGTTCCTTTTTCAACTATGCGTTCCCTTGGTTTTTTTCCACAATGGTCTCTGCCACATTACGAGGTACTTCTGCGTAGTGACTGAACTCCATAGAAAATATACCGCGTCCTTGAGTTTTAGAGCGGATATCTGTAGCGTAACCAAACATTTCTGCTAAAGGTACTTTAGCAGCAACTTTGGAAAGGCCTTCTTCAGAGTTCATGCCTTCTATGCCGCCTCGACGAGAGTTGAGGTCGCCCATCACGTCCCCGAGAAAGTCTTCGGGAACTTCTACTTCAACTTTCATCATCGGCTCTAATAATACTGGAGAGCCTTTTTTGACTGCATCGCGAATTGCCATTGAACCAGCAATTTTAAATGCCATTTCGTTTGAGTCTACTTCGTGGTAGGAACCATCTACCAAAGTCACTTTCAGGTCAATCACTGGATATCCAGCAATAATACCAGATTCGCAAGCTTCTTTTATCCCTTGTTCTACTGCTGGGACGTATTCTTTGGGAATTGCACCACCAACAATTTTGGAGACAAACTCAAAGCCACTAGCTTCTTCTCCAGGTTCTAACTCGATTACCACGTGACCGTATTGACCTTTACCGCCACTTTGACGAATAAATTTGCCTTCTGTTTTGCAAGGTTTGCGGACTGTCTCGCGGTAAGCTACCTGAGGTTTACCGACGTTAGCTTCTACCTTGAACTCTCGCAGCATTCGATCGACGAGAATTTCTAGGTGCAATTCTCCCATCCCCGCGATTACGGTTTGGTTAGTTTCCGAATTGGTAGTAACTCTGAAGGTGGGATCTTCGTCTGATAGAGATTGGAGAGCTTTTGATAGCTTGTCCATATCTCCTTTGGTTTTCGGTTCTACTGCTACTGAAATCACTGGTTCGGGAACGAACAGAGATTCTAAGATAATCGGATTGGCTTCGTCACAGAGGGTATCGCCTGTGGTGGTGTCTTTTAAACCCATTACCGCCCCTAAATCTCCAGCTCGCATTTCGTCTACATCTATGCGATCGTTTGATTTGAGTATAATCAGGCGGGATACTCTTTCTTTTTTATCTTTAGTTGAGTTGTAGACGTAGCTACCTTTGGCTAGCACTCCAGAGTAAACCCGAATAAAGGTCAATCTGCCAAATTTATCTGAAGCTATTTTGAACGCTAGAGCAGAGAATGGCTCTTCGTCGTCAGACTTTCTGGTTGCTTCTGTTCCATCTGGTAGCAATCCTTTAATCGCTGGAACTTCTGGAGGTGAAGGCAGATAATCTACCACTGCATCGAGAAGTAGCTGTACCCCTTTGTTTTTAAACGCAGAACCGCAAAGCATCGGTACGATCTCGCCTTTAACAGTTCCTTGGCGCAGCGCTCTCTTGATTTCCTCTTCTGTAAATTCTTCTTCTGCGAGGAATTTTTCTAGCAGTTCTTCATCTGTTTCTGCTATTGATTCGAGCATTTTGGCGCGGTATTCTTCTGCCAACTCTTGTAGTTCGGCTGGAATCTCCGCATCCTCTATTTCTTGGCCGATATCGTCTTTGTAAATCTTGGCTCGCATCCGCACCAAGTCTACAATTCCTGCAAATTCACTTTCGCTGCCAATTGGAATTTGGATGGGCACGGCATTTGCACGCAACCTATCTGAAACTTGTTCGTATACCTTGAAGAAGTTTGCCCCTGTTCTGTCCATTTTATTGACAAAGGCAATTCTAGGCACATTATATCTATCTGCCTGTCTCCATACTGTTTCAGATTGGGGCTGGACGCCTCCCACCGAGCAAAATACTGCGATTACTCCATCTAACACCCGCATGGAGCGTTCTACTTCGATGGTGAAGTCTACGTGACCTGGGGTATCAATAATATTGATCTTGCAATCATTCCAGCTAGTGCTGATTGCTGCAGCAGTGATAGTAATTCCCCGCTCTCGCTCTTGTGCCATCCAGTCGGTAACAGCTGTACCGTCATGGACTTCCCCAATTTTGTGAACTATTCCCGAGTAGAAGAGAATTCTTTCTGTTGTTGTTGTCTTGCCCGCGTCAATGTGTGCTGCAATTCCTATATTGCGTACTCGTTCTAGCGGGATTTCACGTGCCACAGTTACCTCCTTCGTCTTGGCAAGCAAGTTTTGAGATTTATTATTATCTATTTACACTATTTACAATTCTATACTTAACCTTTGCTAAAAAATTTCAGCATTGGAATAGATTCTTTAGTGTTACTTGCCGTTTTTTTCTAATTTATAATTTTAATATCTGTAGTGTGCAAAAGCTTTATTTGCTTCTGCCATCCGATGGGTTTCTTCACGTTTGCGAATAGCACCCCCTGTTTCGTTGGCAGCATCCATAATTTCGTTTGCTAACCTACTGGACATGGTGCGACCGCCTCTGGAGCGAGAGAATTGTACTAACCAACGAAGTGCTAAGGTCGTCCCTCTACTTGATTTGACTTCCATGGGTACTTGATAGGTTGCTCCTCCTACTCTACGAGCTTTAACTTCCACCAAAGGAGTTATATTTTTAATTGCTTGCTCGAAAGTTTCTATAGGATCGTTACCGGTTCTTTCTCTTATGGTTTCCAGAGCTTGGTAGACAATTATTGTGGCTAGAGATTTTTTACCACTTTTCATTATCCTCCGAATGGTCATGCTTACTAGAAGGCTGTTGTAAACTGCATCTGGAGGTATTGCTCGTTGTTTTTTATTTTGGCGACGAGACATTCTTTTTTTCCTTGACCTCTACTTGTTTCAAATCTTGTTATTGAATCCAGGCTTTTACCGTTCCGATCGCGCTCTCTACATTCGCTTTATCTACATAGCCGTCGCGATCGCGCTCTTTGCTTATTGTTAATAATTTCAAGAGCTTCTGCCTGCAATTTAATTCTGGCAAAACTTAACTGTTCTATTTAGGTCGTTTAGTTCCGTATTTAGAACGACCCTGACGGCGATCTTTTACCCCAGTTGCATCTAGAGTGCCGCGTAATATGTGATATCTAACCCCAGGTAAATCTTTGACCCGACCACCGCGAATTAATACAACTGAGTGTTCTTGTAAGTTGTGACCTATACCTGGTATATACGCTGTAACTTCAAATCCAGAAGTCAGACGAACCCTTGCTACTTTCCTTAGAGCTGAGTTAGGTTTTTTTGGTGTAGTTGTATATACTCTGGTACAGACACCGCGACGCTGCGGACATTGCTTGAGCGCCGGAGATTTAGTTTTCTTCTTGGCTTTGTAACGTTCGTTACGAATAAGTTGCTCTATGGTGGGCATGAGTTTGCTTTTCTTTACCTGAAACCAGGGTCGTACTTAGGTTTTAAAAATATGTTGACAAAGAACTATTTTACCTAGACTTTAGCGTTAATGTCAAGGAGCAGAAAAGGAAGATTCAACGGAAAATGATAAACCGCAACTACAGTGAGAAGAGGAGTTGGGATTTTCAAAACGAAACCCACCTCCCATGAGGTCTTCAGAGTAATCTATTTTCAGACCTCGAACATAGGGGTAGCTTTCTTCGTCTACTACTACGTCTATGCCTTCTATTTCGGCACGGCGATCGCCATCGGATACAGTTGAATTATTCTCTAGTTCCAGAGTATAAAACAAACCAGAACAGCCGCCCGTTTTAACTCCTAAACGAAATCGGCTGTTTGGTTGAGAGCGACTGCTCTGTAAGCGTTTAATTTCTCTAGCTGCAGCTTTACTAAGATTAATCATTGGTATAAGAGTTAGTGGTTAGAAATAACTGTTTATATAACAAAGTACCAACTAACAGCTACCAATAAAATTATGCTCTAGCGTAATCGTCTTGAAAGCGAATGATATCGTCTTCTCCCAAATATTCGCCGTTTTGAACTTCAATCAAGACTAATTTAATAACTCCTGGGTTTTCCAAACGGTGAGCAGTACACTGGGGAACATAAGTAGATTGATTGCTGCTAAGAATTTTTTCAACCTCTCCGCAAACTACTTTAGCGGTACCGGAAACAACAATCCAGTGTTCGCTGCGGTGGTGGTGCATTTGCAAGCTCAAGCGATGCCCTGGATTAACTTCAATACGTTTAATTTTATATCCTCGACCTTCTTCAAGAGTGGTAAAAGAACCCCAAGGACGTATTTCGGTAGCGGAAACTGTTGAGCTCGAAATAGATTGTGGTAAAGATATAGTTGCTTGAGAAACTTCCTTAGACTTAACCATGCTTTTTTTCCTGAATTAGTGTATTGCTCCTGTTGCCAAAGATAACAAAAAATACTTAGACTTAGAAGCGATCGAGTAACTAATTCGAGCATAAATAAGAACTCTTCATCCTAAAACGGATTTGCTTTATAAATGCTTTAAAAAATTGCCCCTCGACTTTGGATAAAAATAGCAATAACTAGTTACTTTTATCGATAAAAATACCGATACCATTATGAACGCGAGCAACAGATCGAGCAGGACGATCGATTAATTGACCTCCTAAGTATAAGGACGTAGAACTCCCCCCATCGAGATTTAAAGCGTCTACTGCTCCTAAACGCTGCATAATTTGAGCTAATTCTCCTAGAGTCGCTCCAGATCCGGAAACAGATTTGCCCACGGAGGCAATTAAGATAACCCCTCGATCGCTATTGGCGATCGCGCTTCTTATTGCAGCTTGACGACTGAAAGCATTACTAAATTTTTCTCCTGGAGCATTCAGCACAATGCGACGATTTTGTAATAATACCGGTCCAGCGCCGACAATGTTGGGGTAATTAGCGAAAACAGAAGGACTGGTTACACTTTCTAGAACAACTCGATCGCCAACTGAGAGATATATGCTGCTTCCCCGATCGCCTCTTTGGGTAAGTAAATAACCATTTTTAGGAATGGGAATGGTTATTTTCCCAGCTATCCCCCCATCCAGTTGTCTGACGACTCGATTATTGATAACGAGGAAAATAGTTTCGTTATCGGTCATAGGAGTGTAATTTTCTCCCCATTCCTTGGTATAGCGAGCCATACCTTTTTGCACGTACCCCGTATTAAAAAAGAAGATGGGAATGCGCTTATTTCTGGCAGTGATTAGAGTTTCGTGCAGACTCAGACGCGCAATTTCTATGCGACCTCGGTTGTCCCAAGCGATCGCACCTCGGTTGAGAATTGGACCGCTAAGCCAACGACCCGATCGCTTAATTGCTCCTAAAGGTAACTGATTATTGCGATTGAAAAAGCCTCCATTGATAGCTGCTACAGCTCCCTGCAATCTGGCTGTTGTTACTAGAGGTGCAGTTCCCTGTAAATTAAAAGGATTGACAGTAATTGGTGCCAGTTTAATATTAGTCGCTCGCTGGTCAACTTCTAACCAAACCACGGGAAATTCTTTTTTTTGTCCCGTGGGGATATTAACACCTCTGGTATCTAAGCTAACCAATTCTTTACGCCAGCGCAGTCCTGGCGCCCAAAGAATATTTTGCTTTAATTTAGAAGGATTTGAGTTAATATCCACGATTAAGCGGTGAGGATTGGAGGAGCTAGAAACTTGCAAACCATTACCTGTTGGTATGTTCAGGCGTAATACAGTTTGAGTTTCAGAGTTTTCTAAGAAAAATAATGGCGATCTCGCTTCTGGCGAGGTGGTGCGCGCACCGCTTAGGGGATCTCTTCGAGAGCGATCGTCGGGAATTGGAGATGAAGTAATTCTGCTAGTATCTCTATCTTCCAAAACAGGGGATGGGGCAGGAAAACGCTTTATTAGACTGGATTTAGCGGTTGCAGACATGGAGATCGCTCCTTCTGTTTTTACCTGTGCGGCTTGCCAAAAAGTGGGGCGATCTAGCTCAATAATAATTTGCTGTCCTTGGGGTCTATTTATGCGGCGCACGTTTTGTATTTGCGCTTTAGGGGAGTTAATAATTAGGTTATTTCCCCTAACTCTCACTTCCCAGCCAGCAAGTTTAGCAAAATCTGTAATATCTAGATAGCGATAAGAACTGACAAAATTAGTTTCGAGTATAGTGGGTTTGCTAGAGTCAGATGAGAACCACTTTACAGGCTGTATTTTAGGATTGTCTGTATTTAGTAGCTCCAACCCTAAATATTCCATTACTCCTATATCGGCTAACCCAGTGCGAAGTTCTCTTCCTCGGTACCACTGACTCCAGGCTACTGGTAATTGGCGATCGTTAAGATATATTTTTTGTCCTTGACTTATGAATCTCGATCGCTTTTGTTTATTGGCGACTGTTGCTTCTGAGGGAATAGGGAATAGGGAACGGGGAACAGTTATTGAAAATTGTTGGCTTCGAGGGAATGTTATTTCCTGTTCCCTTTGATTCCCTATTCCCTGTTCCCTATTCCCTGTTCCCTTTGATTCCCTATTCCCTATTCCCTGTTCCCTGTTCCCTGTTCCCTGTTCCCTTTGAGCTGAAATAAGATTGCTGCTTTCTGTAACAGCACCTCGCGCCTGGCAATCAAACAAGCATCTTGTCGGCGCAAGTGACATTGAATAAACTCCTGCTGCCATCGCTGATAAGAATGACAAACAGCTCAGAGATTTTCCGATTTTTTGTTGCAACTGCTTAACATTAATTTGACGAGCGAAAAGCCGCGTAATTCTTCTATTCATTTAGCAAAATAGATCGACTTTACTGTAATTAGTTTGAGGACGTGCAAGTCAGACTTGTTAGATAATTAATTAGTTTTTGTCGATTGAACTGGATGTAATGCATAATAAGAATACATTAAAAGTATGGCAATCTCGGCAATAAAATCGTCTGAGTTCGTAAAAATTTATCCTCAGCTTAAAAAACTCGATCGTATGTGAGTAAGCTATAAGTTTAGTTTAGTAAAACAAATTTAAAATCGAGAGGTGGTTAAAAAAAAATTTCTATAATGTTTCTAGATTGTTAAGCAAACTGGAACGAGGGGGCAAAAATTTCCTTTAAAGTAATCTGGGAAAATTTATAACTAAGATGCTTGCTGTTGTGCGAACACAATAAGAAAGATCGCGAAGACTAGCTACTTTATTATTTATTGTTGAAACTCCAGGAGGAAAAAGCAAGAAAAGTTCTTAAATTACTAACGGGGTCGATAACTCCTGTGCTTAAATTGTAGATTTTGCTTTGTTTTTAGTTGTGCGAAGGTAAATTATCAATTGGCGCTCTCGACCAAAGCATCTTAAAATTCGGCAAATAAATTTGTAGAGGAAAAAGAATGAAACAAAAAAACACAAATAAGCAGGAACAACAAACTCCCTACCAAGGTCAAAGATGGTTAGTGGAAGAGCGAGATGCTTGTGGTGTTGGCTTCATTGCCGATCGCAATGGTAATAGCACTCACAAACTAATAAATATGGCTCTATCTGCATTGGGATGTTTGGAGCATCGGGGTGCTTGTAGTGCCGATCGAGACTCTGGGGATGGCGCAGGTCTGATGACCGCAATACCTACTCAATTGTTTCACTCTTGGTTCGAGTCGCAAAATATCCCCACCCCAGAGGCAGAAAAATGGGGTGTGGGTATGGTATTTTTGCCTCAAGATCCCGAAGAAGCTGCTGCTAAAAAACAATTCGTCGAAGAAGTAGTAGAGAGCGAAAACTTGACCGTCTTGGGTTGGCGAGAAGTGCCAGTAGTCCCAGAAGTATTGGGGAGACAAGCAAGAGAAAATCAACCCCACATCGAACAAATTATCGTCACCTCAAAAGATAATTTAGCAGGGGATCGTCTAGATCGAAAACTATACGTAGCCAGATCTAGAGTAGGGAAACTCCTTTCAGATAGCTTTTATCTTTGTTCCTTCTCTTGTCGCACGATCGTCTATAAAGGCATGGTGCGATCTTCAGTTCTAGGAGAATTTTACCAAGATTTAAAAGATCCCAACTACCAAAGCTCTTTCGCAGTTTATCACCGTCGTTTCAGCACCAATACTATGCCTAAATGGCCCTTCGCTCAACCAATGCGGTTGTTGGGTCACAATGGGGAAATTAACACCCTCCTGGGCAATATAAACTGGATGATGGTAAGAGAAGCTAATCTAGAAGTTCCTGGGTGGAGTAAAAAGGAGTTAGAAGCACTCACGCCGATCGTTAACTGCGATAACAGCGACTCCTACAACCTCGATAGCGCCCTAGAATTGCTAGTGCGTACGGGACGCAGCCCCCTAGAAGCAGTTACAATTTTAGTACCAGAAGCTTATAAAAATCAGCCAGAATTGGCAAAATATCCCGAAATTGTCGATTTTTACGAATATTATAGCGGTCTTCAAGAGCCTTGGGACGGGCCTGCTTTATTAGTTTTTAGCGACGGTAAAGTCGTGGGTGCTACCCTCGATCGCAATGGTTTGCGTCCCACTCGCTACTCCATCACCAAAGATGGTTTGGTAGTAGTCGCCAGTGAAGCAGGAGTAGTAGATTTACCAGAAGCTGAGATCGTAGAAAAAGGCAGACTCGGTCCAGGATGCACGATCGCTGTAGATTTAGAGAGCAAGGAAATCCTCAAAAATTGGGAGATCAAACAGCGCATTGCTAAGCAGAATTCTTATGGGGAATGGGTGCGGAAGTATCGTCAGACGATCGAAGCGCAACCGTTTACTTCTGTAGAGACTATTAATGAAAGGTCTGCAGAACGATCGGCAGATTTATTGCGCCATCAAACGGCTTTTGGCTACACGGCAGAAGACTTAGAAATGATTATCGCGCCCATGGCTCAAAATGGAAAGGAGCCAACTTTCTGTATGGGTGACGATATTCCCTTAGCGGTATTATCTGACAAACCGAGACTGCTGTACGACTATTTTAAACAGCGCTTTGCTCAAGTAACTAATCCAGCGATCGATCCTCTGCGAGAAAGTCTGGTAATGTCTTTGAATATGCAACTGGGTAAGCGTGGTAATTTATTAAATCCCCGTCCCGAAGACGCTAGTTTATTGAAACTGGAAACCCCAGTATTAAATGAGGCTGAATTAACAGAAATCGAATCTTCAAACTCGAACTCAGTCAAGTTGTCTACTCTCTACGACATCAAAACTGGGCCAAAAGGTCTAGAAACTGCTGTAAACAACCTCTGTCAGCTAGCCGCAGAAGCAGTAGAAGCAGGGGCAGAAATTACCATTTTGAGCGATCGCGCGCCTCAAGAAATAACTTCCGACCACAGCTACATACCCCCCCTATTAGCAGTAGCAGCAGTTCACCACCATCTCATCGATCGAGGACTGCGGCTGCAAACTTCTTTGGTTGTAGATACGGCTCAGTGTTGGAGTACTCATCATTTCGCTTGTTTAATTGGTTATGGTGCTTCCGCAATATGTCCCTACCTGGCGATCGAAACAGTAAGGGAATGGTGGCACGGCGCTAAAACCCAAAAAGCCATGGAAACAGGGAAAATAGAAGCAATTTCCCTCGAACAAGCCTGCAAGCAATATAGAAAAGCAGTAGAAGCAGGTTTGTTGAAAATTCTCTCTAAAATGGGGATTTCTCTTCTATCTTCTTATCACGGGGCACAAATTTTTGAAGCGATCGGTCTGGGAATGGACGTGGTTAACCTCGCATTTGCAGGAACCACTTCTCGTTTAGGTGGTATCAGTTTAGAAGATTTAGCATCCGAGACGATCGCCCATCACAGCCGCGCTTTTCCCGAACTTAAGAGCAAAAAGCTAGAAAATTTCGGCTTTATCAATTACAAGAAGTCGGGGGAATATCACATGAATACCCCCGAAATGGCAAGAACATTGCATAAAGCAGTCAGGGAAAATGAAAATGGCAATGGCTACAACCACTACGAAGTCTATAAAAAATACTTACAAGATCGTCCAGCTACAGCGCTGCGAGACTTATTAGATTTCAACAGCGATCGCGCTTCTATCTCTATAGACGAAGTAGAAGCCGTAGAAACAATTGTCAAGCGCTTCTGTACGGGAGGAATGTCTCTAGGTGCTTTATCGCGGGAAGCGCACGAAACCCTGGCGATCGCCATGAACCGTTTAGGGGGTAAATCTAATTCTGGAGAAGGGGGAGAAGATCCAACCCGATTTAAAACCCTCAATGACGTAGATAATAATGGTAATTCCCCCACTTTCCCCCACCTCCAAGGTCTGCGCAACGGAGATAAGGCTAGTTCTGCCATTAAACAAGTAGCTTCTGGACGTTTTGGGGTAACTCCAGAATACCTAATGAGTGCAGATCAGATTGAAATTAAAGTCGCTCAAGGGGCAAAACCAGGAGAAGGAGGTCAATTACCAGGTAAGAAAGTTAGTGCTTACATCGCTTCTCTAAGGCGATCGAAGCCTGGAGTAACTCTAATTTCGCCCCCTCCTCACCACGATATCTACTCCATTGAAGACCTAGCCCAGCTAATTTTCGACCTGCACCAAATTAACCCCAGAGCTAAGGTATCGGTTAAATTAGTAGCAGAAATTGGCATCGGTACTATTGCGGCTGGAGTAGCTAAAGGCAATGCCGACATCATCCAAATTTCCGGTCACGATGGCGGTACGGGGGCATCTCCATTAAGTTCTATTAAGCACGCGGGAGTTCCTTGGGAATTGGGCTTGACAGAAGTACACCGAGTATTGTTAGAAAATAAACTGCGCGATCGAGTCATTCTCCGCGCTGACGGCGGTTTGAAAACTGGTTGGGACGTAATAATGGCAGCCTTAATGGGCGCAGAAGAGTACGGCTTCGGCTCCATTGCTATGATTGCGGAAGGATGCTGGATGGCGCGAGTTTGTCATACTAACCAATGTCCAGCAGGGGTAGCAACTCAAAAAGAAGAACTGCGCAAGAAGTTTAAAGGGATGCCAGAACACGTAGTTAACTTCTTCTATTTTCTCGCCGAAGAAGTGCGATCGCTCCTAGCAAGGTTGGGCTATCGCAGTTTAGATGACGTTATCGGTCGCAGCGATTTATTAACCCCTCGGACAGATGTTAAGTTAACTAAGACCAAAGCTTTGAATCTAGATTGTCTGATTAATTTGCCAGACGTGAAGAGCGATCGCAGTTGGTTGAACCACGAAGAGGTTCACAGCAATGGAGAAGTTTTAGACGATCGCATCCTAGCAGATCCAGAGATTCAAAAAGCCATTCGCGAGCGCGGAATCATAACACAAAATATCGAAATAGTCAATACCGATCGAACAGTTGGGGCGAGACTTGCTGGGGCGATCGCCTCTCAATATGGCAACAACGGTTTTGAAGGGGAAATAACCCTTAAGTTCAAAGGTTCTGCTGGTCAGAGTTTTGGCGCATTTAACCTCAACGGCACCAATTTAATCCTAGAAGGAGAAGCCAACGACTACGTAGGGAAAGGAATGAACGGTGGCGAAATAGTAATAGTCCCGCCAACTGAAGCCACTTACAATCCTGCTGACAACGTAATTATTGGTAATACCTGTTTGTACGGTGCCACTGGAGGCTATTTATTTGCCAACGGACGGGCTGG
>JAAUYD010072288.1_pt1 | contig 11722 bp, 11 predicted proteins | sample 7278101 | NCBI WGS metagenome assembly JAAUYD01 (sample SAMN14350128, study PRJNA611818) | marine sediment metagenome | isolation source: surface marine sediment (0.6m) | place: French Polynesia: Moorea | collected 2018-08 | reverse complement strand
TGGCTTATTATGTTGAATGGCATTTAAAACAAAAATTAGCCCCTTTATTATTTGAAGATGAAGAAATTGATGATAACTATCAGGATGTCATCAAAGCTCGTCGCAGTGATTCTGCTGTTGCTAAAGATAGAAAGAAACGCACTGAAGATAACTTACCCGTTCATAGCTTCCGTACTTTACTAGAAGATTTGGGAACAATTTGCTTGAATACAGTGGAGTGTACTTTAGAGAGTGGAAAATACGTTTTTGACAAGATAACCCGACCCACTCAACTACAACAAAAAGCTTTAGATTTGTTAGGTATTTCTTCTATTTGTACCCAGTAATGACCGATAGCTAATTCTGTGTATCCCTCATGCAGCATACATTATGGCATTTTGTCAAAGGGGAAGTTCAGTTACAAGGAAATGATTAAAGCGATCGCAAGACGTAATGAGATTCAGAGGTTGTTGAGGAAACTGGAAACCCTAGAGAAACAAGTTAATGCAGACAAATCTCAGAAGAAGAGAAAACCTCGTCAAAGAGCATTAACTACGTTGGTGATGGAGTTGCTGGCACAGGTGGAAAGGCTGCAAGAGGAAATGGAGTGGATTAAAAAGCAGTTTAGCCAGCAATTATCCACTGTTCAATTGTGTTGAGAAATCTCTACTAGAGAATCATCGAGAGTTCAGGGTTATCTCCGTATATCTACCGAAAGCTAGATAACTTGTTGCTCTTAACTAGGGTGGTTTTACTCAATATTGGGGTCGAAAGCCATGTTAATATCTAACTCAAATGAATGTTTTGAAAGGATTGATTGCCATGCGCTCTGATGACATCGAAGTATTAGTTATTACAGTCTTAACTTCAGTTTTTTCCTTATTTTTTACTACCTTATGGGCTTTTTAAGCCAATAGTAGCTCAAAAACTTTAAAAGGAATATTCAAGTAAATTTCTCCTTTTTTTTAGGACAATAACCAAGCTCTTTATTTAACTTTCTAATATTTGCTTATTACTACCACTACCCGCTATGTCATGTTTTTATCTGTTATTGGGAAAACTAATCACAGAAGAAGTCTCTTATCCTTAGTCAATGGAGTTAGACATTATGGGGTCCAATTCTCGCCTAGTTATCCCTAATCAGAAGATGATAATGTCGAGAATCAGTTCTTTGCTTTGTGGTCATTTCTCATAGATTAGACTTTTCTAGAATCAAGTTTAGATTCTGTTGTTTCCTAATTGTTCATGTTCATTTTTTTGTTTTGGAAATCTATTCATAGATTTCTCAGTTAACTATTATTGGAGTCATCCCTGATGGAGTTTTTGGGTACAAATCAAAATCCTTTAGAAGCAGCAGGAATATTAATTCCTGAAACCACAGATAATCCCTTAAAATTATCAGACAATAATTCACAACAGTTCAATAGTTTTGAAAACGAACAAGTAGAAGAAATAGCAGACTTATTAGCTGCTTCTAGTCAAGAAATGACCATCCCTGTAGTAGAAGAAATTACTGTTATGGGAGATATAACAGGAGATGGAGGAGTTGATTTAGATGATGCAAGACAATTATTACGTAGTTATCGTCCAGGTATCGTAGAACTGGATGATCCCAGAGATATTAATGGAGATGGTCGACTTTCTTTAAAAGATGTCAGAGATTTAGGGTTACAAGTTAGAAGAAATACCGATAAAAATGCACCTGAGCTTTTAGCTAGTTTAGTTAATGATACAGGAAGTTTAAATAATGATCAATTGACCTCAGATGCGAGTATTTCAGGAACTTTAACCGATGAAAGTTTGATGACTCGATTTTTAGCCGGGTTTAATGATACTCCTGTAGATGACTATATCAATATCTTAGGAATATTGAATGAAGATGGGACATTTTCTCTTGATGAAACCCAACTAGAAGAGATTAATAATAATAATCCTTTATTAGAAGGGGAAAATACCTTACATTTATTTACTAAAGATCAATGGAATAATATTACAACTCTTGATCTTGATTTTATTTTAGATAGTAATGCACCCAATATAGGAGTTTCTTTATTAAATGATAGAGGAATTAGTGATAGTGATAATATTACTAACGATCCCACTTTAACAGGAAACATTACCGATTTTAGTGAGATAGAAACCCTTGAATTAATAAATGATTTAAGTTCAAGTTCTATTGATATTACTAATTTAATTGAAGCTGATGGTAGCTTTACAATTAGTGAAAGTATTTTAGAACAAATTAATAACAATTCTCCATTATTAGATGAAGTGAATTCTTTCTCTTTTATAGGAACAGATAGTGCAGGAAATGTTAGCGATCGCATTGTATTTGATTTTACTTTAGATACGAATTCTAGTTTTCCCACAATAACAACAGATTTCAGTCAACCGATTACAGAAACAACTCTATTAACGGGAAGTATTGTTGAAGATTTATCTGGTTTAGATAGCTTAACTTATAGTTTTAGTAATATTGAAAAAATTGATATTATTGTCGATGAATTTGGCAATTTTTCTCAAGCTTTTGATTTAATAGGAGTAGAAAATGGAATTTATGATTTAATAATTGAATCATCTGATATTGCTGGAAATGGTCTAGGTTTAATAACAGCAATTGTAACAGTTGGGGATATAATTCCTCCGGAGTTAAGCATCGGATTAACTAATGATACAGGAATAAGTGACACCGATAATATTACTAACAATCCTACTTTAACAGGAACTATTACCGATTTTAGTGAGATAGAAACCCTTGAATTAATAAACAATTTAAGTCCAAGTTCTGTTGATATTACTAATTTAATTGAAGCTGATGGTAGCTTTACGATTAATGAAAGTATTTTAGAACAAATTAATAACAATTCTCTTTTATTGAATGGCAACTATTCCGTTTCTTTAGTGGGAACAGATACCGCAGGAAATGTTAGTGTTCCTCTTGAATTCAATTTTGCTTTAGATAGACAAGATCCTAGTTTAAGCATCTTTTTGATTTCGTTTCCTGGGGATGGGGCTGATTTATTAGGAGGAAGTGTTCAAGATAATCAACTGGGAGATACAGGAGTTGCTAGTTTAACCCTTCAAATTGACGAAGGAGAAATTACTGATATTCCTTTTTCAGAAGGTGAACAAATTAATGTCAATTTAAATGATTTTAATTTAACATCAGGGGAACATTTATTTACGGTTACTGCGACTGATATTGCTGGAAATAATACAACATTTAGTGAAAGTCTTTTGATTGATAATGTTTCGGCAGAATTAACCATTGGATTAACTAATGATACAGGAAGAAGTGATAATGATAATATTAGTAATGTCTTAAGAATAACAGGAACTTTAATTGATGATAATACTATTAATACCTTTGAAGCAGGATTAAATAATGGTGGAACTTTAGATGTTTTAGATACGTTACAACCCGATGGAACTTTTATCTTTGATGAAGCTAAATTACAAGAGATTGCAACAGCAAGTGGGATTGATTTAATACCAGGAGAATATACACTGAATGTCATCTTTAATGATGGTGATTTTGTCTTTGCTACCCTATTATTTTCTTTTACTTTCGACCCAATTCCTGCTTTTCCAACAGTAACAACAGATTTCAGTCAACCGATTACAGAAACAACGCTTTTAACAGGAAGTATTGTTGAAGATTTATCAGGTTTAGATACCTTAACTTATCGTTTTGATGATGGAGAAGAAATCGATATTATTATCGATCAATTTGGCAATTTTTCTCAACCCTTTGATTTAACAGGAATAGCAAATGGAATTTATGAGTTAAGAATTGATTCAATAGATATTGCTGGAAATAGTGTAAGTCTAGCAATAGAGAATATAACAGTAGGTGATATAAATATTCCTGAGTTAACTATCAGATTAGTTGAAGATACAGGAATTAGTGATAGTGATAGTATTACCCAAAATCTTTCTTTTGTTGGTACAGTAACAGATGAAAGTGAGATTACAATTTTAGACGTAACTTTAAATAATTCTTCTACAGGTGTTAGGAATACCCTCTCTATTTTAGATCAAGTACAACCCGACGGAAGCTTTACCATAGATGAAGCAATTTTACAGGAAATTAACCAAGGTCAACCTTTAACTGATGGTAACTATCTGTTATCTATTGAGGTAAGTGATTCAGCTGGAAATGCAGGAACTTTATTGAATCCTTTCTTATTTTTAGATACAGAAAATCCCAGTTTAACCATTAATACCCCTATGGATAATGGAGTCATTAATGAAGGCGATCGCTTAACAGGAAATACTGATGGAACTGGTTCCGAAATAGCAACAATTAGTTATCAATTTAATGATGGTGTAGAAATTCCGATTACTGTTGATAATGAAGGGAATTTTGCTCAAGAATTAGACCTAATAGGGTTAGGAGTGGGAGAACAGTTATTAACAGTAACTACTGTGGATATTGCAGGGAATGAAACTATCACCAATTTAACCCTTAATATTCCCACCTGTAAATTATCCGTTGCTGAACAGAAAACTTCTCTACTCTCTAACGGCGATCGCTAAAAAACTAAGGAGCGATCGCCACAAAAAATCCGTGCAGAAGTCTGTTCTGGGAGCAGGAAAGCGGTTCGCGGCGATTTTCCGCGAACCAGACTTACAAAAGAGTTCGGATTTAGCTTTTAAAATTAAATTATGAACACAGAAAAATAAATTGATTACATTAATTAAATGGCTGTTTCTGGGAACCAAAATTGTTGCCATTCCCCGTTGAGTTCAACGACTTTAAGAATAGCTAAAGCTTTACTTCCAAGAGAACTCCAACTCATTCCTTTCCGTTTTTGACGATGACCAATTACAAGATCAACGGCTTTTTCCACCCGTCCACTCCCAATAGATTTACCCGCTTTTGGACGACGTTCATAGTCGATGATTTCCGATTCATGTTTCTTAAAATAAGTCTTTAATTCTTCAAATAGTAATATTTCTGGAGAGTCTGGGTCATAAATATCTACTTCTGAAGAAATAGCTACATCAGTCTTTATTATCTTATTAATTTCTTCATTTTCTTGTTGCCACTCTACTGAAACTTGTCCAGCTTTATTAACAATAATTTGCCAAATCTTTTGATCTGATAATAGTTTTTTCCCACTGATTCTTTCTACTAACTTTTCTACCTCTTTGTAACTCAGACGATTACTATAATATCCCACTAATTCCTGTAGGAGAGGACTAATATATTCACTCCTCAATTGATAAGTTAACTGAAAATAATGACAACTCTTACCATTTATTAGATACTTCTGTAAAGGAAAGGTAATTTGACCATGAATTGTCTTAACTGTGATGGGGTGACTGCCATTACACTTTACCCCACTCTCTTTTTTTTCTCTTCTGTAAATTGTCTTTGCCCCTCTTCTAAAAGGTATCTTGTTAATTCTGGTAGCATTTCTTTTAATATTATAAATTACCTCTAATTGTCAGACAAGGTTTGGCTTCGTTTTGCGATCGCTACTATTTTCCCGTGCTCACCACCGATTGTTGCTGGATCTTTGTGGCGATCGCTCCTTAGATTTTAGCGATCGCCGTATCGTAGTGGTTGGCGGTTGCTTCGGTACCGGCGAATAAGTTACATCAAAATATGAAGATTACGGTGGCGATCGCCTTCTGAACGCGTTTGTTTATTTAAGAAAGCAGCGTTGCTTCGCGTTTGTTTCGCTTTTTTGCGCCTTCGGTCTATTGTAGCGCGTGATTACAGCTTATCTGTAAGTCTCACATCATAAAGCACGCGCTTACAATGACCTCTAGGGGCGCAAAAAGCTAGTTGGTGCGCTCGGCTAACTGGTTATGTCCGATATCTCCTGATTCATAGCCACTCTTCTCTCTAAAATGAATTAGTCACATAATCAACATTTTACCTTGATTCTGTTTCCAATTCATTTCTATTTGCATTAAGCAACGATACTTGACAATAAAAAAATGCTGAAAATTCGTGTAATTCTCTCACTGACTGCATTATAAGCGATTATCTTATATCGAACTCAGGTTTCCAGGTTCCACCATAGACGTAGTGGGGATTATTATCACGAACTTGTTGCCAACATTTTGGACACATAAACCACCATTGCTGGGAGGAATCAATTTGCACTCGGTATAGTAATTTCGAGGAGATATGGCAGCGATCGCATTCTTTTTGTCTTATCCGTCCCATAGCTGATAAAGCATACCCTAATTTTAGAATATTGAGAGAGATTAATTTTAATCAAGAAGAACAAGAAATCCTCACTTCCTATAATAATTATGAATGGTATTCAGTGGCAACCTCTGAAAGAATTGCCGAATTAAAATCTTATGCCGAAGCAACCTCAAATCAAAAAAAAACAGTTATTTTACAGTTATCTTCTTTTGATTTAGAAGCAATTCAAGCGCAAGCAAAAGAGAAAGGGATCTCTGATCAAACCTTAATCTCTAATATTTTACATGAATATGTAATGGGTCGTTTAGTTGACAGTTAAAGTAACGAATCCATTAAATTCATCAAGTGAACAAGATCATTATCTAATTCTTGTGTAACTGATTGGTGAGTTAAATGGTGTTCTAAAATGCCTTTAAGAGAGATTAATTTTAAGCTATTTTCTGCTAGAGTATTGGCGATCGCATCTACTGCCCCTAAATAACCAATGGCCCCTAAATCCATTAACGCCGAGCGACGCACCTGTAATGTTGTTTCTTGCAATGCTTTAACCAAGATTTCCCCATACATAGGATTCTCAGTCAACTGGTATAATGCTCTGGCTGCTGCAAATTGTACTTTCGGTACAAAATGCTCTAAAAACGGCTCAATCAAAGAAATGGCGTTTTTTGCCTGTAACGTCCCTAACGCCTCTAAAATCGCCTCATAAGGCTCACTGAGATGGGGTTTTCCTTCTATCTGTTGCGCTGCTGCCACACCTCCATTTAACAAGGAAATCAACCCTGGAATGGCTCGCTCATCCCTTAACATTTCCAAAGACTGGGCTGCAGACTCCCTTACATAATAATCACTGCAATTTAACGCTTCTATTAACGCCGGAACCACCGAAACGTCTCCTAATTTTCCTAACGCTTTAGCTGCGTTGCGTCGTAGGGGATAACCCCCATCAGGAGAGCGATCGCTTTCATCTTCTAATGCTTTTAATAACGCTTTGATGGCAATCGGTTCATTCACCCGAAACCGCCCGATCCACCAAGCTGCATAATACCGGGCGCTGGGGTCGTCTGTTTGCTGTAAATTGGATAAAGCTTGTTCAATGGTATAGGCGGGATCATCGGTAGATCCTTGATCTACCGATGATCCGACAACTCTATCATCCTGAGAATAATTCACCATTACAGAGTTTATGATTCACTGGCTGGTGAAATATTGACGATGGTGCCACCCATACGGGTAATGCGCTGCATTTCTTCGTTCATGCGGGCATAAGGCACTTTAATAAAAAGGCTACCACTACGACGAACAGGATAACTATTTTTATCGTTGGTTTCATTTTGACGAAGGCCAGTCACTTCATAAACGAAGACACGACTAGCAGAAGAGTTATTGGCTGCGCCAATTAATGCTGATTGACCTAACATGACAAAGAATTTCCTATAACGATTATTGACTCATTTTGGATCAAGTTATAGCACAAGCAAGTGACTAAAAAACTGCTTAATTTCTAGTCAGCAGGAGTAATAGTCGCTACTTTACCACCAGAACGGCTAATGCGTTGTAGGGTTGCTGATAATTCTTTGTAAGGAACGATCAACGCTCTGCTACTACGACGAACACTGGGATAGTTTTTCGCCCCTCTTGCGCCAATACCGGAAATTTCCACTCGATAGGTTCTGTTGTCCTCATTACCAAAGGCCAGAGTACCACCAAACACTTGTTGATTGGGGGTTGCATTGTCTTTAGAGGGACGATAGGCCCAACCGTCGTTGGCACCAGAAGGACCAACCACGGCCGAGGCGGAATTTTGTCCTAATTCGGTGGCTAAACGAACGCTACTTCGTTCTAATTGAGAGCGATCGCTATTGGCGTAACCGCGATAGAGACGGAACATCCGTGTAAACCCAACGGTTTTTTGTCCGATTTGATTATTAAATCCTCGATAATAAGGAACGATATTTTCCCCAAAGTTTTCTTGATATTCTGCTGAGTCGATATAAGAATCGATGTCAGCGTCAAATCCTTGGGTTTGATAAAGATCGAGGTGATAGGCAAACTCAGCTTCGTCGTAGGGAGCGCGTCCTAAGAGATGCTTATAATTGAGTTCGATGGTGCGAGTTTGGAAGTTGTTGTAGAAAAACTTTTCTTTATAGAGTTCTGATTTAGCGACAGAACGGACAAACTCTCTGACACTGATAGAACCGTTACACAATAATGATTCTGCACTCTTGAGACGTTGGGACTTCATGATGTAGTCGTTGCCAAAAATTTGGCGATAGACTGCACGGATAACCGTTTGAGCATCTTCTTCCCTCCAGTCGGGGCGAAGTTCTACTGGAGATGTTTCTTCAAAAGCGGATGTACCGAGACGAGAGGCAGCTGTTGTCACTGGCATTTGTAGTTCTCCTTTCTCTGATTTCCCATTGATATTGATACAGAGACATTTTGAGGGTATCCTACCCTCCCTAATAGATTTATTTAATTGAGTTTATTGCTAACGATGGTCTTAGATACAACAAGACCTGGAGAAACAGAGGATTGCTAACTGCTTAAGCCAACAACCTCCCGCTTTTCCAGGTCATTAGCACTTTCTAGATGACTAGCTTAGTGCGTTGATTGCGTAATCGATGTAGGAGTTAGCTTCAACAGCAGGGTCTCCACTTAAACCGTGGTTAGCTTTAATGTACTTGAGAGCTTCAATGTACCAGCTAGGGGATAAGTCGAAGGTACGGTTGATTTCGTCGATACCAGCGATGAGGTACTCGTCCATAGGACCAGTTCCACCTGCTACTAAGCAGTAGGTAACCATGCGGAGGTAGTAACCGATGTCACGAGCGCATTTGTCTTTACCACGTTGGTCAGCAGCGAAGTTAGGCCCTTGCATTTGGGTGGTGTAGGGGTACTTCTGATAAACTGCGTTAGCAGCACCACTGATTAAGGAGCTTGAATTGCTGGTTAATGATTTTGCTGCTTCTAAGCTGGCAGAAGCTTGACGAAAACGTCCAAAAGCGGTTTGGATTTCGGTGCTGCTTAGGAAACGTCCTTGGGAATCAGCAGCGGCGACGGCTTCAGTCAAAGGGGTTTTCATTGTTTTTGTATCTCCCGATTATTTTGCTAAGTTTTCCTAGAATACGGTGTTGAAATCGTGTACGAAATTGCTCATTGACCATTTAAAGGTTTTTCTTAAGCAACAGCCTTAGCAGCTTTATCAAAGTATCCACCGATTTCAGATGCGATAGCACTACAATCTCCTTGGGTGATATTAGCGCGATCATTCACGATTGCAAGGGCTGCTTCTTTCATTTTTTCCACGCCGTTGGCAACGGAAGCACCAGGAACACCTAAGGCAACATAGGTTTCACGAAGGCCATTTAAGCAACGATCTTCGAGTACACTACCGTCTCCACTGAAGGTAGCGTAGGTGACATAGCGTAAGATGATTTCCATGTCCCGTAAACAAGCAGCCATACGACGGCTGGTGTAAGCATTTCCACCGGGTTTGATTAATTGGGGTTGCTCCGCGAATAAAGCACGAGCAGCGTTCGCAACGATGGTAGAGGCGTTGCTGGTGATGCGGTTAACAGAATCCATGCGCTTGTTGCTTTCAGCTACCATGGCACTCAGAGCGTCAAGCTGGGAAGTGGATAGGAACTCACCACGGGCATCAGCTTGAGAAACAACTCTGGTAAATGCGTCATACATTGAATTAATCTCCTACTTGACTTAATCGGTTGAGTTGGGTAGAACTAAGGATTTCCATCAGGTTGGGTGATGCTGTGCATACAGGCCACAATCTCTGTGGTTTCCTAAGTCTTGTACATAAAGTTCTCTTAAGAAACTTGAGAAACGTTGATGGTTATCCCAAAATTATCAGAGATTTTCAAGATGACCTTCATCTCTACTTGTCTCCCCTTCAAGTTAATTTTATACAATGCCTTTGTGTCATTATTTATTACATATTATTAAAAAAAATGCGGTTTTTCTGTAAAGTAATGTTAAGTCGCTGTCTTCAAACCTTTATATTGCTGAACGAGAGGGGGATCATGTTCTTTGTGATGTTGGTCTTATTTTTTTTTGTCGTCAATTGGACTGCTTCCTATGTTATGGCAATTATCCCTATTCATTTATTGACCTATGTAGGCTCTTTTTTGCAATTTATTCTTTTAATTATTGTTTTACTATTGTTTAGTTGGTTTTTTGGTGATTGAAGGAGGCAGGAGTTGAAAGGCAGTAGGCTCCAGGAGGCTCCAGGAGGCAGAGGAAGGGGAGAGGCTCCAGGGAGAAGAAGCGCGACCATTCTTCCCCTGCTACCTCTGCACAAGAAAGCACCCTCTGCTCCCGGAAAACAGATCACCAACTATTTTTGAGCGCACCCCTCATTTTTGACGAAAGCCAGATGAACGATCGCATCCCCTTGGTTAACCAAAGGATTTTGTACTCGACCAATTACCACGCCCTGAGCAGGAGAACGAATTTTTGCTTTAGTTTCTCCAAATGCGTCGGTAATCAAACCTAAAAGCTGTTTTTTCTCGATTGTATCCCCTAAGTTCACATCTAAATGCAGTAATCCACTACGAGAAGCCCTAATCCATTTCGTCTTCTCTATTTCTAGGGAAGACAATGGCATCTCTTCAGTCAGAGGATGGGCATACATTTCTAATAACTCCATCACTTGTAAAATACCTCTGACCCCAATCTCAATCCCTTGTGCATCAAAACGACAAGCTTCTCCTGCTTCATATAACAACACAGGAATACCCTGTTTACTGGCTGCTTGACGCAGGGAACCGTCACGGGTAGTAGCATGAATCATCAAAGGTGCGCTGAAAGCTTGAGCGCAACGATATGTCTCTCTATCGAGTAAATTTGCGCGAATCTGAGGTAAATTAATCCTTGGTTGGGCGGCGGTATGTAAATCAATGCCGTGGGTACTATGATTAACAATTTCTGTCATAAATAAATGGGCTAAACGGGAAGCCAAAGATCCTTGGGGGGAACCCGGAAAGGAACGGTTTAAGTCACGGCGATCGGGCAAATAACGAGATTGTTCAATAAAACCAAAAACATTAACCACTGGAACGGCAATAATGGAACCATATAAATATTTGGCCTGTATTTTTCCTAAAATTTGCCGAATAATCTCCACGCCATTGATTTCATCCCCATGAATAGCAGCACTTAACCACAGTCTTGGCCCAGTAAATTGACCATTGATCACTACCACAGGTAAAGAAATAGTGGTGCTGGTAGGGAGTTGAGCAACAGGAATTTCTAAGCGTTGTTTTTGGCCAGGGGCGATCGCGACTCCACCGATTTCTAAAGTTTGGTCGGTCATATTATACCAAATCCGGTTGTCAAACCCATCTTATCTTCTAGAAGAGGCAGGAGGCTTCTAGGCAGGAGGGTTTTCAATTGTTAACCGCTCAAGTTTTAAAGGGGGGTATCTAAAGCGGATTTGCTATTACCAATTTATGAACTACCTACGGATTCCGCTACGCTTCATCCGAGGTTTCTGTCGCTTCATCTCCCAAACTTTAGCAAACCCTCCACAGTTTTTATCTGTAGGAACTTGCCCAGAGG
>JAAUYD010149367.1_pt1 | contig 11723 bp, 10 predicted proteins | sample 7278101 | NCBI WGS metagenome assembly JAAUYD01 (sample SAMN14350128, study PRJNA611818) | marine sediment metagenome | isolation source: surface marine sediment (0.6m) | place: French Polynesia: Moorea | collected 2018-08 | reverse complement strand
CGAAGATCCGCGCGAGCCTCGGCCCCGAGCTCTCGGACTACCTGAAGCGGCTCGGCGACAGCTTCCGGGTGCTGCCCGGGCCGCACAAGGACTACGCCGCCCTGCGTGAGACCATCGGCGTGCTGAACGAGGCGCTGCTCTCGATGAAGAGCGTCGAGATGCGCTACCGCACCGGCCGCACGGGCCAGGAGAGCCGCCGCCGCCTCGATCCCTACCGCATCTGGTACCGCAGCGGCGGGCTCTACGTGATCGGCCACGACCACAAGTCGGGCGAGGTGCGCACCTTCGCGGTGGATCGCATCCGCGAGATCGGGCTCTCCGAGGAGGCGTTCGAGATCCCCGACACCTTCGACTTCGAGGAGTACACCGCGGGCTCGTTCGGCGTGGTCGCCGAGCCGGCCACCACCGTGCGCATCCGCTTCGCGAAGGAGCGCGCCCTCTACGTCGAGGAGCACACCTGGCACCCGAGCCAGAAGGCGTCGCGCGAGAGCGACGGGAGCCTAGTGCTCACCCTCGAGGTCGGCGCCAGCAGCGAGCTGCGCGACTGGGTGCTCTCGTTCGGACCCGATGCCCGGGTGCTCGAGCCCGAGTCCCTGCGCGAGGACGTCCGCGCATCCCTGGCGGACGCCCTCGGGCAGTACTCCTGATCAGTTGACCTCGGGCAGGCCGGCGGCGGGCTTCCCCGCGCGCTCGTCGACCATCATGCCGACCTTGCGCCAGCCGGACTCGGTGCGCTCGGTGATGAGGCCCAGGCGCTTCAGGTTCGGTACGACGGTGTGCATGAAGGCGCGGCTGTTGATGTCGGCGAACTCGGCCATGCCCGTGAACATGCGGGTCATGGCCTCGCCGTCGATGTCGTACTTGGGGCCGAGGTGGGCCAGCATGTCGAGCTGCTGGTTGGCGTTGAGCGCCTCGAGCACCTGGAAGGCCCAGTCCTCCATCTCGTGCATCTCGTTCTCGCTGGCCTCCTGCACGACGCGGCGCATGGTCAGCACGCCGAAGGCCGCGTGTCGCGACTCGTCCTGCTCGACCTTCTCCATCATGTGGGAGAAGAGCGCGTTGCGCGACTCGGAGCGCATCAGGTCCATGATGCCGACGGCCGTGCCCTCGAAGAGGCACTGCATGCCGAGGGTCTTCTTCTGCACGCCCTCGGCCTCGAGCAGCTCGTCGAGGAGGAACTTGAGCGTTCCGCCCACGGGGTAGATGGTGCCCATCTTGCGCTGGAGGAACTTCGAGATCACCTCGATGTGTCGGGCCTCGTCGACGACCTGGCTCGCCGCGTACCACTTCTGGTCCATCTTGTCGCAGAGGTTGGTGAGCTGGCCGCAGAGCTGGAGCGCCGCCTGCTCGCCATGGAGCAGCTGGGACATCAGGTAGGCGAGCTCGTCGAAGGCGGCGGCCTTCTGGGTGGCCTCGTCCTTGCCCATGAGGGCGCAGGCCTGGGCCAGCATCGAGCCCTCGGGATTCAGCACCCACTCGTCCTTGGTGACCGGCGTGTCCCAGTCGAGCTCGGTCTCGGCGTTCCACTGGTTGACCTTGCCCTTCTCGTACAGACGGCGGAGCTCGGCCACCTCGCTTCCGTACTCCCAGGTCCAGTTCAGGGTGAGCGGCACGTCGCAGGCGGTGTGCTTGCGAAGGCTCTCGACCGCCTGCTCGTCGACGAACTCGATCACCTCGAAGTCGCCGAACTTCTTGCGGTGCTCTTCCATGAACTTCTTCATCGCGGGGTCTCCTGGGCGCTGCCGGAACGGTTGAGTCCGGAGTGGATGAGGGATTTGACTTCGCGCTTGCGCTCGGCGACGGCGTCGGCGGCGAAGAGCGGGGTCCCGATCAGCGCCTCGCCGAACTCGCCCGAGGCGAAGTGGAAGACGGTGGCGCCGATCAGGGTCTGGATCGCGTGGCGCGGCTCGACGGGCCGGAACTCGCCGCTCTCGATGCCGCGGGTGAGCAGCTCGCTGAAGCCCTCGATCAGGGCGTCGAGCCGCTTGCTGATCATCTCGTTGGCCGGCTCGTCCTCCGGCAGGTCGTCGTCCTCGAAGAGGCTGCGCAGCACGAGGCGGGGCGTGGTGGGGTGCTCGGCCATGGCGTCGATCAGCCCGTCGATGGCGCGCTCGACGCGCTCGAGGGAGGAGCCGGCGCCCGAGAGCGCGGGGCCGATGTGCCGCTCGATGCGATCGAAGATCCGGTCGAGGACGGCGAGGTAGAGCACGTCCTTGCTGCGGAAGTGGTGGAAGAGCGAGGACTTCGACAGGCCGGCGGCCTCCGCCAGCTCGCGGACGCCGACGCCGGCGTAGCCGCGTCGGGCGAAGCGTTCCTCGGCGACGTCGAGGATCTTGTCCCGCGACGAGGGCGTGGCCGATTCGAGGCTCGCGGCGCTGTCCATGGATCTCTCCCTGGGGTCTGCGGTGCCGGACGACGGCCTCTGGACCGATCGGTCGGCAATCGGTGGATCTTAACCGACCGTTCGGTCGGGCCACAACCCGAATCGATGAGGTGCCGGTCGGGCCTCCCGGGGTCGAGCGGCCCGTCCAGGAACCTCGACCGTCCACGACCCTCGGGCTAAGGCTGGACGACCTCGACGGGGCCCAACCCCTCGAGCTGGGGGCGGAGGGCGTCGGCCGGCCCGACCACGACGATGGCCACCCGCTCCGGGTGGAGCAGGTCGGGTGCGATCGAGGCGACGTCCGTGGGCTTCGTGGCGCGGATGCGCCCCCGGTAGGTGTCGAGGGAGTCCTCGGGCAGCCCGTAGACGTCGAGGGCCACGAGGCTGCTCGCGACCGCGCCCGATGTCTCGAGCCCGAGACCGAAAGAGCCCGTGCGCAGGCCCTGGGCCTTGCCGAGCTCGATCTCGTCGGGCGGGTCGTCGATCATGCGCCGCATCTCCTCGAGGATGAGCGCGACGACCCGCCCCGTCTCCGCGACGCGGGTGAAGGTGCGAACGGCGAAGGGGCCCGCGCTGCGGCGCTCGCCGAAGCTCGAGCCGATGCCGTAGGTCAGGCCTTCGTCGGCGCGCACCCGGCCCATCAGCCGGGAGGAGAAGCCACCCGAGCCGAGCACCGTGTTGAGCAGCTGGACCGCGATGCGGCGTTCGTCGGCGCGCGCGATGCCCTCGTGACCGACGGCGATCTGCGACTGGCCGAGGTCGGGGCGGTCCACGACGATGATGCGCACCGCCTCGGGCGTCCGCGCCGGCGCAGGAGGCCCGACGGGCAGCGTCTCACCGGCGGACCAGGCACCGAAGGCGGCCTCGGCGCGCCGCTTCACGGCGGCGGGATCGACGTCACCGGCCGCGAAGAGGATCGCGTTCGAAGGGGTGAAGACGGACGCGTGGAAGTCCCGCGCGAGCTCGGGGGTGAGACCGGCCACGCTCTCGGAGCTGCCCTCGATGGGCAGCCCGTAGCGGTGGCCGTCGTAGAGCGCGCGGTAGAGCGCCCAGCGCACCAGGTTCTCGGGCTCGTCCTTCGCCCGCTCGAGGCCGGCCAGGTGCTCGGCGCGCACGCGCTCGGCCTCGTCGGCGTCGAAGCGCGGCCGCAGCACCACGTCGGCGAGCACGCCGAAGAGCGTCTCGACGTCGACGGAGAGGCCGGAGACGGCCGCGTTGAAGGAGTCCCAGGTGGACGCCACGGAGAGGGAGGCGCCGAGGTCGTCCACCACGGCGGCGAGCTCGAGGGCGGTGCGCTCCCCGGCGCCGCGCTCCATCAGATGTGCCGTGTAGGAGGCGAGCCCGGCATGCTCGACGGGCTCGTCGCTGGCCCCGCGACGGGCGGTGATCCCGAGGTCGAAGCGCGGGAGCCGTCGGTCCTCGAGCACGATGAGCTTGAGGCCGTTCGAGAGCTCCATGCGATGCAGCTTGGTGGCATCGACCACCGGAGCGTCCCGGGGCGGCGGCGGCGGCTTCTCCCAGGCGGGAATCTCGGCCGCGGGCGCGGGCGCCTCGCCGGAGAGCGATCCGGGAAGGCCGGCGCAGCCGAGCCCGAGCGCCGCGGCGGCCACCATGCCGAACGACGCGAGCTTTCGGCTCACTGCGAGGCCTCCGGCGGCTGCGTCACGTGCACGACGTTGCGCTTCTCGGGCTTGAGCCAGGTCGCGGCGACGCGCTGCACGTCCTCGGGCGTGACCGAACGGATCTCGGAGAGCCGCTCCTCGAGCGGCCGGATGCGTCCGAAGCTCACCATGTCGCGTCCGATGCGCGAAGCGAGGGCGTGGGCCGTGCCGAGCCCCTCGATCAGATCCACCTCGAGGGTGCGCTTGGCCTTGTCGACCTCGGCCTGGGTGACCCCTTCGGTCGCGATGCGGTCCACCTCGCCGAAGAAGAGGCTCTCCACCCGGCCGATGTCGACACCCGGGCGCGCGATGGCAAAGGCGTAGAAGAGGCCGGCGCGCATGAGCTCCCAGTACGCGCCCGAGGCGCCCAGCGCAGCCTGCTCGTCGTACACGAGGGTCCGGTACAGGCGGCTGGTCCGCCCCGAGGAGAGCACCGACGACAGCACGTCGAGGGCCGCTCCGTCCTCGTGACCCGTCGGCGGGGCATGCCACGCGGCGGCGAGGATGGGCGCCCGCACGTCGAAGTGCACCACGGCACGCCGCTCCCCGCGCTGCTCGGGCTCGAGCTGGGGATTGCGGGCGATGTGGTCGGAGCTGCGCAGCGGGCCCATGTGCTTGCGGATGAGTGCGAGCAGCTCCTCGGTGTCGAAGTCGCCGGCCACGGCGACCACGAGGTTGTTTGCGGCGTAGTAGTCGCGGAAGAACTCGTTGCACTCCTCGACGCCGATCTTCTCGAGATCGCTCATCCAGCCGACCGTGGGGATGCGATAGGGATGGGCCTGGAAGGCGAGCGCCAGCAGGTTCTCGAACGCGCGTCCCTGGGGATCGTCTTCGCTGCGGAGGCGGCGTTCCTCGATCACGACCTGTCGCTCGCTCTCGAGGCTCTCCTCGCTGATGTCGAGGGAGCGCAGGCGCTCGGCCTCGAGCTCCACCACGAGGGGCAGGTGCTCGGAGGTCACGTCGTCGAAGTAGACCGTCACGTCCCGGGACGTGAAGGCGTTGACGCGCCCCCCGCGCTCGCCGATGAGACGCCCGTGGGCCTCGGGGGGGAGCCGCTCGGAGCCGCGGAACATCATGTGCTCGAAGAGATGGGCGATGCCGGTCCAGCGGGCCTCGTCTCCGGATCCGACCTGGACCCAGATCTGGAACGACACCACCGGCGTGGTGTGGTCCTCGAGGGTGAGCACCGTCAGCCCGTTCTCGAGAACGGTCGTCCGGGTGCGGGCTGCGGGGTCTTCGAAGCTCGGAGCGGGTTCCGATCGAGCCGCCGACGATGCGACGAGGAGCAGCATCAGGCCGGACAGCACACCAGACGAACCGGTCCGAAGCAGTCGTTCGCGAAGGCGGGGCGGCCGCTTCATGGCGGCGGACGGTAACCAGCGGGTACCCTGCCGGCAAATCTCGAGGAGCGTGGATGGACGTCGATCAGGGCCCGGCCCCCATCGTGAGCGGCCCCGGGAGCAGCTCCGAGAGCGGCTCCGACACTGGCTCCCAGACTGGCCCCCAGAGTGGCTCCCAGAGCGAAGCCGACGAGGCCCTGCGCGACCTGCTCGGGCGCGTTCGGAGCATCGCCGTGGTGGGCATCAAGGCGGCGCCCGAAGCCGACGCCAACCGGGTGCCGGCCTACCTGCAGCGCGCCGGCTTCCGGATCCTTCCCGTGTCGCCCAAGCTCGACGAGGTGCTCGGCGAGCCCTGCGTCGCCTCGCTGGCCGAGCTCCGCGAGCCGCCCGACCTGGTGAACGTGTTTCGCGCGCCCGCCCACATCCCCGCGCACACCGAGGAGATCCTGGGCCTCCATCCGAAGCCCGCGGGCGTCTGGCTGCAGCTCGGCATCCGGCACGACGAGATGGCGGCGCGCCTCGCCGACGCCGGCATCTTCGTCGTCCAGGACCGCTGCCTGATGGTGGAACACCGTCGCCTCTTCGCGGGCTGATTCCCTCCGTGGAGCGGCTGCGCGTCCCCGTCCACTACGACTTCGCGTCGACGCTGTGCCACGTCGCCCACCACGTGATGGAGCGCATGCAGCCCCTGCTCGATCGCAACGGGCTCGAGCTCTACTGGACGCCGCTCGATCTCTCCCGGATCGTCGGCTACCGCCGGGGCGGCGCCGTGCCCGAGGCGCGGCGCGCCGAGATGCGCGAGATCGCGAGACAGCTGGACGTCGACATGGACGTCCCCGCGGTCTGGCACGACTCCCGGGCGCTGGCTGCCGCCGCCATCGCCGCGGAGGCCGCGGGCCGCGAGGTGGCGTTCCGGCACCGCGGCTTCGTCGCGCTCTTCGAGGAGCACCGGAGCCTCGAGAGCGACGCCTCCGTCATCGAGCTCGCACGCGACGTCGGGCTCGAGCTGGATGGAGACGCACTCGGAGCGGGACGCCGCGAGCTCGAGGAGCGCACGCTCTCCGCCCACCGGGCCGAGGTGAGCGGGGTGCCGACCTTCATGCTCGGGAGCTGGCCCTTCGGGGGCATCCAGACCGAGGACACCATGGCGCGGGTCCTCGAACGCTTCGCCCAGCGGGCAAGGCGCAATCAGCGCCACTGACGAGCAAGGCGCAATCAGCGCCACTGACGGGCCCTCGTGAGCGCGGGTAGGCTGTGACCATGTCCGGTGGAGGCGATCGAACGGTCTGGTCCGACGAGCGCGGCGGAGCCGTGGGCGGGAGCGGCTCGGAGTCGAAGGAGCGGCCGCGCGGCCGCAAGCGCGAGCGGGGCGTCGATCGCGCGCGCAAGAACGCGGCGGCCGACCCCGCCGACGGCGTGGCCCGCGTCCGCCGCGAGATGAAGGGCCGGCGCGGAAAGCCCGTCACGACCATCTCGGGCCTGGGCCTCGGCGAAGGCGCCCTCAAGGAGCTGGCCGGCGAGCTGAAGCGGCGCTGCGGCACCGGCGGCTCGGCCAAGGCCGGCGTGATCGAGATCCAGGGCGACCACCGCGACACGATCCTCGAAGCCCTCGAGGAGCGCGGCATCCCGGCCAAGCGCGCCGGGGGCTGACCGCTAGGCCTCGTCGCGGGGCTTGGGCTCGCTCTCGACGGCCTCGTAGCGGACGGCCCGGCTCTGCATCCAACGCACGGCGAACACGTCGGCGAGGCCGACGAAGAGCCGGTTGCCGATCCCGTACTTCGACTCGCCGAGGTGTCGGGGGCGGTGGTTCACGGGGATCTCCATCACCCGGGCCCCCTCCATGCGCAGCAGCGTCGGCAGGAAGCGGTGCATGCCGCGCAGCATCTTGACCCGCTTCGCGTGCTCGGCGCGCATCACGCGCAGCGAGCAGCCGACGTCCGTCACGGACTCTCCCGTGACCCAGTTGCGGAACCCGTTGCCGATGCGCGAGGACAGCTTGCGCACGAGGGTGTCCCGGCGGTTCGCACGGACGCCGTTGATCACGTCGGCCTCGCCGAGCCCTTCGAGCAGCTTCGGGAGATCGGCCGGGTCGTTCTGCAGGTCGGCGTCCAGGGTGGCCACGATCTCGCCGCGAACGGCCTCGAACCCGGCCGCGAGTGCCGCGCTCTGCCCCGCGTTCTCGAGCAGCGTGATCACGCGCACGCGCGGGTCCCGTGCCGCGAGCTCGGCCAGGCGGGCGGGGGTCTCGTCGCGGCTGCCGTCGTCGACGTACACGAGCTCGGCCGGACGCCCGATCGTCTCGAGCACGGTCTCGACCTCGTGGTGCAGCGGCTCGACGTTGCCCTCCTCGTTGTAGAAGGGAACGACGATCGAGAGCCAGGGTGTCGCGTCGGATGCGCTTCCTGCGTGGGACAAGGAGACGCTAGGCCTCCTGGCAGAGCAGGAAGTAGCTGTGCATGTCCTTGCCCTTGCGCGCGGCCGAGCCGATCGTCACGTGGGTGGAGACCCGCCGCAGGGTGTCGACCATGAAGCCGTAGACGAAGCGCGAGAGTCCGCGCTCGTTCACCTTGACCGGCGGCCAGCCCGGCGGCGCCGCCTGCGGCACCTGTCGGTAGTCGATCAGCACCTCGCCCCGGGCCTCGTCGGGAACCGCCACGAAGTACCCGGGGCCGGTGACCGCCGCCATCGACTGGAAGTTGAAGCCGTGGAGCGCCTCGGGCTTCTCGGGGTCCTGCCCGACCGGCCGGCAGAAGCGCTTCTCGAAGTGGGTGAACGCCGGAAGCGTGTTCTTCCCGAAGTGGCGCACGGTCTCGAGATCGGCCCGGCTCGGCGGAACCAGCTCGGCGTTGCGGACGGGCGCGAAGCCCTTCGCCGCCTCGTAGAGCCGCGCCTGGTCGGCGCGGCCGACGGCGCGGATCGCCTCGACGCGCTCGCCGTGGGTGAGGCGGTCCAGGAAGCGCGCGATCTCGCTCATCTGGATCGGCGCCGATCGCAAGCGGGTGATGAACTCTTCAGCGGGTCCTTGGGCCATGGGATCCTCCAGCGCGGCTCGGCCGGGGTGCACCTCGGGCACCTCCGAGCGCGAGAGGGTACCGTCCCGGGCCGCCGAGCGGAATTCCACGGGATGACCGGAGATCCGAGGCAAGTCGGCCCTGAGGCCGAGGAGGAGAGGGTTCTGGAGGGGATCGCAGGCCAGGCGCGACGCGGCCCGGGAGTGGCCTTGCTGCTCGCCGCGGGGCTCCTGCTCCTCGTGGGGCTCGGCTGGACCGACGTCTCGGCACCGGACGAGCCGCGCTACCTCCAGGTCGCCGAGGAGATGCGCGCGCTCGAGCACGGCCCGCGGGGCCTGCTCCTGCTCCATCTGAACGGCGAGCCCTACACCCAGAAGCCGCCGCTCTACTACGGGCTCGCGGCGCTGTTCGGCTCGCCCTTCGGTCGTGTGGACGAGACCACCGCGCGGCTGCCTTCGGCCCTGGCGGGCATCGCGACGGTCGCCGTGACCGCCCTGCTCGGAACCCGGATGCTCGGCCCCGCGGCGGGGCTCCTCGGAGCGGCGCTGCTCCTGACCACCCTCGAGTTCTCGACACTGGCCCGCCGCATCCAGCTCGACGTCCTGCTCGCCCTCTTCGAGACCCTCGCGCTCGCGACGTTCTGGCAGGTCGACCGCAAGCGCCTGTCGGCGCGCGCCGGCGCCCTGCTCTTCCACGTCTTCCTCGCCCTCGGCGTGCTGACCAAGGGGCCCGTCGGATGGCTGCTGCCCGTCCTGACCGTGCTCGGCTTCCTCGCCTGGGAGCGGCGCCTTGGCGACGCGCTTCCGCTCTTCCCGATCCGCGGGCTGCTGCTCTCCGTGGTGCCCGGCGTGGCGTGGATCAGCGCGGCCATCTCGCTCGCGCCGAGCGGCTTCGCCGACGAAGCCGTGACGACCAACCTGATCGGGCGCTTCTTCGCGGGGACCTCCCACGAGCGCCCCTTCTACTACTACCTCTACCAGTTCCCGGTCGACTTCCTGCCGTGGACGCTTGTCTTCCCCTGGGTGTTCTGGGCCTGGCGTCGACGCGCCTTCGCGAGCCCCGAGGCCGCGCCCGAGGCGGCCTCGGCCTGGCGCTTCCTCTCCGCCTGGGTGCTCGCGAGCCTGGTCTTCTTCTCGATCTCGAGCGGTAAGCGCGGGCTCTACATGGTCCCGGCCTTCCCGGCGGCCGCGCTGCTCTGCGCCGACGCCGTCCGCTTGTGGGCGCTTCGCCATGGCCGCCTGCCGAAGGGGCTCGTCGTCGCCATGGCGGTGCTCGCGGGTCTCCTCGGCGTGACGGGGCTGCTGGCAATCGGCGTCGGACTCGCGCCGCCCTTCCTGCCGGAGGGGCTGGCCCAGTTCGCCGCAGCCGTGCATGCCGAGCGACTGGTCGCCTTCGGCGTGTGCGTCGTGCTGTGCGTCGGACTCGGCAGCGCGGCCTTCGCGCGGAGTGCGCCCGTCGCCGAAATGCCCCTGCGCCGCTTCTGGATCGCCGTGGCCGGCGCCTTCGGCATCAACGCCTGCGTGTTCGCCTTCCTGCTCCCGGCGCTCGACCCGATCCGCTCGCCGCGCCCGATCGCCGAGGCGGCCGCGGCGCTCACCCCGGAGGGCGGACGGATCGGCCTCTACCGGGAAAGCCCGATGATCGGTGGGATCCGCTACTACGGCGGCCGGCCGGTCGCCCACCTCGAGACGCCGGAGCAGGTGGCGGAGTTCGTGGCCGGAGGCGGCCAGGCCATCGTGGTGAAGTCCCGCAAGCTCGAGCGCCTGAACGCCATCACGCCGGTCCGAGCCGCGGCGAGGATCCGACCCGGAAGCCGCCAGGTGGTCGTGGCGGTGCCCGATGCACCGCCCGTGGCGAGGGACGCGTCCGCACAGTGACCCGGCGTCCTCGGCGCCCTGCGTCGCGGGCGTTTCCCCCGTCGCTGCGGGCCATTGTGCCGAACGCTGCATCGCCGGATAACGCCCTGCGTCGACGCAACGCGCCAGCGACACGGCCCGGACCGGTGGGTAACCTGTGCCCGGTCGACGCATCCAGTCCAAGGCTCCCAGAGCGGGTCTCAGGTCAGACCCCGGGGAGCCCGATGGTCCGACCCACCTTCCCGGGCCCCTCTGCGAAGCGGTGGAGCGCCCGACCCGAGACCACCCCCAACCGATCGAATCCGCGACGAACCCGCGAACCTGAGGAGGGACCCATGGCCGAGACGGCAGAGCTTCGCGTTGGAGACAAGACCTACGAGCTCCCCATCATCGAGGGCAGCGAGGGCGAGCGCGCCATCGACATCAGCAAGTTGCGTGCAGATTCCGGGCTGATCACCCTCGATCCGGGCTACGGCAACACGGGCTCGTGCGAGAGCGCGATCACGTTCATCGACGGCGAGAAGGGCATCCTGCGTTACCGCGGCTATCCGATCGAGGAGCTGGCCGAGCACTCGAGCTTCCTCGAGGTCGCCCACCTGCTGATGGCCGGCAACCTGCCGTCTGCCTCCGAGCTCGAGAAGTTCCGCGAGTCGATCCGCTACCACACGATGCTGCACGAGGACTTCAAGAGCGTGTTCTCCTCGCTGCCCAAGGACGCCCACCCCATGGCGGCGTGCTCGGCGGCCGTCGGTGCACTCGCGACCTTCTATCCCGACTCCCTCGATCCGCGCGACCCCCGCGAGGTGGAGGTGTCCGTCCATCGGCTGATCGCCAAGATGCCGACGATCGCGTCCTACGCGTTCAAGCACTCGATCGGCCAGCCCTTCATGTATCCCGACAACCGGCTCGACTACGTCGAGAACTTCCTGCACCTGATGTTCGCGACGCCGTGCGAGGACTTCACCGTCGACCCGGTCGTCGCCAAGGCGATCGACCTGCTGCTGATCCTCCACGCCGACCACGAGCAGAACTGCTCGACCAGCACCGTGCGCCTCGTGGGCTCGTCCAACGCGAACCTCTTCGCGGCGATCTCGGCGGGCATCAACGCGCTCTGGGGGCCGCGCCACGGCGGCGCCAACCAGGACGTGATCGAGATGCTCAAGGCGATCGAGAACGAGGGCGTCTCGGGCCGCGAGTTCGTCGAGCGGGCCAAGAGCCGCGACGACACCTCGCGCCTCACGGGCTTCGGCCACCGCGTCTACAAGAACTTCGACCCGCGCGCGAAGATCATCAAGAAGGCCTGCTTCGACGTGCTCGAGCGGCTCGGCGTGCACTCGAAGCTGCTCGAGATCGCGGTCGAGCTCGAGGAGCTCGCGCTGAAGGACGAGTACTTCGTCGAGCGCAAGCTCTATCCGAACGTCGACTTCTACTCGGGCGTGATCTACAACGCGATCGGCACGCCGGACAACATG
>JAAUYD010263421.1_pt1 | contig 11726 bp, 12 predicted proteins | sample 7278101 | NCBI WGS metagenome assembly JAAUYD01 (sample SAMN14350128, study PRJNA611818) | marine sediment metagenome | isolation source: surface marine sediment (0.6m) | place: French Polynesia: Moorea | collected 2018-08 | reverse complement strand
CAAGGATTTAATAGGGTTTTGAGGGTACAAAAGGAGAATAATAGCACTCCAAAAACCCTTATTTTTCGTTTAGGTTGGGGGTGTTACCCCTAATTCGCCAATGACATCTTACTAAGGGGAGGGGAAGGGGGTGAGGTTTTTGCGGTAACGTTCTCATCCGGATTTCATATCATATCATGTCCGTGGGCATACCCATAGTATGTCATTGCGAGTGGAACGAAGTGAAACGACGCATAAGCCCTAACGGGCACGCTCCGCGAACACAAGGTCTTTGGGATTGCTTCCTTTCGGTCGCAATGACGGTTATTTAAACGGACATGATATCAGTTACAAACATTGGTAAAAATAATCCAAAATACAAACTCCTATGACTTTTATCGCTGCAAAGTGGACAATTGACGAATATCACCGCATGATTGCTGCTGGGATTTTATGCAATCGCCAAGTTGAATTACTCAAAGGAGAAATTCTCGAAATGTCACCAGAAGGAGAACCTCATGCTTATTCCAGTCATGAAGCGGGTAAGTATTTAACTTTCTTATTAGGTGAGCGTGTTGAGGTTCGTCAAGCTAAACCAATTACTTTACCCCAGGATTCGGAACCTGAACCAGATATAGCCATTGTCCAACCTTTAGGAAGAGATTACCGAGAACATCACCCCTATGTAGAAAATATTTTCTGGATAATTGAGTATGCCAATACTAGTTTAGAAAAAGATTTAGAAAGAAAAAGTAAAATTTACGCTGAAGCAGGGATTATCGAATATTGGGTTGTGAATCTAAAAACATTACATTTAGTAGTATTTAGAGAACCATTAAATGGAGATTATGCTACTAAATTTACACTCAATACCGGAACAATTAAACCTCTTGCATTTGATGATATTGATATTTCTGTAGAGCAGATTATTAATAAATAAGATTTGTCAAATTAATTTTATGTAAATGGCTAAAGATATTTTTCATCAACAAGTAAAAAATGCTTTAATCAAAGATGGGTGGATAATTACAGATGACCCTTTAACAATTCGTATTAGTGAAGCTATAAAAGTACAAACTAGCTTCTGAACATTTTTCTTGGTGATAAAATCAATATCTTGAGGATTAATCGCCACATAGCGCCCGTTCATCAACATAAACCAGTTAACAATAGGAGTGTTAATGTACTGATTAACCAAAGTTTTGATAATAACCTGGTTAGTCCCGTCACCAACTTTAATAAATTCTTCTAACCATAAGGGCGCTGATTCTAGGGCGTGTGATTGAACGACTTGAACAAAGAGGGGCAAGGCGGTGGTGATTCCGCCCAAACGCAACCGTGTTTCCCAGCGTGAATATGATAAATCTTTGTATACAGAACGATATTTAATGGAAAATTTCTTTGCCCAACTTAAACAATATCGAGCGATTGCTACACGTTATGATAAGCGAGCAATAAACTTTCTCGGCGCAATTTATCTTGCTGCCACTGTTATTTGGCTTAATTGATGACACACCCTAGTAGTCCACCAAAGCAATTTTGCTGGGTAGGGGGAGATGGGGGAGTGTGGGGAGAAAAGAACTTTTTATTCTCATTATTAACCTGGCATAGTTCCCTTGGCGGAGTACTAGAACTTATCCCCATTTCTAAGTAGGTAGGCATAAATAAACCAAACTATGTAAAGTAATGTAAAATCACTGAAGGCTTTGCGTAAAGCCTACGGCATAGCTTCGCTTACCGCGGAGCGTGTCCGTACCGAAGTTCGTCCCGGAGGGACTTAGGACTTATGCTTCACTTCACTTCGTTACGTAAAGCCCTTCGGCCATGGCTTCGCTTAACGCAATGACATATAGGATTACTATTTGATTTTTGAAAAACACGTAGGGTGTGTTATCTGTGTAGGGTAACGCACCATGGTGCAAAGTTTTGGTGCGTTAGACTAAAGTCGTAACACACCCTACGCATACCTAATTTTATTCAAAAATCAAACCGGATTCCTATAGTTATAAATTTTCTCACCCACCTACTTAACCTCACCGAATGTGTTTCTTGAAAGTTTATTTTCCCATCTCCACCCTAGAAGGAATAACAATATAACCAGTACTACAGTCTCCTAGTACTAGGTTGTGCTGTTCTCCCCAATACCACCAGTAAGCTCCAACATAGGCACAGATGAGGCTATCTAATTTATCTTCAACAGCTTTGAGTTCTGCACCAGTGGGAGACGATTCAAAAAAGTCAATCTCAATGAATTTGGCTGTTTGTTTTTGCCCTGGAGGATTAATATCTAAACTGGGTTCAATATGAGAGAGAATATCGATAATATAATTGTAGAGTTTTAGTAATTCTTTTTGACGCTCTGGGATGCGCCCTTTTTTATATTTGAGGATGCGTTGTAAATTAAACAAATTCACAATCGCAGGGTGCGGAAACACTTCTATTTGATATCTACCAGACTTTTGTGGTTCCATTTTCGGAGCATGGCTAAAACCGCGAGATTCTAATGCCAAACCAAAGTTAATAGTGCGTTCTGCAAAAGGTAGATTCCTATTTGCTGGATAACAACCAGCATGATATTTGCCAAAGTATTTGTGGGTGAGTTTGTCAGGTAGACGACTCCCGGTATCATTGGGGATGAGAGTGGGTGCATCTACGGCGATGATGGCTGATTCTTGTGGTTGGATGCAGTCATCTACCCAAGCGAGAACATCTGCAATTAGTTCTTGGCGATTTAGGTCGATAATTTGGAGTTTTTCATCTATTAGTTTCAGGTAGCATAGCCCACTGGGTTGGGATTTCCAGCCTAAATCGATACCAAGGAATTTCATGGAGTGGTAATTAAAAATAGGTTTGATTTAGCTATTATCAATCAATTTGCATAGAATAATCACAGGTTATGAGTGTGTTATTTCACTTCTTGCACTATAAGGCTATTGAGGAAATTAGAGCCTGAAAACCCTTGTTTAGGGTAGCCCATCTGATGGGGAATAACCATCGACTTGCCAAGCGAATCCAGTGGCTTTTCCCAGTGGTGAATGGGGGACTATTCAAGTTGAGGTCACCGTAAAAACCGATTACTTTCAATGTATAATACAAATCATTGTTGCTTATTTATTTTCTCAATTCTTACTCTTAAAGATGCATTTGCTTGTGTAGGTATTTATGTTTACTAGCTATGGTCAAGAAAATCCTGATTTTAGCGGCAAATCCCAAAGGTGATTTAAAAGTCTATCCAGAAATTCGTGATATCGAACAAGGGTTGAGACAAACACCCAATGGCAATCAATTTGAAATCCTACCCAAAGTAGCTGTATGTCCTAAAGATTTACAATCCTACCTGTTAGAAATCAACCCTTGGATTGTCCAATTTTGTGGACATGGTACTGGAAACCAGGGACTAATTTTGGAGAGCAATGTAGGACAGTCACAGTTAGTTAGTACTGAAGCTATTGCTAATTTATTTCAGCTTTTTGCCAACCAAGTAGAATGTGTAATTCTCAATGCCTGCTATTCCGAATTGCAAGCCCAAGAGATTGTCAAACATATTAATTATGTTATTGGTATGAGACAAGAGATTCGGGACGATGCTGCAACTGCTTTTACTTATGGTTTTTACCAGTCGCTGGGTTACGGAAAATCTATTGAAGACGCTTATCACTTTGGCTGTAATCAAATTCAATTAGTAATTAATCGCTCAACAGTATCTCGTACAGAAACAGTGGTAGGTGTTACTGAACCAGTTCAGGTTCCCGAGCACTTGACTCCTATATTATTAAAAAGACCAAAAAAAGTTTTAAATGCTAATGTTATTATAAGCAAGTTAGAAGGTAAATACCTAGAAAATAATGACAGTTACACAACACATATTACAGGGAGTTATATTCAGGGTAATGAAAATATAAATAATATGACTAAAAATTACTTAAAAAATATTAAGGTTAGCATTTTATATAGATGGGTCGGACTATTATTTTGTGTAGTATTTAGCTTAGGATTAGGTGTTTATTATTTTATAAATACTAGAACTCCTCCTATCCCACCAAATATTTGTAAAAAGCCAGGTAATGACTATCACTGGCTATCAGATAGATTGGTAAATCTTAATGATGTAAAGCATCTGAAGGCTTGGGATTTAACCATAATGAGAAATACCATTTATGCAAAACATGGTCATATTTTTAGTAAAAAAATATTAGATACATATTTTCGATGTCAAAGATGGTATGTCCCCAAAACAACTTCTGATGAGTCGGTTCAAAAACAGTTCTCAGATATAGAAAACAGAAATGTAAAGTTTATTAGAGAGTATGAGGAAAAAAGTGGTAAATTGCTAATACTTTAGATACCAGTTTTGGAATTTTCTCTTTTTTCAGCAAGCCCTAATTAACTATCCAATAATTCCCCTATCTGTCCCACATTCACCAAAGTATTGGCACACATAATCCCCGACGCAGCCACCGCAGGTACTCCAATGCCCGGCATAGTACTGTCCCCCACCCGGTATAATCCTTTAATTGGCGTGTGGGTATTGGGAAACACTCCCTTACCAGCAGCGATCGCCGGGCCATATGTTCCATGGTAACGTCGTAAATAATGGGCATGGGTTAAGGGTGTACCAATTAGCTCTAATACAACCCGTTCCCTAATATCCGGTATCACCCTTGACAACGCCCGGTATAAAGTTTCCGCCTTTTCCCGTTTCTTGGCTTCGTAATCTTGATTCCTTTCCCATCCACCATAGGGTTCTAAAGTATAACTATGCACCACATGGTGGCCTGCTGGTGCCAAACTACTATCCCAAACAGTAGGAATAGAAATCATACAGGTGTTTCCGGGTACGGTAATATCCTGCTGGCTATCGTGAACTACCACATGGTGTCCGGTTAAATTTTCCAATCCATCTGTTTTAATACCTAAATGTAAATGCATAAAACTTTCTACCACTGGTGTAGCTAATGCTGCTTGGCGAAATGATGCAGGTAAATCATGTGGATGTAACAATTTAGTATAAGTATCCCACATAGAAGCATTAGAAATTACCGTGGGTGCTGTGAGTATCTCACCATTTGCCAATTTCACCCCCACAGCTTTGCCAGATGACACCAGGATTTGCTCCACATGGCATCCCAAACGCAATTTACCACCCCAACGTTCCAATCCACTGACCAAAGCCTTGATAATCGCTCCACTACCACCCACAGGATATTCTACCCCTACCCGGGAACGTTCCCCCAACATAAAAGCTACCTCTGGGGCAATGGTGCCATGGGCCTTTAACCCAGACAAGAGAAAACATTCTAAGTCAATTAACCGCCTGATCCAAGGGTCTTTAACCGTAGCATCCATCACACTACCCACAGAACCTTGCACTAGGGGTAAATTAGGCAGCATTTTCAGCAAAGATGGTAAATAACGCCCCATAAGTACTAGAATTACTTGCCAATCAGACCTTAAAGCTAGGGAGGGAATACCCTTCATGGCATCGTATAGGGGTAACAACCGTGACTCAAACTGCTGAAATTCTCTCGCACCTTGGGAAGTAATTTTACTTAATTCTTGGCGGTAGCGTTCAGCACTGCTATAAACAGGAAAAGAACCTTCCTGAAAGTGATAATGTCCTAGGGGATCGTAACTTATAGTTGTTAGGGATTCCCCCAATACATCTAACACTTGCTTGAGCGGATTGAGACTTGGGAGTGATTCCCTATCACTAGTTAAACCACAATAAAATGAAGGTCCAGAATCAAATTCAAATCCCCGTCGTCGAAAACTATGAGCAGCACCACCAGCAATTGTATGACTTTCACAAACAATTACCCGTTTACCGTAACGAGCTAGCAATGCAGCCGCAGTTAGTCCACCAATACCGCTACCAATAACTATGACATCCATAAAATGATTAATTATAATTCCTTGATGGTAAACTTCCCCACGTATTTATGGCCCTATACCTAAGTAACACCGGTCAAATTAAATATAAAACCTCACCCCGCCTAAGGTTACCCCTCTCCTTAATACACCTCTCCTTTATAAGGAGAGGGGCTGGGGGTGAGGTTCAATTCACGAGAAGGGCTGGGGGTGAGGTTCACGAGAAGGGTTGGGGGTGAGGTTCAATTCATGAGAAGGGCTGGGAGTCAATCTAAAATAGACAACGGATAACGGATTATCTATTTTCTAAAATACAAAATTGTATGGCTGAACCAATAATTGAATTAAAAGGCATTTCCAAAAGTTTTGGTAGCAATAAAGTATTAGATAATATAAACTTGGAAATTTATCGGGGCGAAGCACTGGGAATCATTGGTCCTAGTGGTACAGGTAAATCCACAGTTTTAAGGATAATTGCTGGGTTAATGGAACCAGATACTGGAGAAGTTTATATCCAAGGAGTAAAACGAGAAGGATTAATTGAGGAGGGTAAAGATAAACTAGGTATTGGGATGGTATTTCAACAGGCAGCATTATTTGATTCGTTAACAGTAGAAGAGAATGTGGGATTCTTACTTTATCAACATTCTAAATTACCGCGATCGCGCATTCGGGATCTGGTGAATGAAAAATTAGATATGGTAGGTTTACCAGGAACAGGAGATCTCTACCCATCGGAACTTTCGGGAGGGATGCGAAAAAGGGTAAGCTTTGCCCGGGCGATTATGTCTAATCCAGATAATTCCCAACAAGGAACAGAAGTTTTGCTATACGATGAACCTACTGCCGGATTAGATCCCATTGCTTCTACAGTCATCGAAGATTTAATCCGCCGTTTGCAGTCTAGTCAAGGAGTCTGTAGCACTTATGCAATTGTGACCCACCAAGATAGTACAATTCGCCGCACAGCCGATAGAATAGTATTTCTCTACCAAGGTAAAGTGCAATGGCAAGATCAAGTACATGAAATTAATCACACAAACCATCCTTTGATTCGACAATTTATGAGTGGGAATGTATCAGGACCAATTCAGATGGTAGGTTAGATGACTGAAGAAAATGTAAGTAGTCGCAAAAAAAGAATCCCTTTTGTGTCTGCACGCACGATGCGCGAAGGCTCTGTTGGTTTATTGCTGTTAATAGGACTAGGGGTACTAGGGATTGTTGTCCTGTGGCTAAATCGATTTGCTACATCCGGTAAGTCTTATACCGCAATCGTAGAATTTGCCAATGCTGGAGGAATGCAAAAGGGAGCCGTCGTTCGTTATCGGGGTGTCAAGGTAGGTAGAATTAATTCTATTCAACCAGGACCCAATAATGTGGAGGTGGAAATCGAAATTTCTCAAACCGAACTAATTATTCCCAAGGATGTCACCGTGGAAGCCAATCAATCGGGGTTAATTAGTGAAAGTATTATTGATATCACACCCAACAAAAACCTCCCTTCCGGGGTGAAAGTTGCTGGACCATTAGATCCTAATTGCGATCGCAGTTTAGTTGTCTGTAATGGTTCTCGCCTCGAAGGTGTGATTGGCATCAGTATGGATGAACTAATTCGTACCACCAGCCGTTTGGCTACTGTGTACACTGAACCCAAGTTTTATGCCAATGTGAATAATGCTTTAAAAAATACTTCCGTCGCGGCATCACAAATCGCTAAACTCAGCGAAGAAATTGTCAAGCTGACAAAAAATTCCCAAGAACAATTGGGTGATTTTGCCGTAGCAGCTAAATCAGTATCAAATGCAGCAGATAATCTGAGTGTATCTACTTCCAAAGCAGTAGATAAGTTAGGAAATACAGCAGCTGAGTTTAGCACTACTGCCAAAAATGTTAGTTTAACCGTTAACCAAGCCAATAAATTATTGAAGAATCTGGATGATTTGGTCGTATCCAATCGTTCTTCCCTAGTCACGATTTTACAGGATATCAGTGCAACTAGCGGTCAATTGCGTGCCAGTGTGGATAAATTAGCCCCCACATTAGATCGATTAACCCAAGGGGAATTAATCAACAACTTAGAATCCCTCTCTGCAAATGCTGCCCAAGCATCAGTAAATTTACGGAATGCAAGTAACACATTAAACGACCCCAATAATTTGCTAGTTTTACAACAAACTTTAGATTCTGCCCGGGTAACTTTTGAGAATGCCCAAAAAATTACTGCTGATTTGGATGAATTAACTGGCGATCCCAAATTTCGGAAAAATTTAGAACAGTTAGTCAATGGCCTAAGTGGCTTAGTTTCTTCCACAAACCAAATAGAGGAGAAGGTACAATTTGCTACTACCTTAGAGTCAGTCAAAACTTCTGTTAATAGTTCAACTAATACTAAAAAAGCTGCTGCTAACCAACCGGAAATTAAGCTACAAATTCCAAATCGGGTGTTAAAAAATGTGAAGAAAAAACCTGTATCTAATGTTAAAACACCACAGGCTAAATCATCTCAAGAAAATCTCTTGGAAAGATTGAGAAAATATAGACAGGAGAGTCAGAAGGATTGATATCGCATTACGCAATTAGGGTGCGGACATTGTTGAACCTCCAAACCTATGAATAGTAAATTTATTACTTATTACTAAACCTGAGTTCGAGGGACGTTAATTTTGTGGATAAATTGAGAAATAAATATCAGCCTCCAAATATTGACGATATTCCTCGCATATCACCTCAGAGAGCAAATCGAGGAGAGCTTTTTCTAGCTTTAGTGAAGCAGTTTGGTGGAATACTACCTGCTGAAATACTTGCCAATGCGTTTAAACTTGGTGAATATAATCCACAGAAAAAAGTGCAAGCTTTGCGACTAGAGTGGGCAATAGATCAAATTACTGAAATTCAAGAGAAATTAGATAAAATATTGATGCTTTTATCTGAGAAAGATCAGTATCAATATCTATTTCAAGATCTATCTAATCAATTTGATGCTCTTTATTTACCTGAAGTAGATTTTGAGAAGTGTACTCGTAGGCAGGTTATTTTAGTTTGTATCCTTAGAGATATTTCACGGCATTTCCAATATGCACGAAATCCTCTATTGAATAGTTATCATCAGACTCAAGCTACTCGTAATTGTCTAAAATATTGCTCAGGAGATCGTATGAAAACTCCTGAGCTTCCACTATATCCATCAGGTAAGCAGTGGGCTCCAGAATTATTATGGGCAGGCGAAGAAGATCATGAAAGTATAAGAAGACTCCGAAACCATCGAGGCCAAATTCAAGTTAGCGTACATTCAATGATGGTATCTACTATTGCGTCCTTGCTAGACTTAAATAGTATTCGTGGCATCAAAATTGCTCTGTCTTGTCCCTCAAGCACTTCTCCAAAGCATATATCATCTCTCACAGATGGCAAGTCTCCTTGTGATATTTTTATTACGGCTGATGCTGGTGTTAGCTTTGCATCAGATTGGAATATTTTCCGGCGAGTATTAACTGTTTGGCAAGAGGAACATTTGATGATTGCCAACAATGATAAAACTAATATTCGTCAAATTCTCGTAGCGCCAGAAACTACTCAACAAAAACATTATGAGATTGCATCAGATGAGGGATCTCTTCCAAAAGAGAAGCTAGAGGTTAAGATTGAAAACTTGTTTGTTCAAGCTAAAGACTTACTACCAGAACAGGCTATTCTTTTAACGTATCCTAAGGCACAGCCTCTTTTGAAAAAGCTTAATTTTTATGAGTTAGCCCGTGAAACTAGAGGTATAACTTTTGGTCTATATGTACGGAAAGATATTGAACAAGATTTAGAAATCGCCTTTGTGAAAGCATTGATCTTTTCGTATAATCGATGCAAAAGGAAGTTTGAGAATTTAAGCATCCCTGATGGAGAAAAGTATCGGCGGCAACTTCTTCAAAGAATGACTAAGATACCAGGTTTTGTAACACATTATGGCCTTGGAGTCTTTCAGGCTGTATAGTATCGCTGCGTGTTTTCGCCCTGCTCACAGGCGGAATCTTGACCGTTACCAATCAATTCAAACCCGCTTCTTCAATGGCGGGGATGGAAGGACATGATCATGGCAAACCGCGCTTCAATTTTCTTCCGTAAATATATCTAGTTCTAATGTGTATTTGAGTGCTTCCTTGAGTACCAAAACAAAATTAGGAGAAAGATTTCCTAAATGGCGTTGTAATCGCTGTCGGTCAAGAACCACTATTTGATAACAAAGTGCTACTGAATCTTGAGTTAGTCCCCCTTCTCCTGCTGGAATTAATACTGTGCCTGGAATTTGGGCACGACGCACATTACTGGTAAGAGGAATGACTACAACTGTACGAGTGAAGCGTTGTAAATTATCCCGTTGTACGATAATTACAGGTCGAATTCCAGCTTGTTCCGATCCTCGAGTGGGATTCAAATCTGCTAATTGAATTTCTCCCCACATTAAATTAAGCTTGATCCTCTTGCTGTAGTAGGGGGAGGTACTCACTTAGGTGAGCTTCTGTAAATGCGATATCTTCCGTTGCAAATTCAGTTTTTAATGCTGCCGCTTCTCCATCGGAAATTGTATCCCATTGTTGGGATAAGTTTTGCTGGTGCAAGGATACGGCAAAATTTAAAACTTTTTTTTGTTGCTCTTGTGGCAACTGGACAAGAATTTGAACCAATTGTGTTTGAATTATCTCGGTCAATGTAGCTGTCATTGGTGATTTATGATGCGATGAGATTAGTTTAACCCATATTTAGCTCCAAATGTAGTGATCGCCTACCCAAAAAAAATGGTGATTTTATCTGCATATATATTTCAATAACACCGTTGATACCGCATTCCCGGTAATTGGGAAACTAAACCCATTAACTCTAACTGCAACAAAGCACTAGAAACTTCCCCCGTAGCCATACCTGTTTGTTGCACAATTAAATCCAAAGGTAAAGATTCCGTGGAAATTACATCCATGACTTTTTGCAGTTCTGGAGATAAGTCAGGTAATGGAACTTGTTCTACTTCCGAACATACTTCTACCCCATCTAATTGCGGTATTGCTCCCAACATTCTCAACAACTCATCTAGCTCCTTGAGAATTGGCGTTGCACCTTGACTCAGTAGCTTTAAACACCCTTGAGATGGCCTATCGTCTATCCTTCCTGGCAATACATACACATCCCTACCAAACTCATTGGCATAATTAGCCGTAATCAAAGCGCCGGATTTTAATGGTGCTTCCATCACTAATACAGCCCGACTTAATCCTGCAATAATCCGATTACGACGGGGAAAATGGGTGCGATTGGGAGGAGTTTTAGCAGCATATTCACTGATAATTAATCCTTGTTTTTGTGTCAAAATCTGCTTGTATAAATCCCGATTTTTGGCTGGATAAACCACATCTACCCCCGTACCCAAAACAGCTATGGTTCTTCCTCCAGCATCCATTGCCCCAGAGTGACTGACTGTATCAATTCCTTGGGCTAATCCAGAAACTATGGTAAAACCATTTTTTGCCAAAGTTGTACTAATTTTGCGCGTCCAACGCAGGCCATAATCAGAAGGCTTGCGGGTTCCCACTATCCCCACCAAGGGTTTTTGTCCCCAATTCTCTGACAATTCAACTTCACCGCGATAGTACAACACAGGAGGAGGAGAAGGAGTTTCTAGCAGCAACCGGGGATAATCCGTATCTGCTGGTGTCCAGAAATGGGGATTTTCCTGCTGATGTTTGCTTTATTATTGTTGTGGATGAAGACGAGAACGCTGTTCTACAATCTTTTTCAGTATTTGTAAACCAAAACCCTCAACCTATGCCAATTGGGCTTGGCTGGCTTTCCAAGCCGCTTCTAGGGTACCAAAATGTTGTTGTAACCTTCGTATT
>JAAUYD010152110.1_pt1 | contig 11726 bp, 11 predicted proteins | sample 7278101 | NCBI WGS metagenome assembly JAAUYD01 (sample SAMN14350128, study PRJNA611818) | marine sediment metagenome | isolation source: surface marine sediment (0.6m) | place: French Polynesia: Moorea | collected 2018-08 | reverse complement strand
ATATCCCCAATCAATCGCAGCTGCGCTTCAACCGGCAGTTGAATCAAATCATTCTAAAAACAAAACACCGTTATTCCTCATAGGCTCTGCCGCCTCATCTATCTGATTCGGCGAGCAATCATCAAATTAATAAATATTCGTGGCTCCATCCTCAGACACCAATGTAAATTTCCCATTCCCATCGAAACTGGCCTGCTTAATAAGATCGTCATTCAACCGGGGCTTAGCGCCTCCACAAAATCTACGAAAGTGCACGTTTTCGCTACCACAGGACTCTCCAAGATTGTTAAGGGTGTAGAAATTTTATTAAGACCTTGTAAGTTTTTGATTCGTTTTTCCGGTTCTTGCAGGCCGGACGTCAGTCACAACCCAACGTAGAGATTGGAAAAAGTCTTTATTATTTTGCATATATATAAATTTATTTGATATATATGCAAAATAGTCCTTGACATTCTCCCGGCATATCTATACTGAAAATATATTTCATTATTTATAAATTATTTAAAATTATACACTACTTTTCTTATCTCGTTTCAAACAAGCCTGCCATCGTAAATAAGGTTCATTTTGGAAAATAAGCAAAATTTGGCAAAACGCTTAGGAAGAAAAATTAAAGAAATCCGTAACGATTATGGACTAAGCCAGAAAAAGCTCTCGGAGGATACCGGTCTTTCAATCTCTCTCATTTCAAGAATCGAAAATGGTCTAACCATGCCCTCTATTGCGACGCTACAATCAATTTCTTACAGCCTTAAGGTAGATATTGGATACTTCTTCAAGGGTGAAGAACCCAGGCAGTTTGTCATCTCGCCTAAAACCGGACGAAGAACCACGGTCTCAGGAAAAGGTTATGACAACATTGAGATACTTATCGAAGGGATGGCAACTGCATTCATGGAACCTTCTATCGTGACGATGGCGGGCAGGGACCAAGACCATAAAATTAAACCATCGGTTCACGATGGACAGGAGTTCATGTATGTGCTGGAAGGTAAAATAGAACTAACTCTTGGAAACAAAAAATATAATCTAGAAAAAGGTGATGCGGCCTATTGGAATGGTAATATTCCCCATAAGGGTATCAGTTTGAGCAAGCGGCCGTCAAAGTCATTGAATGTGCATTTTATTCCCGGCAAACGAGTGGGGGCGCTTAACACAAAAGATTGAGCAGAGGAAGCCTATGGTAGCGATATAAGGTACCATAAAACAAAAGACTTAGTTGCAATCCATGAACATGAAACCGCAATGTAAAAATTATCATTGGGCAAGTCTGAAGCCAAGGCTAGTGAGTAGTGTCAAGATTAACTTTAAAATTAGGAGGGACGAAAATGACAGCATTCACTAAAACAAAATGGATATTGCTAATGACGGTCGCACTTTGGCTTATCTCAGTAGGAGTGGGGTTCACTGGCTCTGAGAAAGCCCTTAAAATGGCCTTTGTGGCACCGCCGCCCGTGTGGGGGCCAATAGCGGACTATTACGCGAAGGAAGTGGCCAAGCTTCAGCCGGGACTGCAAATTAAATCGTTTGGCGGTGGGCAGCTGGGACCACTTCCCCAAAATTTTGCCGAACTCAAAATGGGAAAACTGGACATGGTTCTCGTCGATTCTGGGGTGCTGTCACTGCCAAAGGGCGGTGAACACTTTAATGTGGTTTTTGCACCCTATGCATTTAACTCCCAGAAACATATCCGCAAATTTTTCTCTTCTGATCTGTTCAAATCAATGATTGCCGATACCGAAAAATCTGCCGGCATTAAATATGTCGGCTGGATTGGAGATCGCTCACCGCGGCTTATCACAACCAGCAATCGCGAGGTGCTGGTACCTGGCGACATGAAAGGGCTTAAGCTCCGAGTACCTTTGGTAAAGCCTATCAAGATTGTAATGGAAGGCTGGGGGGCCACACCGACGCCCCTTTCTGCCAGTGAGATGTATATGGCAATGAAACAGGGCGTTGTCGATGGGCAGGACAATGGTTTTGATGCTATCTTTGGAGCGAAATACTATGAGGTTCAGAAGTATGTCAGCCCTATCAACTATATCCGCTCGGGTCTTGTCGTCGTCGTATCCAACAAGGTCTGGAAGAAACTCACTCCAGATGAACAAAAGGCCCTTTTGGATGCTTGCGGACCCACAGATGAATGGGCCTCGAAACGAAATGACGATATCGTTGCCAAATCTATCGCAGGCGTAAAAGAAAAAGGCATGGTCATACTGGAGCCGGATATAGACTCATTCAAGAGCACTGCTGCAGAGATCGTTAAAGAAAAGCTTGACGGAAGTGTCTGGCCCGCGGGTCTTTATGAAAAAGTCCGGGCAATGGACTAATCCTTTCGAGTAGAACGGTCGGCCACCATGAAAAAGATAAAAAATATAGTCATTCGTATCCTCGAACAAACCATCGGTATCATGTTGATGGTCATGGTGGCCGTCACCTCCGCTCAAGTTTTCTGTCGCTATTTGCTTGGTTTTTCACTGACATGGTCACACGAGTTGGTCATTCTTATCTTAATCTGGACCGTTTGGCTGAGCATTCCGATCGGGCTGGACCGGTTTGGTCATCTGACTGTAAATTTTTTCTGCGATCATAATTCGCATCTGGGCAAATTCCGCCTGGTCTGGCTCCACAGCATATTGGCACTGCTATTTTTCGTACTGGTGTTCTTCCTCTGCTTTCCAGTAGTGGAAGCTTTTGAGGGAATGTATCTCCTTTCTATCCCGATGCCTATAAATGCTCGCTATTATGCTGCAATGGTCGGCAGTTTTCTGGCAGTTTTCGTATTGAGTGTTAACCTACTTCAGCTTTTCAAGGAGGAATGAGTGGGTGTCTGGCAGCTTGTCGTACTCGTCTGCAGTTTTCTGACGTTCGTTTTCATGGGGATACCCATCTTTATTGGAATGGGACTTGCTGCCGTCGTTTATTGCACCATTTTCTGGAACAGTTCCTCGTTCATCACCATTGCCGCAGAAATGGTAGAATTTCTCAACAATTTTGCCTTTCTTTGCGTACCTTTTTTTATTCTGGCGGGTGATCTAATGAATACCGGCGGGATCACCCGTCGACTAGTCAACTTTTCAACCGCCCTTGTAGGCCATATCCGAGGCGGCTTAAGTCATGTCAATATCATCGTTTCAATGGTGTTCAGCGGAGTCTCCGGATCTGCTGTAGCCGATACCTCAGCAGTGGGCAGTGTTCTTATCCCAGCCATGAAAAAAGAAGGCTATCCTGCATCATATGCTGCTGCAGTTACCGCCGCCAGCAGTACGATCGGTCCGATTATACCGCCATCAATTCCGATGGTGATCTATGGTATGCTAACCGAAGAATCTATCGGTAAACTTTTTCTCGCAGGCGCCATACCCGGGCTGATGGTCGGCCTCTATTTGCTGGGCGCATCTTATTTTATCAGTAGAAAACGAAACTTTCCTGCCCAGCCGAAAGTTTCCTTTTCGACATTGTTAAAGAGTTTTCTCGATGGTGCCCTGGCGCTCCTCATGCCACTAATTATTGTTGGCGGCATTGTCAGCGGCATTGTGACTCCCACTGAGGCCGGTGTCCTGGCAGTTGTATATGCGCTGGTTATCAGCCTGGTTGTATACCGTGAATTAAGACTAAAAGATTTTCCCCGAATTTTCAGCCGATCAATGCTTTCTTCCGCCTATCTGATGGTAATCGTTGCCAGCGCCGGAATTTTCAGCTATCTCGTGGCGGAAATGCGAGCCGGAGAGATCTTATTAGATTTTTTCTCACAAATTAGTCAGTCAAAATGGGTCATTCTAATTATTTTGAATATTTTCTTTCTTATCTGGGGATGCATTTTGGAGCCGATGACGGCATTGGTGGTTGTGGTCCCCATGTTAATGCCACTGGTTAAATCGGTGGGTATCGACCCGATTCACTTCGGGGTGGTCATCGTCCTCAATTTGATGATCGCACTATTTACACCCCCGGTGGGGATTGTCCTATACCTTGCAACGTCACTTTCCGGAGAACGGTTGAAAGTAGTGATAAAAGAAACGCCGGCATTTCTGATTGCTCTGATACTCGCGCTTGTCTGCGTTACCATCTTCCCCGCCTTGAGCTTATGGCTACCGCGGATTTTTTTCGAGTAGCGCGATGAGGACAACTTTTAGCAAAAGATCTTCTGCCTGGTTCGCAGCAGTCTGTCAACCTGCCGGAAACAAGGCATTAAGTCAAGTCAAGCATTGGAACATTTATTCAATGGCAGATTACCTGAATTTTTCGATTAACCAGGTAGTAAAATCAGAAAGTACACTGAGTAATTACAAACTTTTTTGATTTGGCTGAATAATGGATAAGGGGACAGAACCATGAAGGCAAAAGCAATGGTCCTCGACTCGCCCGGGCATATGCAGATCAAGGAATTTGATCTGACCCCGCCGCAGTCAGATCAGATCCTGATTAAAACCGGGGTGACATCGGTCTGTGCGTCGGATCCCAAGATATTTTACGGCAAGACGCCATTTAACTATTACCCGATCATTATGGGTCACGAACTGGCCGGCACCATAACAGAGATCGGTGCTGCGGCTTCCAAGATGTACGATCTGAAAGTGGGGGCCCGCATTACCATTGAACCGACCCTGCCTTGCGGACATTGCAAGTGGTGCAGGACCCAGTACAATTATCATAAGTGCAGGCCGCTGCGGGCTTACGGTGTAACCATGCAGGCAATTCAACCGCCCTATTTATTTGGCGGCTATTCGGAGTACATGTATATTCTTCCCGGTTCGCTTGTATATGAGATCTCCGAAAACGTGTCCGACTCAGCCGCTGCGCTGAGTTCGGTGATTGCAAATGGTGTGCGCTGGATAAAAACGCTGGCCCAAATGAGCTTTGGGCAAAGCCTGGTAGTCAGCGGTGTGGGCTCTCAAGGTTTGGCCACAGTCATCGCAGCTCGTGAGTGTGGCGTTGAGCCGATTGCGGTTCTCGGACTGTCCCGGGATTCAGTACGATTTGATCTTGCCAGAGAATACGGGGCTGATTACACCATAAATATCGAAAAAACAGATCCTCTGACAGCTGTGCCGGATCTGCTCCGCGGTCCACCGGATGTCGTCGTCGAAACCTCCGGCGTGCCGAGCGCAATCCAGACAGCATTGGAGATGGTGAAAATGAAAGGGTGTCTGGTGTCGATAGGCTTGAGCGGTGGAAAACAAACCTCGATAGAATTTGATACACTTGTAGCCAAAGGGATCACCATTGTCTGCGACCACGCCCAGGCCGGCAATTATCCAGATGCCATGCACATCCTCGACTCAGGCAGATATGATATTGGAAAGATCAACAACTTCACTTATTCTTTAGAAGAACTGCCGCGGGCGCTGGCAGATACAGCCGATCCGCCGCAAGACTTCATTAAAGGTGCCGTTGTTTTTTCATGAACTTTTAAAGACAGAAATGCTTTCTTGAAGATATCGTGACCTCGACATTACTAAAGAAAAGCAAAAGATCTTAACCTCAAGCTGAGGAGGCATCGTCTTGGAACTCGAGAAAAAGATTGCTCTGGTAACTGGAGCAGGTTCCGGCATCGGTCAGGCCATTGCTTTACGAATGGCAAGGGCCGGTGCACCAATCATTGTCAACGACCTTGATGGGCAGAGCGCCAATAAAACGGTTGAGATGCTCCGCGAAATGGGAGGCCAGGGCATTGCCTTACAGGCTGATATCTCCGATCCGGATGCGGTCAGATCGATGGTGACCGCAGGCATAAAGAAATTCCGGACAATTGATATTTTGGTAAACAATGCCGGTATCGGTGGTGCTTCGATTGTTGTCGAAGATCTCCCTTCGGAAGCCTGGGATCGATCGATGACTGTGAATCTGAAAGGTGCTTTCAACTGCTGCCAGGCTGTGATTCCGCTGATGAAACAGCAGGGATATGGAAAAATAGTCAATATTGCCTCATTGGCCGCCAGTCGGATGAGCAAATTAGGCGGCGCTGATTACACAGCGGCTAAATACGGACTGGTGGGATTTAGTCACCACCTGGCCTTCGAACTTGCTGCACATAAAATAAATGTTAATGTGGTCTGCCCGGGCGCAACCTTGACACCGCTGGTCGAATCAAAGACAACCGCAGAATTCCGGGCAGAGGTAGCCGCCCAGATACCGCTCAATCGCTGGGTTTTGCCGGAAGACATTGCCGAGGCTGCCCTTTTTCTGGCAAGCGACCGCGCGGCTATGATAACCGGCGTTGTTCTGGGTGTTGATGGTGGCCAACTGTTGGGGATCGCCAGCGACTATAAAGAGGATTTAAAGCGGCGCACAGCTACAAGTGCGATCAATTTGCAAAGATACTTAAAAAGAACAGGAGTAAAGCATGAGTGAAGTCAAGGCATATGCTGCAACAGGTAAAATCGGTCGCGTTCTGGCGGCACGGCTGCTGCCAGGCCAAGATGTGGTTGAAGGTATCATTGAGCTAATTAAATCAAATGAAATTACCTCGGGGACGATTACGGCGATTGGCTCTTTGCGCAGCGCAAAGGTCGTCTGGGCCGGTTCAATGGAGTTTGGAGACAATCCTATGGATGTGGCTGTTTTTTATGAAATGGAAGGGCCGGTTGAATTGGGGGTCTCTAATGGGATCTTTGGAACTGATAAAGACGGCGAGATCGTCGCACATGTCCATGGTTTGATAATGGACAAGGAAGGTAATATGCGTTGTGGAAACTTGCTGCCGGGTTCGGCACCGGTGCTGGCAACTGTTGAGTTGACCATTCACGAGTTTGTCGGGCTCGAACTGAAGCCGACGCTTGATCCGGAATGGAAACATAAGTTTTTACATCCCGCGAAATCAGCTGATTAAGCGGCGATATCAGATATTAACCCCCGTCATGGGTTGCGGGGTGATCGACCATCGGGAGGACGATATGAGTAAAGACAAATTTGAACTTACCCAAGAAGAAGCCTTACATTTATACTCCAGGATGATACTTACGCGGCTTGCCGAAAACAAACATGAAGCGCTTTATCAGGATGGTGTCGTACCGGTCTATACTCATCTTGGCACTGGGCAGGAGGCTGTGGGCTGCGGTGTGTCAGCCTTTTTAAATAAGGATGATTATCTGATCGGTACTCACCGTGGTGTGGCTGAATATGTCGGTAAGGGAATGAGTGTCAGAGATATTTTTCTCGAATACGGCGGACGGGCTGAATCCATATCCAGTGGACGCGCCGGTCTTCATTTGCACAGTCCCGACTTACATATTTTGCCGTTACTTGGCGGCTTGGGGACCGACTTTTCTCTGGCGGTCGGTGCTGGGTTGTCCATTCGTAATAAAAAGTCATCCGCTGTGGTAGTCGATTACTTTGGTGAGGGGGCCGCGGAGCAGGCTGATTTCCATCCAGCCATGAATATGGCTATGCTGTATAACGTTCCCGTCATTTTCTGCTGCTGCACCAATCAGTTCGTTGAGTATCATTACTACCGGGATTCGACCTGTACAGTTGACATCGCACCGCGTGCAGAAGGCTACGGGATGTCCTGGAAGATCGTAGAGGACGGAAATGACATCTTTAGTGTCGGCAGGTCAATGAAAGAAGCGATTGCGCATGCCCGGTCTGGAGAGGGCCCCTATTTTCTCGAATTCAAGACCTACCGACTCGCTCCCCATCACACGGCCGATCAGTGTCTATATCGTGATGACCAGGAATGTGCAGACGCTGCCAAAAATGATCCGCTGCCAAGAACTGCTAGGGACCTCATCAAACGCGACTGGGCTACACAGGCTGATTTCGAAAAAATGACCTCTCAGTGTAACCAGATCCTGGACGAAGCCGTGAAAGCATTGCAAACAAGCAAATTACCAGCCGCTGAAACGGTAATGAATTACGCGATGACTCACTAAGGAGGGTATAGTTATGACTGAGAAATATTACACCGAAGCTGTTGCTGAGGCGCTGCGCAATGAAATGACCCGCGATGAAAGCGTGGTCGTCATGGGCTTGGACGTCAAACCCAGCATCTGGGGGACCACCAGGGGCCTGTATGAAGATTTCGGGGCTGAACGGATCATCAGCACACCGGTCTGTGAAGGTTCTTTTGCAATGGCTGGAATCGGCGCGGCCATCACCGGCCTCAGGCCGGTCGTGGAATTTTTGTTCTCCGAATATACATATCTTGCGATGGACGCAATTGCGAATACGGCAGGGGTGTGGGGGTATGTTTCCAACAATGGTTACCGTGTCCCCATCGTTTTCCAGACGTTTGCCGGCGCACGTGGCCATGGCGCATATTCACACTCGCAGTCAACCCAGGCCAGTTTTTTAAACGCCCCCGGTGTCAAAATTGTCTTTCCATCTACACCGGCAGACGCCAAAGGGCTGCTGACCTCGGCCATACGAGACGAAGGTCCGGTCCTGGTGTATCATCACCGCCAGTTGCTGGCGACAACCGGTGTAGTCCCCGAAGGTGAGCATCTCGTACCCATCGGCAAAGGAATTATCAGACGTCCCGGCAAGGATGTGACAGTGACGTCGTTCGGCGGCATGCTGAACCTTTGTATGGAGGCCGCTGATAAATTGGAAATGGATGGTGTCAGCACAGAAATAATCGATTTACGGACCCTCTCGCCATTCGACCGGGAGTTGATTGCAGAATCCTTGGAAAAAACCAACCGATTGGTTGTGGTCGAGGACGGACGCAAAAGAGGAGGAATTGGTTCTGAAATTGCAGCTGTGATGACCGAAAACTACTTCGATCTTCTGGATGCACCAGTTGGTCGGGTAGCAGCCTTAAATACACCGGTAGCCTTTTCAGCACCCCTGGAACAGGCCCATTTGCCTAATGTTGGTGATATTATTGCTGCGGTAAGAAAAACGCTTGAATAGGCGAGCACTGCAAATTGAGGGTGAAATACAATCTATTTTATTTGTCGAGTAGCCAAAGGTTACAAATTAAAGATGTCGGTTCAATTATTCAATAAGTGTATATGGAAAGAAGGAGCACTCTTATGGCTGAAATAGTGGCGATGCCGAAGCTGGCAAAGTCCATGAAACGCGGGAAAATTACAGAATGGAAGGTAAATGAAGGTGAATTAGTTGAGAAAGGTCAAGTCATTCTGATCGTCGAAACGGAGAAAGTTGCGCTGGAATGCGAATCCCCCGCTTCGGGCTACCTCCACATTATTGGTGAACTCGACAAAATCTATTCGGTGGGAGATACCATTGCCTTGGTGGCCTCAAATGAAGCTGAACTGAATGAATTGCAGGTTTTGCAGCCATCTCCAGAGGGGGAGCAAAACAGAGATGCTGTCACCGCCAGCGGCCGGAATCATCATAACCCATCTAATGCTTCCCCCCCAAAGGGCAGAGTCAAAACCAGCCCGGCCGCTAAAAAATTGGCCAAAACCCATGGTCTTGATATTTCCAAAATTACCGGCACCGGCCCTGGTGGGCGTATTAAAAAAGAGGATGTCATTAACTACATGAAGAGCGATGATTCGCCCATACCAGAGGCTGAATCAATAGAAACGTCGGACGGTGAAGTCATTGACGGCAAACGCATAAAAGCGGTGATACCTTTCAGGGGTATGCGCAAATCTATCGCCGATCATATGATGCAGAGCCTGTCGGTCTCCGCCCAATTAAGCAATATGGGTGAAATCGATATGACCGAGCTGGTTCGCATGAGAGAATCATACCTCGCCAAAGAGGAAGAGATTGGCATCCGCATAACTTACACAGACATCATAGTGATGCTTTTATCAAAGGCCACCCAATATGTACCGATAGTCAACTCATCCATTGTCGATAATGAAATTAAGATCTGGGAAGATATCAATGTTGGAGTGGCTGTTTCAGTTGAAACTGGTGAATATGACTCCGGACTTTTGGTGCCAGTGATCAAAAATACCGAAAAAAAATCACTGACCGATATCAGCCGGGAAGTTCGGGATGTGACAATCCGTGCCCGCACCGGGAAGCTTACTCCAGATGACATGAGCGACGGGACGATTACACTCACCAATGTTGGTGGTTTAACGCCCGGCTGGCTAATCGGCACCCCAATCATCAACCAGCCCCAGTCCGTAATTGTCGCAACAGGATCGATTTTGCAAAAACCGGTGGGGATCAACGGAAAAATCGAGCTACGTCCGATAATGACAATTAGTTTCACCTATGACCATCGGGTGCTGGACGGAGCCCCGATTGCAAAATTTTATTCCAGAATCTTGGAATTGGCGAACAATCCGGAATACTTACTTCTTTAGATCATGGACCGAGGTAAAGAGCATGTATGATGTCGTTGTAATCGGGTGCGGACCGGGCGGTTATGCAGCCTCGATCAGAGCTGCTCAACTTGGCGGCAAGGTTGCCGTCGTTGAGGCTGGTGATATCGGCGGCACATGCGTGAACCGCGGCTGCATTCCCTCTAAAGTGTGGGTAAAAGCTGCTGCCACGCTCGATATGATAAAAAACGGTAAAGAGTTCGGTATTGAAGCTTCGATAAATCGCATTAATTTATCGGCCATTGTTGAAAGAAAAAACAGCATCTCTGATGAGATTCGCATTGGCATGAAAGCGCTGCTGAAAGCAAACGGCGTAGATTTTATCCAGGGACAAGCAAAGTTGAAAAGCTCTCGGGAAATCGCCGTCGGCGAAAAAAACATTGCCGGTGAGAAAATCATCCTGGCAATCGGTAGTTCCCTGGATATCCCTGACATAATTGGCTTGGAAGGTGCGATTCTGACCACCGATCAGGTCCTGGAGTTGAGCGACATACCTGAGTCAGTGCTCGTGTGGGGGGAGGCAGGCCACATAGACGTTGAGATGGCATCTCTATTGAACTGCCTGGGAAGCAAAGTCTATATCGCAACCAAATCTCCGCGCATTCTTCCTGCGGAGGATCGTGACACCAGCCATCGGCTTGCCCAGGCGTTTCGAGAGCAGGGGATTCGGGTAATAACCCGTTCGGCTTTGGAAGCAGTTAGAAAATCTCAAAATAAATTTAAAGCAATTTTATCTGGCCATCAAGAACAAACTGTGGAAGTGGAGAACGTTGTCATATCCGCTCGTAAACCCAATACAACCGGATTGGATCTAGCGCAGACTGGCGTTCGCTTAAAAGAAGACGGCAGCATTGATGTCAATTCAAAGCTTCAAACCACTGTGGCTGACATCTACGCAGTTGGCGATATCACCGGCGGCTGGATGAATAGTCACGCCGCCTCAGCTATGGGGGTCACTGCAGCAGAAAATGCGATGGGGCAGTCCAATACAATTCCTTTTGATCATATTCCCAGGGGAGTATGGTCCTTTCCCCAAGTCGGTGCTGTTGGTCTGACTGAAGAGGAAGCCGAAAAGAAAGGATTTGATGTGGAAGTCGGCGATTTTCCCTATCCCGTTAACGGGCTTGCCATGAGCTATGGTGAGGTGGATGGTGCCGTGAAAATTGTAATGGAAGCGAGGAGTCAAGAAATTTTAGGTGTACATATTGTGGGATCCAATGCGACCGAGTTGGTGGGCGAAGCGGTAATGGCCTTGCAGTTGGAGTGCACCGCAGATGAGTTGGCTCATACGATTCGGGTGCACCCAACCTTCTCAGAAGCTATTATGGATGCCGGTAGAGATGCTTTAGGGTGGGCTCTTTACTTGCCCCCTAAAAGTTTAATTTAAGATATTCACATTTTCATTAGCATTTTTTTCTACTCGGCATCAAAGCCATCGAGATTTTTGAAGAAACCCAAGCAGAGGTTTAT
>JAAUYD010172722.1_pt1 | contig 11731 bp, 9 predicted proteins | sample 7278101 | NCBI WGS metagenome assembly JAAUYD01 (sample SAMN14350128, study PRJNA611818) | marine sediment metagenome | isolation source: surface marine sediment (0.6m) | place: French Polynesia: Moorea | collected 2018-08 | reverse complement strand
TTCCAGCGACCGCCATTTTTTATATCAACTACTTTTAAGGGTCGTCGGGTTGTGACAAGTACTCAGACAAGATTTCATGCAACTTTCCCAGGATCGGTTCGCATATACTGATGCTCCTCTACAGCTGATACTGTTTATTGATGGGCGACCCAAGTCCGGACAACAGGTGCAGCGTATCCGATCTTACTTAAAAGATTTAAGAACAGAGTATCAGTTTGAACTGGAAATTGTTGATGTCGGACAGCAACCTTATTTAGCTGAACAATTCAAATTGGTTGCTACCCCAGCTTTAGTAAAAATACATCCTGAACCGAGACATATTTTGGCTGGTAGTAATATTATCAGTCAATTACAAGTATGGTGGCCTCGTTGGCAAGTTTCAGTAGAAATGTATTTTAAGTCACAGGTAAGTCTAATAGAAGATAGTGACAATGCAGGAGATACAAACAAATTAAATTCTTCGACATCGGGAATTAAATCACTTGCGGTTTCGGCGGAACTGATGAAATTATCAGACGAAATTTTCCACTTGAAGCAAGAGAAAGACAAGCTTGAAGAACAATTACAGTTCAAAGATCGGGTAATTGCCATGTTGGCACACGATCTTCGTAATCCTCTGACTGCAGCAGCAATTGCTGTTGAGACTCTACAGTCCAACTACATTCAAGAAACAGGAACATTTAAACGTCTGACACCTTCTCTGGCGGCTAAGTTACTCAGACAAGCACGTACTCAAACACGAATAATTGACAAGATGATAGCAGAACTTCTTCAGGTTGGGCGAGGAAAAGAAACAAAAATACCAATAGTCCCCCAGAAAGCAGAAGTTGGTAAATTATGTTGTGAGGTGATGAGTGAATTACGCCAGCGCTACAAAGCAAAATCTTTGAAACTGGAAAAAGATATCCCTGAAGATTTACCACTAGTTTATGCAGATCCTGAACGTATTCGTCAGGTTTTAATCAACCTTATGGATAACGCAATTAAATATACACCAGAAGGTGGCGTTATCAGTATTTCTGGATTGCATCGTACGACCCAAAAGGTTCAATTTAGTATTGGTGACAGTGGTCCAGGTATTCCTGAGGAGAAGCGAGAGCAAATATTCGAAAACCACTATCGCTTGGAGCGGGATGAAGAAAAAGATGGCTATGGAATTGGTTTGTGTTTGTGTCAGCGAATTATTACAGCCCATTACGGTCAAATCTGGGTAGAAAAAGCTCCCACAGGTGGTGCTTGGTTCCACTTTACTTTACCCGTATATCCTACCTAGTAAAAACCTAGCTTAGAAAAATTATTTTGGAAAAATTATCTTGGAAAATTAGATTGGAATCCAAATAATTCTGCACATACTAGCAGTTAAACACAGTAAAACTATTGCTGCTTTGAACGCTCGAGTAAAGGCTGTTTTGAATTTTTTTTAATTGCTTTAATAATCTGGGTGTTAGCTGGAGGAAAAGTAAAATTTTCTAGTTCATCAACCCATACCCAACGAATTTCATCACATTCTATAGTTTGAGGCTCCCCAGAAAGGTGCTGACAATGGTGAGCTGTTAACGTGATACGTAGATCGCTATAGGTATGGTCAATGGTAATTAAATGTTCGCAAACAGCAATTTCAATACCCAATTCTTCTGTTATTTCACGTTTTATACATTCTTCAATACTTTCTCCTGGCTCAATTTTACCACCAGGAAATTCCCATAACCCCCCCATCTGTCCTCCCAAAGGACGACGATCTATTAAGATTTGACCTTGTTGGTTCCAGATTACTGCAGCACCAATGATTTTATGGGGAGGGATTTTGGAGGTTTGATTCATAGCTTAATCAAAGACAAAGAAAATGCTCAAAGAATAAATTTGTAGATATTGTATTGCTTTTTCGGTTGAGCTAGCGCGGATAATATCCTGATTACCAGAAGCTTACTTAAGGTCAAAATTATTTGCTTTGATTTTAAACATATTTTTAAATAGTTTGAAATTTGAAATACTTATTCCAAATATATGATTAAAATTTAAATTAAGCTTCAAATTTAAGTTTTTCCTAATTTTAAGGACTAACCTTAAGTCTTTTTTTATTTATTTGAAACGGTTATTTGTTTGAAATTATAGTCGTACTGAGATTGATTAAGGGAAGGCATAATGAGCATGGGAAATTAATTTTTCAAGGTTTGTAAGTTTTCCACTTCAAAGATGAGCTATTTTGCAAGTTATTTCTACCATAGACTTGTATAAAATTTGTTTCCTAAGCACGACCATTATAATTTTAATCATCAATCAACTTTATTTATTGATTTACAGGTTTATTTATTGCTGTAATGCTTGCTCCAGAAGCTTTGACCATACCAAGGGCATTCACTGATAATTGCAGGCTAACGCCGACACCACAGGCTCTGCGCTGCGCTAGCTGCTCTGATCGCCATCATTGTCCATATCTTGTAAAGCAATTTCAAAGTTCATTCTTTGTTCTGCATTACGTAAAAAGTAACCACTCATCATCGCGGAAGCCAAAAGACGTCCCAGGTTTTCTCGATTAGTAGTAATAGTTACACCAAAATGTTCGGAAGGGATATTGCCAAGCAACCCAGTTATTTTCCGTTCCATTACTTGAAAAACTTCGCTAGAATCTGGCTTGGACAGTTGGCTAATTGTTTCCGGGCTCAATGATTTAACATATTGCCACAGAAAATTATCATTGTGTGGATTTTTCTCAAAAAACTCTGAAACTCTATCGAATGAATCACTCATTATGTAAGCTCCTGTAATAACTTATTAACCCAACGAGACTTAGTTTCAGTTTAACAACCTTGGATATTACTGTTTTATTAAAAATAGTATGTATCTGTCTGTATCATCTACCAATCTTGAATATAGTGGTTATTTTCATCTGAATATCAAAAGATAATGGAGACGTGCAAGTGCAGCGTCTCCATTTTATTACTGAAAAAGATTGTATATCTTACTATTGAGGCAATATAAAAAAGTAGTAGTTCCCGTTGACCGAACAGACTAAAGTAACTGCAAATAGTATATATAGTCTAGGGCTATCAAAGATTTTTCTCAAAGACACCCGTGGAAATCAACCAAAATTTATTTGTATTGCGCGCCCAGTCTTGAGGTATATAAAACATCTAAGAATGTTCTATTTACATGGTCAGTACACAGAATTAACTGAAAAAACTACCTTATTGAAAGCTTCTTAAGATCTTCTAACTATCAATTGACTTTTTGAAGCAACCTAGCTCGCCAAATATTCATTAATACTGGTTTTATATTTACGAAGCTTGGTTAGCGCTTCTCGCTCAATCTGTCGAACTCTTTCACGACTAATATTAAGCTGTTCGCCAATTTTGGCCAAGGTCATTGTTTGTCCATCAATTAAACCGAAGCGTAGAGAAATTACTTCTCTTTGCTGGGGTGTTAGCTCTCCCATCAGGCGCTCTAGGTCATAAGACAAAGATGATTGAGTGACAAACTCTTCTGGAGAAGCGCTGGTATCTTCCAGCATTTCACCTAATTCTGTATCGTGATTGTCTCCCAATCTTAAGTCTAGAGATAGGGGTAAACGAGATTTTTCTAGATATTCCCTTACTTGCTTGGGAGTTAGTTTTAATTCTTCTGCCAATTCAGATATTGTTGCAGCTCTTCCTAATTTTTGTGATAACTGGCGTTGGGCTTTTTTGATTTTATTTAGCTTTTCGGTGATATGTATTGGCAACCTAATCGTACGACCTTTTTCTGCAATTGCCCGGGTAATTGCTTGTCTAATCCACCAATACGCATAGGTAGAAAATCTATATCCTTTAGTGGGATCGAATTTTTCTACTCCCCTTTGCATGCCGATACTACCTTCTTGAATTAGATCCAGTAAATCGACATTACGCTTAATATATTTTTTGGCGACGGAAACGACCAAACGTAAATTAGCTTCTACCATCTTGCGCTTGGCAAATTCACCAGAATCGATGGCACTATTGAGCTCAGAGGGTTCTAGATTTGCCTCCTTTGCCCACTCCTGTAGAGTTGGTTGACGTCCCAACTTATTTGCTAATAACTCTCGTACTTCATACAAGCTGGTTGCACGTTGTACCTGTTTCCCATAAAAAATCTCTTCTTCATGGGTCAAAAGTGGAACGCGACCAATCTCGCGCAAGTAAGTCCGCACGAGGTCTGTTGGTTTCTGAGCGGTCTTCATGGCACTACTTTTTGGTAATTATAGGTTTGACAGTAGTATTCAGACTTGAATTTACTTTTTACTAAATAAATAGTTTTCATTGGGCGCACTTGCAATGAAAATGGCAACCCATCAAAAATTGCTTTTTGACCTGCTCGGCGGAGCTAATTTTTCAATAACTGTTTGATTACACTTTCACCTGCTAAAAGTTACAATTATTCTTTTGTTAAAACAAGTATCAGGAGTTAGATAAAAAGTTACGCTTCAAACATTTATGACTTATGTTATTTTCTTAATAAATTGTAACATTCTCATTTTTGTGATGAAGGTTCGGTAAAGCGAACTTGAATTTTTTTTAAGGCATTTATTGCCTTAAATAGAGCATATTTTGACTGAAAACTTACTCCAGTGACTTAATATGTTCGCACAAATATTATGAAATTTTCTTAAAATATCTCAATCATAGCGATAAATTTTTACTTCAAGTTCTGGCTTAATAATTCTTTCAACAACTAACCAGTTATCAGTCACTTGTTATCGATCCCCAGTTCGAGAACAAATGACTAATAACATATGAAACTTAAGTTGTAACGCAGTAATCCTGAATGATTTTTACATCCAAGGTGGTGCGTTGCAGGGAACGAATCGCAGCGACTGTTGCCCTAGCACCTGCTAAAGTTGTAATAATAGGGATTTTGTAACCCAAAGCTGTACGACGAATTAATCTTGCATCAGTTTGAGCTTCTTCTCCAGAAGGCGAATTGATAATTAACTGAATTTTGCGGTTTTTGATCGCATCTAGGACGTGAGGACGACCTTCATGGAGTTTTAGTACTAGTTCAACATCTAGTCCATGTTCTCTAAGCACCTGCAGTGTGCCTGATGTCGCCATTAAACCAAAGCCTAACTCAATAAATTCTTTGGCTACGGGTACAGTTGCGGCTTTGTCGCGATCATTCATTGATACAAAGACTGTACCAGTTAAAGGAAGTAGCTCCCCTGCAGCAATTTCGGCTTTAGCGAAGGCTCTACCAAAATCGCAATCAATGCCCATGACTTCACCTGTTGATCGCATTTCTGGTCCTAAAATTGTATCAGTACCAGCAAATTTGTCAAAAGGTAAGACGGCTTCTTTGACAGCTATGTGTTTTGGAATCACTTCTTTGGTAAATTCCAATTCTTTAAGTGTTCGACCGGACATCACTAAAGATGCAATTTTTGCCAGGGGTACGCCGGTTGCTTTAGAAACAAATGGAACAGTGCGAGATGCCCGAGGATTAGCTTCCAGGATATAAACTTGGGGGGAGTCGTTATTCAAGCCCACCACGGCAAACTGGATATTCATCAAACCTACTACTTTCAGAGCCTTGGCTAACTCGACAGTCCAACTGCGTATTTGAGTGAGAATTTCCGGTGGTAAAGACATAGAAGGTAAGGCACAAGCCGAATCCCCTGAGTGGATACCCGCCTGTTCGATGTGTTCCATGATGCCACCAATGGTAACTTCTCCGGTACGATCTGCGATCGCATCAACATCAACTTCAGTGGCGTTTTCTAAAAACTTATCAATTAAGATTGGATGTTCTGGTTCAACTTGAACTGCGAAGGTCATATAACGTTCCAATTCTACGTCAGAGTAGACAATTTCCATTGCTCTTCCTCCCAATACGTAGCTAGGACGTACTACAACTGGATAACCGATGCGTTTGGCAACTACTAGTGCATCTTTATAACTGCGAGCGATACCATTCGGTGGTTGGGCTATGTTTAACCGATCCAGAATTTTCTCGAATTTCTCCCGATCTTCAGCGATATCAATGGAATCAGGAGATGTTCCCCAAATTTTGGGCATTGTAAATCCTGAGTTTTCTCCCCGAAAAGCTTGTGATTCTGGGGTTTCTAATTCTTGGGCTTCTAATTTTTGATTTGCGAACTCTTGAGTTTCCAAATCTTGTAAATATTTTTGTAAGGGTACCGCTAATTTAAGAGGTGTTTGTCCGCCAAACTGAACGATAATTCCCACCGGATTTTCCGCTTCAACAACATTCAAGACATCTTCTTTTGTGAGTGGCTCAAAATACAGTCGATCGCTGGTATCGTAATCAGTAGACACAGTTTCTGGGTTAGAGTTAACCATGATGGTTTCGTAACCCGCATCTCCCAGAGCAAAAGCTGCATGACAACAACAGTAGTCAAATTCTATTCCCTGTCCGATGCGATTGGGACCACCACCTAAAATCATCACTTTAGGTTTATTTGTGGGTACTACTTCTGTTTCTTCCTCATATGTTGAGTAGTGATAGGGAGTAAATGCTTCAAATTCTGCAGCGCATGTATCTACAGTTTTGTAAACTGGTATTACATTTAGTTGTTTGCGATAGTTTCTTACTTCGTCTTCAGTAGTCTTGGTCGCAAAAGCGATTTGTTTGTCGCTAAACCCTTGACGTTTAACCTCAAAAAGTTGCTCTTGTGTCAATTCTGTTAAAGATTTACGTTTGAGAAATTTTTCCACCTCTAACAATTGTTGCATTTTATCTAGGAACCATGGGTCGATACCTGTCAGTTCATAGATTTCTTCATTTGTAATCCCCAGTTGCATGGCGTGACGCACAGCAAATATCCTTTCTGGATTGGGAGTTCTTAATTGAGCGCGAATTTGTTCACCACTGGGTAATTTTTCCTTAATATCGCAGCCCCAGCCCGCACGTCCTGTTTCTAAAGAACGTAAAGCTTTTTGAAAAGACTCATTAAATGTCCGCCCAATAGCCATAGCTTCCCCAACTGAACGCATTTGGGTGTTTAGCACAGCTTGGGAACCGGGAAATTTTTCAAAGGCGAAACGAGGAACTTTAGTTACCACATAATCAATGGTTGGCTCGAAGGAAGCTGGTGTTTGCTTGGTAATATCATTTTTGATTTCATCTAAGGTATAGCCCACTGATAACTTGGCTGCCATTTTCGCAATTGGAAAACCTGTAGCCTTGGAAGCTAAAGCAGAAGAACGAGAAACCCGAGGATTCATCTCAATCACAATTGCTTCCCCATCTACGGGATTAATGGCAAACTGAATATTGGAACCACCCGTTTCAACACCAATCTCGCGAATAATTTTAACTGCCATATCCCGCAGTCGCTGATATTCCTTATCAGTTAATGTTTGGGCTGGAGCAACCGTAATTGAATCGCCGGTATGAATCCCCATGGGATCGATGTTTTCAATCGAACAGATAATTACTACGTTATCTGCCAAGTCGCGCATCACTTCAAGTTCGTACTCCTTCCAACCAATCAGAGATTGATCGATGAGGATTTGTGACACCGGGGAAGCATCCAGACCCCCCTGTGCCATTTCAGCAAATTCTTCTTCGTTATAAGCGATACCGCCGCCTGTTCCACCCATTGTGAAAGCAGGACGAATAATTAGAGGATATGCACCAATTTTTGTTGCAATTAGCTTTGCTTCCTCCAAAGAAGAAGCTGTACCACTAGGACACATTTTTACGCCGATACGCGCCATCGCTTCATTAAATAGCTTTCTATCTTCAGCTTTCTCAATTGCTGGAAGCTTAGCACCAATAAGCTCTACACCATATTCATCTAAGACTCCATTTTTAGAAAGCTCCACAGCTATGTTAAGAGCTGTTTGTCCGCCCATTGTTGGTAGCAAAGCGTCAGGACGCTCTTTGGCAATAACTTTTTCGACTAATAATGGTGTTAATGGTTCAATATATGTTCGTTCTGCTGTTTCTGGATCGGTCATTATAGTCGCAGGGTTGGAATTGACCAACACTACTTCATAGCCTTCTTCTCGCAGCGCTTTGCAAGCTTGAGTTCCAGAATAATCGAATTCACAGGCTTGTCCAATGATAATTGGACCAGAACCTAAGAGCAGAATTTTCCTAATATCATCACGGCGGGGCATAGTTGTTGATTCGGAGTAGGAGGACAGGAATGTGACATTGATTTTAAAGGTCTTTGCCTCCAATTCATCTGATTAATTACCAGGTTTTCTAGATTTGATGACATCAAGCTTGACAAATGGTCAAAATTGTAAGCTTTTGTGGTAACTACAGTAAAATTGGCGACCTTTAATCAATTCTCCATTACCAAAGGAATAAAACCTAAAAAACAGTAATAGATATTATTCATCCGCGCATGGGTATTGAAAAACTACCCTGTCAATTATTCCTGCAAACTAATAGCCTTTAACCTTAAAATGCCAGAAGGCAAAAACATTGATTTCAAACATCAGTTTTATTTGTTTATTTTATTTGCTGTTATTACTATTTTATACCTATATCTATTGAAATTTTTATTGAAAATCTTATCGGAAATCTTATGTATTCTGATACTTGAAGCAACAATTAAATTTTAATTTATTTTCTTCCTCGATTGGCTTATGTAAATCATTGACATTTGGCTATAATTCAAATACAAAATTATATGTTTAAATGATTGTTTATAAATCATCATAAATCATATTTATCATAGTTAATAAGACAAAAAATATACAAGTAAAAAAAAGACAGAGGAACGAAATAATCGCAACCTCTGCCTTTTTCTTATAGTTATTTCTGAAAAATTGTGACCAAATAATTTTTGGCATCAAACAGAAATATTTAGGATATAAAAGAATTAATTAGTAGAAGCTTGTACATACCCTAAAGTCAAACTATCCTTAGCTAGGAAGTGAGCTAGATGATATGCACGTTCCTCAGTCTTAATGAGAATGGTCTCGTACAAATGACGGGTTGCACGATCACCCAAACTCTCAGCTTGAGCAGCTTGACGACGAATTAAACCGATCAGAGCTTGTTCAGCTTTGAGGTCATTTTCTAACATTTGCCGGCAATTATAAACGCCATCTTGCTCTGGTTCAAAACAGCATAATTCTGCTAATTTGCTAAAGCTTGCTACAGGTACTCCACCTAAGCCATTTAGGCGTTCTCCAATGTCATGAATATGTCCTTGAACTTCATCAAAACTCTCGTTGAAGAACTCATGTAATGAGTAAAATTCTGCTCCTTCAACAACAAAATGATGCTTTTGATACTGTATATAAAGTGCCTGAAAACTTGCCAAGGCTACATTAAAACCTTCACAAACTGGCTCAGTAACGCTGCGATCTAATAAGACTGGGTTGTCATAAACCTGACCAAAGTTATGCACTAAAGTTTGTGTTTCAGACATTGTTCCTCTCCTCTCTTTTACTGCAGTTATAATTGCAAACTGCTTAATTTCTACATATTAGCATTTAAAAAATAAAAAATCCTTAGCAATATAATCCAATCAAAAATTTTTCTATGAATACAAATATTAATGACTAATTTTTATTAAAAACTCTATTCTTTTATCAAAACAAATAAGTCTATTTACTATTCATTAAAGACAATAATTCTTAATCTTTAAATCATATTGATATAGTTTAGAGTTCAAAGAGAAATAAGATATTTTTGCATTACTAATATGATTGAACAACAACACTTTTCTTTCAAAGAGCCAATATCATAACGAGAAACATATAGTACACGTATTTGAGTACACGCAACTATAAACAAGGAATAGTAAGCACTTTAAATATTTGCTTTCGCTCTAAAGTGTATACTATGCAACATTTATTTATTTTAAATCTTAGATTAAAGCTGTAGATATGGGGCTGTCTGCAAGTAAATACTTCGCTTCATGATGAGTAACTTTTCTTATTTTTTTATTTTTTTTGCAAAACTAATGAGAAATGTTTGCAGCTAATGTATCCTGTAATAGAGGGGCAAACTAGCTAAGAATTAATTCCAAGAAGTTTTAAGCTTCTTGTATTTGTCATCTTATTAATCAGCAGTTTCATGCTTTACGCATGGTGGGTGTGGAAATTATTTTTCTTGTTCTAGGGAGCAAGCTGCATCTTTACAGCTTGTTTGTATCCACAAGGCTTAATAGTTCTCTAAGCTTTATTGCACTTTGAGGGTCATTAAATTTGGAAGGTTCAATTTCTAACTACAGTTTCAAGCAGCTTGTAAAAGTAAGTCGGATAGATCGTTGGGAAGTTTATCGACGTTTGCAGGAATTAGAAATTCCTTGTCAGTGTCAGACAAATCAAGAACTGACAGTGGAGATTTCTAGCATTGCAGCAGCAGTTCAAGTTTGGAGTATTGTGCGTCAATTAAATGCTGAACGCCAAGACCTGATAGAAATTCTTGAAGAGTGTTGGCAATATCGTTATCAGGAATTATAAATGATGCTTTTTTTACGTAGTGAAGCTGATTCATTACAAACAGGTTTTGATTTTCAGTAGAGTTTGACGTTAGTCACAAGCGCATCGCAACATCATTCACAAATTTTTTGTTTGTATAAAAATAGGTTTGAACAATGGGTAAATCTCATAAAACAGAAATATCCGAGTTTTGCTTGGAAGGTACTTTCCGACATTTAGTCATTAAAGACCGCTATAAGCTCAAAGGTTTGGTATTGGCTACTGATGAAGGTGAAGTTTACGTTAAATTAGCTAAACATCTGCGGATCGCTTTCGATTGGAGATTAGCAATAGGTACTCAACTAAAAATATGGGGAACTAAAAAATATTATTTAAAAAGTGGGGAAATTAAGCTAAAAGCTGAACAAATTAGAGCTGCAAATCCCCAATTACAGGTAAATGCAATAAATGGAAGTGCAAAAAAAGCAAGCAATCCTCTTGTTGCTTCTCCTGGATTAGCTAGTAAGTCTGCCAAAAAAGATAAGAAAACAACTATTTTAGTTTGTCAAAAATCAGATTGTATGAAGCGTGGTGGTAAAGCTTTGTGTCAGGCTTTAGCTACAGCAATTAGCGATCGCAGTTTAGAAGGACAAGTAAATATTAAAGGTACTGGCTGTATGAAAAAATGTAAGGCTGGACCAAACTTAGTAATGCCGGATAAAACTCGTTACAATCGCATTCAGGCTCACCAAGTAGCAGCACTTATGGAAAAACATTTCGGTTCCCCAGAGATTGAAGAAAAAGAAGAAGGTTCAGTTGAAAATCCAATACCTGTGGCTAGTTAAAAGCTAGTCGAAATATATCAGTAATAGTTGTCAGTTTACTCAATTGCGATCGCTGATTTTTGATTTCTCAGCTTTGAATTGTAGTTAGAACTTGTCTGTCAGAATTGAACAGATTTAATAGTTAATTTTCGGTGTGTAGTTGGGCTATTATTTTTCCCCAATAAATACCTGTATTTATTCATAGTGCAACTACAAACTACTTAAGACGCTACGTGCAAGTCAAAAATCTAACGTTGCAAAGAATTAAACTAGCGCATTATTTGACTTCTTCTATCACCCCCAGGATGTAAGTTTTTCAAAATGTGCAAACTAAAGGTATTTGAAAATACATGGGGATTGGATTAATATATTTCCGTAAATTAAAATAAATCACTTATTGTAATGCTATCTGAAAAGGTTGCAATAGCTTCTTTGTCTGCTGGAATTATCACAGCTGCTTTTCCTAGCTTTATTGATAGTATTTTTAAAATTTTTTCAACAGAAACAGATACTTTAAATATCAGGGAAGTTATAAATAGATCTTTG
>JAAUYD010122363.1_pt1 | contig 11731 bp, 12 predicted proteins | sample 7278101 | NCBI WGS metagenome assembly JAAUYD01 (sample SAMN14350128, study PRJNA611818) | marine sediment metagenome | isolation source: surface marine sediment (0.6m) | place: French Polynesia: Moorea | collected 2018-08 | reverse complement strand
TGATGTAGCTCAGATGGTCAGAGCGGCGGACTCATAACCCGCAGGTCGGTGGTTCAATTCCACCCATCACCACCAAACGAAAAAGCGCCCCCTTGTGGGGCGCTTTTGCGTTTGGGGTTCGGGTGAAATCAAACCACCGAAAGCGGTTCACAAAATCGCCGGGAGCGATTTTGGACGCACAAAGTGCGCCCGCAGGGCGGCGGCCAGGACGGCCGCCGTCAATTCCACTCTTGCGATCTGGCTTACATAGCCTCCGCCAAGACTTCGGCCAATACCGAAACCGCCAGCGTTCTCGGGTCACGCGCGGAGGGAATCAGTCCAATCGGCCCCCGCAGGCGCTCCAGCGATACTTCACCGACCCCCAATTCTCTCAGGGCAGACAACCGCCCTTCTGCCGATGCACGGCTGCCCTGGGCGCCGACATACAGAGCGTCCGCCTGCAGAGCTGAAGCGAGGATAGGCGGTTCCCAATCATGATCGTGGAAGAACAGCGTAACGGCCGTCCATGGATCAATGGAGACGTCCGTCGGGTAGTGCGGCATCTTCAAATGGTGCGTCGCGCAGCCCGATGAAGCGGCGGCATCCAGGGTCTCCTTATCCGGCGACAGCAGGAGATTCGGATATCCTGCCGCCTCGACAAGCGCGGCAAACGTGCTTGCTTCAGGCCCTTTGCCAAATACGTGAAAGCAGATCTCCGGATCGACTTTTATCGTGATGTGGTCGTCATCGCGAGTGGTCAGCTGCGCATCGCCGAGCCGCATCGCGCCGTCCTCGGTTTTAATCACCAACGAACAGGACTGGCGTGCGTCATTGCGTCGCACAACCTCGCCCAGAACGGTGAGGTTGGGGCGCGGGCACAACAGTATCTCGAGGCCGCCGCCGCAGGGGAGTTGAATGTCCAAGTACGGCGAATCTTTGCCATATCGAACGCACATGGGCTTACCGCTATCTCGTGCCGCACGAGCCTGTAACGCAATGTCCGCCTCGATACAGCCGGACGAGAGCGAACCCACAAGATCCGACTCGTCGACAATGGCCATCATCGCGCCCAACGGTCGATACGAGGGACCTTCGATCCGGGACACGATTGCGAGGATCGCACCGTCGGGCCTGGCAAGGAGTGCGCGCAGTGGCGCGATCGGTGTCACCGAGTGGCTCATATTTCTATTATTTGGGATTGGACGAGAACTTGTCGAGCTGCAATAGATCGTCCAGTTCATCGATGTCGATCGCGGCTGGCTCGAAATCAATCGCGATGACCCGGTCATTGCCTGTGACCACTTCTTTTGCCCCGCTATCGTCATTGAGTTCTGACAGCCGAGCGAGATATGCACCACCAAACAAAACCGGCGGGCCTTGCGTTCCGGCATACCGGCTGGCGCAGATACGTTCGGGATCGCCATTCCAGAGGTCGATGAGTTCGCCGAGGTGAGCGGCCGTTACCAGCGGTTGGTCGCCGAGCAGCAGCAGCATTCCATCGGCGTCTCCTTTGCAGGCGCGGGCTGCCGTCGCGATACTCGTGCCAATCCCACTCGCGAAGCTCGGATTAAGAACAGTATCCGCGCCAAACTCCGCACAAACCGGGGCTATTGTTTCAGCGTCTGCACCGGTGACCACAAGCACTTGCCCAGGACAGGTTCGCGATGCGGCTTCAAGCACATACGAGAGCAGCGGTTGCCCGCGCCAGAGCTGCATCAGCTTGTTAGCGCCGAAACGGCTCGCCTGGCCGGCTGCCAGTATGGCTATGCGAACGATTGGCAAAAGCGTCTCCTCACCTCGCGTTTGAGACTACGCGAAACACAATAAGGACAACAACGATGAAGAACCTGATCGGGCCAGCACTGCTGATCATACTGACCGCGATGCCGGCATCGACCGAGACGGCTGAGGACCTCGACAAGTGATTCCGAGACGGTTATGCCGCCTTGTATGCCGAGAACGCCTGGGATCGTGCGGACGAGTTTGCGCAGTATTTGACAGAGGTCATCACTTATCGCTCAGATGAGGGCCACTACAAACTGAACGTCAACGAATTTGTTGTGGACTCTCTCGAAGTCTGGCGCAGCGAGGGCTGGCTGGGTACCGAAGTTGAGAAGCTGGACACCAAATTGCTGAACGCGACGACCGCGGTCTTCGATATCAAGTGGCGTGATCGCAATCATGACGGCAGCACCGAGTACGAATGCGGCTGGTACTTTGCTGACAAGATTGAGGAGAAATGGTTGTTATCGCAGCACATCGTGATGGCGTGCCCCGACTAGACTGAAACCAGATCGATAGAATCGCATATGGCTTGCGCAACGATGGCGATTCTGCTCGGGGGGAGTTCGCAAATGCCCAGGTTTCGCAGTCGCTCGTGACTCGCATTCAGCAAGTCGCTGTACTAATCCCTGTCCAGGTACTCTCGCAACTTGGCGTCCGCCTCATCGCCGAACAAGATTTCACAACACTCTTTCAGGCCCGGGTCGTTTACGTAATCGCGCCGTCGCACGACGAGGCTGATCTTCGAGCGGCGCCGCATGAAGTCGTCGAGCTTCGTGATCATTTCACGTCGACTAGCCTGTTCGATCTCACAGCGCAGATATTCTGCGTGGTCCATCAGACGATCGGCATTGCGAGGATTCTCACGCACCGTCTCGAGCATCTCGAATGCATTGGAGCCATAGCGCCGCCAGAGACGTTCGGACAGTGGCTCGGTCGAACGCGGGTCAGCCAGTCCATCAAGGCCAAGCAGGCTGGCCTGGACCATGAATTCCTGTCTGACGCCGGCGTCGGGCTCCCCGTACCAGCGCCTCGGACTTACCGGAAACTCGACGCCGAGTTTGGCGACGATCGCGATGACTTCCTCGCCTACGTTAATACAGTCGGTCAGCTTGCCGCCGAAGATGCTGATGTGCGCATCGTCTTCATTGACCTCGACATGGTGCTTGCGTGACAAATCCAGCCAGTCTGACGAGCGCGATTCGCCGCGCACGGCAAGCGGGCGAACCCCGCAGCGCTCGGCGACGATGTCGTCCTCGGTCAGGGGAGTGGAGTAGTTCAGCAATTCATTCGCGTTGTCCAGAATGAATCTGCGATCGTCGTCGTTGACCTGTACCGCTGGATTTTCGACTGGTGTGTCCGTTGTTCCAATACAAGTCTTCGGGCCCATGGGGATGACGAAAAATAATCGACCGTCGCTGGCGAAAAACGCCAGTATGCGAGACTGGTTCGGCGTCCGGTCGACCATGAGATGCACGCCTTTTGAGAACACGTGCCGATACGTCGTCTTCTTGTTGGCCATGTCGTTGATGCGATCGACCTCCGGCCCACAGGCGTTGATCAGGACGTCGCTCGTGACCTCACTCTCCTGGCCATCGACTTCGTCCCGCGCGACAACGACCCAGCGACCGTCCCTGCGGGATATCGCGGTCGCACCAACGTAGTTCGCTGCAACGGCACCGTAGTTCAATGCTCTGCGTACAAACGAGAACACGAAGCGGCTGTCGTTGTCATGCAGGTAACAATCCGAGTACTCAAAGCCGCCGCTGGCCGAATCGATCCGTATGCGAGAGTCGCGCCGTGCGAGCGCAGCACGCGAGCGCAAAGCCGGCGCCCGAGTCGCAAATCGACCGAACAGCCAGTAGATCAGGGTACCGACGTAGAGTAGCGGCGCCGGCCAGCGAAATCCCTTCTGCACTGTCGTCAGGAAGCGGATCTCCTTGACAGTGGACGGAAAACTCCGCATCAGGTGATTGCGGCTCTTGCAGAGTCGAGCAACCAGCCCAAGTTCACCGCTCTCCAGGTACTTGATGCCGCCCCAGGCGAGGTTCGACGACTCCGAGCTGGTCCCGCCGCCAAAGTCCCCTTTGTCGATCAGGGCGACCTTGACGCCGCGCGCCGCCAGCGCAGCGGCCGACACTGCGCCGTTGATCCCGGCCCCCAGAATCAGCACATCGAAATGACGCTCACCCAGTTTGCGCAGGTTGTTGCGTCGCAGGCTAAGGGACACGTTCTACCGGCGCAGGTGATCGGCCACGTTCTGTGCGGTTACCCGGCTGACGCGAAGGTTGGCCTCGGCTGTGATCCCGGCAATATGGGGCGTGAGCAACAGGTTGGGCAGGTCGCCAAACGCAGCGCCAGCCGCCGCGTCAAGCGGTTCGGATTCGAACACATCGAGCGCCGCGCCGCCGAGTCGGCCGTTGCGCAGCGCGTCGATAAGGGCGGCCTCGTTGATGACACCTCCACGTGCCGTATTGATCAGCATGGCGTGATCGCGCATACCGGCAATGAACTCCGCATCAACCAGATTCCTCGTTTCATCCGTCAATGGGACATGGACGCTGATGACGTCACACTGCGATGCGAGATCCGGGAGGCTGGCCGCATCGACGACATTCCAAATCGGTTCGTCTGCAGGCACGTAGGGATCGAAAGCGGCGACGCTCATGCCGAGTGCGCGGGCGCGTGCGGCGACTTCGCGGGCGATCGAACCCAAGCCGATCAGGCCCAGGCGCTTGCCGGCAGCCTCGCATCCGATCAGTTGTGTCCGCGGCCACTTGCCGGCAATCATCTCGTTGTTTGCCTGCCAGGCTTGCCGCAGCAATACGAACGCCGCAGTAATGACGTACTCGGCGACGGCGAGGTCATTGGCGCCCGTCGCCGGGCAGACCGCGACGCCGCGCTGCTGGCAAGCCGCCAAATCGATGTTGTCGAGCCCGACGCCCAGGCGGCCTACGACCTTTAGGTGGGGGCCGCGGTCGAGCAATTCCTGGTCCACTATCGTGCGGTTGCGAACGACAATCGCGCGCGCGTCGGCCAGGCTGGCAAGTAACGCGTCGCGATCGTCGACGAGTGTCGGGTCATAAACCAGGTCGAAGTCCGCGAGAGTCTCCCTCGCAATGGCCTCATCCATGAACTCCGAAATTACGATGTCAGGCATGGTCTGGTCCTGTCTGGGCGCCGGCTACGATCTCCTCGTAGAGTGTCGTCGAAACCTCTATGCCGTGTGTCTCGGCCTGGCGTCGGCGCGACAATCGGGAAACGCCGGGTAGTCTTGCACCTTTGGTTGCGTCAATGGCCGACATGATATTGGTCATACGTTCGGCAAAACCATTCCCGGAAGCGATCTTCGGCTCGAAGACGATAATCGTGTGGCCGATATGTGGTGGTGGGCCATCGCCCTCGAAGAACGAACTGGCCTCGTAACCAAAATTGCTGCCCGTCAGTGCCGCGGCCAGCAGTTCGACCACAAGTGCAAGCGCTGCGCCCTTGGCATCACCGATCGGGAGCATTGATCCTTCAAGCGCGGCCGCGGGATCGTCAGTTGGCCGCCCGTCGGCATCGAGTGCCCAGTTGTCGGGGATCCGTTGGCCGTCGCGCTTGGCCGCCGCGATCTTGCCGCGCGCGACCCGCGACAATGCAAGGTCGATGACGAGCGGGTCCGCGCCCTCCAGAGGCGCGGCCATTGCAATGGGGTTCGTCCCAAGCATCGGTTTATCGCCGCCCCAGAACGACATTGCTTTTGGCGAATTGCTGAATACCAGTGCGACGAGTCCCTGCCTGGCGAGCCGCTCGGCATGCGCACCGGCCTGACCGAAGTGATGCGAGTTATGAATGCACGCTGCTGCGATGCCCGTCTTGCGGGCAACCGCGGGCAGCTCTTCGCAGGCGAGATCGACGGCTGGGTAGGCGAAGCCCGAATTCGCATCGATGCGTAGCAATGCCAGGGCAGGGCGCGACACGACCGGAGTAGCCCGGCCATCGACCTTGCCCGAGCGGGCCTGTGCCGCGTAACTCGCGACACGCGACAGGCCGTGCCCCGCCTGGCCATCTGCCTCGGCAGCGACAAGAGCCTGTGCCACGGAATAGGCGTTGCTTTCGCTCGTCCCGCTGGCGACGAGCTTCTGCGCAACCAGATCGACTGCGTTGTCGAGGTCTAGGCGGACCGTTTCCATTACGATCTCTCGGACCTGGGGCGTTATGCGCTCCGGTACAGTTTGGTCATGACGAACTCCTTGTGACCGAGCGCCTCCGCGGCAGTCAGCCGGCCGTTCGCCGTTGCGACGACCATGTCGATCAGCGCGTCACCCGCATCCGAGATGGTCATTTCCCTGCGAATGACACCCGACACATCGACGTCGATATGCTCCGACATCGTGCGTACGGTCCGCGGATTGCCCGTGAGTTTGACGACGGGAATGATCGGGTTGCCGACGATGTTGCCCTGTCCGGTCGGGAACACGTGCACAGTGTAGCCGCCCGCGGCCATTAGCGTGACGCATTCCGCCGCTGCTGACGAGGAGTCCATAAAATACAGGCCCGGCCCGGCTGCGGGTGCTTCCGCCGGGCCGAGGACATCAATGTACGAGACCTTCTTGCCGATCTTCTCGAGATTGCCCATAGCTTTCTCTTCGATCGTAGTCAGTCCACCTTCGATGTTGCCCTTGGTAGGCTGGCTGTCCGAGAGATCCGAAGTCTTGAACGGCTCGATCACTTCGTCCTGGTAAGCCTGGAACGTTCGGATGAACTTCTCACCGATTTCGGGCGAGACGGCGCGCGCCGCACAAAGGTGCTCGGCGCCTGTTATTTCCGAGGTTTCGCCGAACACGCCATAAATGCCCTGCGGAATCAGCTTGTCGTAGAGATTGCCGACGGCGGGGCACGAAGCGAGTCCGGTTGTCGTGTCGGACTCGCCGCACTTGGCCGATACCCAGAGCTCAGAGAGATCGCATTCCTCGCGTTGCTGACCGCTCGTCATGTGGACGAATTCCTTCGCTTTGTGCGACGCCTTCGCAATCGTGGCGATGTCGCCGTTTTGCTCGATCGAAAATCCGGCCACGGGCTTGCCGGTCTCTGCAATGCCGTCGACGATGCGCTGGGTCCAGCCGGGTTCAATCCCGATGACGATGCAGGCGGCTACGTTCGGGTTGGCGCCTGTGCCAATCATTGTGCGGAAATGCAATTCGAGGTCTTCGCCGAACTGCAAACGCCCATAAGCGTGGGGCAACGCAATCGTGCCCTGGATATTATTTGCGACTGCTTCGCAGGCCGCATTGGAAATATCGTCGACCGGCAGGATCGCGACGTAATTGCGTACGCCGACTCGTCCGTTTTCGCGACGGTAACCGTAGAAAGTGCTTGCATTTGCCATGACGTATCTCTCGTTACCAGCGCTTGGTCTTCATATTGTGGGTGTGGACATGACACCCTTTCGGTATGTCGGCGACGAAGCGCCCGATGTCCTGCCCGTACTTGATTGCCGTGCCTCCGTCGGAAAGATCGGTCAAAGCGACCTTGTGACCGATGGGAACGTCGTCATTAACGACGAGCGTGAAGTCCGAATTGTCCTCGGTGACGACACACAACATTTCGGTCCCGGCCTTGAGGCCCTCAACCACGACAACGCCGACATTGTCCTGATTGTCATGGACAAGCAGATGGGGAATACTCATTTTTCCTGACTCCTGCGTACTGCAACTGCCCGGGGGACCTCGAGCGCAGTGGATATAGGGTGCTTGTAAGTCTTATATAAGATACAATACAAATCAATCTGGAGCAATTGCGCTCGTCTCAGCGGACGCTTCCAGAGGTAATTAGAACAATGGATCCGATGCCCGACTTTCAACCGCTCTATAAGCAGGTCTACGATGTCCTGGTGCGCCGCATAGCGGAAGGCGAGTGGCGACCAGCCGAGGCATTACCGAGTGAACAGGCCCTTGCGGCCGAACTAAAAGTCAGCCAGGGGACCGTACGCAAGGCTCTTGACGCGCTGGTAGCCGAAAACCTTGTGCGGCGACAGCAAGGCAAGGGCACGTTCCTGGCGGAACACACGCAAGAGCACGCCTTGTTTCGTTTCTTCCACCTGGCCAGACCCAATACAGATGGAGAACGCACAACTCCCAAGAGCAGTGAAGCACGTTGCAAGCGGCGAACCGCGACGGCAGCCGAGGTGGACAAGCTGCACTTGAGGAAAGGTGAGAGCGTCGTCGAGATCAAGCGTGCCCGTCTGATAGACGGGGTGCCGGCTGTCAGTGAACGGATTGTTGTACCGCTTAAGCTGTTTCCGGAAATTGATCACCAGGACGCCCTGCCGAATACGCTGTACTCCCTCTACCAGAATGTTTATGGCATCAACATTGCGATTGCCAAAGAGGAGCTACGTGCTGTCACGTCGAACAAGAATGACGAAAGAGAACTTGGCATCGCGCCCGGCACGCCGATCCTGAGGGTCGATCGCATTGCGGTGGATATCGCAGGCCGGCGAGCCGAATGGCGTACAAGCCGCTTCGAGACGCGGGAGTTGGTTTACGCGGTCGATCTCAATTGAGATCGTTGCGGAGGTCCGACCATGGTGACAGTCATGTGCATCGGTCAGGCCGTTCAGGACTTCGTGTTCTCTGTAGATGAGATGCCGCATGCGGCGGAAAAGTATCGCGCATCGGGGTTTCAGTCAGTTGGTGGGGGTCCGGCGGCGACGGCCGCTGTTGCGATAGCCAGACTGGGGGGCGTGGCGCAGCTCGCCGCACGCGTTGGCGACGATGCCATTGCCGGCCTCGTTGTTGCGGAGCTCGAGAGCTACGGTGTTGACTGCTCTCTCGTAAAGCGACTGGAGAATTGCGGTTCTTCACTGTCCGCAGTAATCGTCGATAAGGCGGGAGAGAGGATGATCGTGAACCACATGGATCCTGGCATGGACACTTCGCCGGGCTGGTTGCCGCAAACACTGCCGGACGATGTCGATGCGGTGTTGGCGGACACACGCTGGCCCGACGGTGCACTGCACGCACTAAAACTCGCGCGGGAAGCCGGCGTGCCGTCCGTCCTTGACGCGGACCTGCCGGTCCCGGCGGATGGTGAACTGATCCGGGCCGCCACGCATGTCGCGTTTTCGGCGCCCGGTCTGGCCGACTACTGCGGCGATGCAGACCCGGCCACAGGCTTGCGGGCCGTTGCCGCAACAACCGACGCCTGGTGTTGCGTGACGCTGGGGAGAGATGGGGTGGTTTATATGAGCGATGGAGAATTGCACAAGCTCGCTGCGCACGAGGTGAGCGTGAGCGACACGCTCGGTGCCGGCGACGTGTGGCATGGTGCGTTCGCACTGGGGCTGGCGGAACGCTCGTCGACAGGCGATGCCATGCGGTTTGCGTCGGCGGCGGCTGCGCTCAAGGTCAGGAACGGAAGCGGTCGTGCCGGATGTCCGACCCGCCGTAATGTCGAGACTTTCATGCAACAGACCGAGAGCGGCTCGTGACCCTCAGGTACGGCGTGATTGCGCTGGCTCGAACGACGTTCGACATGGAGTTTGCCGAGGAAGTCAAAAACAAGGCTTTTGCGGCGCTGGATGTGGCGGGCATTGATACCGTGGGTCCCCGTGAACTGGCATGCGATACCGAGCAGGCTGAAGCGGCGCTGGCCGAGATTGAGGGGCATGGCGATATCGACCTTCTTCTGATTGTCCAGGTCACGTTCACGGACGCGTCGATGACGATAGAGATGGCGCGTCGGAGCGACGTGCCCGTGGCCGTGTGGGGGGCACCGGAACCGCGAATCGGCGGTCGTCTTCGGCTCAATTCCTACTGCGGAATCAACCTCGCGGCCCATGCGCTGGGCAAAGCCGGCCGCAACTATCGGTGGTTGTTCTCGTCGCCGGACGCGCCGGGCATTACGGAAAAGTTAAGGGGGCTCGCCGTATTGACGGATGGCTCGCAACCGCCCCTTGAGCGCTTTGAATACACCGCCGATGCGGGAGCCGACCGCGTCGTGGACAGGCTGGCCAGTGCGCGACTAAGCGTGATCGGCGAGCACCCGGCCGGGTTTGACACATGCGAGTTCGATTCCGGCGAGTTAGGGGATCTCGCAGGCGTTACGGTCGACCGGGTCAGCCTCGAGGATGCCTTCGAGAAAGCACGGTCGGCACCGGCGTCGCGCGCCAGTGCGCACCGTGCCCAAGCCGCGACATCGCTGGCGGGGCTCGACGACGTCGACCAGGAACAACTCGATCGTTCGTTTCGACTGTTGTGCGCGCTGGAAGACATTGTCGAAGAGACGAGGGCCGACAGTATCGCCGTTCGCTGTTGGCCAGAGACGTTTGTCGACTACGGCTGCGCGGCGTGCGGCCCAATGGCCATGATGAATCAGGCAGGAGTGCCGGCCGCCTGCGAGGCGGATGTCTATGGTTCCGTGACAACCTTGATGCTCCAGGAGCTGGCTGACGAGCCGGTGTGGATGGCGGACCTGGTGGATGTCGACGAAGCGGACGACACCGCGGTCCTTTGGCACTGCGGCCTTGCGCCATTGTCGATGTGCGACCCCGAGGCTGAAGCCGAGGCGACGATACACACGAATCGCAAGATGCCGCTCCTGCACCAGTTTCCGCTCAAGCCGGGTCGGATCACCCTGGCGCGCCTGTCCCAGGCGCGCAACGAAAAGAAGCTGATGATTGCCGGGGGCGAAGTGCTGCGTGCGCCGCGGGCATTTACCGGCACGTGCGGCGTCATTCGCTTCGACAAGGCAGCGGCCGAGGTCTGCGCGACGATTATGGACCAGGGCCTGGAGCACCACTTTTCCATGGCCTACGGCGACCACCGGGAATCACTGCGGCAGGTCGCCGCGCGCCTGGACATCCCGGTCCTGCAGATTGCGTGAGCCATGGCCAACCGAGCTGACACGGTATTGAGGGCGGTGCTACGGACGCTGTCGGGTACTAACGAGTGGATAACAGTAGGCGCCCGGAATTCGGCGGGTATGTTACTGGTAGCGATGACCACCATCGTGCTCGTTCAGATCGTGTTCCGCTACGTATTGAACAACTCGTTGATCTGGACGGAAGAAGTATCGAAAACGATGATGGTCTGGGGTGCATTTCTGGTCGCGCCCTGGGCTTACCGCAACAGCGCAAACGTCAGCATTCAGATGTTTGCCGACGAGTTGCCCACCGTGTTGCGGCGACTGTTGCACCTCGCACTGAATGTGCTCGTTGTGTGGATCATCGTGGTTTTCTGGTCCGAGAGTTTCGGCATGGTCGACCGTGGCTTTTCGATACGGACCGCCAGCCTTCCGATACAGGTCGGTTGGTTTTTTGTCGTCATTCCGGTGGCGTTTGCTGCGATGTTCCTCGTCGGCATTGAACTACTGCTTCGCGACGTACTGACATTGCTGCATCCGCAAGAAGACTTCGAGATACCGGGCGCAGGCGAAATCGCGGAAGGGGAGTAGCAGTCGTGGCCTTATCGTACTTCTGGATCTTCATTTTCCTGATGGCCGCCGGGATGCCGGTCGTTTTTGCTTTGCTCGTCGGCCCTGGGCTCAGTCTTGCCATCGAGGGAGACCAGGTGTTTTTCAAGGCGTTGCTGTCCCGCCTGTACAGCGGCATGGACTCCTTCCCGCTGATGGCGCTGCCGTTCTTTATCCTGGCCGGGCAACTCATGAATTCGGGCGGGATTACTCGATCGATCGTCGACTTCAGCCAGTCGATGATCGGCCACCTGCGCGGCGGCCTGGCGCAGGTGAACATTTTCTCATCGCTATTATTCGCCGGGCTTTCCGGTTCCGCCGTCGCCGATACGTCTGCACTCGGCAAGATCTTCATTCCGGCGATGGAAAAGAACGGCTACTCACGTTCATTCGGTGCCGCGGTCACCGCTGCATCGTCGGTGATAGGACCGATCATTCCCCCGTCGGGAATCATGATCCTGTATGCCTTCATCATGAACGTGTCGGTCGCCGGCCTGTTCGCGGCGGGCCTCGT